>Ga0209544_1000271_pt1 | contig 78663 bp, 69 predicted proteins | sample MesohylPK_FD_187297 | JGI IMG/M metagenome (GOLD analysis project Ga0209544, IMG submission 187297) | Host-associated microbial community of the marine sponge Aplysina aerophoba from Gulf of Piran - sponge mesohyl, lysed by proteinase K... | ecosystem: Host-associated > Porifera > Sponge >... | reverse complement strand
CAGGGATACAACCCGCTCGTCGCAATCCAGATCGCCCTCGCCGGTAACGCCGCGAACTTGATCGACAACCCTCAACAGCCAAACAGCCAAATCACAAACCAGAAATAAAAACGGGCGAGTAGTTACTCGATATGAAAGGTTCAACCTGGACGGGTTTCTTCCGTAGTTCGCTCAATAAATTCGCTATTGCAGACGGAGAATACTTATTGAAATTAATTAAACAACAACACCAGCGGAAACTTCTCTATACTTTGTCCAAACGGGATCGCCGCTATCTCGACGTGCCGCAGGTTCCTACCCCGAGCGGAATGGTTGAGGTTGAAATTCCTGAGGATGATTCGGACCACTTACCCGAAGCCGACAAGACGTCGGTGGTTAGCCGGGATGACTCGATACATATGCAGGCAAAAGTCGCACAAATCGGTGCGGAAATGGGGTTTCGCATATGGGTCCCGCGGAATGACCGGCAGCGGGTGCAGGAGCACGTTCCGAGCAGTATGCACGAAATATTCCTAGGCAAATTGCCTCTAAATTACGATGATACCACGCTTAGAACCATAGAGCAGATTGATGTCCTGTGGCTTAAGGGTCGATCCATTGCAAGAGCCTTCGAGATTGAGCACACCACCGCGATCTATTCCGGGCTTCTCAGGATGGCCGATCTTCTTGCTCTCCAGCCCAATATGGATATCCGTCTGCACATCGTGGCTGCGGAAGAGCGTCGGGACCAAGTATTGGGACAAATCAAACGGCCTGTATTTTCGTTATTGGAGCGCGGACCATTATACGAACAGTGTACCTATCTCTCCTATAATGCTATCCACGAATTAGGAAAAACGCCAAATCTCCATCATATTAGGGACACGATCATCGACGAGTACGAAGAGTCGGCAGAGATGTAGTGCGTTCTCTAGCAACGCGTCTTGTGTGCGAGTATGGCATTCGTTCGACAGTACTGCACCCGCCCCCTACCGCTCCACCCCGGCCAGCCGCTCCAGCACGGCGCAGACGCTCGCCGCGTCGTCGGTCGCGTGGCCCTGGGCCCAGGCCGCGTTGTAGAGCGGGGCCGAGGCGGCGAAGAGGGGGGCGGCGCAGCCGATTTCGGCGGCGAAGTCGCCGATGACTTCGAGGTCCTTGCGGAACATGTCGATCGTCGCCGAGGCGTTGGAATAGTCGTTCGCCACCATCTGCGGGCCGCGCAGCTCGAAGATGCGCGAGTTGGCGGCGCTGTTGGAGATCACCTCGAAGACGGTCTCGGGCTCCAGCCCCGCCTTGAGGCCGAGCGCGAAGGCCTCGCCGGTGGCGACGTTGTGGATCGCGACCAGCAGGTTGGCGACGAACTTCATCCGGCTGCCGTTGCCGAACGCGCCGAGGTCGTACTGGGCGCGGGAAAACCCTTCGAAGACGTCGCCGAGCGACGCGATCGCCGCCGAATCGCCGCTGGCATAGACCACGAGGTCCCGGTTGACCGCCTGCGCGCCGGTGCCGCTCAGCGGCGTGTCGAGCAGGATCTTGCCGGTGTCCGCCAGCGCCGCCCGCCCCGCCTCCTTGACCGCGATGGGGAGCGTCGAGGTGTCGAAGGCGACGAGCCCGGGCCGGTCGGCGGCGGCGATCCCGTCATCCCCGGCCATGACCGCCTCGAAGGCGGCGACCGAGGGGAGCGAGGTCAGCACGCAATCGGCGGCTTCGGCCACCGCGCGCGGGCTGTCGGCCAGCCCGCCGCCTGCCGCCGCCAGCGCGTCCTCGCGCGCCGGGTCGGGATCGCGCCCGACGACCGCGAAACCGGCCGCGATCAGGTTTTTGGCCATCGCCCCGCCCATCCGGCCGAGCCCCACGATTCCGACCCTCTTCGCCATCGCCCCTCTCCCGCGCCACAGGGCGCCGCATGCTATAACGACCGCTCGGCACCATAGCGGCTCGGAACCGGCTCGGCATGGCAAAACAGGGGGTGGGCGCGTCGATCCCGCGCAAGGAGGACGACCGGCTGATGCGCGGGCGCGGCCGCTTCGTCGCCGATTTCGGCCTCGCCGGCCAGCGCGAGGCGGCCTTCGTGCGCAGCCCCGTCGCGCATGCCCGGATCCGCGGGATCGACATCCCCGACGACATCCGTGGCCAGGTCTTCACCGCCGCCGACATGGCGGGCGTCAAGCCGATCCGCGCGGTCTCGGCGCTGCCCGGGTTCAAGCCCTCGGTCCAGCCCGCCCTCGCCCATGACAAGGTGCGCCAGGTGGGCGAGGCGATCGCCATCTGCGTCGCCCCGACCCGCGCCGAGGCCGAGGACATGGCCGACCGCGTGGCGGTCGATTTCGACATATTGCCGGCGGTCTCCGACATGCTCGCCGCGCGCGATGCGGACGCGCCGCTGGTGCACGAGGACTGGGGCGACAACGTGTTCCTCGAAACCCTGGTCGAGGACGACATCGAGGCGGTCGCCGCCCGCGCCGCGGTCAAGGTGACGCGCGAGGTGCGCACCGCGCGCCAGTGCATGGCGCCGATCGAGGGCAGAGGCGTGCTCGCCGAATGGGATCCGCGGCTGCGCCAGCTCACCGTGACCTCGGCCGCCCAGCTGCCCCATATCGTGCGCACCGGGATCGCCGAATGCCTCGGGCTCGACCATGCCAGCGTCCGGGTGATCGCGCCCGATGTCGGCGGCGGGTTCGGCTACAAGGGGATCCTGGCGCCGGAAGAGGTCTCGATCTCCTGGCTCGCCATGCGGCTGGAGCGCCCGGTGCGCTGGCTGGAAGACCGGCGCGAGCATCTGACCGCCAACGCCAATTGCCGCGAGCACCACTACATCGTCACCGGATATGCCGACGCCGACGGAAAGCTGCTCGGGCTCGAGGCCGAGGCGACGGTCGATGCCGGGGCCTATTCGGCCTACCCGTTCTCGGCCTGCCTGGAGGCCGCCCAGGTCGCGGCCATCCTGCCCGGACCCTATCTGTTCGACACCTTCCGCTGCCGCACCTGGTCGGTCGCCTCGAACAAGCCGCCGATCCTCCCCTTCCGTGGCGTGGCGCGGCCCGGCGTCTGCTTCGCGCTCGAGCTGGTGATCGACGCCATCGCCCGCGCGGTCGGCCGCGAGCCGCACGAAATCCGGCTCGACAATCTGGTCCGCCCCGAGCAGATGCCCTACGACAACATCACCGCCCGGCATTACGACAGCGGCGACTATCCGGAATGCCTGCGCCGCGCCGCCGCGGCGATCGACGTGGACGGGGTGCGGGCGCGCCAGCGCCGCGGCGAGCCGGACGCACGCCGCATCGGGCTCGGCTTCTCGATCTTCTGCGAACAGGCCGGGCACGGCACCGCGGTCTATGCCGGCTGGGGAATCCCGATGATCCCGGGCTTCGAGCAGGCGGTGGCGCGGATGACGCCGGACGGCGGGCTCGAGCTCCGCGTCGGCGTGCACAGCCACGGCCAGGGGCTGGAGACCACGCTCGCCCAGGTGGCGCATGAGATGCTCGGCATCGAGACCGACGCCGTCAGGGTGGTGCTGGGCGACACCGCCTACACCCCCTATTCGACCGGCACCTGGGGGTCGCGCTGCATGATCCAGGCGGGCGGCGCGGTGGCCGAGGCGTGCAAGCGGCTCGCCGGGCGCATCCGCCAGATCGGTGCCGGGCTGCTCCAGGTCGATCCCGCCTCGGTGCGCCTCGAGGACGGCAAGGTGGCCGGCCCGTCGGGCAGCGTGACGCTGGCCGAGGTCGGGCGCACCTGGTATCTCCGCCCGCAGGACTTGACGGGGGACGCCGACCCGCAGGGGCTGGAGGCGGTCGGCGGCTACAAGCCGGCGCGCGATTCCGGGACCTTCAGCTATGCCAGCCACGCCGCCGTGGTCGCCGTCGACACCGCCACCGGCGCGGTCGAGATCCTCGACTACGCGGTGGTCGAGGATGGCGGGGTGCTGGTCAACCCGATGATCGTCGACGGCCAGGTCCATGGCGGCACCGGCCAGGGGATCGGCCAGGCGCTCTACGAGGAGATGCCCTACGCCGAGGACGGCCAGCCGCTCGCGCCGACGCTCGCCGACTACCTGCTGCCCGGGCCGACCGAGATCCCGCCGATCCGCGTCGACCACATGGAGAGCCCATCGCCCTACACCACCTTCGGCCAGAAGGGGATCGGCGAGGGCGGCGCGATCGGCCCGCCGGCCGCCATCGCCAACGCGATCAACGACGCGCTCGCCCCGCTCGGGGTCGAGATCACCGAATGCCCGATCACCCCGCGCCGGCTGCTGGCGGCGATCGCGGCGGCGGATCGTTCGAGCGGCGCGGGGTGACGGCGCCCGCCCCCTCGGGCGCGGCCGGGTTGGTCCTGCCGCGGCCTCTGGCCGTGCTCGACCTCGCGATGGACGACGGCGCGCCGATCCGCGTGCTGCGCCACGGCAACCCGTCCGGGCCGCGCGTGGTGCTGAGCCACGGCAACGGCTTCGCGAGCGATGCCTATTTCCCGTTCTGGCGGCTGATGCTGGACCGCTTCGACCTCGTCCTGTTCGATTTCCGCAATTGCGGGCGCAACCCGTTCCACGCGGCGAAACCGCACGACTATCGCCGTTTCGCGCGCGACAACGCGGCGGTCCACGAGGCGATAGCCCGGGAATGGGGCGAGAAGACCACGACCGGCGCGTTCCACTCGATGTCGGCGGTCGCCGCCCTGCTCGCGGTCGTCGACGGCGTCTGGCACTGGGATGCGCTGGTGCTGTTCGACCCGCCGGTGATGCCGCCCGAGGGCGACCCCTTGCGCGCGCCGCTGCTGGTCGAGGCCGAGGCGCTGCGCGACGCGGCCCTGATCCGCAAGCACCGGTTCCCCGACCCCGACGAGCTCGCCGACGTGTTCCGCTATCTGCACCGGTTCCGCCGCCTGCGGGCGGGGGTGGCCGACCTCATCGCGGCCGCGACGCTGCGCTTCGATGCCGCGTCCGGGGAATGGCTGCTCTGCTGCCCGGGGCCGGTCGAGGCGGAGCTCTACATGGAGGTCGCGGCGCTGCCGATCTGGCAGCTTGCCGGCCCGCCCGCGCGCCCGCTGATGATCGTGGGGTCGGACCCGCAACCGGCCGACGCGCCGATGACCGCGCCCGGCTGCGCGAAGTTCTGCGCGACCCACGGCATCGACTACGCCTGCGTGCCCGACACCGGCCATCTCCTGCAGCTCGAGGAGCCCGAGCGCTGCTTCGCGCTGATGGAGAGCTTCCTCGCCCGACACGGACTCGCCCGATGACCGAACCGCCCGACATCTTCCGCGTCCCCGAACCGGCCGCCTCGTTCGACGCGGAGATGGAAGACGGCGCCGTCATCCGGGTGCGCCGCCACGGCAATCCTTCCGGGCCCCGGCTGGTGATGGCGCATGGCAACGGCTTCGCCATCGACGCCTATTACCCGTTCTGGCGGCTGCTCGCGGAGCGCTACGATCTGGCGATCTACGACCAGCGCAACCACGGCCGCAACCCGCGCCACGAAATCGGGCGCCACGACGTGCCCGCCTTCGTCGCCGACATGGACCGGCTGGTCGACCTGATCCCGGCGCATTTCGGCGCCAAGCCGACGGTCGGCGTGTTCCACTCGATCTCGGCGGTGACCGCGATCTGGCACGCGCTCGATCGCGGCCGGCGCTGGGACGCGCTGGCGCTGTTCGACCCGCCGCTGATCCCCTCGCCCGGCCACCGGGCGCACGAGGTGGCGCGGAGCTTCGAGCTCGGCCTCGCCGACTGGGCGGCGTCGCGGCCCGACCGCTTCGCCGACGCGATGGAGCTCGCCGCCCGCTTCGCCCGGTCGAAGGGCCTGGCGCGCTGGGTCGAGGGCGCGCACGCGCTGATGGCGCGCGCGATCACCCGCGAGGACCCCGGGGGGGGCGTCGCGCTGAGCTGCCCGCGCGCGGGCGAGTCTCGGGTCTACCGCACCAATGCAGGGCTCGACCTCTGCCCGCGCCTCGGCGAGCTCGCCGGGCCGCTGGTCTTCATCTCGTCCGATCCCGACGCCCCCGGGGCGCTCGCCCCCGGCAAGGTCGGGCGGGCGATGAAGGAGGACCACGGCATCCAGTGGACGCCGATCGCCAACACCAGCCACCTGCTCCAGATCGAGCGCCCCGACGCCTGCCACGCCGCGCTCGAAGCGTTCCTGGCCCGGCTGTCCCTGGGTTAGGGCCCGGCCGGGGGCGTGGTCAGCGCCCCTCGACCCGCATGTCGTCGGGCACGATGCGGCCGCTCTCGACGATGGCCTCGCCGTCCAGGGTCAGCGTGCAGCCCTTGAGCGGGATGTCGATATGGCACAGCGTGTCGTTGTCGCCGCCGATCTCGGTGTTGGGGCCGGTGGAGAACAGCACGTTGCCGTAGAAGGCGCGCCCGTCCTGGCCGGTGGAGTTCGCCGCCGCCGGGTCGGTGCCCATGAAATCCCAGCGCGCCCGCGGATCGAGCCCCCAGCCGATATGCGAGATCGCATAGGCGCGCGGGTCGTCGTAGCTCGCCATGAAGCTCCGCAGCAACTCGGCGTCGAGCCCGCCGCCGGCGATGTCGGCGATCATGCCGCGCTCGACGGTGAGGGTGATCGGGTCGACGACGTAGCGCATCGTCGGCAGCAGCAGCTGGTCGCCGGTGTCGATCACCACGGTCCCCTCGACGCCCTCTTCCACCGCCCCGGTGTAGAGGAACACCCCCGGCCAGTGGTCCCAGCGCCCCGGCTCGTCGGTATAGCCGTATTGCTCGCCGATCCGGTAGCCGCCGAGCCGGTAGGTCACGTCGGTGCCGCCGGGCGAGGTGATGCGGAGCTCCTTCGCGGCGGCCAGCCGGGCCGAGCCGGCCTCGACCCGCCGGCGGTCGCCGGGGTCGGACACCATGCGCTTGAGCACCTCGATCGGCTCGATCACCAGCAGCATGCGCGGGCCGGCATCGGTGATCTCGGTCTGCTCCTCCGACCACAGCAACCCGACCAGGTCGACCACCATGTCGACGCGTTTCAGCGCCGCCATCGCCGGCGCGTTGCCCTTGAGCGAGTTGCCCGGGCCGAAGAAGCTGCCCGGCTGCTTCTTGATGTTGACCTGGAACGCATCGGCCTCGAGCTCGGACGCGGCGGCGAGGAACGCCGTCGCGTGCTCCGCCCGCACGTCGCCTTCCGAGAACACGGCGAGGCTGGTCCCCGGGCCCACATCGCAGAGCTCGAGCTCCTGCCTGAACAACGCGACCACGTCCGAATCCGTCGCCATCGTTTCCTCCGCCCTTTGCCGCCCGCCCCCGGGCGCGCCGGAAAACGCTAGCACCCGCGGTATTCGGCGGCAAGGAAAGCGGGCCGGTCAGAAGCGGTAGCGGAAGCCGGCTTCGAAGTTGTGCGCGCGGTAGGATTCGTCCTCGAGTATGCCGAAAAAGCGGTAGCCCAGGTGGATGTCGGCCCTGCCGGTCAGCGGGTAGCCGACGCCGATCATGCCCTGGTAGGCGATGTCGGTCTCCGATTCCGAGACGGGGGTCTCAACTCTGCGCGTCTGGCCCCCGACCTCCACCGACACCGCTTCGAGGTCCGCCTTCTGGCGCACCGCTCCGAAACCGCCGCCGACATACGGCCGCACCGCCGTTCCTATGTCGAAGTCGACGACGCCGTTGAGCATGAAGCTGAGAGTGTCGAATTCGCCATCGAGCTTTATTGGCCCGAGCTCGTCGAAGTCGGTTTGGCGGTGGCCGATCTCGAATTCGGCGCGCAGTCCGGTCCCGGAGCGGTAGCCAAAGGCGCCCAGGATCCCCATCCCGTTATCGAAGCTAAAGTCGACGGACCCCGCACCTACCGCTATTTCGATGTCCCGCGGTACGACGTACATGCCGGTCAGGGATGCGTAAAATCCGGGCTCGCGGTCTTGCGCCTTCGCCGGGTGAGCCGGCGCGGCCAGCGCGAGCCCGAGCAGGCAGAGAAGAGGCCAGTTCCGAGGTCGAATCATCGTGCTTTCCCCCTTCGGTCAACCGGCACGCCCGGTGCCGGCCGACTCTTATACAACCATGGATTGTAGCAGGGCTGCCAAATTCCCCAAGGAGAGAAACGCGGTCCGCGGGAGACCCGCCTCAGACCGGCTTGGCGAGCAAGGTGGGGATGGCGAAGCTGTCGAGCACGACGGTTCGGTCGACGAATCTGAGCGCGCCCCCGAACGACCCGATGGTGTCGCGGTAGCAGCCGACCGCGAAGAGGCGCGAGACGCCCTCGACATCGGTCTGGTAGAGCGCGTAGGGAGTCTCCGCCTCGATCGGGTCGCCGGACGCGGTGATCCTCGGCGGGCCGGTGATGCGCCGCGCGCTATGCGGGTTGTAGGTGTTGGCCCGCAAGAGCGAGACGATCCGGTCGCTCAGCGCCTTCTTGGTCTCGCACAGCATCACGCTGCCGGGCAGGCCCTGGCGCAGGTTTTCGAGCGGCACGATGCGGTACGCGCTCTCGTCGTGGAACAAATCGAGCCAGGCCTGGTAGTCCTCGTTGTCGAGCGCTGCCGAAGCTTCGGCGATCAGGGCTTCCACCCGCAGGCGCAGCGCGGCATCCACCGCTCAGCCCTCGCGCGGGTCGAGACCCATGATCTCGCAGTAATAGGACCAGAAGCCGCGGATCATCACGTCGTCGAGCTTCTCGTCGCCGTCCCGGATCGGCCCGCGCCCGCCCATCTCGACCACCGAATTCCCGTCCCCGCCGGCGCGGTGGCCGGACTGGCAGGCTTCGAGGGCCTCGGCGTCCTCCAGCGAGACATAGCCGGCGGGGCCGGCCATGTTGGCCTGGCGCAGCCGGTGCGCGGTCATCTCGGCGCTGTCGTCCCGGTAGCCGAAGATGGTGAAGACGAGGTCGAAGGCGCCCGGCCCCCGCGGCCGGATCTGGCGCGCGGCGAGCGCGTTGCGGATCTGCTGGAAGGTGCTGTTGGGGAAGATCGAGCACATCGTGGTCGAGCGGTCGTCGTCGAACTCGCGCGCGAAGTGGAGCAGCCTCGGGTCCTGCAGCGCGAGCCGCGCGCCCTCCGCCGCCTCGGCGAGGGGGAGCGGCGGCCCGGGATCGAGCGCGGGCGGCGGCGCGTCCTCGTACTCCTCGGGCGGCTGGCGGACGAAGAGCAGGCTGTGGCGCCGCTTCGGGTCCATCCGCGAGCCGCAATCGTGGGTCGAGCGGTTGATCCCGAAGGTGCTCTGGAAGCCGTGCAGCAGCGCGCCGTGATAGTGGTCGCGCACGTTCTCCAGATAGGCCTTCCAGTTGCCGCGCACCGCCTGGCGCTGGTAGCCGAGAACCCGGACGGGGCCGCGGAACAGGCGCTCCAGATGGGCGACATGGGTGGGGCCGAGATAGTCGCGCAGCGGCTCGACGGTTTCCGAGAAGGTGGCGAACAGGACGCCGTTGACGCGGTCCACGCGGAGCTTCCTCAGCCCGTGGCAGGCCATGTCGAAATCGTCCGGCATGCCCGGGCTGCCGCCGACGCCGTGGCGGTGGGGGATCGCGACCAGATCGCCCGCGAGGTCGTAGGTCCAGCTGTGGTAGAGGCAGACATGGGCGGCAACGTTGCCGAAATTCTCGCGCTGGATCAGCGCGCCGCGATGCGAGCAGCGGTTGACGAACGCATGGACCCGCCCATCCTCGGCCCGGTTGAACAGGACCGGCGCCTCGCCGATGACGGTGCGGCGGAAATCGCCGGCATTCGGGATCTCGGCTTCGAGCCCGAGGAAGGACCAGGTCTCGCCCTCGAAGATGCGCTCGATCTCAAGCCGGTAGAGCGCCTCGTCGCGATACCAGGCGTAGGGAATGCGATCGAAGCCGGAACGATCCATCGTCGGCCTCCGATGTCTTCAGCGTCGGGAGTCTAGAGCGTAGCCGGGTTGGGTGGAAGCATTCCCACCGCCTCCCCGCTCACGCGCAATCCGCGACCGCGTCCTCGGCCAGCACCCCGATGAGATGCGCGCGGTAGGCGGCGCTGCCGTGGATGTCGGAGGTGAGCCCGTCGGCCGCAACCGACAGATCGGCGAGGGCGCCGGGGGCGAACGAGGCGGCGAGCGCGCGCTCGAACGCCTTCACCCGGAACACGCAGGGTCCGGCGCCGGTGACCGCCACCCGGACGGCGCCGTCGGCGAGGCGGGCGACGAACACGCCCACGACGGAAAACCGCGACGCCGGGTTGGGGAACTTGCGGTAGCTCGCCGCCGCGGGCACCGGGAACCGCACCTCGACGATCAGCTCGCCCGGCTCCAGCGCGGTCTCGAACAGGCCGAGGAAGAAGTTGTCGGCGGGGATCCGCCGCCCGGCGGTGACGATCTCCGCATCGAGCGCGAGCACCGCCGAGGGGTAGCAGGCGGCGGGGTCGTTGTTGGCGAGCGAGCCGCCGATGGTCCCCCGGTTGCGCACCAGCGGATCGCCGATCCCGCCGGCGAGCGCGGCGAGGGCCGGGATTCTCTCCCTCACCGACGGCGAGGCCGCCACCGCCGCGTGCCGCGTCATCGCGCGGATTCCGAGCGTCGCGGGCTCGACGGTAATCCCCGTCAGACCGCCGATCGCGGCCAGGTCGACCAAATCCGACGGCGCCGCCAGGCGGTGCTTCATCACCGGGATCAGGCTCATCCCGCCGGCGAGCGGGCGGGGGTCGCCGTCTCCGGCGAGGACTTCCTCGGCCTCGGCGAGGCTGCCCGGGCGGTGGTATCGATAGGGGTGCATCAGCCTTCCGCCATCGCCGCCGCCCCGGCGAGAATCGCCGCGACGATGTTCTGGTAGCCGGTGCAGCGGCAGAGATTGCCCTCCAGACCGGCGCGCACGGCCTGCTCGTCGGTGGCCGCGCCGCGGCGGATCATGTCGAGCGCGCTCATGATCATGCCGGGGGTGCAGAACCCGCATTGCAGCGCGTGGTGCTCCTTGAACGCGGCCTGGAGGGGGCTCAGCCCGTCATCGGGCGAGACCCCCTCTATGGTGGTCACCGCGTGGCCCTCGGCCTGGGCGGCGAAGACGGTGCAGGATTTCACCGCGATCCCGTCGAGATGGACGGTGCAGGCGCCGCACTGGCTGGTGTCGCAGCCGACATGGGTGCCGGTGAGCCCGGCGCAGCGGCGGACGAACTCGACCAGCAGCATCCTCGGGTCCACCTCGGCCGCGTGCTCGCGTCCGTTGATGTCGAGCGTGACGCGCATCATCCGGCCGCGTCCTCCAGCGAGTGCCACACCGCGTCGGGGGTGAAGGGCTGGCGCACGTGGCGGACGCCGAGATCCCACAGCGCATCGACCACCGCGTTGCCGATCGCCGCCGGCGCGCCGATGGTGCCGGTCTCGCTGCCGCCCTTGACGCCGAGCGGGTTGGACGGCGCCGGGGTCTCCTGGAAGGTCATCCGCACCCCCGGCATGTCGGAGGCGCGCGGCAGGGCGTAGTCCATCAGCGTGCCGGAGAAGAGCTGCCCCGCCGCGCCGCCGTCATAGACCACGCGCTCCATCAGCGCCTGGCCGAGCCCCTGGGCGAGCCCGCCGACCACCTGCCCCTCGACGATCAGCGGGTTGACGATGTTGCCGCAATCGTCGGCGGTGAAGTAGTCGCGCACCGTCACCTTGCCCGAGCGCGGCTCCACCAGCACCACGGCGAGATGCATCGCCTGGGGGTCGTTGGTGTCGGGCGGCTCGTAGAACACGGTTTCCTCGAGCCCGGGCTCCATCGAGCCGTCGGCCGGCAGCACCGCCCCGTGATAGGCGGCATCGGCCACGTCGGCGAAGCCGAGAAGGCGGTCGGTGCCGCGCACCGAAAACACCGCGTTCTCGTAAAGCAGATCCTCCTCGGCGCATTCCAGCATATGCGCCGCGAGCCGCCGCGCCTTGTCGATCACCCGGTCGGCGGCCTGCATGATCGCGACCCCGCCGACCGAGAGCGAGCGCGACCCCCAGGTGCCGTTGCCGAAGGGGATGCTGCCGGTGTCGCCCTCGACCAGGGCGATGTCCTCGATGGGCAGGCCGAGGCGGTCGGCGGCGATCTGGCAGAACGTGGTGTCGTGGCCCTGGCCGTGGCTGTGCGAGCCGACGAAGACGGTCGCCCTGCCGTCCGAATGGATGCGCACGATGGCGCTCTCGTAGCCGCCATGCAGCCCGCCCCGGCTGGCGAGGTTGCGGCTCGACCCGGTGCCCGACTTGTCGAGAAAGCAGGCGATGCCGATCCCCATCCGGACGCCCCGGTCCCCGAGCCGGCGCTGTTCCGCGCGCAGCCCCTCGTAGCCGGCGATTTCCAGCAGCTTGTCGAACAGCGCCGGCGGGTCGCCGCAATCGTAGGCGCGCCCGACCGGCGTGGTGTAGGGGAAGGCCTCCGCCGGGATCAGGTTGCGCCGGCGGATCTCGGCCACGTCGATGCCCAGCTCGCGGGCGCCGTTCTCCAGCAGGCGTTCGTTGACGAAGGTCGCTTCCGGCCGGCCGGAGCCGCGATAGGCGTCGATCGGCACCGTGTTGGTGTAGGCCCCGCGCACGCGCAGATGCAGGTTGGGCGTGGTGTAGAGCCCGGTGACCGTCTGCGGGTAGGAATTGCCGGGAATGCTGGGCGCGAAGTTCGAGAGATACGCCCCGAGCGCCGCGATGGTGTCGACTTCGAGCGCGAGGATCCTGCCGTCCCGGTCGAACGCCATGCGCGCCCTGGTATGGTGGTCGCGCGCCTGGGCGTCCGACATCAGCGCCTCGGCCCGCGTCGAGGTCCACTTGACCGGGCGGCCGAGCAGAATCGAGGCCCACACCACGGTCGAGACCTCGACCGCGAAATGGGTCTTGAGCCCGAACCCGCCGCCGACATCGGGCGAGATGACGCGGAGCTTGTGCTCGGGAACGCCGAGCGCGTATTTGGCGAGCCAGCGGCGCAGATAGTGCGGCGTCTGGCTGGTCGCCCACAGGGTGATGTCCTCGGTCGCCTCGTCGAACCGGGACAGATAGGCGCGCGGCTCGAGCGGACAGCCGGCGACGCGGTGGGTATCGAGCGTCAGCGCGACCACGTGATGCGCCGCATCGAAGACCGCCGCCGTCGCCGCCCGGTCGCCGCGCTCGATCTCGAAGACCAGATTGGAGCCGAAGCGCTGGTGGAGCACCGGCGCGTCCTCGTCCAGGCTGCGCGCGATGTCGGTGACCGCGGGCAAGGCCTCGTAGTCGACCGCCACCGCATCGGCGCCGTCGAGCGCGGCGTAGCGGTCCTCGGCGACCACCGCGGCGACCACGTCGCCGACATGGTGGACCTTGCCGGAGGCGAGCGCCGGGCGCAGTTCCTCGTTCATCGGCCTCCCGTCGGAGAACGGCATCGGATGGACGCAGGTGAGCGCGCCGAGCCCGGCCGCCTGCCAGTCGGCGGCGGTCAGCACCCGGAGCACCCCCGGCAGCGCCCGGGCCGGCGCGGCGTCGATGCCGCGGATGCGGGCGTGGGCGTGCGGCGAGCGGACGAAGGCGATATGCGCCGTGCCGGCCGGCTCGATGTCGTCGACGAAGCGCCCGCGGCCCTTGAGGAACTTGTCGTCCTCGCGGCGCGTCAGTCTCTGGCCGAAATACACCCCGCCTCCCGCGTTCTCCCGGACCAATAACGGGCCGGGGCCTGCCGGGTGTCAAGCCGGCCTTGGCCGCAATGCCGGCGATGCGCTATCGTGGGCGCGAGCGGGAAAGGACGCACAATGGACGGATTGTTGTTGATCCTCGGCTTCATGGTGGCCGGCGCCCTCGGCGCCTTCATCTGCGCCGAGATCGAGTGGCGTCTCGCGGGCAAGCCGCGGATCTCGAACCAGTAGGGGCCGGCCCCCGAGGTCACCCCAGGCGGGTCGACCGGTTCTCGTGCCCCGCCCATTTGGGCAGGGCGTCGTCGATGTCGAGCACCCTCGCGCCGTAGAAGATGTGGCAGCGCGGCCTGAACGCCTCGGGAACGGAGGGCGGGTCGCCGAAATCGAACAGCGACGGGAAGGCGAGCCACATGCGCCGTCCCTCGTCGGCGATCGGGGTGCCGCAGCGCCCGCAATCGACCCGGCAGGGGAGCACCCGCTCGGGCGCATCCGTCTCGCTGCTGTAGAAGCGCAGCCGGTCGGCGCCCGCGCTCACGCGCACGTCCTGCTTGCGGAAGATCGCCGCCCACTGCATCGGCGCGCCGTGCCGCCGCTGGCAGTGGGTGCAGTGGCAGATCTTGGCGCCGAGCGGATCGGCGCCGACCTCGTAGCGGACGATGCCGCATTTGCAGCGCGCCCGGTGTTTCGCCGCGAACCGCGTGTCGTCCGGGCGCGCATAGAGCCGCGCGAAATCGTCCATGGCGCGCCCAGCCTATCCCGCGCGCCGGAGCGCGCAAAGCGCGGGATTTCTGGACTTCCCCGCCAGCGGCACGATATTACGCCCGCCATGGATGGACGCGAATTCATCAAGATGCACGGGCTCGGCAACGATTTCGTGATCGTCGACGCCAGGCGGCGCGGCTTCGCGCCGGATGCCGGGCAGGTGCGCGCGATCGCGGACCGGCGCACGGGCATCGGCTGCGACCAGCTGATCGTGCTGCGGCTGCCGGCCGATGCCGGCGCCGATGCCGCCTTCACCATCCACAACGCCGACGGCGGCGAGGCGGAGGCCTGCGGCAACGCGGCGCGCTGCGTCGCCTGGATGGCGATGGCGGAAACCGGGCGCGACAGCGCGCGGCTGGAGACCGCGGCGGGGCCGCTGGATGCGCGCCGCGCGGGTCCGCGCGCGGTCACGGTGGACATGGGCGAGCCGCGCTTCGGCTGGCGCGACATCCCGCTGGCCGCCGACCGCGACACGCTGCATCTGCCGCTCGCGCGCGGCCCGCTCGCCGACCCGGTCGCGGTCAGCATGGGCAACCCGCATGCGGTGTTCTTCGTCGACGACGCGGAGGCCGTGGACCTCGCGGCGCTGGGCCTGGCGCTGGAGCACGACGCGCTGTTTCCCGAACGCGCCAATATCGGCGTCGCCGAGATGCAGGGCGCGGACCGGATGCGCCTCCGGGTGTGGGAGCGCGGCGCGGGGCTCACCATGGCCTGCGGCACCGGCGCCTGCGCGGCGCTGGTCGCGGCCCACCGGCGCGGCCAGGCGGGCCGCCGCGCGACGGTCGAGCTCGACGGCGGGACGCTCGAGATCGCCTGGGGCGCGGACAACCGGGTGAGCATGACGGGGCCGGTGGCGGTGAGCTTCCGCGGCGCGATCGACGGGGCGCTGGCCGGATGAGCGCGCCCGAGATCGTCACCTTCGGCTGCCGCCTCAACGCGCTGGAATCGGAGATCATCCGCCGCCGCGCCGCCGAGGCCGGGCTCGCCGACGCGGTGATCGTCAACACCTGCGCGGTGACCGCGGAAGCCGAACGCCAGGCGCGCCAGGCGATCCGCCGCGCCCGGCGGGACGCGCCGCACAAGCGCATCGTGGTCGCCGGCTGCGCGGCCCAGCTCGACCCCGCGCGCTACGCCGCCATGCCCGGGGTCGACCGGGTGCTCGGCAACCGCGAGAAGCTGTCGGCGTCGAGCTACGCGGCGCAGGCGCCTGAGGTCGGGGTGGGCGACATCATGGCGGCGCGCGAGGGCGCGTCCCACCTGATCGACGGCATCGCGGGCCGCGCCCGGGCCTTCGTCCAGATCCAGCAGGGCTGCGACCACCGCTGCACGTTCTGCATCATCCCCTTCGCGCGCGGGCCCAACCGGTCGCTGGCGCCCGACGCGGTGATCGCCCAGATCCGCCTTCTCGCCGACAACGGCTACCGCGAGGCGGTGCTGACCGGGGTCGACATCACCGATTACGGCAGCGACCTGGCGGGCGGGGCGGGGCTCGGGGCGCTGGTCGGGCGCATCCTCGCCGAGGTGCCGCAGCTGCCCCGGCTGCGGCTCTCCTCGCTCGATCCGTCGGAGATCGATGCCGAACTGCTGCGCGCCATCGCCGCGGAGGAGCGGCTGATGCCGCATTTCCATTTGAGCGTCCAGGCGGGATCGGATCTGATCCTGAAGCGCATGCGCCGGCGCCACAGCCGCGCCGACGTGGTCCGGTTCTGCGGCGAGGCGCGGCGGTTGCGGCCCGACGCGGTGTTCGGCGCCGACCTGATCGCCGGCTTCCCGACCGAAACCGACGCCATGTTCGGCGAGACCGAATCCCTGGTCGCCGAGGCCGGGCTCACCTGGCTCCACGTCTTCCCCTATTCCGAGCGCCCCGGCACCCCGGCGGCCCGCATGCCGCAAGTCCCGCGCCCGCTGCGCAAGACCCGCGCGGCGGCGCTCAGGCGGCTCGCCCGGGACCGCCTCGCCCGCCACCTGGAGACCCGGCGCGGCCGGCGCGAGCGGGTCCTGGTCGAGACCCCTCATGGCGGCCGCACCGAGCAATACGCCCGGATCGCGCTCGACCGGCCGGCGGCGCCCGGCAGCATCGTCGCCGCGCTGGTGACCGGACAGGCCGACGGGGAGCTGCGGGGCGTGGTGGACGGATGAGCGGGCGGGGCTGGCTCGGCCGGCTCAGCGCCGGTCTGGCGCGCAGCTCGGCGCGGCTCACCGGGGGGATTTCCGGGATCTTCGCCGGGCGGCGGCTCGACGATGCTGCGCTCGGCGAGCTCGAGGATTTGCTGATCGGCGCCGATCTCGGGGTGGAAGCGGCGTCGCGATTGACCGAGGCGCTCGCGCGGCGGCGCATCGAGAGGGATCTGGGCGCCGACGAGGTTCGCGCCCTGCTCGCCGCCGACATCGCGCGCATCCTCGAACCGGTGGCGCTGCCGCTGACCGTGGACCCGGGCAACCGCCCGCACGTGGTGCTGGTCGTCGGCGTCAACGGCACCGGCAAGACGACCACCGTCGGCAAGCTCGCCAAACGCCTCCAGGGCGAGGGGCGCCGGGTGATGATGGCGGCGGGCGACACCTTCCGGGCCGCCGCCGTCAGCCAGCTCGAGCTGTGGGGCGAACGGGTCGGCTGCCCGGTGGTCTCGCGCGCCGCCGGCTCGGACGCGGCGGGGCTGGTGTTCGACGCGCTGGAACGCGCGCGGCGCGACGGCGCCGACGTGCTGCTGGTCGACACCGCGGGCCGGCTGCAGAACCGCGCCGACCTGATGGCCGAGCTGCAGAAGATCGTCCGGGTGATGAAGAAGCTCGACCCGGAAGCGCCGCATGACTGCCTCCTGGTGCTCGACGCCACGACCGGCCAGAACACCCACGCCCAGGTGGGCACCTTCCGGGAGATGACCGACGTGACCGGGCTGATCGTCACCAAGCTCGACGGCACCGCCAAGGGCGGGGTGCTGGTGGCGCTCGCCGGGCGTTTCGGCCTGCCGGTGCACGCCATCGGCGTCGGCGAGTCGGAAGACGATCTGCAACCCTTCGACCCGGCCGCCTTCGCCGACCGGCTGATGGGGCTGGTCGAGTAGGGCTGGCTATTCGAGGTCGCCGATTTCGCCCGGCGGGTTGCCGCGCGGCGCGGCCAGCGGCCTCCCGGCGCTGTCGCGGTAGTGTCCGAGGGCCCACTCCACCGAGGGGAAGGCGATCTCCCGCCACGGTATGTCGGCCCAGTCGAACAGCCCGACCTCCTCGCTCTCCTCGCCGGCGTCGATATCGGGCGAGACCAGCCGGGCGCGGTAGATCAGCTGCACCTGGCTGATGCGCGGGATGTTGTAGACCGCGAGCAGCCCGTCGATCGAGAGCCGCGCCCGGGCTTCCTCCCACGCCTCGCGCAGCGCCCCGGCCTCGCTGGTCTCGTTGAGCTCGAGATAGCCCGCCGGGAGCGTCCACAGCCCGGTCCGCGGCGGGATCGCGCGCCGGCAGAGCAGGATCTTCCCGTCCCACACCGCCACCGAGCCGACCACGACCTTGGGATTGTCGTAGGAGACGAACCCGCAATCGGGGCAGATCAGCCGCTCCCGGTTGTCGCCTTCGGGGATGGAGCGGAGCGAAGGGCCGGCGGGCTTGCTTGCCATCGCCCGACTGTGCCGGGCGGCGGCGCGCGGCGCAAGAAGCGCCCCCGCCGCCTCAGGACTCGAGCAGGGCCCGGAGCCGCGCGGGCGCGATGCCGCCGGCCCAGACCGACCGGGCCCGGCGCTCGATCTGCTTGGCGACCCAGGCGCGCCGCCACGCCCCGGCGGGGGCGATCGCGTCGATGCTGACCAGGTGGTCGAGGCGGGCCTCCGCTGCCTCCGTCATCGGCAGGGGGATCGCGCCGTCGAGCGCCTCGGTCAGCATTTTCCGCGCGGCGATGATCGCCATGTCGGTATAGGCGAGGTTCTCGCGGCTGCGGTCCTGGATCGCGCCCTGGCCTTCCAGGATCATCGTGTCGTGGATGTTGAAGTCGTAGCCCACCCCGGCATAGGTGCCGGCGCTCTGCTCGGCGGCGGAGAAGCCGTAGCGGTTCTCCATGTTGCGCTTCGGCGCGTAGCCCGGCACCTCGTAGGTCTTGAGCTTCTCCGCCCTGAGCGCCGCGGCGTCGATGGGTGCGCGGAAGTCGTAGAACACGTCGTAGCGCCAGTTGCTCGCATCGTCGATCGGCACATGGACCTGCACCAGCGTCCAGTCGCCGATCGCCACCACGGCGGTGTGCGGGAAGAGATAGTTGGTCACCCGCACATAGGTGACGTCGCCCCGGTCGCGCAGCGCGAAGATCCTGACGCCGAAATCGGTGCGCTCGATCTCCAGCCTGGGGTTGGTCACCTCGCGCAGGATGGCGGTGACCGAGACGTCGGACTCGTCCGCCGCGGCGAGGAACTGCCTGAAGCCGTAGGAGCCGTCGCCCTCCGCGTCGTCGTCGAGATAGCGGTGCAGATAGGAGAGATGCGCCGGGTCGATCTCGCCCTCGACCGCCTGCAGCCAGTTCGCCCGCTGCAGCGCCTTGAAGGCGAAGCTGTGGCTCGCCGGGGCGTCGAACCAGTCGAAGCCCGGCAGCGCCGGCGCCTCGCCGCCGCCCATATAGCCGTAGACGATGCCGTTGCGCGCGACGCAGGGATAGGCGGGCTGGCGGATTCGCTGATGATAGGTCGAGCCGGCCGGCTCGGCGGGCTGTTCCAGGCAGCGCCCGTCGACGGCGTAGAGCCAGCCGTGATAGGGGCAGCGCAGCCCGCCGTCCTCGCAACGCCCATAGGCGAGGTCGCCGGCGCGGTGGGCGCAGTGCCGGGCGAGCGCGCCGTAGCGGCCGCGGTCGTCGCGGAACACCACCAGGTCCTCGCCGAGAACCCGGATGTCCCTGACCGGGCGTTCGTCGGGCAGCTCCTCGACCAGGGCGAAGGGCTGCCAGTAGCGCCGCATCACCGCCCCCATCGGCGTGCCCGGGCCGGTATGCGTCAGGCGGTCGTTCTGCTCCGCGCTCAGCATCGGGTCAGTCGCCGGCCAGCCGGGCCAGCACCTTCTCGCGCTCGCGCTCGTCGATGATGCCGAGCAGCACCTTGCGGTAGCCGTCGACCGCCTCGGCGCCGGCTTCCCGGTAGGCGCGGGCGATCCGGCTGCGCTGGTTCTCGGTCAAGCGGCGTTCCAGCGCGATTCCCTTCTCGGTGAGGTTCAGCATGCGCTGGCGCCGGTCGCGGGTCCCGGCGCCGGAATCCACGAAGCCCTCGCGCACCAGCTGGCCGAGCACCCGCGACAGGCTCTGCTTGGACACCTTCAGGATGTCGAGCAGCTGCGAGACGGTGATGCCGGGGTTGCGGCCGATGAAATAGATCGTCCGGTGGTGGGCGCGGCCGAAGCCGAGCTCGGTCAGGATCGCGTCCGGCTGGCCGGTGAAATCGCGATAGGCGTAGAACAGCAGCTCGATCCCCTGGCGCAAATCCTCCTCGCGCAGGAACAGCGGATTGAAGCCTGATTTTAAGTCAACCATGTTGACATAATTGCCCGCGGCTGTTACCCGGGCAAGCGAATCGCGCAGCAAAATCGTCACGAATGCGGCGCGGATCCGTGTCGGGGCGGCGGTGGGGAAATGATCAATTTCGACGATCAGGACGGCCGGATCTGGTTCAACGGCACGCTCCGGGAATGGCGCGACTGCAAGCTCCACGTCCTCAGCCACGGGTTGCACTATGCGAGCTGCGTGTTCGAGGGCGAGCGCGTCTATTCCGGCGCGGTGTTCAGGCTGCGCGAGCATACCCGGCGCCTGATCGATTCCGCCGCGGCCCTTGGTTTCGAGCTTCCCTACACGCTGGACGAGCTGGAACGGGCGACCAACGAGACCGTCGCCGCCCAGGGCTATGCCGACGCCTATGTCCGCCCGGTCGCCTGGCGCGGCAGCGAGATGATGGGGGTCTCGGCGCAGGAGACCAGGATCAACGTCGCCATCGCGGTGTGGGAATGGCCGTCCTATTTCTCGCCCGAGGCGCGGCTCAAGGGGATCCGCCTCAAGCGGGCGCCGTGGCGGCGGCCGTCGCCGGACACCGCCCCGGTGCATTCCAAGGCGGCCGGGCTCTACATGATCTGCACGCTGTCCAAGCACGAGGCCGAGGCGGACGGTTTCGACGATGCGCTGATGCTCGACTGGCGCGGCCAGGTGGCCGAGACCACCGGCGCCAACGTCTTCCTGGTCCAGAACGGGACGCTGCACACGCCGACGCCGGACTGCTTCCTCGACGGGATCACCCGGCGCACGGTGATGGGTCTGGCCAGGGACCGCGGCATCGAGACGGTCGAGCGCGTGATCATGCCGGACGAGCTGGAAAAGGCCGACGAGATCTTCGTCACCGGCACCGCCGCCGAGGTCACCCCGGTCGGCCAGATCGACGACCTCCACCTCCAGGTCGGCCCGGTCACCCGCACCCTGATGGACGCCTACGACGCCGAGGTGGGCAAGACGTAGACCCGTGCCCGTCCCACCCTGGACCGCGGCGGCGGTGAGCGGCAGGGACCGCTCGCGCTTCGTTGTCCACCGCGCGGCGACGGCCGAACTCGTTGAAGCCGCGGAAGCTCCGCCCCCCGCGGTCGACGGGGGGCGGTTCTCACGGAGAGCCGGTCGCGACCGCCCTATTTGATCTTGAGGGCCGTGTTGAGCAATTTGGCGCAGGCCCCGGCCACGTCGTTGTCGGGCTTCGCTCCCCCGGGGAAAGTCGCCCAGCCGGCCTTTATCAGATGGCTGTCGCGTTTCCACGAGTCGACCGCCGCGAACTTGTCGACCAGGCCAGTGTCGGCACCGGCCGCCGCCTCGAATTTGGCGGCGCAAATCGGGGCCAGAGCCTGGACCGTTGCCGTTTGGGCCGCCATTGCGGCGGTTTCGGCGGCAGTGCTGCCGGAAACCCATCCGCCCCAGGAAAAACCGACGATCAAGGTGCCGGCCACACCCACGACCAACCCTTGCAAGAGACGTGTCGGAGAACTTCCCTCGACATACGGAGACAGGAATGCAGGCGCTTTCATGGGATTTCCCCTCCCATAACGAGAGCGGAATGTTCCACCCTACCGCGGCCACGGTAGCATGCCTGCGCCATTCCCGACAGGTGGCGTCCCCGTTCTGCACGTCAGGGACGAATGCACCTCGGCGGTTCCAGTCGAGACCGGTGCGCCCTCACCCCCGCTCGGCGACCACCAGCATGCCCACCAGCCTGCCCTCCTCGCCGGAACGGATGCTGTTGAGCAGGCGTTCGCGCAGGTCTTCCCCGAGCGCGATTCCGGCGCCGAGACCGGGGCGCGGGCGCTGGCCGCGCTGGCCGCCGACGGCGCCCTCGCCCTTGTTCTCGACGACGCGGAACCCGGCCGCCGCCAGCCCGTCGAGGAGCTCCTCCGGGGTGCCGGGAAAGCTGTAGGACGCGTCATGCGCCCAGGGCAGCGGGTAGTGCGGCTCGCCCGCCGGGCCGTGCGCCGCGTGGCTCAGCGCGTAGCGCCCGCCGGGGACAAGCACGCGATGGGCCTCGGCGAACATGCGGGGCTTGTCGGCGACGTTCATCGACACGTTCTGGCACCAGACGAGATCGAAGCTGCCGTCCGGGTAGGGCAGGTCGGTGACGCCGCCCTCTCGCGTCGCGATCCGCCCGTCGAGCCCGCAGAGCGCGTTCAGGCGCTCCGCCGCGTCGACATATTCGCGGGTGACGTCGATCGCCGCGACCGTGCAGCCATGGACATGGGCGAGATAGCGCGACGAGCCGCCGATGCCGCAGCCGGCGTCGAGCACCCGCATGCCCTCCGCCACGCCGGCGAGTTGGCACAGCGTCTCGGTCTGGGCGAGCCCGCCGCCGTGCAGCTGGTCGACATGCTGGAACATCTCGACCGTCGGGTTGTCGATGTCCTGGCCGTCGGCGGCGAGCGCGGCGAGGATGCGCTCGACCAGACCGCGCGAACCGTAAAGCGCCCGGATCGACGCCGTCGGCTCAGCCATCGCCGGGCCCGGCCCCGGGCGCGGCCCAGCGCTCCCCGGCCAGCGCGTCGTCGGGGTCGGCGTCGACCCAGCGCTCGCCCCCGGGAGTTTCCTCCAGCTTCCAGAACGGCGCCCTGGTCTTGAGCCAGTCGATCAGGAAGCTGCACGCATCGATCGCCGCCCGGCGATGCGCCGAGGCGGTGGCGCAGAGCACGATGCGCTCGCCCGGCTCCAGCCGGCCGTAGCGGTGGACGATGAGCACCGCCTCCAGCGGCCAGCGCGACCGCGCCTCGGCCTCGATGTCCGCGAGCTGGCGTTCGGTCATGCCGGGATAGTGTTCGAGCGTCATCGCGCTCACCGCGCCGCCGCCGGAGAAGTCGCGCACCAGGCCGACGAAGCAGCTCACCGCGCCGGCGCCCGTGGCCTCGGCGGAGAGCCGGTCGAGCTCCGCGCCGACGTCGAAATCCTCCTGCTGGACCCGGATCACGATCAGCCCCCGGTCATCGGCGGGAACAGCGCCACCTCGTCGCCCGCGCCCACCGGGCTGTCGAACTCGCAGAGCTCCTGGTTGACCGCGACGCGCAGCGCCTCGCGGTTGCCGAGCGCCTCGGCATAGGCGTCGCTGCGGCCGCTCAGCCAGTCGATCAGGGTCTCGACATCGATGACCCCGGCGGGCGGCGCGACGGTCTCGGCCGGCACCCCGATGCGCTGGCGCACCCATCCGAAATAGAGCATTTGCATCAGCTCACCTCGCTGAACGGCAGGAAATCGACCATCGCCCCCTCTTCCACCCGGGCGAGCTCCTCGGGCAGCTCGAGCAGCCCGTCGGCGCCGACCATCGAGGACAGGATGCCCGCGCCGTCGCGCGGGAACTTGGTGACATAGGGCATCCCGTCCTCTCCGGTATGCAGGATCACCCGCAGCCATTCGCGGCGCGAGACCTTCTTGCGGTAGGCGAACCCGGCGCGCACCGGGAAGGTCTTCGGCGCCCCCCCGACCGCCCCGGAGAGCCTGAGGATCGCCGGCCGGGCGAAGCGCATGAAGGTCACCATCACCGCGACCGGGTTGCCGGGAAGCCCGATGAACGGCACCCGGCCGACCTGGCCCAGCGCCAGCGGCCGGCCCGGGCGGATCGCGAGGCGCCAGAAATGGATCCCGCCGAGCGCCTCGACCGCGGACCGCACATGGTCCTCCTCGCCGGTCGAGACCCCGCCCGAGGTCATGATCAGATCGTGCCCGCCGGCCGCCCCGTCGAGAGCCTCGCGCACCGCCGCCTCGCTGTCCTCCAGGATGCCGAGGTCGTCGACCTCGCAGCCGAGCCCGTCGAGCAGCCCGGCCAGGGCATAACGGTTGGCGTCGTAGACGCAGCCCGGGGGCAGCGGGTCGGTGACCTCGCGGATCTCGTCGCCGGTCGAGAACAGGGCGACGCGCAGCTTCGCGTTGACTTCCAGCATCGCGCAGCCGATCGAGGCGGCGAGCCCGACATCCTGCGCGCGCAGCCGCCGCCCCCTGGTCAGCACCACGGCGCCCGCCTCGATGTCCTCGCCGGCATGGCGCCGGTTGGCGCCGCGCCTGATGCCGGGCGGGACGACCACGCTATCGCCGTCCCGGGCGCAGTCCTCCTGCATCAGCACGGTGTCGGGGCCGGGCGGCATCGGCGCGCCGGTAAAGATGCGCACCGCCTCGCCGCGCGGCACCGGGCGGTCGACGCTCTGCCCGGCGGCGATCCGCGCGCCCACCGGGAGGCGGGTCTCGCGCCCGCCGTCGAGATCGTCGAAATGGACCGCGTAGCCGTCGACGGCGGCGTTGTCGTGCGGCGGCACCGGGAAGGGCGCGGTCAAATCGGCGGCGAGGATGCGCCCGCGCGCCTCCCTGAGCGCCACGGTCTCGCTGCCGACCACGACGTCGAGCCGTTCGCCGAGCAGCGCCAGCGCCTCGCCGGCGGTCATCAGCGCGCCGCCGAAGGCGAAGCAGTCGTCGGAGAGCTGGGCCATGATCAGGCCGCCCCCCTGGCGGCGGGGCGGAGCCCGCAATGGGCGACGATGAAATCGGCGATCGCCGCGGTGTCGTTGAGGTCGAGCACCGGGATCGCGGCATCGCCCGCCCCGGCATCGGTGGCGAGCGCGACCACGTCGGGGTCGCCGGGGTGGAGCGCCGGCTTGCCGACCGCCGGGCGGTGGACTTCGAGCTTGTCGTGCGGCTCGCTCTTGAAACCCTCGATCAGCACCAGGTCGACCGGCGCCATGCGGGCCAGCAACCCGTCGATCCGGGGCTCGGGCTCGTCGCGGTTCTCGTGGATCAGGGCGAAGCGGTTGACCGAGGACACCACCACCTCGCGGGCGCCGGCCTCGCGGTGGACATGCGAGTCCTTGCCGGGGGTGTCGATGTCGAACCCGGCATGGGCGTGCTTGATGGTCGAGACCGAGATGCCCCGCTCGACGAGCTCGTGCAGCAGGCGCCGGACCAGCGACGTCTTGCCGCTGCCGCTCCAGCCGACGATCCCGAGCACCGCTCCGTGCGTCATCTCAGCCCTGTTCTCCCGCCCCGCTCCCGGGCGCCCGCGTTCCTTCGCTACCGCCCTTGCCGGACTCCGCGCCGGCGATGTGGCGCAGCCCGGAGCGAAGATAGTCGTATCCGGTGACCAGTGTCAGCACCGCCGCGGCCCACAGCCCGACTTCGCCGACGGTCGCCCACGGGACGCCCCACGGCCCCGCCCCGCCGAGCAGCAGGATGGCTATGGCGGTCATCTGGATCGCGGTCTTCCATTTGGCAAGCCGGCTGACCGGCATCGAGACGTCGATCCCGGCGAGATACTCGCGCAGCCCCGAGACCAGGATCTCGCGGCACAGGATGACCAGCGCCGGCAGCAACGCAAGCCCGCCGATCTGACCGAACCCGACCATCATCAGGAGCGCCGCGGCGACCACCAGCTTGTCGGCCACGGGATCGAGGAAACGGCCGAGCGCGGAGCGCTGATCGAGCCGCCGCGCGAAATAGCCGTCGAAGAAATCGGTGATGCCGGCGACGACGAAGACGGCGAAGGCGACCCAGCTCCCGGCGGCTCCGCCGACATAGAACGACGCCACCAGCACCGGGATCAGGGCGATGCGGAACAGCGTCAGCAGGTTGGGGATGGTGATCATCGGCCGGTCAGGGCTCGCCGTGGAAGTGATCGTAGACCCGCCTCGCCACAGTCTTGCTGATCCCGTCCACGGTCTCAAGGTCGGCGAGCCCGGCCCGCGCGACGGCGGCGGCCGAGCCGAAATGGTTGAGCAGCGCGCGCTTGCGCCTGGCGCCGATGCCGTCGATGTCGTCGAGCGGCGAGCGCCGGATCGCCCGCGACCGGCGCGCCCGGTGCGAGCCGATCGCGAAGCGGTGCGCCTCGTCGCGCAGGCGCTGCATGAAATAGAGCACCGGGTCGTCGGGCGGCAGGGTGAAGGGCTGGCGCCCGGCCATGTAGAAGCGCTCCCTCCCGGCACGGCGGTCCGGACCCTTGGCGATGCACACCAGCGGCAGGTCCTCGATGCCGAGATCGGCCAGCACCTCGCTTGCCGCCGATAGCTGGCCCGGCCCGCCGTCGACGATCGCGAGATCGGGCCAGGCGCCGCCCTCGCGGCCCGGATCCTCGCGCAGCGCGCGGGCGTAGCGGCGTTGCAGCACCTCGCGCATCATCGCGTAGTCGTCGCCCGGCGCGATGTCGGTCGAGCGGATGTTGAACTTGCGATAGGCCGCCTTGTGCAAGCCTTCCGGCCCGGCGACGATCATCGCGCCGAGCGCGTCGCTGCCGGAGATGTGGCTGTTGTCGAACACCTCGATCCGGCGCGGCGGCCCGTCGAGCGCGAACTGCTCGGCCACGCGGTCGAGCAGGCGGCGCTGGGCGGCGCTCCCGGCCAGCCGCCGGCCGAGCGAGTCGCGGGCGTTCTCCACCGCCTGGTCGATCAGCTTGCGGCGCCCGCCGCGCTCGGGCGTCGCGATGCGCACGCGGCGCCTCGCGCTGATCGACAGCGCCTCGGCCAGCAGGTCGACCCCCTGCGGGCGGTGGCTGGCGAGGACCAGCGGGGGCGGCGCCTTGTCGGTGTAGAACTGGCCGAGAAAGGCGCCGAGCACGCGGTCGGGCAGCTCGTCCCTGGCCTGGGCGGGGAAATAGGTCCGGCTGCCGAAATTCTGTCCGGCGCGGTAGAAGAAGACCTGGATGCAGCTCTGCCCGGCGGTCTGGGCGAGGGCGAAGATGTCCGCCGTGCCGAGCGAGCGCACGTTGATGTCCTGGCGCGCCTGGACCTCCGACAGCGCCCGGATCCGGTCGCGATAGACCGCCGCGGTCTCGTATTCGAGCGCCTGGCTCGCCGCCTCCATCCGGCGCGACAGACGCCGCTGCAGCCCTTGGCTCCGCCCGCTCAGGAATTCGCGCGCCTGGCCGACGATCTCGTCATAGGCCTCCGCCCCGATGCGGCCGACGCAGGGGCCGGAGCAGCGCTTGATCTGGTATTGCAGGCAGGGCCGCGTGCGCGCGGCGAACACGGCGTCCGAACAGGAGCGCAGCGGAAACACCTTCTGCAGGGTGAGCAGCGTGCGGTTGACCGCGCCGGCCGAGGCGAAGGGTCCGAAATACTCCCCCTTGCGGCTCCGCGCGCCGCGGTGCTTGAGCAGCTGCGGCCAGTCGTGGTCGGCGGTCAGCAGGATATAGGGGAACGACTTGTCGTCCCGCATCAGGATGTTGTAGCGCGGCTTGTGCTCCTTGATCAGGTTGGCCTCGAGCAGCAGCGCCTCGGCCTCGGTATGGGTGGTGATCGCTTCGAGGGACTGGGTCTCGGCGATCATCCGGTGCAGCCTGGGCGGCAGGCGGCCCGGCCTTGTATAGGCGCTCACCCGCTTGCGCAGATTCTTCGCCTTGCCGACATAGAGCGCCGCGCCCCCCGCGTCGACCATCCGGTAGATGCCCGGGCGGGCGGGCAGAACCCGGACCTCGGCGGCAATCGCCTCGACCCCCCGGGCGAGCGTCTCGGCCCAGCGGATTTCGAGCGGACCGTCGCCCGCCGCGCGCCGCCGCGCATCCGGCCCGCCCGCGGATTCCGCCATCGTCCGCCTAGCCCCGGCCCCGGGGCGCGGTTCCCCGGGACCGCACGGGTGCGACGAAAGGCCGCACGAATGTCCACGGAACCTGTGGAAAACTTTGTTGACAAAACGCCGTGCGGGGGGAGTCAGTCAACAAAATCAAGGCGCTTCCCCACTTTGCCTAAAAAATAGGCAGATTTGACAAGCTATTGATTTATAAAAGGAAATCAAAAGTCAAGAGTTAAAAAAATATGACAGGCCACAAAAGTCGCTGGAATTGTAACCGGTCGCGGTCCGCACGCCGGGGCTGTGAAAAAACAGTTGGTCTGGCTTCCCCGCGATCACGGAACGCTATAAGCGGCATCACAGAGCCCTGTTTTCCCTTTCGATTTCGACGCCGACGCTCTCGGCGTCGTCGAAGACGTCGAGCTTCTCGACCCTGACGGTCGCGCGCCGGACGCGGCGGTCGTCGAGGCAGATCGCGGCGATCCGTTCGGCGAAAGTCTCGACGAGATTGACGTGCCCCGCCTTGGCCAGCGCGCGGATCCGCCCGGCCAGCGCGTCGTAGTTGACGACGTCCGCCAGCCGGTCGCGCTCGGCGGGGCCGGTCTCCAGCACGTCGAGCGCGAGGTTGATGCGCACCCGCTGGCGGCCGTCGCGCTCGTAGCGGTGGACGCCGATCAGGCAGTCGAGCACCAGGTCGCGGACGAACATGCGGTGGGTCCGGACCGGCGTCCCGGCGGCGTCCGAAGCGGCCGCTTCGCGGCGCGGCGTTTGCAGGGTCTTCATTCGGACACCGGCTCCGCCCCCCTCGGCGGCTGGGCCCATCCGAGATGCTGCCCGCCGTCGAGCGCGATCATCTGGCCGGTCATCGCCGGCGCGCGGAGGATGAATTCGACCGCCTCGGCCACCTCCGCCGGCGCGGTTCCGCGGCCGAGCGGCATCATCCCCGCCTGGCGGTCGAACTGCTCCCGGCTCTGCCGCGGGCTGGGCAGGGTCGGTCCGGGGCCGACCCCGTTGACCCGGATGCGCGGCGCCAGCGCCAGCGCCATGGTCCGGGTCAGCGTCCACAGCCCGGCCTTGGCCAGGGTGTAGGAGACGAAATGCGGGGTCAGGTTCCACACCCTCTCGTCGAGGATGTTGACGATATTGCCGGCGCGGTCCGCCGGCAGCGCCGCCGCCATCGACTGCATCAGAACGAAGGGGGCGCGCAGATTGGTCTCCATATGCCGGTCCCAGCTCTCCCGGCTCGCGGTGGCGACGCTGTCGTGCTCGAACACCGAGGCGTTGTTGACCAGCACCGTCACCGGGCCGAGCGCCGCCTCGACCCGGGCGATCAGCGTCCCGGCCTCCGGCTCGTCCGCGAGATCGGCGGCGAGCGCGACCGCCCGGCCGCCGGCGCTCTCGATCGCGGCCGCCGCGCGGGCCGCATCCTCGGCCGAGGCGCGGTAGTGGATGGCGACCGCGTGGCCGCGTCGCGCCAGGGTCTCGGCGATCGCCCGGCCGATCCGCCGTGCCGCGCCGGTGACCAGCGCGGCGCCCGGTTCCGTCTCCGACATGGCTGCAAGATCGCGCCTCCGCCTCGCCGGATCAAGCGCCCATGCCGGGATAGGTTCCGCTCATCCCCCAGAACTGGCAGGTGACATAGGCGCCGTAGAGCGCGAGCAGCAGGGCCGCCTCGACCCTCGCCAGCCGCCACCCGGTGAACAGCAGCGGCAGCAGCAGAAGCGTCACCCCGGCGAGCACCCAGAGATCGAAATCGACGATCTTGTCGGCGAACGGCACCGGCACGGCCAGCGCGGTCACGCCGAGGATTCCGAACAGGTTGAAGATGTTGCTGCCGATCACGTTGCCGATGCAGACATCGGAGTGGCCGCGATAGGCGGCGACGATCGCGGTGGCGAGCTCCGGCAGCGAGGTGCCGACCGCGACCAGGGTCAAGCCGATCACCTCGTCCGGCACGCCTGCGGCGCGGGCCAGCGCGGTCGCCCCCTCGACCAGCAGGTCCGCGCCGTATCCGACGGCCGCGAAGCCGCCGATGACGCAGAGGGCCATCAGCCAGAGCTGGCTGGGCAGCCCGGTCAGCGATTCCGCTTCTTCGCGGTGGAGCTGCGCCGAGCCGCCGTTGAGCCGGGCGTCGTGCCACAGCGACAGCCCGATATAGACGGCGAGCGCCGCCAGCATCAGCGCGCCCTCGTAGCGCTCCGCCGAGCCGCCGAGCGCGACGACGATGAAGATCGCGGTGACCGCCGCCATGACCAGGCCGTCGCGGCGCACCGCGTTGGGATTGACCGCGATGGGGCTGAGCAGCGCGGCGACCCCGAGGATCAGCATCATGTTGGCGAGGTTGCTGCCGATCACGTTGCCGACCGCGATGCCGGGCGCGCCGGTCAGCGCGGCGTTGAGGCTGACCAGCAGCTCGGGCAGCGAGGTGCCGAAGCCGACGATGGTCAGCCCGATCACCAAGGGCGAGACCTCGAAACGCCGGGCCAGCGCGACCGCCCCGCGAACCACCAGCTCGCCCCCGAAGAAGAGCAGGACGAAACCCACGGCAAGGGACAGGAAGGTCATCGAACGGGCATCGCGCGGTTGCGTCGGGGAGGGCGTCGGGCGCGAGCGGGAGGCGGCGACCCCGCCGGCCCGGGCGACGCCCGGTAGCAATCGATATGGGGGCCGGCGGCTCCGGGTTCCAGAGCGCCGATCATCGCCTCGCGCGCTTGCCGCGCCCGTGCTTGCGCCCTTTCGACGCCTTCGCCGCCCGCACCCGCGCGGCGAGCCGGTCTTCGCCGGACGGGATGCCGAGCTCGGTCGCCTCGAGGCGCCGCATCTCGTCGCGCAGCCGCGCCGCCTCCTCGAATTCGAGATCGGCGGCGGCTTCCTTCATGCGCTTCTCGAGATCCGCGAGGTAGCTCTTGAGGTTGTGCCCGATCATGTCGGGCATGTCCTCGTCCAGCGTGCCCACGGTGACGCGGTCCTGCTCGTAGACGCTGTGGAGGATGTCGGCGATGTCCTTGCGGACGCTTTCGGGGGTGATGCCGTTGGCCTGGTTGAAGGCGGTCTGCTTGGCGCGGCGGCGGTCGGTCTCGCCGATCGCGTAGTCGAGCGACGCGGTGACGGTGTCGGCGTAGAGCACGACCCGGCCGTCGATATTGCGCGCCGCCCGGCCGATGGTCTGGACCAGCGAGGTCTGGGAACGAAGGAACCCTTCCTTGTCGGCATCGAGGATCGCCACCAGGGCGCATTCCGGGATGTCGAGCCCCTCGCGCAGCAGGTTGATGCCGACCAGCACGTCGAACGCGCCGAGGCGCAGGTCGCGGATGATCTCGATGCGCTCCAGCGTGTCGATATCGGAATGCAGGTAGCGCACGCGGATGCCGGCTTCCTGGAGGTATTCGGTCAGGTCCTCCGCCATGCGCTTGGTCAGCGTGGTGACCAGGACGCGCTGGTTGCGGGACGCGGTCTCGCGGCACTCCGCCATCAGGTCCTCGACCTGGTGCTCGACGGGACGGATTTCGCAGACCGGGTCGGTCAGCCCGGTCGGGCGGATCACCTGCTCGACGAACACGCCGCCGGTCCGCTCCAGCTCCCACGGGCCGGGCGTCGCCGACACGAAGACCGTCTGGGGGCGCATCGCCTCCCACTCCTCGAATTTGAGCGGGCGGTTGTCGACGCAGGACGGCAGGCGGAACCCGTACTCGGCGAGCGTCGACTTGCGGTTGAAGTCGCCGCGGAACATGCCGCCGAGCTGGGGCACGGTCACATGGCTCTCGTCGACGATGAGAAACGCGTTCTCGGGCAGGTACTCGAACAGCGTCGGCGGCGGCTCGCCGGGCGCGCGCCCGGTCAGGAAGCGGGAATAGTTCTCGATGCCGGCGCACTGGCCGGTGGTCTGCATCATCTCGAGATCGAAATTGGTCCGCTGTTCGAGGCGTTCGGCCTCCAGCAGCTTGCCGGTGTCGCGGAAACATTCCAGGCGTTCGGCGAGCTCGGCCTTGATATGCCGGATCGCCTGCTGCAGCGTCGGGCGGGGGGTGACGTAGTGGCTGTTGGCGTAGACGGTCACGCCTTCGAGTTCGGCCGCCCGCTCGCCGGTCAGCGGGTCGAATTCGTGGATCGACTCGATCTCGTCGCCGAACAGCGACAACCGCCAGCCGCGATCCTCGTAATGGGCGGGAAAGATCTCCGCCGAGTCGCCGCGCACCCGGAAGGTGCCGCGCACGAAATTCGCGTCGTTGCGCCGGTATTGCAGCTCCACCAGCCGCTTGAGCAGCGCGCCGAGCTCGACCCGCTGGCCCTTCTCCAGCCGGATCGTCATCTCGGAATAGGTTTCGACCGAGCCGATGCCGTAGATGCAGGAGACGCTGGCGACGATGATGACGTCGCGCCGCTCCAGCAGCGACCGGGTCGCGGAGTGGCGCATGCGGTCGATCTGCTCGTTGATCGAGGCGTCCTTCTCGATATAGGTGTCGCTGCGCGGCACATAGGCCTCGGGCTGGTAGTAGTCGTAATAGGAGACGAAGTATTCGACCGCGTTGTTGGGAAAGAAGCCGCGCATCTCGCCGTAGAGCTGGGCTGCCAGAGTCTTGTTGGGGGCGAGGATCAGGGTGGGGCGGGCGATCGCCCGGATCACATGCGCCATGGTGAAGGTCTTGCCCGAGCCGGTGACCCCGAGCAGCACCTGGTCGCGCTCGCCGGTCCCGACGCCGGCGACGAGCTCGGCGATCGCCTGCGGCTGGTCGCCGGCGGGCTGGAAGTGGGAGACGACTTCGAACGGGGCGCCGGGTTCGGCGCGCGGGCGCTCGGCGATGGCGACGGTCATGACCCGAATATAGGCGCCGCGCGGGCGGGTTGAACAGGAGTCCGCGGCAACCTAGGTTGCGGGCGTCCACGCCACCCCCGGAGCAGCCCGATGTCGATCCTCGCCGAGCGCCTGTCGCGCATCAAGCCGTCGCCCACCAACGCGCTGACCGGCAAGGTGCTGGAGCTCAAGGCGGCGGGGCGCGACATCATCGGGCTGGGCGCGGGCGAGCCCGATTTCGAGACTCCGGAGAACGTCAAGCAGGCCGGGATCCGCGCGATCCGGGACGGCGAGACCCGCTACACCCCGATCCCCGGCACGATGGCGCTGCGCGAGGCGATCTGCGGCAAGCTCGAGCGCGAGAACGGTCTCGACTACGCCGCGGACGAGGTGATCGTCTCCTGCGGCGGCAAGCAGGTGCTCTACAACGCCTTCGTCGCCACCCTCGACGAGGGGGACGAGGTGATCGTGCCCACCCCCTACTGGGTGTCCTACCCGGACATGGTGCTGCTGGCCGGCGGCACCCCGGTCTTCGTCGACGGCAGGGAGGAAACCGGTTTCCGCATCGCGCCGGAGGATCTGGAGGCGGCGATCGGCCCGCGCACCAAATGGGTGCTGATCAACTCGCCGAGCAATCCGAGCGGCGCGGCCTACACGGCGGACGAGCTGGCGGCGCTCTGCGAGGTCGTGCGCCGGCACGAGCATGTCTGGATCCTGACCGACGACATGTACGAGCACATCGTCTATGACGGGTTCTCCTTCGCCACCCCGGCCGCCGTCGAGCCCGCGCTGAAGGACCGCACGCTCACCGTCAACGGCGTCTCCAAGGCCTATTGCATGACCGGCTGGCGGCTCGGCTACGCGGCCGGGCCGAAGGCGCTGATCCGGGCGATGACCGTGGTGCAGTCGCAAAGCTCGACCCACACCTCGTCGATCAGCCAGGCGGCGGCGGTGGAGGCGCTCAACGGGCCGCAGGATTTCCTGGCCGGGAACGCGCGGGTCTTCCAGCAGCGCCGCGACCTGTGCATCGCCATGCTCAACCAGGCGAGGGGGCTGCGCTGCGGCACCCCGGAGGGCGCGTTCTATCTCTACATCTCCTGCGCCGGGGCGATCGGCCGCCAGACGCCCGACGGCGCGACGATCGGGGACGACACCAATTTCGTCACCTACCTGCTCGAATCCGAAGGCGTGGCCGTGGTACAGGGGGCCGCGTTCGGCCTGTCGCCCTATTTCCGCATCTCCTACGCCGCCTCCAATGCCGAGCTGGAGGAGGCCTGCCGGCGCATCCAGAGGGCCTGCGCGGCGCTCGCCTGACACGGGGCGGATGCCCGCAGGGTCTTGATTCGGGGGGGCCGCGCTGAAACATTACCGCGTTCGAGGATAAACGGGGCGCCCTCGCGGCGGGACGTCCGAGAACATGTCTCGGCCAGGGGAGAGGAATATGGCGAGCGCTTCCGGGCCACGCTGCGTGGCACTAGTCGGACCCTATCTCAGCGGCAAGACCACGCTGATGGAGAGCCTGCTCTCGGTGTCGGGCGGCATCCACCGCAAGGGCTCGATCAAGGAAGGCAACACCGTCGGCGATTCCGCGCCCGAGGCGCGCGCCCGCCAGATGTCGATCGAGGTCTCGGTGGGCACGACCTCCTATCTGGACGATCCCTGGACCTTCCTCGACTGCCCGGGCTCGATCGAGATGCGCCAGGAGGCGTTCAACGCGCTGATGGTCGCCGACCTGGCGGTGGTGGTCTACGAGCCCTCGACCGAGCGCGCGATGACGCTGGCCCCGCTGTTCAAGGTCCTCGCCGACCGCGGCATCCCGCATATGGTGTTCATCAACAAGATCGACACCATCAGCGAGCCGGTCGGGGCGGTCTACGACGCGCTGCGTTCGGTGGAGCAGGCGCCGCTGGTGCTGCGCCAGATCCCGATCCGCGAGGGCGAGACGGTGTCGGGCTATGTCGACCTGATCAGCGGCCGGGCCTACAGATACACCGCCGGCGCCGGGTCCGAGCGCATCGACATGCCGGACGCGGTGGCCGACGAGTACGAGACGACGCGGGAGTCGATGCTCGAGGCGCTGGCCGACTTCAACGACGAGTTGCTGGAAAAGCTGCTCGAGGACGAGGTCCCCGATATCGAGGAGATCTACGGCTATTTGACCGAAGGGGTGCGCGCCGCCGACGTGGTGCCGGTGCTGATCGGCTCGGCCGAGCAGGATTACGGGACCAGGCGGCTGTTCAAGGCGCTGCGCCACGAGGTGCCCGGCCTCGATGCCATGATCGAGCGCTTCGGGGTGGAGACCGGCGACGGGACCGTCGCGCAGGTCTTCAAGACCTACCATGCCCAGCACGCCGGCAAGCTGTCGCTCGCCCGCGTGCTGTCGGGAAGCGTCACCGAGGGCATGGCCCTGAACGGGCAGCGCGTCGGCAGCCTGCTGTCGCCGATGGGCGGGCAGCAGAACAAGATCGCGAGCGCCGGGCCGGGCGCGGTCGCCGCGCTGGGGCGGATGGACTCGGTCAGGACCGGCGACCTGCTGGGCGACGGCGGCGGCGCGGCCGACGGCGCCGACTGGCCGGAGCCGCTCGTGCCGGTCTATGCCCGCGCCATCTCGCCGGAGAACCGCAACGACGAGGTCAAGCTCACCGGCGCGTTGCAGCGGCTCAACGAGGAGGACCCCTCGGTCAGCTACGAGCAGAACCCCGACACCCGCGAGATGGTGCTGTGGGGCCAGGGCGAGATCCACCTCCAGGTCGCGCTGGAGAAGCTCAAGGGGCGCTACAACGTTTCCGCGGCGGCCGCCCCGCCGAGCGTCCCCTACAAGGAGACCATCCGCAAGGCGGTCTCCCAGCACGGCCGCTTCAAGCGCCAGACCGGCGGCCACGGCATGTTCGGCGACGTCCATGTCGACATCTCGCCCCGGCCGCGCGGCGAGGGGTTCGAGTTCACCGACAAGATCGTCGGCGGCTCCATCCCCAAGCAGTTCATCCCCGCCGTCGAGTCCGGGGTCAAGGAATTCGCCGCGCGCGGGCCGCTCGGCTTCCCGGTGGTCGATTTCGCGGTGCGGCTGACCGACGGGCAGTTCCACTCGGTGGACAGCAACGAGATGTCCTTCAAGCTCGCCGCCCGGGTGGCGATGACCGAGGGCATGCCGAAATGCGATCCGGTGCTGCTCGAGCCGATCTCCCGGGTGGAGATCGACGTGCCGACGGATTCCACCAACAAGGTGCACGGCCTGATCAGCGGACGCCGCGGGCAGATCCTCGGCTTCGCCCCCAAGGAGGGCTGGAAGGGCTGGGACACGGTGGAGGCCAATATCCCGTCCTCGGACATCGTCGACCTGATCGTCGAGCTGCGCTCGCTGAGCCAGGGCGTCGCGACGTTCCGGTCGTCCTATGACCGGCTGCAGGAGCTGACCGGCCGGCTCGCCGACCAGGTGATCGAGGCCCGCAAGGAAGCGGACGAGGCGAACTAGGCAACGGCGCCGGGGAGGAACCATGATCGTCAGGAGCAAGCGGAGCTGGGAGCTGCCGGAGCGGCAGGCCACGCCGGAAGACCGCTTCCGGCAGAGGCGGCAGCTGGTGAAGGCGCTCGCCGCCGGCCCGATACTGGCGGCGTCCGGGCTCGGCCTCGCCGGCGCCGCGGCTGCGGCGACCGGGCCCTACCCGGCGAAACGCAACCCGCGCTACACGCTCGGCCGGCCGGTGACCGATGAGAAGATCGTCACCACCTACAACAATTTCTTCGAATTCGGCTCGCACAAGCAGATCTGGAAGGCGGCGCAGAAGCTCAAGACCCGGCCGTGGACGGTGACCGTCGACGGCATGGTGGAGAAGCCCTTCACCATCGACGCCGACGCACTGATCCGCAAGTTGCCGCTGGAAGAGCGCCTCTACCGCCACCGCTGCGTCGAAGCCTGGTCGATCGCGGTGCCGTGGAGCGGCTTTCCGCTGGCGGCGCTGGTCGCGATGGCCCGGCCCTCGGCCGGCGCGAAATACGTCGCGATGCACGGGTTCCACGACACCTCCGTCGCATCCGGGCAGCGCCAGTCCTGGTATCCGTGGCCCTATGTGGAGGGGTTGACGATCGCGGAGGCGACCAACGAGCTCGCCTTCATCGCGACCGGCGCCTACGGCAAGGAAATTGCGAAGCAGAACGGCGCGCCGCTCCGCCTCGCCGTGCCCTGGAAATACGGCTTCAAATCGATCAAGTCGATCACCCGCTTCACCTTCACCGACAAGCGCCCGGTGAGCTTCTGGGAGGAGATCGCGGGGAAGGAATACGGCTTCTGGGCCAATGTGAACCCCGAAATCGACCACCCGCGCTGGAGCCAGGCGACCGAACGCCAGCTCGGCACCGGCAAGACGGTGCCGACCCTGCTCTATAACGGCTACGGCGAGCAGGTCGCCCATCTCTACACGGACGTGAAGGGCGAGGAACTGTTCCGCTAGCGGGGCTTCCTCACGGCTGGATGGCGCGAAGTCCACGCCGTCGTCGGATCCGCCGGCAGTCGGACGGCATCCGGGCTAGCGCCCTTCCCAGGCTCCGAGTTCTTCTTCCGGCAACGCCTCGAAGAATTCGTCCGGTATGACGACCTTGCCCTTCAGGACGTCGGGCTGGCGCGTGGCCGGGCGCCGGCAGGCGACCAGACGCGCGACCGGCTCGCCGCGACGTGCGATCACGACTTCTTCCCCCGCCTCGACCAGGGCCAGCAGCCGGGAAAGCTGCGTCTTGGCCTGATGGACATTGAAGACAGGCACCGTCCTCACCCTTGGCATCGCCAATCCAGCCAACACTATGACTAATATCAGGCCCGCCGGCCCGCGTCAGGGACCGATCCAGGCGATATGCAGGATGTTGGTGGCGCCGGGCGTGCCGAACGGGACCCCGGCGGTGATCACCAGGCGCTGCCCGGGCTCGGCGAACCCCGCCGCGACGGAGCGCGCGCGGGCGATGTCGACCATCTCCGCGAAATCCTTGACGTCCGGCGAGATGACGCAATGCACCCCCCAGGCGACCGAGAGATAGCGCGCCGTCGTCCGCAGCGCGGTCAGGGTGACGATCGGCACCGTCGGGCGTTCGCGCGCGGCCCGCAGCGCCGTCGAGCCCGAGGTGGTGAAGGTGACGATCGCCGCCGCCCGCACGGTCTCCGCCACCCGCGCGGCGGCGGCGCTGATCGCGTCGGACGCGGTGCGTTCGGGCGCGGGGTGGACCGCGTCCATGATGGCGCGATAGGTCTCGTCGCGCTCCACCCGGGCGACGATGCGGCTCATCATCGAGACCGCTTCGAGCGGGTAGGCGCCGGTCGCGGTCTCGGCCGACAGCATCACCGCATCGGCGCCGTCATAGACCGCGGTGGCGACGTCGGACGCCTCGGCTCGGGTCGGGGCCGGCGCGGCGATCATCGATTCCAGCATCTGGGTCGCGACGACCACCGGCTTGCCCGACTCGCGGCAGCGCCGGACGACCTGTTTCTGGATGCTGGGGACGTCCTCGGGCGGCAGCTCCACGCCGAGATCGCCGCGCGCCACCATCACCCCGTCGGACAAGGCGAGGATCTCGTCCAGGCATTCGATGGCGGCGGGCTTCTCCAGCTTGGCCATGACCGCGGCCTTGCCGCCGATGATCCTGCGCGCCGCCGCCACGTCGTCGGGGCGCTGCACGAAGCTCAGCCCGATCCAGTCGATCCCGAGCGTGAGGGCGAAGTCGAGGTCGCGCCGGTCCTTGTCGGTCAGCGCCGAGATCGGCAGCACCGCCTGCGGGATGTTGACCCCCTTGTGGTCGCTCAGCCGGCCGCCGAACAGGATTTCGGTCACTGCATGGTCGGCCGCGCGCTCGCGCACCGCGAGCCGGATCCGGCCGTCGTCGATCAGCAGCTCGGTGCCTTCCTCGATCGCCTCGAACACCTCGGGGTGCGGCAGCGGCGCCCGCGCGCCGTCGCCGGGCTCGGGGGAGAGGTCGAGGCGGAAGGCGGTTCCGGCCTCCAGCAGCGCCGCGCCGCCGGCCATCGCGCCGACGCGCAGCTTGGGGCCCTGGAGGTCCATCAGGATGCCGATGGGGTGGTCCGCCGCGCGCTCCACCTCGCGGATCCAGCGGACCCGCTCTGCGTGGCTCTCATGCGTGCCGTGGCTGAAATTGAGGCGGAACAGGTCGGCGCCGGCCTCGAACAGGGCGCGCACCGCATCCGGCGTGTCGCTCGCCGGGCCGAGCGTGGTCACGATCTTGGTTCGCCTGTCGCGGCGCATGGTCCCCCGTCCCCGGCGCTGTCTATAGAGCCGCCGACTACCCCGCGCCAGCGCCGACCAGGATGGCGCGGAAATCATTGACATTGGTTCGTGTCGCCCCGGTGACGACGAGATCGCCGAGCGCCGCGAAGAACCCGTAGCTGTCATGGGCGTCGAGCGCGGCCCGGGCGTCGAGCCCGGCAGCGGCGGCGCGGGCGAGGCTGTCGGGGGCGAGGACCGCGCCGGCGGCATCCTCGGTGCCGTCGATGCCGTCGGTGTCGCAGGCGATCGCCCAGATGCCCGCCGCGCCGCCGAGCCCGGCGGCGAGCGCCAGCAGATACTCGGTGTTGCGCCCGCCCCGGCCGAAGCCCGGCCGCGGCAGCGTCACCTCGGTCTCGCCGCCGGACAGCAGCACCAGCGGCCGGCCGCCGGAAGCCGCGTCGCGGGCGAGGACGGCATGGGCGGCGCCGAGCTCGCGCGCCTCGCCGGCGAGGTCGTCGCCGAGGATGCGCGCGGCGATCCCGCGGCGCTCCGCCTCGCGCGCGGCGGCGTCGAGCGCGTCGCGGGCGCGGGCGACGATCGCGAACTGCGCATTGGCGAGCGAAGCGGGGGTCTCGGCGGCCGGCCCGGAGAGCACCGCGTCCACCGCCGGCCCGGCTTCGATGCCGTAGCGCGCGAGGATCCCGCGGGCGTCCGCGCCGTCGGTCGGATCGGCGACGGTGGGGCCCGAGGCGATGGTCGCGGGGTCGTCGCCGGGGACGTCCGAGATCGCCAGCGTCAGCACCCCGGCCGGCGCGGCCGCCGCCGCGAGCCTGCCGCCCTTGATCGCCGACAGATGCTTGCGCACGCAGTTGATCTCGCCGATCGCCGCGCCGCAGGCGAGCAGGGACCGGGTGAGCGCCTGCTTCCCGGCCAGCGCGATGCCTGGCGCCGGCTTGGCGAGCAGGGCCGAGCCGCCGCCCGAGGCGAGGCAGAGCAGCAGGTCGTCCGCGCCGAGCCCGGCGGCGAGCGCGAGCGCGCGGTCGGCGGCGGCGGCCGCAGCATCGTCGGGCACCGGGTGGCCCGCCTCGACGACCTCGACGGTCCGGCACCGGACGGCATGGCCGTAGCGGGTGACCGCGAACCCCTCGAAGGGGCTGGGCCAGTGCGCCTCGAACACACGCGCCATCTCGGCCGCCGCCTTGCCGAAGCCGAGCACCGCAATGCGCCCGCGCGGCGGTTCGGGCAGATGCGGCGGCAGCACGAGGCGCGGCGCGACCGCCGCGAGGGCGGCATCGAACAGGGCTCCGAGCGTTCGCCGGGGGTCGGTCACCATCGGCGCCTTATATCGGATGGCGCCGCGCCGCCAAACCGTCCGCCGGCGGGGCCATTCGTATATAGTCGCCGCGCCCAACCAGCGACGAGGCCGAGAGCGTGCTGAACGACCGCGAACCTCCGCCCTTCACCGTCGAGAATCCCGACGGCGCGAGCCCGATCGTGCTCGCCTGCGACCATGCGAGCAATTTGGTGCCGCGCGCGCTCAAGGGGCTCGGGCTGGTCGAGCGCGAGCTCCACCGCCACATCGCCTGGGACCAGGGCGCGGCGGAGGTCACGCGCGGGCTGTCCGAACGGCTCGACGCGACGGCGGTGCTCGCCGGCTACTCCCGGCTGGTGATCGACTGCAACCGCTCCCCGGAGCACGAGACCTCGATCGCCGAGGTGAGCGACGGTACGACGGTTCCGGGCAATGTGGGGATCTCCGAGGAGGCGCGCATGGCGCGCAAGCGGGCGCTGTTCGACCCCTATCACGACGCCCTCGCCGGGGCGCTGGACCGGGTGCGCGGACGCGGGCGGATGCCGGTCCTCGTCGCGGTCCACAGCTTCACCCCGGTGCTGGCCGGCGAGCCGCGCCCGTGGCAGATCTCGGTGCTGTGGGGCTACGACCCGCGGGTCCCGGTGCCGCTGCTCGCGGCTTTGCGCCGGCGCGGCGATCTGGAGGTCGGCGACAACCAGCCCTATTCGGGGCGCAACCGGCACGGCCACACCATCAAGGTGCATGGTTCGCAGACCGGGACGCCGCACGCCCTGATCGAGATCCGCGCCGACCAGGTGGCGGATTCGAACGGCGCGGCGCGCTATGTCGACATCCTCGCCGGCGCGCTGCAGACGGTGCTCACCCAGCTCCCCGCCGGCTGAGCGGAGACCGGAGATGCAGATCGCCGAGCCGTCCTTCACCTTCGGCATAGAGGAGGAATACCTCCTCGTCGACCGCGACAGCCGCGACCTGATCGCCGAGTCCCGCCCGGGCATGATGGAGGCCTGCCGGGACCGGCTCGGCGATGCCGTCGCGCCGGAGTTCCTGCGCTCGCAGATCGAGGTGGCGACCCCGGTCTGCTCCACCCCCGGAGAGGCGCGGGACCAGATCGCGCGGCTGCGCGGCGCGCTGGGCGAGATCGCCGCCGACCATGGCTGCGCCCCGGTCGCCGCCTCGACCCACCCGTTCGGCAACTGGCTCGAACAGAAGCCGACCGAGGGCGAGCGCTACATCCAGATCGACGAGGACCTTCAGCTCGTCGCCCGGCGGCTGCTCACCTGCGGCATGCACGTCCATGTCGGGATCGAGGACCCGGAGCTGCGCATCGACCTGATGAACCAGGCGGTCTATTTCCTGCCGCATCTGCTGGCGCTGTCGACCTCCTCGCCGTTCTGGGGCGGGGCGGAGACCGGGCTGATGTCCTACCGGCTGGCGGTGATTGACGAGCTGCCCCGCGCCGGGCTTCCCGAGCGCTTCCAGACCCTCGGCGACTACGAGCGCGTGGTGAACATCATGACCGGCGCGGGGCTGATCGAGGACGCCACCAAGCTGTGGTGGGACATCCGCCCGTCCGCCCGCTTCCCGACGCTCGAGATGCGCATCACCGACATCTGCACCCAGGCCGCGGACGGGCTCGCCATCGCCGCCATCTTCCGCTGCCTGTGCCGCATGCTGTGGCGGCTCAGGCGCAACAACCAGCGCTGGCGGATCTATTCCCGCACCCTGGTCAACGAGAACCGCTGGCGGGCGCAGCGCTACGGCTTCGACCGCGGGCTGGTCGATTTCGGCCGTGGCGAGGTGGTTCCCTATGCCGATCTGCTGGAGGAGGTCCTCGACCTGATCGAGGAGGACGCGGCGCATTTCGGCTGCACCGGCGAGATCGCCCATGCCCGCACCGTGCTCGCCCGCGGCACCGGGGCGCACCGCCAGCGCGCCGCCTGGCGCGCCGCGCTCGACGCCGGCAGGAGCCCCGGGGAGGCGCTGCGCGGCGTGGTCGACATGCTGATCGACGAGACCCTCGCCCCGCCCTGAGCGGGCTGGACTCGCCGGCCGCATTGGCCAATATCGGCGCTAACGGAGATTGGAGGACGGCATGGACGACCAGACGCGGATCGAGCTCGAGGCGGCGGCCTTCCGGACGCTTGTCGGGCATCTGCGCGAGCGCACCGACGTGCAGAATATCGACCTGATGAACCTGTCCGGCTTCTGCCGCAACTGCCTCAGCAAGTGGTATCGCGCGGCGGCGGAAGAGCGCGGAATCACGATGGAGTACGAGGACGCGCGCGAGATCGTCTACGGCATGCCGTATTCGGAGTGGAAGACCCGCTTCCAGAAAGCGGCCACCCCGGAGCAGATCGAGGCGATGAAGGCCGCCGAGGCTGCCGCCGGGCACTGACGGCGCGGCGCGGCCGGCTGTCCTTCTCGTCCCCCGCCGTCGGCGATTGGCGGGAAAGGCGGCTCAGCCGGTGCCGCGGATCGCGCGCCAGATGCGCTCCGGGGTCAGCGGCATCTCGAGATGCGCCACGCCGTACTCCCGGAGCGCGTCGGTGGCGGCGCTCAGGATCGCCGCCGTCGCCGGGGTGGTTCCGGTCTCGCCCGCCCCCTTGACGCCGAGCGGGTTGCTGTCCGTCGGACGCCCGTCGATACGGCCCGAGAACGGCGGCAGGTCGTCGGCGCGGGGCAGGCAGTAATCCATGAACGAGCCCGTGAGAAGCTGCCCCGAGGCCGGCTCGTGGACCATGCGTTCGAACAGCGCCTGTCCGATGCCCTGGGCGATGCCGCCATGCACCTGGCCCTCGACGATCGCGGGGTTGATGACCCGGCCGACATCGTCGACGGTCGCGTAGCGGATCACCGTCAGCGCGCCGGTCTCGGGGTCGATCTCGACCTCGCAGCCCGCCGCGCCGTTGGGGTGCGCGTGCAGCCGGGTCGCGATCTCCTCGGTGGCGGCGAGCGGCGCCTCGGCGGCGAGTTCGAACAGCCCGACCGAACGGTCGGTGCCGAGCACGGTGAACCGTCCCCCGGCATAGCCGATATCGGCGGTGGCGGCCTCCAGCAGGCGGCCCGCCGCCTCGCGCCCCTGGTCCACGATCCGCTTCGCCGCGCGGAACAGGATGGTGCCGCCGAGCCGCATCGAGCGGTCGGCATGGGAGCCCGAGCCGTCGACCGCCCGGTCGGTGTCGCCGAAGACGATGGCGACCCTCTCCAGAGGGATTTCGAGGGTCTCGGCGACGATCTGGGCGAAGCTGGTCTCGTGCCCCTGGCCGGAGGCCTGGGTGCCGATCGCCGCCTCGACCCGCCCGTCGGCCCGCACCGCGACATCGGTCCGCTCATAGGGGGCGGCGCCGGGGGATTCGAGATAGGCGACGGCGCCGATACCGGCGCGCCTGCCGCGCGCGGCCGCTTCTTCGCGCCGCGCCGGGAAACCCGGCCAGTCGATCTCGCGCAGCACGGCCGCGAAATTCTCGCCGAACGCGCCCGAGTCGTAGTCGAGCCCGAGCCCCGAGCGGTAGGGCAGGGCGGACGGGGCGATCAGGTTGCGCCGCCGCAGCGCCGCCCGGTCCATCCCCGCCTCGTCGGCGGCGAGATCGATCAGGCGCTCGACGATCTGCGTCACCTCGGGCCGTCCGGCGCCGCGATAGACCGAAACCGGGATGGTGTTGGTGAACGCGCCGCGCAGCGTCACGTGCATCGCCGGGATGTCGTAGGGCGGGCCGGCCATCTTGAGCAGGTTGGAGAGCACCGCAAACGAGATCGGGTAGGCCCCGAGATTGCCCAGATAGTCGATCCTGAGCCCGGCGATCTTGCCATCGGCATCCAGGGCCAGCGCGCCTTCGGTGCGGATGTCGCGCGCGTGGTAGTCGGAGAGGAAGGTCTCGCTTCGGCTCCCGGTCCACTTGACCGGACGGCCCGCGCGCCGGGCCGCCCAGAGCAGCAGCGGATACTCGTTGCCGCAGGCCGAGCGCACGCCGTACCCGCCGCCGACATCGCCGGAAACGACCCGCAGGCGGTCCCGGTCGACCCCGAAGGCGGCGGCGATCGAGCGCTGGAAGCGGTGGACGCCCTGGCTCGGCGCGTGCAGCGTATAGCGCCCCGACCCGGGATCGAATTCGCCGAGAGCGGATTTGGGCTCCATCGGGCAGCCATAGATCCGGTGGTTGTGCAGCGCGAGCCGGACCGTGCGCTGCGCCGCCCGGAACGCCGCCTCGCACGCCCGGGCGTCGCCCGCCTCGGCGCGCAGGCAGACATTGCCGCCGTCCCACAGAAGGGGCGCGCCGGGCGAAGCGGCGGCGAGCGCGTCGGTCACCGCCGGCAGGGGCTCGTACTCGACGGCGATCCGCTCCAGCGCATCGAGCGCGGCATCGCGGGTCCCGGCCACCGCCAGCGCCACGATCTCGCCGACATGGCGCACCCGGTCGACGGCGATCGGCGGAGGCTCGGGCAGCGACGACAGCTGCCCGCCCGACAGGCCGGGCCGGGTGGGGTCCAGGTGGTCGACGGGGGTGTGGAACTGGAGCAGGGGCGAGAGCCCGTCCGCCGCGTAGTCGCGCCCGGTCAGCACCGCGAGGACGCCGGGCATCGACGCGGCCCCGGCGCAACCGATGCGCCGGATTTCGGCATGGGCGTAAGGCGAGCGCAGGAACGCCGCATGGGCCTGCCCGGGGGCGTCGACATCGTCGCTGAACCGGCCGCCGCCGGTCAGCAGCCGGCGGTCCTCCCGGCGCGGCACCGGCTCCCCGATCAGGCGCGGCGCCATCGGTCAGGCCGGCGCGGGCTCGGCGGGGACCGTGTCGCGGAGCTGCGGCGCGACTTGCTCCATGAACAGCCGCATCGAGCGCTCGCGCTTCTCCCGCGTCGCCCAGTCCTTGCCGGTGACGATCAGGAAGGTGCCGAAGCCGCCGCTCTCGTCGTGGAACCGGGCGATCTTCCCGGCCACCGAATCGGCGTCGCCCAGCAGGTAGAACCCGGCCTCGACCAGCGCCTCGATGCCGCGCTCGTCGTTGGGAACGTGCAGGCCGTAGACCTTGTCGAGCATCTTGAGGAAGCCGCGCTCCGCCTGGAAGCCGATCTCGTGGGTGACGGCGGGGCGCAAATCCTCGATCGCCTGGCGCTCGCTGTCGGCGATATAGACGATGCGCGACGCCGCGATGTTGCGCCGCGGATCGCTCAGCCCGGCCGCCCCGGCCGCCGCCGCGTAGAGATCGCCCTTGGGCCTCAGCCGCTCCGCCGATTCGAGGAAGGCGGAGATCAGCGTGTAGCCGCGCGCGCCTGCGATGCGCAGCATGTCCTCTGAATCGGTCGCCGTCGCCATCGGCATTTCCCGGCCCGCGAACGGCTTCGGCAGGGCGACCACCCCCCTGCCCCGAAAGTGCCTGCCGTCCCAGTCGAAGGGCGCGTCGGTCGCCCAGCATTTCAGGACGAAGTCGAGGGCTTCGTTGAGGCGCTCGTGGCGGTCCTCGAAGCCCAGCCCGCGCTCTTCCGAGAACAGCGGCAGCGGGAAGCCCGAGCCGAAGCCGAAGATGTAGCGCCCGCCGGTCAGGTGGTCGGTCACCGCCGCCTGGATCGCCACGTCGAGGGGGTGGTGGAGGTGGATCAGCTTCACCGCCGCGCCCATGCGGATGCGGCTGGTCAGCCCGGCCGCCTTGCACATCATCAAATCGGGCGCCGGGATGGTGTCGATGCGGCCGATATAGGGCGGCTCGCCGTGATGCTCGCTGATATAGGCGACGCTGTAGCCCAGCCGGTCGGCGAGGACGATCTCGCGGATGTCCTCGTCATAGGTCCGGGCGGCGCTGGTATGCGGCCGGATGCCGTTGGAGAAGATGCCGAATTCCATGCCCGCCCCCCGGACCGGTTCAGTCTTTCGGCGGATCGATCGGACCGCCGGCGTCGATCCAGGCCTGGATGCCGCCCGCCAGATGGGCGACCGGGGCGAGCCCCATGTCGTCGGCGGTCTTCGCCGCCAGCGCCGACCGCCAGGCGCCGGCGCAGTAGAACACGAAGGTCCTGTCCTCGGCGAAGAAGGGCTTGTGGTAGGGGCTCCCGGGGTCGATCCAGAATTCGAGCATGCCGCGCGGCACGTGGCGGGCGCCGGCGATCCGCCCGGTCCTGGCGAGCTCGCGGATGTCGCGCAGGTCGACGAACACCACGTCGTCGTTGCCGTGCAGCGCGAGCGCCCGGTCGATTTCCAGCCTGTCGATTTGGGCGTCGGCCTCGGCGACCAGCGCCATGACGGACTTTCGGATGGTCTGCGGCATCGGCGGGATCCTCCGGGTCGGGCGGTGGCGCACACTGTGATCGGCGGGCGGCGCGCTGTCCACCGGAGGCGAACGCTCAGCCGGAGTGTTCGGCGATGAAGGCGCGCGCCTCGGCGATCACCTCGTCGGTGATGAACATGTGGCCGCGGTCGGCGTAGCGGCGGAAGCGGTGGGGCGCGCCGGCGGCTTCCAGCGCGCCCGCCATGCGCAGCACCTGCTCGATCGGGATCGAGGGGTCGTCGTCCGAATGGAGGATCAGCTGGGGAGCGTTGTCGGGCGCGACATGGCGGATGGGCGATGCGTATTCGCGCGCGTCCGGGAAGGGCTCGCCGGGCGGCGCCCACCCCGCGCCCCAGTCGAGGCTCACGATGTCGTAGGCGCCGGACACGCAGACCGCCGCGCGAAAGGTCGCCGGGTAGTCGTCCCAGCCGCCGGTCCTCGGGAAGCGTCCCTCGCCGAGCGTGGCTGCGAGCGAGGCGAGATGCCCGCCGGACGACATGCCGATCAGGAAGATCCGGTCCCGGTCGAGGCCGTACTGGTCGGCATTGGCGTGGACCCAGCGGATCGCGCAGAGCACGTCCTGATAGGCCGCCGGCGCCGGCGAGCAGGTCACCAGCCGGTAGTCGATGCTCATCGCGAAGAAGCCGAACCCGGCCCATTGCCGGACGTCGATCGCGCCGGTGTCGCGCCGGGTCCCGAAATACCAGCGCCCGCCATGGATCGAGAGCGCCACCGGCAGCCTGCCGCCCGCCTCGGGCCGGGCGATGTCGGCGAGCAGCGATGCGCCGTGCACGTAGCCGTAGACGACGGTTTCCATCGCCTCCCCCGTCATGGCCGAGCGAACCGGTCGAGCCGCATCTTCCCCTCGATGCCGGCATGGCGGATCGCCGGCGGGATCCAGCCGGCGGCGACATCGTCGAGCAGGCCCCCGGCGATCTCGTCGGGGCCGGGGCGGGCGGGCAGGACCAGCCAGACCCGGGTGAGGGTGTTGCGGAGCGTGGTTATCGTCATCCCGGCCGCGACCGCGACGCCCCAGCCCCGCAGCGCCGCCGCCGGGTCGGCCTCGAACCTGGCCCGGAACACCGGGTCGCGGGAAATCCACGCCAGCGGCGCAAGGCGAGGGTCGCCGTAGGACTCGCCGAACGCCTTGATGTCGGCATAGGCGGATGCCGGCTCGGCGTAGCGCGCGGACGGCAGCACGAGGTGGGTGGCGGTGTCGCTGTTCTGCGCCGCCGCGACGGTCTTCCCTTCCGGCAGGGCGATGCCGAGCGAGCCGAACATCGCCGTTGCGTCGGCGACCAGCCGGGCGGCGAAGACGGGGTCCGACCACGCCCTGGCGACGAGGCGCCCGACGATCCGGTTGCGCCGGCTCATCGCGCCCCCCGGCTCAGCCGTCGGTGAGCCCGAGCACGGTCCACTGCGCGTCCTCGCCGGCGGCGCCCATCAGCACCTTGCCGCAGGCCTGGGCGATCTCGTCGGCCAGCAGGATGTGCTGGGTGCCGCTGTGGATGTCGCGGTAGCAGCGCTGCAAATCGCTCCGTCTGAGCGACACCCCGCGCGAGGCGCGGTGGGCGAAGGTCGAGAGGTCGGAGATCACGTCGTGGATATGCCGCATGGCGAGCCGGATCAGGGCGATCTGCTCAAGGCTGCCCTGGCGGTTGCGGGCGAAGGTCTCGGACAAATCCTCCCAGGCCTGGTAGACCAGGGCGCGGGCGGCGCGGTACTTCGCCTCGGCCTCGGCATAGGTCTGCTGGAACCGCGCGCCGTCCTGCATGCGCCCGAAGGCGTCGACGCGGGTGCGCGCCAGCGCGGCGATCTCGTCGAGCGCGCGCCGGCCGACGCCGAGCGCCCAGCTGGTGTGGCCCCAGGTCGTCGAGGCCACCAGCCCGGCGCCGTATTGCGGCCCGCCGCGCCTCTGGGTCGGGTTGTCGAACCTGTAGCAGCACGCCGCCGGCACGAAGAGCTCGTCCTCCTTCAGCGTGTAGTCGAAGCTGCCGGTGCCCCTGAGCCCGTGCACGTCCCAGTTGCCGGTGAGCTCGATCGTGTCCTTCGGATGGTGGCAGAGCACGATGTCGGGATGGCCGTGCGCGTCGAGGCGCATCTCGTCGCCGTCCATCAGGAAGCAGCCGGAATGCACCCAGTCGGCGTGCTGGATGCCGCTCGCATAGCCCCAATTGCCCCAGATGACGTAGCCGCCGTCGGCCTCGCGCGCATGGCCGCGCGGCACCCCCTGCCCGGCCATCGTGGCGTTGCGGCCGCCGGGGTAGACGATCTCCACCCCCTCGTCGGGCAGGAACGGGCCGGCGGATGCGCCCATCACGCCGTTGACCATCAGGCACCAGCCGGCCGACCCCTCGACGCGGGAGACCAGCTCGACGATCTCCATCGCCTCGACCCATGGGAGCTCCGCCCCGCCGGCCTGCTTCGGGATCAGGAAGGAGTAGAGCCCGGCCGCCCGCATCGCTGCCGCGACCCGGTCGGTCTGGTGGTAGAGCCGCTCGGCCTCCTCGGCGTCGGCCTCGATCGCCGGCAGCAGGTCGATCGCCGCCCGCCTGAGACCGTCGAACGAGCGGTCCGGTTGCGCGTCCATGGCTTGCCGCCTCCCTGCCCCCTTTCGGGCGTTCCCGCTTCTGTCCCAGCGGAAGACTGCACCCGCGCGCGGCCTCGGCGCAATAGAGGACGCGGCGTCAGAATCCGAACAGGATCTCGGGCAGCCAGGTCGCGGTCACCGGGTAGGCGGCCACCATGCCGAGGGTCAGCAATTGCGCCACCACGAACGGCGCCACCCCCTTGTACATGTCGCCATAGGTCATCTCGCGCGGCGCGATCGATCGCAGATAGAAGATCGAGGGCGCCATCGGCGGGGTCAGGTAGGAGGTCTGCAGCACGATGCAGACCATCACCCCGAACCACAGCGGGTCGATTTCGGAGGCGCGGACGATCGGGTCGGAGATCGGCAGCACGATGATCAGCACGGAGATCCAGTCGAGCACGAAGCCGAGGATGAAGACCACCAGCAGGAACAGCAGGATGATCTCGAGCTGGCCGAGCTGGTGGCCCTCGATGATCTCGGCCACCAGCTCGTCGCCGCCCTGGATGATGAAGATGCTGGCGAACAGCACGCCGCCGATGACGATCAGCATGACCATCGAGGTGATCTTGATGGTCTGCGCCAGCGCCTCCTTGAGGATTCTGAAGGAGAACTGCTTGTAGGCGATGCTGAGCAGCACCGAGCCCGTCGCCCCCACCGCGGCCGCCTCGGTGGGCGCCGCGATGCCGGCGAAAATGCTCCCCAGCACGGCGAGGATCAGCAGCGCGGCGGGGACCAGCGCGGTCAGCAGAAGCCACAGCTTCTCGCCGAGCGTGGCGTCGATCTCGGAGGGGGCGAGCCCGGGGCCGGCGTCGCGCTGGATCGCGCAGCGCCCGACGATATAGAGCAGGAACAGCGCCACCATGACCCCGGCCGGAATGACGATGCCGGCGAACAGGTCGCCGACCGACATCTCGGTGATCGAGGCGTAGACGATGATCACCACCGAGGGCGGGATGGTGGTGCCGAGCGAGCCGCCGGCGCACACCGTGCCGGCGGCGAGGTCCTTGCGGTAGCCGGTCGCCATCATCGCCGGCACCGCCATCAGCCCGACCACGATCTCGACCGCGCCGACCACGCCCGACGACGCGGCGAAGATGCCGCACATGACGATGGTGGTGATCGCGAGCCCGCCGCGGAACCCGCCGAACCAGACCTTGATGGCGTCGAACAGCTTGGCCGCGATGCCGGCGCGCTCCAGCATCGCGCCCATGAACACGAAGAGCGGGATCGCCGCCAGGATGAAGTTCGACGTGACGTCGTACAACCGGCTGTGGAACTGGATCGGCAGGTTCATCCCGTAGGCGAAGGCGCCGAAAACGAAGGCCGTCGCGATCAGGCTGAACGCCACCGGGATTCCGAGGAACACCAGGACGAACAGGGCCGGGAACATGAAGACGGCGAGCGAGATGTCCATGCGGCTATGCCGCCACGTTGTCGGCGTGTTCGAGCGGCGAGGGCTCCAGCCCCATGACGCTGCGCCAGTGGCGGATGAATTCGGCGATCGCCTGAAGCATCAACGAGGCGAAGCCGACCAGGATGCCGCCATAGAGCGGCCAGATCAGCGGCTTCCACGGGCTGACGGGCTCGAGCTCTCCCGTCAGAAAGGCCTCCAGCCACTCGTTGAAGGCGCCGTAGATCAGGCAGGCCAGCGCCGGAAAGACGAGGAACAGGTAGACGAACAGGTTGATCAGGTCCTGGTTCCTGCGCGGCAGCCGGGTCGACAGGAAGTCGATCCGGATATGGCCGTTGCGCCGCAGCGTGTAGCCGGCGGCAAACAGGAAGCCGGCGCCGTTCAGCATGTAGGCGATGTCATAGGCCCACAGCGTCGGCGCCGAGAAGACCCGGCGGGATATCACCTCGTACAGCATGTCGGCGATCATCACGAAGAGAAACGCCATCGCGATGGCGGCAAGGAAGTCGTTGACGCGGTCGATCGCGCGCAGGAACGAGGTCATCGGCGGTTCGCGGTCGAAAGGGTCGCGCGGGGCGGAAACCCGCCCCGCGCGTGCCCGCGGTCTTTCGGCCTAGTTATGCCGGTAGACGCCGTACTTCTTGTAGCGGTCGTAGAAGGCCCAGTAGTTGCCCGAGATCCGCTCCATCCAGTCGTTGCCCTTGGCTTTCTGCGCCTTGGCCTGCTCGGCGCACCAGGCGCGGCCCAGCTCCTCGATCCTGGCCTGGGCTTCGGGGGTGAGGGTGATGAACTCGTTCTTGCCGGCCAGCAGCTTCTCCATCGCGTCGAAGTCCTGCGCACCCATGGTCATCGCCGTCTGGAAGGCCGAGAGCTCGCCCGCGGCGCTGATCAGGTCCCGGATCCGCTTGGACATCTTGTTCCAGGTTTCCAGCTTGAAGACCGCCTCGTTCATGTGCGAGGGGCTGTGGAGGCCCGGCATGATGATGTACTTGGCGACCTTGTGGAAACCGAGCTTGATGTTGGTCGCGGGGGTGACGAACTCGGTCGCGTCGATCACCCGGCGCTCCAGCGCGGTGTAGATTTCCGGGCCGGGAATCACCGTCGCCGAAGCCCCGAGGGATTTGAGGATGTCGGCCCACGGTCCGGCGGTGCGGATCTTCATGCCCTTGAGGTCGGCGATGTTCCTGACCGGCTTGTGCGAATGCAGCAGGAACTCCGACGAGCCCATGCCGGAGAGCACCGGGTGGAGCTGCTGCGTCTTGTGGCGGAACTCTTCCAGCAGCTTGGTGCCGTCGCCGGCGATGTACCAGTGCATGAACTGTTCCATCGGCATGCCGCCGGGCACGTTGCCGAACACGCCGTTCGCCGGATCCTCGTTCACGTTGTAGCCGGGGTAGTTGTAGGAGATGTCGGCCGTGCCCTTCTGCACCGCCTGCAGCCCGTCGAAGGCCCCGGCGATCACGCCGATGCTGAAGCCCTTGATCTTGACCTCGCCGTTGGTGAACAGCTCGACCGCGTCGATGAACTTCTGCTGGTAGTTGGTCCAGAATCCGCCCTTGGCGGAGACATAGGACGTCATCTTCAGCTCGTATTTCTGGGCCTGCGCGGCGCCTGCCATCACACCCAAGGCGAGCGCGGCCGCTCCTGTGGCAGCCGTCAGATGCCTGAATCGGATCATACTGGGTTCCTCCCCATATCGTGCGGATGCTTGTCCGGCACGATTATAGCCATAGAGCGCCCATCTTACACAATGCCGGGGGGTGCACGCGCACCGGCGGCGCACCGGCGGCGCACCGGCGGCGCACCGGCGGCGCATTGTGCGCCGGGCCGAATCGCGGCACCATCGGGGAACCATGTCGCAGGCAAAGACGCAGGCGGTCGAACCCGACGATGTCGGGCGGCTCCGCGACCGGCGCCTTCGGGCCTCGGAACGCGGGCGCTGGCGCGCGGTCGAGGAAGCCTTCGAATCCGGGCTCAGGAACCACTGGTACGCGGTCGCGCCGGCGAGCGCGCTCGCCGGGGCCAACCCGCTGGCGCTTCGCCGCATGGGCGAGGACCTCGTGTTGTGGCGCGACGCCGAGGGCGGGCTCCGCCTGTTCGCCGACCGCTGCGCGCATCGCGGCGCCAGGCTGTCGCTCGGCGCGGTGGTGGGGGGCAGGCTGTGCTGCCGCTATCACGGCTGGGCCTATGACGGCACCGGCCAGTGCGTCGCGATCCCGTCCGAGGGCGGCGCCTGCGAACTCGCGGACGAGGCCCGCGTGCGCGCCTACCCGGTGGAGCAGCATGGCGGGCTGGTGTTCGCCTGGTTCGACGACGACGGCCGGGCGCCCAAGCGCGCCTGCCCCAACCCGGCGGAGCTCGAGAGCCCGGAATGGAGCGGCTTCATCGTCCCCCACGAATGGCAGGGCGTGGGCTGGTTCCGCGTGCTGGAGAACCTGGTCGACCCGATCCACGCGCCGTTCCTGCACGCCGGCACCTACACCATGGGTCACGGCGCGTTGCAGGACGTCATCGCGGTCGAGGACCGGCCCGACGGGCTGTTCGTCAAGCGCGAGGGCCAGGAGCTGGTGAGCTTCGACTACAGCACCTACCACTTCCCCAACTGGTGCGAGGTCGACGTGCCCTATCCGTGGTCGGCGGGGCCCGGCGGGGCGATGCGGGTGCTGGTCTTCGTCACCCCGATCGACGCCGGGGCGACCCAGATCTACATGGTGCGCAAGCGCCGGATCACCGGCTGGAAGTGGTGGATCTGGCGGGCGCTGTGGCATCTCCGGCTGCGCCGCAAGATGTACGACGTGCTCGACGGGGACGAGGCGGCGCTGACCTCGCAGCGCAACCGCGCCGCGCTCGACGGCGAGTTCCTCGCCCAGTCGGATCTCGGCATCGTCCGCATGCGCCGGCTGTTCGCCGACGCGCACGACCGGCGCGCGCGCTGACATGGCGGGCGCGGGCGACCGGGACCTCGCGATCGAGGGCCTCGCGCTCGAACGCGGCACCAGCGCGCGCACCCGGTTCCGCACGGTCGAGCTCGCCGACGGGAGCTGGGTCGAGATCGGGGCGCTGGTGATCCGCGGCGCCGAGCCGGGCCCGGTGTTCTATCTCGGCGCCGCCTTCCACGGCGACGAGATCGCCGGCACGCAGATCGTCGGCCGCCTCGCGCGCGGCCTCGACCCGGCGAAGCTGCGCGGCACGGCGATCGCGGTGCCGGTGCAGAACCCGCTCGCCTTCCAGGTCCAGCACCGCTTCTTCGTCGGCCACATGCTGAAATCGCCGATGGACCAGAACCCGGCCGACCCGTGGGCCGCCTTCCCGGGCGACGCCGAGGGCAACACCGCCTCGGTGATCGCGCACGGGATCTACCACCGGCTGATGCGCCACGCGGATTTCATGATCGACGTCCACACGCCGACCACCGGCGGGCGCTACGCGCCCTTCGCCTTCCTGCCGCCGACGCGCTGCGGCGCGGCGGTGGGCGAGGCCGAGGCGCTCGCCCGCGCCTTCGGCGCCGACTACATCCTCGCCAACGACCGGGGCATGTATGTCGGCGACCGCAACCCGCATACCGTGCTGGGCGAGCGCGGCATCCCGGCCTTCGGCATCGAGATCGGCGAGGGCGGGCGCATCGACGGCGAGGAGGTCGCGCTCGGGGTGCGCGGCATCGCCAACGTGCTGCGCAAGGTGGGGATGCTGGACGGCCCGGTCGAGCAGTCCGGGCGCAACCTGGTGATCCGCACGATGGACGTGATCCGGGCGCGCCGGGCGGGGGTGCTGACGCTCCATGTCGGGCTCAACGACGAGGTCGCGCCGGGCCAGCGCGTGGCCACGGTCACCGACCCGTTCGACGAGCCGGTCGAGCGAATCGTCGCCCCGCGCGGCGGCCCGGTGGTGCGCATCGCGACCCTGCCCACGGTGACCACGGGCGAGCGCGTGGTCCAGCTCGGCGTGCCGCGCCAGGACCGATGACCGTCCCCGACGCGATCTTCGACCGGATCCGGCGCTCGGAGGCGATCGTCGAGGATTTCGCGGCGCTCACTGCCTGCGGCGGGCGCCTCGTCGGCTCGGACGGCGAGAAGGCGGCGGCGCGGCTGCTCGAGGCGCGTCTCGCCGCGATCCCCGGCGCCGCCGTCTCGGCGCACGAATTCGCCTATCCGCGCTGGACCAGTCTCGGCCGCGCCTTCGCCCGGATTTCTCCCGGACCGGAGCGGGCGCTCCGCTGCCACCCGCTGGTCGGGTCCGACGGGACGCCCGGCATCGCGGGCGAGGTCGTCGATCTCGGCCGCGGCGCGGCGGACGATTTCGCCCGCCTCGCCGGCCGGGTGGCGGGCAATTTCGCCATGGTGCGCCACGAATACCCGTTCTCCCGCGACACCATCCACCGGCGGGTCAAGTACCGCCTGGCGCTGGAAGGCGGCGCGGCCGGGCTGATCGTCGCCAACCCGATGCCCGAGGCGGGGCTGGTGACCGGCGGCGCCGGGCAGGGCATCGAGCCCAACATCCCGGCAATCGGCGTCGACAATGCGACGGCGCGGGAGATCGCCGGCGCGCGGGTCCGCCTCGCCGTCGACAACCGGCGCGACCGCGATACCGCGCGCAACCTGATCGCCGAGATCCCCGGCCGGAACCCCGAATGGGTCGTGCTGTGCGCCCATTACGACGGCCACGACCTCGCCGACAGCGCGCTCGACAACGCGACCGGCGTCGCCGCGGTGCTGGAGATCATGCGCCGCTTCGCGCCCCATGTCGCAACGATGCCGCGCGGGCTGCGGGCGATCCTGTTCACCGCGGAGGAGACCGGGCTGCTGGGCTCGCAACTCTATGTCGATTCGCTGGAGGAGTCGGAGAGGCGGGCGATCGGGATCGCGATCAACCTCGACACGCTCGCGGGAAGCCCCGGCTTCACCTGCCTGACCAGCGGGTTCGCCGCGCTCGACGGGTTCGTCGCCTCGGCCGCCGCCGCGCGCGGGCTCGACATCGCGACCTGGCGGCCCCTGTTGCAGAACTCCGACCATTTCAACTTCGCCGAGCGCGGCATCCCCGCGCTGCGCCTGATCGCCGGGTTCAACGACCCCGACGCCGGCGCGCGCTATCTGCTGACCGAGGCCGACACCGCCGGCCTTGTGGGCGCGGACGCGCTTCGCCGCGGCGCTGAGGTCGCCGCCGCGCTGGTCCGGGCGGCGCTCGCCTCCCCGGCGCCGATCGCCGAACACACGGCCCGCTAAGGCACCAGGATCACCGAGCCGGTGGTCTCCCGGGCCGCCATGGCGCGATGCGCCTCGGCGGCGTCGGCGAGGGGGTAGACATGGCCGATCGCGATCTTCACCGCCCCCGACCGGACGACATCCATCAGCGAGCCGGCGAGGTCGAGGAACTCCTCGCGGGTGCGGGAGTAGTGGCCGAGGCTGGGATGGGTGAGGAATACCGAGCCCAGCGGTCCCAGCCGGCGCGGGTCGACCGGCGGGGGATCGCCGGACGCCTCGCCGAACTGCGCCAGCACGCCGCGCGTCGCCAGACAGGCGAGCGAGCCCTCGAAGGTCGCCTCGCCGACCGAATCGTAGACCGCGCGGGCGCCCGCCCCGCCGGTGATCTCGCGCACCCGGGCGGCGAAATCCTCCCTCGTGTAGACGATCGGATGGTCGCAGCCATTGGCGGCGGCGAGCGCCGCCTTGGCGTCGGTGCCGACGGTGCCGATCACCCTGGCGCCGAGATGCTTCGCCCACTGGCAGAGGATCAGCCCGACCCCGCCGGCGGCGGCATGCACCAGCACGGTGTCGCCCGCTTCGATTGCGCAGGTCCGGCGCAGCAGGTAGCTCGCCGTCATGCCCTTGACCGTCATCGCCGCGGCAACCCGGTCGGAGATCCCGTCCGGCAGCGCCAGCGTCCGCCATGCCGGCACGATGCGCGCCTCGGCATAGGCGCCGTCGCCGCCGCCCTGGGCGACGACGGGTTGTCCGACCTCGAGCCCTTCGACGCCCGCGCCGAGCGCCTCGACGACGCCCGCCCCCTCGACGCCGAGCGCGGCCGGGAAGCCTTCGACCGCGTGCCTGCCCTCCCTGCGGTAGATGTCGCGGTAGTTGACGCCGATCGCGGTCTGGCGGATCAGCACCTCGCCGGCGCCGGGCGCGCCCAAATCGACGTCCTCCAGGCGCAGCACCCCGGGCCCGCCGGTCTCGTGGAATCGGATGCACTTCGTCATGGACAGCCCCCCGCACCCGCACTCTATTTTCGCCGCCCGGGCGGGGAAAGCCCCGCCGGCCTTCCCCCGAAGACGGGGGCGGGGCACGATGGCGCGGGAGCGTGCGGGACGGAAGGGCGATGGATTTCGCGCTGAGCGACGACCAGCGGGCGATCGTCGACGGCGTCGGGCGCATAGTCGCGGCGTTCGACGACGCCTACTGGCTGGCGCGCGACCGCGACGGCGATTTCCCGCACGCCTTCTACGACGCGATGGCGGCGGGCGGCTGGCTCGGCATCGCGCTGCCCGAGGCGCATGGCGGCGCCGGGCTGGGGGTGACCGAGGCGGCGCTGATGATGGCGCGGGTCGCCGCGTCGGGCGGCGCCATGGCGGCTTCCTCCAGCATCCACATGAACATCTTTGGCCCGCGCGCCATCGTCGCCCATGGCAGCGAGGCCCAGAAGCGCCGCTGGCTGCCGCCGCTGATCGCCGGGCGGTCGAAGATGTGCTTCGCCGTCACCGAGCCCGATGCCGGGCTCGACACCACGAGGATCGCCACACGGGCCGAGCGCGACGGCGCGGGCTATGTCGTGCGCGGCCGCAAGATCTGGACCTCGACCGCCCGGGTCGCCGACAAGATCATGCTGCTGGCGCGCACCGCGCCGCGCCGCGACGACGCGCCCGCTTCCGGGCTCAGCCTGTTCTTCGCCGACCTCGACCGGGCGGCGGCGGAGATCCGCGAGATCGACAAAATGGGCCGCAAGGCGGTCGACTCCAACGAGATCCGCTTCGACGGCATGCGGATCCCGGACGGCGACCTGATCGGCGCCGAGGGCGAGGGGTTCCGCTACATCCTCCAGAGCCTCAACCCGGAGCGCATCCTGGTCGCCGCCGAGGCGGTCGGGATCGGCCGCGACGCCATCGGCAGGGCCGCGCGCTATGCCGGCGAGCGCGTCGTCTTCGGCCGGCCGATCGGCGCCAACCAGGGGATCCAGCACCCGCTCGCCGCCGCCTGGTCGGCGCTCGAGGCGGCCCATCTCGCCACCATGAAGGCGGCCTGGCTGTACGACCGGGGCGAGCCCTGCGGCGTCGAGGCCAACGCCGCCAAGTTCCTCGCCGTCGAGGCCGGGTTCGAGGCCTGCAAGCAGGCGGTGGCGACCCATGGCGGCATGGGCTATGCGCGCGAGTTCCATGTCGAGCGCCTGATGCGCGAGATCGTCATGCTCCAGCTCGCCCCGGTGAGCCAGCATCTGGCGCTCAACCACATCGCCGAACGCGCGCTCGGCCTGCCCAAATCGTATTGACGGACCGGCGGGCGGAATCGGGATCGCGCGGTCGGCGCGACGGAAACCGGCTGGACCGCCGTGTTCACGTTGGAAGCGCGGGCTCGGGAACATCCTGCGAATCGGGGACGGGAAGGCAGCGCGCAAGCGCTTCGCCGTTGTGACCGGCGCGGACTTTCGTTAGCGTTTTCGCCGACCCGTGCGAAGGGAAGCAGCGCGTGAGAAAGGTGCTCCTGGTCGTGGTGCCGATCGCCCTGCTGGTGGCGGGCGCGGTCGCGGCGTCCTACCTGGTCAGGACCAGGCCGCAGGTCGCCCCCGCGCCGCCGGTGGAACGGGTGTGGACGGTCGACGCGGTGCCGGTCCGGCTGACCGACATACGGCCGGACATCGAGCTCTTCGGAAAGATCTTCGCGGCCCGCCAGATACAGCTTCGGGCCCTGGTGACCGGTCAGGTGGTCGAGCTCCATCCCAACCTGGTGGAGGGCGGGCTGGTGCGGCGCGGCGAGGTGATCCTCGCCATCGACGAGTTCGAATACCGGTCGGCGCTCAAGGAGAGCGAGGCCCGGCTGGCCGAGGCGCGGGCGCGGATCGTCGAGCGCGAGGCGAAACGGCTCGCCGAGACCAGGGCCCTGGAGAGCGACCGCGAGATCCTCGCCTTGCTGGCGCGCGACCTGAAGCGGGCCACGCAGCTCTCCGCGCGCGGCAATATTTCGGCCCAGGCGCTGGACAAGAAGCGGCTGGAGCTGAGCCGCCAGCAACGCGCGATCGTGCTGCGCCAGAACGGGATCGACGCCGAGTCGGCGCGGCTGGAGCAGGAGAAGGCGGGCATCGAGCGCCTCGACGTGGCGGTGCAGCGGGCGCGCTACGACCTCGAACGCACCCGCCTGCGCGCGCCCTTCGACGGGGTGGTCCAGAGCGTCACCGCGCAGGTGGGCCAGCGTCTCGGCGTGCTCGACGGCGTGGGCCAGCTGATCGATACCGGCAGCCTCGAAGCGCGCTTCCACATATCGGACGCGCAGTACGGACGGCTGTCGGGCACCGGAAGGGGCGTGATCGGCCGGACCGCGCGGGTGATCTGGCGGGTCGGACAGCGCGAGCTGGTGCTCGAGGCGGTGGTCGCGCGGGTCGGCGCGCAGATCGACACGGCGAGCGGCGGCGTCGAGCTGTTCGCCGGGATCAAGGACCACGCGGCGGCCTCCTCGCTGCGGCCCGGCGCCTTCGTCGAGATTCTCATTCCCGACCGGGTCTATGCCGGTGTCGCGCGGGTACCGGAGACCGTCCTCCACCCGGGCAACGTGGTCTACGGCATCGACGGGGGCCGGCTGGTGCAGCGCCGGGCCGAGATCGTCGCCCGGGTCGGCAACGACGTCCTGCTGCGCGGCGAGCTGACCGACGGCGACCGGCTGGTGACCACCCAGTCGGTGGCGATCGCGCCCGGCCTGCGCGTCGAGCTGCGCTAGGCCGGAGGGCGCGCGGGACCGATGTTCGGCAAGAACCTGATCCGGCTGTTCGTTCGCCACCCCAACGCCGCCAACCTGTTGATGGCCCTGATCTTCGTCGCCGGCATCTACTCGCTGTCGAAGCTGAACACCCAGTTCTTTCCCGATTTCGGCCTCGACGTCGTCTCGATCCAGGTGAACTGGCCGGGCGCGAGCACCGGGGACGTGGAAGCCAATATCGTGGCGGCGATCGAGCCCGAGCTGCGCTTCCTCGACCATGTCGAGAAGGTGACCTCCTATGCGACGGAGGGGGTGGGGCGGGTGGTCGTCGAATACCGGGCCGGCACCGACATGCAGTCGGCGGTGTCGGAGGCGGAGGCGGCGCTGCAGCAGATCACCATCCTGCCGGAGGACAGCGAGCGGCCGGTCGTCCGCCGCATGATCCGATACGACACGATCGTCCGCCTCGTCCTGTCGGGCCCGTATTCCGAGGCCGTGCTGAAGCGCCAGGCCAAGCGGATGCGCGACGAGTTGCTGGCCGCCGGCATCGACCGGGTGACGTTCTTCGGCGCGCGCGACGAGGAGATCCGGGTCGAGATCGAACCGCGGGTGCTGCGCCAGCTCGACCTGACGCCGGCGGCGGTGGCCGCCCGCATCGAAGCCAGCAACCGGGATATCCCGTCGGGCAGTCTCGAGGGTTCGGTGGAAAAGCAGCTGCGCAGCGTCGGGCTGCACACCACGTCGCGCGATCTGGGAAACATCGAGATCAGGTCGCTCGGCGACGGCCAGAAGATCTATTTGCGCGACATCGCCTCGCTGTCCGAGGCGTTCGACGACAAGGCGCCCATCGGGCTGCGCGACGGCCGGCCGGCGATCGAGCTGCACGTGCAGCGCTCGTCCACCGCCGACGCTCTCGAGGTCGGCGGGATCGTCGACCGCTTCCTCGCCGGGTCGCGCGGCAACTATCCGCCGCAGCTCAAGGTCGAGCAGCACGACGAGCAGGCGGGGCTGATCGAGCAGCGGGTCCAGGTCCTGCTGAACAACGGCGCCTCGGGGTTGATCCTGGTGGTGGCGGTGCTGCTGCTGTTTCTCAACGGCCGCACCGCGTTCTGGGTGGCCGTCGGCATCCCGACCGCGTTCATGGCGGCGCTCGCGACCATGCTGGCGCTCGGCGAGAGCATCAACATGGTCACGCTGTTCGCGCTGATCATGACCCTCGGCCTGATCGTCGACGACACCATCGTCGTGGGCGAGCACGCGGCGGCGCGGCGCGAGGCCGGGCTCGGCCCGCGCCAGGCGGCGGAGGCGGGCGCGCTGCGCATGCTGGCGCCGGTGATGGCCGCCTCGCTGACCACGATCGCCGCCTTCCTGCCGCTGGTCGCCATGGGCGGCATCATCGGCCAGATCGTGGGCGCCATCCCGCTGGTCGTGGTCGCCGTCATCCTCGCCAGCCTGGTCGAGTGCTTCCTGGTGCTGCCCGGCCATCTGCGGGAATCGCTCAAGAAGCACGGCGGGCGGCGCAACTTCGTGATGCGGCACTTCGACGCCGGCTTCGACCGGTTCCGCGCCGGCCCGTTCCGGCGCATCGTCCGGTTCTGCGTGCGCTGGCGCTACGCCTCGGTCGCGACGGCGATCGCGGTCTTCCTGGTGGCGGCCGGGCTGGTCCTGGGCGGCCGGGTGGGGTTCCACTTCTTCCCCTCGCCCGAGGCCGACGTGGTGGTCGGCAACGTGGTGATGGCGCCGGGCACGCCGCGCCGCGACACCGGGGCGATGGTCGAGGAGCTTTCGGACGCCGTCGACCGGGCCGCCGCCCGGCTCGGCGTCGCCAGCGAAGACCTGGTGGCGATGAGCTTCGGCAGCGTCGGGCGCAGCGGCGGGCGGCAGTTTTCGCGCATCGTCGGCGATCAGTATGGCGGGCTGACCGTGGAGCTGGTCCCGTCGGACCGGCGCACGGTGCGCACGGAGGATTTCGTCGCGGCATGGCACGGCGAGATCCGCCCGCTGCCCAACGTGGAGCAGGTCAACCTCAACGCGCGCGCGGGCGGCCCCCCGGGGCGGGAGATCGACATCAGGCTTCGGGGCGGCTCGGCCGGCGCGCTCAAGGCGGCGGCGACCGAGGTCAAGAGCCTGCTCGGGCGGTTCCCGGGCGTCAGCACGATCGACGACGACCTGCCCTACGGCAAGCAGGAGCTGATCCTCGAGGTCACGCCGCGCGGCCAGGCGCTCGGCTTCACCACCCAGAGCGCCGGGCTGCAGGTGAGAAACGCGTTCCAGGGCGCGATCGCCCAGCGCTTCGCGCGCGGCGACGAGGAGGTGACGATCAAGGTCCGCTACCCGCGCGACAGCGCCGACAGCGCGGCCTTCCTCAACCTGTTCCTGCGCGCGCCGGACGGTGCCGAGGTCCCGCTGAGCGAGGTGGTGACGCTCCGCCAGGAGCGCGGCTTCTCGCGCCTGCGCCGCGAGGACGGGTCCCGCGAGGTGGCGATCACCGGGGAAATCGACGAGACGGTGACCAGCCTCGGCGCCCTGCTGCCGGCGATCGAGGCGGGCGGGCTCGCCGACATCGCGCAGCGCTACGGCCTCAGCTACCGGTTCAAGGGCAAGGCCGAGGAGCAGGCCGAAGCGGCAAGCGACATGGGCGCCGGCGCGCTCACCGGGCTGATCGCCATCTACATCGTGCTCGCCTGGGTGTTCGCCAACTTCACCCGGCCGCTGATCGTCATGGCGATCATCCCGTTCGGCTTCGTCGGCGCGGTGCTGGGCCATCTGGCGCTCGGCTTCGACCTCACGATACTCAGCATGATCGGCCTGCTGGGCCTCTCCGGAATCCTGGTCAACAACTCGATCATCCTGGTCCGCACGGTCGACCTGCATCTCGACGACGAAACCCCGCTGCACGAGGCCATCGTCGCGGGCTGCCGGGAACGCCTGCGCCCGGTGCTGCTGACCTCGCTCACCACCATCGGCGGCCTGGTTCCGCTCCTGTTCGAGACCAGCCTCCAGGCCCAGTTCCTGATCCCGATGGCGATCACCATCGTGTTCGGGCTCGCGGTCGCGACCCTGATCGTGCTGGTGCTCACGCCCGCGCTGCTCGCCATCGACGAGGACATCCGCGCCGTCTTCCGGCGCCTGCGGCCGAGGCCGGGCCCCGCCCCCGCGACCGGCTGACCGGGGCCGGCGCCTGCCCAGGCCGAGCCGGGAGCGGCAACGGGGCCCGACCGGGATTTCCCGGTCCCGGGCACGAATCGGTGTCGAATACAACGCTATATTTGTTGATCCCGTAACAATCGGCATTCAAAGACATGGGTTCACTTCGATTATGACAGCCGGTACCAAAGAACATATGAATTCGCCCGGATTTGAGGCAGTCTAGAAGCCCGGTTCGGCCCAGGCCGCGCGGCGGGCCGGGAACGCGTCGCGCCGCTCCAACGCAAAGACGGGAAAGGTGATGCCACAGGATTCGACGAGCCCCGCCGGCGGTTCCGAAAGGCCGCGATGGGTCGGCTTCGCCCAGCTGGCGCTGATCCTCCTCGCCATCGTCGTCGCGCTCTACTTCGCCCGCGCGCCGAGCCGCGTGGACCGCGGCACGATCGCCGGTCCCGCCCAGGCGAAGCCGGTGGTGAGCGTCGTCAGGCCGGCGGCGACCGAGCACAGGCTCTCCCTCTCGCTCACCGGGGCGGTGACCCTCGAGCGCAAGACCCGGGTGGTCGCCGAAGTGGTCGGCCGCGTCGTCTGGGTGTCGCCGAAATTCAGCAATGGCGGCTCGATCCCGGCGAACGAGGTCTTCGTCAGGATCGATCCGACCGAATACGCGCTCGAGGTCGAGGCCGCGAAGATGGCCGTGGCGGAAGCCGAGGCGACCCTGCGGATCGAGAAACCCGGCGCGCCGCCGGGCGCGCTCGCACAGGCCCGGCTGGGCAAGGCGCGGGCGGCGCTCGCGCTCGCCGAGCTCCGGCTCGCGCGCACCGAGATTTCGCTGCCCTATGCGAGCCGCGTGGTGTCCTCGGATCTCGAGATCGGCGATCTGGTCGGCCCGGCCGACGACGTGGGACGGGACGCCCGGCTGGGGGTGGTCTACCGCCCGGGCGCGTTGCAGGTCCGCGTGCCGATCGCGCAGGGCGACCTGGCCGCCCTCGATCCGGCGGTGGGCCGCCTGGCCCGGGTGAAAGCCGGCATGGGCACCTACCGGGCCAGGGTGGTCCGGGTGTCGGCGGTGGTCGCCCCGCGCACCCGGCTGGCCAAGCTGTACCTCAAATTCGCCGATGACGCGCCGGCCGGCTCGTTGCCGGTCCCGGGGATGTTCGCGCGGGTCAGGGTGACGGGGCCCGAGCGCGGCAATGTCTACGTGCTGCCCGACTCGGCGGCCCGGGAGAGCGACAGGCTCTGGGTGGTCCGGGACGGCGCGCTCGCTTCGCTGGCGCCCAGGACGGTCCTGCGCAGCCCCGCGGGCTGGATCGTCGAGGCGTTCGACGCCGGCGACGGGGTGGTGGTCGGCACCCTGCCGGCCGCCGCCGAGGGGCTGAAGGTGGATATCGCGCAAGCGCCGTCGAAGCAATAGACCGGTCCCCGGAGCGAGACCGCGGACAACCAGCACACGCCATAGCCGGGGGCTGTCGTGAAGAACGGACTGATCGCATATTTCGTCGGAAACCCCGTCGCCGCCAAGCTGCTGATGCTGTTCCTGATCCTGGGCGGGGTGATCGCCGGGCTCAACATCCATGTCCGGCAGGTTCCGAATCTCGATTTTCGCACGATTGTCGTCACCCTGGCTTCGCCCGGCTCCTCGCCGCGGGAGATCGAGGAAGACATCAACCGCCGCATCGAGGAAAGCATCGTCGGGCTGGAGGGCGTCGACCGGGTGGTGAGCGTCGCCTCGGAAGGCCTGGCCCGCATCGAGGTCGAGCTCGAGACCTTCGCCGACGCCGACGCGGTTCTGGCCGACGTGAAGAACACGGTCGACAGCATCGAGGGCTTTCCGCCGCCGAGCGCCCAGCCCGCGAAGATCGGGCTCAAGAAACTGACCATCGAGGTGCTCACGCTCTCGGTCGCCTCCTCGACGCTCCCGGAGGACGACCTGCGGATCGCGGCGGAGACCCTGCGCGACGACCTGCTGACGCTGCCTTCGGTGTCGCTGGTCCGCCTGAGGGGCACGCGCGACCGCGAAATCTCCATCGAAATGGACGAAGAGGAGCTGCGCCGCAACGGGCTGTCCATCTCGGAGGTGGCGCGCGAGGTGCGGCGATCCTCGCTCAACCTCACATTCGGCGAGCTGCGTACCGATGCCGGCGGGGTGGTGCTGCACGTGGTGGGGAAGCGGACGCGCGGCGAGGAGTTCCGCAACATCCCGCTGATCGCCCGGCTCGACGGGTCGGTGGTCAAGCTCGGGGACGTGGCGCGGATTCGCGACGGATTCGTCGACGAGGACATCCTGTCCGAGGTCGACGGCAAGCCGGCGGTCTTCGTCCGGGTCGAGGCGGGCGAGGAACACTCGGTGTTCGGCATCTCCAACGCGATCGGGGACTGGCTGGCGACATACACGCCGCCGGCCGGCGTCGAGGTCGCGGTCTGGAGCGACCGGGTCGAGGGGATTCTCGACCGGTTCGGCGGAATCCTGCAAAACGCCGTGATCGGCGCGATCCTGGTCTTCGTCTGCCTGGTGCTGGTGTTCGACCTGCGCGTGGCGTTCTGGATCGCGCTCGGGATTCCGATCTCCTTCATCGGCTCGCTGATGTTCTTCGGCGTCTCCGATCTGACCCTGAACATGGGGACGCTGTTCGCGTTCTTCCTGCTGATCGGGATCGTCGTGGACGACGCCGTGGTGGTGGGCGAAAGCATCGCCACGGAACGGGAACAGGGGAAGAGCGCGCGCGACGCGGCGATGTCCGGGGCGAGAGCCGTCGTCGGGCCGATCACGGTGGGGGTGCTGACGACCGTGCTGGCCTTCGTGCCGCTGCTGTTCGTGACCACCGGCGCCTACCAGATCGTGCAGGTCTTTCCCTATGTCGCGTTCTTCGTCCTCCTGGTCTCGCTCGTCGAGGCGTTCTGCATCCTGCCGTCGCATCTGTCCTATGAGGGGCGCTGGAGCCTCTCGCCCCTGCGCGACGTCCAGCACCGGGTGCGCGGCTGGATCGACGAGTTGCGGGACGCCATCGTCGTGCCGGTGGTGTCGTGGTCGGTACGCCACATCTATCTGACATTCCTCTTCGGCGTCGTGTTCGTGCTCGCCGCCCTCTGGCTGTTGCGGGCCGAGATCGTCCGGGTCATCGTGCTCGACAGCGCCGCCAATGTCGGCAACACGATCCAGGCCGATCTCGAGCTGCCGGTCGGCGCGCCGTTCGAATCCAGCGTAGCCGTGGGACAGCGCTTCGTGCGGGCGGCGCGCGCGATCAACGAGCAGCTCGGTGGAGAAACCATCGAGTCGGTAAGCCTGATCGTCGGCAATCTGGGCGGTGTCGCGGGGTCGCGAACCGGCCAGGACGACGCCAACCGGAGCCATCTGGCATCGGTGCGGGTCCACCTCCACAAGCGGCCGCTTCGCCAGGCATCTCCCGAGACCATCGAACGCCTGTGGCGCGAGAATGTCGGCGACGTGTCGCAGCTGGAGAAGCTCTCCGTCCAGACCACGCGCATCCGCTTCAGGCCGGGTGTCGCCTACGCGCTGCTCCATGACGACCCCGAGATCCTGCGCCAGGCCGCGCGCGAGCTCGGGTCCCATCTGCGCACGGTTCCGGGCCTCTACGCGCAATCGGACAGCCTGACGCCGGGCAAGCGCCATTTCGAGATTCGCCTGACCCCGGCGGGGGAGGCGGCGGGGCTGACGCCGGCGATGATCGGCAAGCAGCTGCGGGCCAATTTCCACGGGCTGTCGGTCCAGCGGATCCAGCGCGGACGGGACGAGGTCGCGGTCGTGGTCCGCTATCCGGTCGAACGGCGGCGCAGCCTGCGGGAACTCGCCAGCGAGCACATCGTGCGGCCGGGCGGCCACGAGATCCCGCTATCGACCGTCGCCCGCGTCGTGGAGAAGCGCGAGCTCTCGTCGCTCACCCGCATCGACGGAAAGCGGGCGGCCCTGGTCAACGCGCATGTCGATTTCGGCAGGATCACCGCGATCCAGGCGCGGCGGGCGGTCGCGCAAGACTTCCTTCCCGGGCTGCTGGCGAAATATCCCGGCCTCTCGGTGGCGCGCGATGCCGGCGCCCGCGACGAACAGGCCCTGCTCCGGACCATGGGGGTGCTGGTCCCGATCGTGCTGATCCTGATGTACGGGCTGATGGCGGCCTTCCTGCGCAGCTACTGGAAGCCCCTGGTGGCGGTGATCGGCGTGCCGATCTCGTTTGCCGGAGCGGTGTTCGGCCATTGGGCGCTGGGCTGGGATCTGACCGCCATATCGCTGTTCGGCATGGTCGGCGTGGCCGGGGTCATCGTCAACGACGCGCTGGTGCTGCTCGACCGCTACAACACGATCAGGCGGGACAACGCCGCCCTGCCGGCGATCGCCGCCGCCTCGGCGGCGACCCGCGATCGCTTCCGCGCGGTGCTGCTCACCACGCTCACCACCGTGCTGGGGCTCTCGCCATTGCTCTACGAGCGGAGCGACGAGCTGCTCTTCCTCGTGCCGTTCGTCGTCAGCATGCTGGGCGGGCTGATCGCGGCCGGCGCCTTCACCCTGTTCGTCCTGCCCGCGCTGGTGATGTTCGTCGAGGGGCGCGGGGAAGACTGAGCGCTCCCGACGGCCCCGGTTGCCAGGCGCGGGCGGCGGAGGCACGCTGCGCTGCCATGAAGTTCGGCATTTTCGACCATGTCGACCGCGGGCGCGAGATCCCGATCGCGGACCTCTACGAGGACCGCCTGCGGATGGTGGAGCGCTACGAGGCGGCGGGGCTCCACTGCTACCACGTGGCGGAACACCACGCGACGCCGCTCGGCATGGCGCCGGCGCCCGGCATCTTCCTCGCCGCCGTCGCCCAGCGCACCAGGACCATGCTGTTCGGTCCGCTGGTCTACATCCTGCCGCTCTACGACCCGGTCCGGCTGGCGGAAGAGATCTGCATGCTCGACCATCTCGGGCGGGGACGGTTCCAGCTCGGCATCGGCCGCGGCATCTCCTTCCTCGAGCTCGGCCATTTCGGCATCTCACACCCCGAGGTGCGCGAGATCTACGAGGAATCGCTCGAGGTGATTCTGGCCGCGCTCGCCAACCCCATTCTCGACCATGCGGGACGGCGCTTCCGCTATACCGGCTTCCCGATGGAGCTCGGCCCCTACCAGAAGCCGCACCCGCCGCTGTGGTACGGACCCGGCACGCGGGCCTCGGCCGAGTGGTCGGCGCGGATGAAGGCGAACATCGTCATCAACGCGCCGGCCGGGGCCGCCCGGCCGCTGATCGAGGCGTTCCGCGAGGCCTGGGCGGAGACCCACGGCGCGGCGCCGCTGCCGCTGATGGGGATCACCCGCCAGACCTATGTCGCCGAGACCGACGCCGAGGCCGAGCGGCGCGGCCGGCCGGCCTTCGAGTCCTGGTACGCCAGCTTCGCCAGGCTGTGGCGCGCCTTCGGCGCCGACCCGGTGCGCTACCCGGACAATTTCGACGAGGCGCGCCGCATCGGCGTGATCACCGTCGGCTCGCCCGAGACCCTGCGCCGGGAGATCGCCGCCCAGCAGGCGGAGAGCGGCTGCACCTATTTCGTCTCCCGCTTCGCCTATGGCGACCTGACATTCGAGGAATCGGCGCGCTCGCTCGACCTCTTCGCCGCCGAGGTGATGCCGCATTTCGCCGGGGACGCGGCGCGCCCGGCGGCGGGGTAGGCTTCAGACCGCCGGCTTGGCGTCGATCAGCACGAAGGCGATGCGGCAGGGCTCGGTGCCCCGGTTGACCCAGGCATGGTTGGTGCCGCGCTGGATCACCACGTCGCCCGCCGTCAGATGGACGTCGTCTTCCGGGTCGTCGAGCCAGAGGTCGATCTCGCCGGAGACCACCACCGCGTAGTCGACGCTGTCGGTGCGGTGCGACCCGGGATGCCTGAGCGCCGCCCCCTCGGGCTCGTGCGCGCCGAGCGCCCGGGCGAGCGTGCCGCCGCCCGGGCCCCGCGAGATCGCCGATTCGGGCGCGAACTCGACGATGCGGAAGACCGAACCGCCTGGCGGCGGCGCGAGCGGCACGTCGCCGGTCACCGGGTCCGCGGCGCCCGCGTTGTCGGCCGGGGTCGCGAAGGTGCGCCAGAGCTGGGTCGCGCCGGTGCCGTGCTCGCGTTCGCGCATGTTGGGCGCGTCGCCGTCGATGACGACGACCGCCCTGCCGTCCCGGTGGCCCGTCACCACGCGCCTGACCGCTGCAACCATTCCCGTCCTCCGGCTGTCGAACCCGCGATTCGCGACTATGTCTCCCGCGCTCGCCGCGCGGCAAGTCCCGGCGCGAAACTTTGCTTGTCGAGCGCGGCGAAACGCGGCATAAAAGGGCGTCATTTCAACAACGGAAAGGAGGTGATCCAGTGTCTCATTGTCACCAACCGCGGACGTGCATGGCCTGGGTCTCCGCCTCTCGGGGGTCCTGGGTCGGCTAGCGCGACGCTCGCGGCCAGCACGCGGCCGCGGTTAGACAATGGAAGGGCCGTCCCGCGGGGCGGCCCTTCTTTGTGCAGGCAGCGGGACGAAGGCAATGGCCGAGACCTACGATTACATCGTCGTCGGCGCCGGGTCGGCGGGCTGCGTGCTCGCCGCCAGGCTGAGCGAGGACGCCGATGTCCGGGTGCTGCTGCTCGAGGCCGGGCCGGGCGACCGCGACCCGCTGATCTCGATCCCGATCGGCATCGGCAAGATGCATGCCGAGCGGCTGCACGACTGGGGCTATGACAGCGAGCCCGAGGCGGGGCTCGGCGGGCGCACCGTCGAGGCGCTGCGCGGCAAGGTGATCGGCGGCTCGTCCTCGATCAACGTGATGGCCTATGTGCGGGGCCACCGGGGCGATTACGACCGCTGGGCGCAGAAGGGCTGCGGCGGCTGGTCCTATGCCGAAGTGCTGCCCTATTTCAAGCGCTGCGAGAGCTGGGAGGAGGGCGGCGATGCCTGGCGCGGCGCGCAAGGCCCGCTCGGCGTGGTGCGCTCGAAATCGCGCGACCCGCTGTTCGACGCGTGGATGGAGGCGGGCGAGGAATCGGGGTTCGGCGTCACCCCGGACTACAACGGCGCGCGCCAGGAAGGCTTCGGCCGCAGCCAGTGGACGATCCGCGACGGCCGGCGGTGCTCGGCGGCGGTCGCCTGGCTCAGGCCGGCGATGCGGCGCCCCAACCTGACCGTCAGGACCCGGGCGCTGGCCACCCGGGTGGTGCTCGAGGGGGCGCGGGCGCGCGGCGTCGCCTGGCTCCAGGGCGGGCGCGAACGCATCGCCCATGCCGAGCGCGAGGTGCTGCTCTCGGGCGGGGCGTTCAACTCGCCCCAGCTCCTGATGCTGTCCGGCATCGGCCCGGCCGACCATCTGCGCGGCACCGGGATCGCGGTCGCGCTCGACCTGCCCGGCGTCGGGCGCAACCTGCAGGACCATCTCGCGGTCCAGCTGATGAACGCGCGCAGCGGCAACGGGCATTTCCACGGCGAGCTCCGGCTCGACCGGCTCGCGGTCAACCTGGCGCGCGGCTGGGCCTTCGGCACGGGCCCGGCGACCTGGCTGCCCAACGGGATGCACGGCTTCGTCAGGACGCGGCCCGAGCTCGCCGTGCCCGACATCCAGTTCCTCACCCGCGGCGCCGGGCTCGACGCCCGCCTTTGGCTGCCCGGCATCCGCCCGGCGCCGCCCGACCAGTACGGCATGCGCCCCGTCGTCCTCCACCCCGAGAGCACCGGCGAGGTCGGGCTGCGCTCCGCCGACCCGGCGGCGCCGGTCCGCATCCGGCCCGGCTTCCTGTCGCGCCGGGCGGATCTCGAGACCCTGCGCACCGGCGTCAAGGCCGCCCGCGAGGTGTTCGCGCAGCCGGCGCTCGCCCGCTTTCGCAAGGCGGAGACCGAGCCCGGCCCCGCGGTCAGGACCGATTCCGAGATCGACGCCTGGATCCGCGCCACCGCGATCACCGCCCACCACCCCTCCGGCACCTGCCGGATGGGGATCGACGGGGGCGCGGTGCTCGACCCCGAGCTCCGCGTCCGCGGCGTGGACGGGCTGCGCGTGGTCGACGCCGCGGCGATGCCCGACCTGGTCTCGGGCAACATCAACGCCTGCGTCCTGATGATGGCGGAAAAGGCCTCCGACATGATCCGCGGCCGCCCGCCTTTGCCCCGGGCCGACGAGGCGTAGGCCTTTCGCGGGCGGCTCAGAGCACGCGCACGGCGTAGCGGTGGGCGAGGCGGCGGCCGAGGCGGCGGTCTTCCAGGGTGACGGTGACGCTGGCCGGGCCGGGCGGCGCATCCGCATCGTCGCCCGCATGGGCGAGGATGACCGTCGCCCGCGGCACCGCGCCGTCCCGGGGCAAAGCCGCGATCGCCGACAGCGCGATCCCGGTCTGGCGGGACCGGCCGGCGGCGTCGAGCGTTTCGGTCCGGAGCAGGATGTCGTCCAGATGGCCGGCGATCTCGGCGAAGCGCCAGACGCTGCGCGCGAGCGGCTTGGCGCAGATCTGGCGGGCCCGCCCCGGGTCGTCGGCCAGCGCCCCGTCGACATGGTCCGAGCCGATGCCGAGCAGCGCGCCGGCGCTGGCGGCGATCAGCGCGACCGCCCCCTGACCCCGCGTCGCGTCGCCCACGACCTCGATCGCGTCGCCGCAGGCCAGCCGTTCGACCGACACCGGGAAACGGCGGTTGCCGGAGGCGACGACCAGGCGGTCGAGCACGAGATCGGGCGTGAACACGCCGTCGGCGGTCTCGACATGGGGCCGGTAGACGAAACCCGCGCTCACTTGGCGTTCCCTCCCTGGCTCGGATAGCATCGCCGGATGGCTAGCCGTCCCCACTACAGCGCCGAAGAGCTGGAAAGGCAATACGACGTCACCATCGGGGTCGACGACGTGGAGGCGATCCAGCAGGGCTACCGCGAGGCCTCGGACGCGGTCGCCGCCGCGGGGCGCGGCCGCCTCGACCTCGCCTACGGGCCCGACCCGCTGCAACGGCTCGACCTGTTCCCGGCCGGCGGCTCCGCTCCGGCGCCGCTGATGGTCTACATCCATGGCGGCTACTGGGTGGGCGGAGACAAGATCGGCCGCCGCTTCCCGGCCCCGGTCTACGCCGCCGCCGGGATCGCCTGGGCGGCGATCAACTACCGGCTCGCGCCGGGCTGCACGATGGACGAGATCGTCGCCGACATGCGCGGCGCGCTGGCCTGGCTCCATCGCCACGCCGCCGATCACGGGATCGACCCCGACCGCATCCATGTCGCGGGAAGCTCGGCGGGCGGCCACCTGACCGGGATGGCGCTCGCCCCCGGCTGGCACGCCGCCTGCGGGGTGCCGGAAGACCTCGTCAAGGGCGCCTGTCCGATGAGCGGGCTGTTCGATCTCGCGCCGATGCGGATCACCAGCCACCGGGAGAGCCTCGCCATGGACGCCGGGACGGCGGCGCGCAACTCGCCGGTCCTCCACCCGCCGGCGGCGCCGCTGCCGGTGGTGGTCGCCTGGGGCGCGCGCGAATCGGCGGAGTTCCGGCGCCAGTCGGAGGATTACGCGGCGGCGCTCGAGGCGGCGGGCTGCGAGGTCGTCCTGCTCGCCGCCGGGGGGCACGACCATTTCTCGATCATGGGCGACATGGCGCGCCCGGACACGCCGCTCGGCGGCGCGATGCTGGGGCTCGTGCGGGCGGGGTGATCCGGGGCGTAACGGTGGGCGGCACGGCGCGCCCCGGACTTGATCCGGGGCGGTCCCCCCACTCGTCATTTCGACCGGAGCCGTGCGGAGCACGGCGTAGTGGAGAAACCTCCCTGCCAATGGGGGCGAGATTTCTCCACTGCGCGCTTCGCGCTCCGGTCGAAATGACGAGGGGGGCGGAACTGGGCAGGGAGGTTTCTCCACTCCGCGCCTCCGGCGCTCCGGTCGAAATGACGGGGGGCGGAACTGGGCAGGGAGGTTTCTCCACTCCGCGCTTCGCGCTCCGGTCGAAATGACGAGGGGGGGCGCGCCTCCGGCGCTCCGGTCGAAATGACGAGGGGGCGCGCGCCTCCGGCGCTCCGGTCGAAATGACGAGGGGGAGGGGCGCGCTTTCGGCGCTTCGGTGGGAATGACGGGGGCCTGCCGCTTGCCGGCGCACCGGACCATGATGTAGCGATCCAGTCCTCGCCGCCAACCAACGGGGCACGACCATGCCGTATACGGATCTCCGGGACTATATCGAGGCGCTCCGGCAGCGCGGGCTGCTCCGGATCGTCGACGAGCCGGTCTGCAAGGACACCGAGCTGGTGCCGCTGGTCCGCCTCCAGTTCCGCGGCCTGCCGGAGGAGGCGCGCAGGGCGTTCTGGTTCCGCAGCGTGACCGATCCGCGCGGGCGGCGCTATCCGGGCTCGGTGGTGCTGGGGACGCTGGGCAGCTCGCGCGCGATCTACGGCGCCGCGCTCGGCACCGACGCCGGGGGCATCGCCGCCAGATGGGCCGCCGTCGAGGGCAACCACCTCGCCCCAATTGAGGTCGGCTCCGCGCCGGTCAAGGAGACCGTGATCCGCGCGCCCGCGCTCGGCGAGGGCGTGGATCTCTTCCCGCATCTGATCTCGACGCCGGGCTTCGACCCGGCGCCGTTCATCACCGCGGGCGTCTGGGCGACGCGCGACCCCGAGACCGGAGCCTACAATCTCGGCATCTACCGGGGGATGATCAAGGCGCCGGACCGGGTGGGCTGCGCGACCGACGTGTCGACCCAGCATCTCGCGATCCAGTGGGAGAAGGCCCGGCGCCTGGGCCGCCATCTGGAGGTCGCGGTGTTCATCGGCGGCCCGCCGACGCTGCTGTTCGCCGCCGCCAGCAAGGTGCCCTACGGGGTCGACGAGTACGGCATCGCCGGCGCGCTCAACGGCGCCCCGATCGAGACCGTGCCGGCCGAGACCGTGGACGTGCAGGTGCCGGCGGCGGCGGAGATCGTCATCGAGGGGCGCATCCGCACCGATTTCCTCGAGCCCGAGGCGCCGTTCGGCGAGGCGTCCGGCTATCTTGGCCCGCGCAAGATGGAGAAGGTGCTCGAGGTCACCGCGATCACCCACCGGGCGAACCCGGTCTACCAGGGGATCATCAGCGAGTTCCCGCCGAGCGAGAGCACGGTGATCCGCAAGGCCGCGTTCGACGCGATCTACCTCAACCATCTGAAGCGGGCGTGCAACATCCCCTCGGTGAGCAAGGTCGCCTGCCACGAGATGGCGAGCTGCAACATGATGTTCGTCATCCAGCTCGACCGGCCCGAGCTCGGCCAGCCCTGGCAGGCGCTGCGCGCGGCCGCCGCCTTCGACCCCTCGCTCGGCAAGATCTTCGTCGCGGTCGATTCCGACGTCGACCCCGATTCGATGGATGCCGTGCTGTGGGCGCTCTCCTACTCGATGCAGCCGCATCGCGACACCGAGGTGATCCGCGGCAAGGTGCCCCGGCTCGACCCCTCGATCGCCCCGTCGGACGACGCGCGCCAGTTCGCCTATCCCGACGGGGCGGGGGCGTCGTCGATCCTGATCAACGCCTGCCGCGAGCACCCCTATTTGCCGGTGTCGCTGCCGCGCGAGGATTTCATGGCGGCGGCGCTGGAGCGCTGGCGGGCGCTCGGCCTGCCGCCGCTCGACCTGCGGGCGCCGTGGCACGGCTACCCGCTCGACGGCTGGACGGCGGAGAACGCCGCGGAGGCCGAGCTCGCGGTGACCGGGCGCTATTTCGAGACCGGGGAAAAGCTCGCGGGGCGGCGCCGGGGACTCGACGATGATTAATCGGTCAACTGTCCACCGGTTGTCCACCGACTTATCCAAAACTCGTTACAATTCAACCATTTATCCACCGAGAAATCCCCACAAAAAATTAGTTTCGAAGATTTTTCGTTTGTAACGCGGAGCCGGGCGGGGCTACCGTATTGGCGTGGGTACGGGCCTTCGGGTCCGAGGGCCACGAGAGCCCGGAAGGGCTGGGGAAGAACGGTCGCGTGCGATGGGGGCCTTCGGGTCCGCGGAGCGCGAGACGGGGAAGCCCCGGGACGGAAGGGTTCGGGAGGCGTCAGGAGCGTTCCTCGGAGCGCGTTGCAGGACCCCGCGTCCAGGCACCTGGCGTCTCCACCCTTTTCCGGCTCCCGAAACGCCGCAAATCCGACGCCCAGCGCAGGGAAAAGGCCCGCCGCGTCTCCGCGCCGGGCCTTCCCCGTCAGGACATCTCGAACCCGCGTCCGTGCACTTGGCGGGTGCTGTATGCCAGCCGGGGACCCCTGTGTCAACGATATATGGGTGGCTGGGCCGCGTGGCATACAATATGTAGGGCTCCTTTGAGCCGCCTCCCGTCCCGCCGTCAAGCATGCCCCGCCACCCGGGCCAGCCAGCCGAGCAGCTCCCCCACCGTCGCGACCTCGAACGCCGCCCGCGTGGGCGCGGCGTCGCCGACGCGGATACCGATCCCGCCCAGCGCGTCGACCGCCGCGAAGCCGTCCTCGTCGGTGATGTCGTCGCCGCAGAACACCGGGACCCGGCCGCGAAACGGCGCTTCGGCCATGAAGGCGGCGATGGCCGCCCCCTTGGCGACGCCTTCGGGGCGGATCTCGAACACGCGTTTTCCCTCCGCGACCGCCCACCCCGCCAGGCCGTCGGCAAGCGCGGCGTTGGCGGCGTCTCGGCACGCAGCCTCCGCTTCCGGGGCGAGGCGGTAATGCAGCGCGACGGACCGGGTCTTGTCCTCGACGAGGACGCCCGGATGCGCCGCGGCGAACGCCTCCAGCCGCGCCACCGCCCGGCGCAGCGCATCGCCCGGCAAGGGCGGGCGGACGATCGCGCCGTCCGCGCCGCGCCGCTCCAGCCCGTGCAGACCGGCGACGGCGGGGACGGCATCGCCCAGGAAGGAGTCGATCCCGGCGATCGGCCGGCCGGTCACGATCGCCACCGCGCCCCCCAGCGCCGCGCGCAGGCCGCGCAGCAGCGGCGGCAGGGTTTCGGGGACTTCGACCGCGCCCGGGGTCGGCGCGATCTCGACGATGCTGCCGTCGAAGTCGAGGAACAGCGCCCAGCCCGCGCGCGGCTCCGGCAGCCCGCTCACCAGAGTCCCGGCACGATCCGGTATTTCACCCGCGCCCGGTACTCGGCCCATTTCCCGGCGCCGTATTTCTCCGCGCAATAGGCCTCGTCCTCGATCTGGCGGCAGGTGAACAGCGTGACGATGAACACGAAATAGGTCCACGCCCAGGGGTTGGCGAAATGGCCGAACACCAGCGCGATCGAGAGCGCCAGGAACCCCTCGCCGAGATAGTTGAAGTGCCGCGCCACCCCCCACAGCCCGCTGCACAGGATCCTGCGCTCGCCAGCCTCGATGTATTCGGGCTCGATCAGCCCCAGGAATTTGCGCTCGGGCCATCGCTTGAAACTGTATTTCTGCAGATTGGCGCCGCGCGAGATGCCCCAGCCGAAGAGGAACAGCGCGCCTGTGCCGATCAGCCAGAAATCCGCCCAGCCCGCCGGGAAGCCGGGGTCGGGATGGGCCGCCATGCCCCAGAGCGGCAGGATGAACAGCCAGCCATAGACGATCAGCCCGCCCCACAGCAGCTTGAAGCCGAGCTTCTCGTGGATCAGGTCGTAGGTGTAGAGCTGGACGCGCTCGAAGACGAAGTAGTCGAGCACGTAGAAGGTGAAGAACGCGGCGTAGAGGAAGACGCCCGGGTTGGCGTCCGCGCCGAAGCGCTGGTAGTGCCAGGCGGCGCCGGACATGGCGTTGAGCGACAGCATGGTCCCGCCGACGACGTAGAGATACATCTTTACGTCGAAGCGGTTGCCGAAGAAGGCGATCTCCTGCACCCGCCCGCCCCAGAGGTCGCCGATGACGCTCCGCGTCCGGGGCCGCCCGGGGAGGTACACCGCGGCCAGCGTGAGGATCGCCGCCAGCACCGTGCCGCCCGCCACCGCGTAGGCCGAGGAGCGGTAGAACCAGTCGCGCGGCATGCCGGTGAGCTCGAAGGCCCAGACGACCGCCGCCAGCGCGAACACCAGGATGCCGTTCAGCCGGTAGCGGCGGGGCGCGCCGGTGCCGGGATCGACGACATAGCCCGGCACCCATCTCCCCGGCAGCGCGAGCTGGATCGCGAGGAACGCCGCGCACACCGCGAACGGGGTCAGGAACCCGGCGAACGCCTCCGCCCCGGACAGCGCGAAGAGATGGCCGATGCCAAGCCAGTCGACGATGACCGCACCCCCCGTCCGCCGGCGCCCGGGCGATTGTGGATCGGGCCGGAGAGGAGGTCAACGCGGGGCGGCGGGCGGCGGAGCGGAGACCCACGTCATTTCGACGGACCCCGGACTCGATCCGGGGCGGAGCCGTGCGGCAGCACGGCGGCCCCACTCTCGTCATTTCGACCGGAGCCGTGCGTCAGCACGGCGCCCCCCCTCGTCATTTCGACCGGAGCCGTGCGTCAGCACGGCGGAGTGGAGAAACCTCGTCCCCAGGGGCAGGGAGGTTTCTCCACTCCGCGCCTGCGGCGCTCCGGTCGAAATGACGAGGGGCTGGGGCAGGGAGGTTTCTCCACATCGCGCTTCGCGCTCCGGTCGAAATGACAAGGAGCGAGCGGGAGCGGGCGCCGGTTTTCTCCGTTCCGCGCCTGACGGCTCTCCCACTCGTCATTTCGACGGACCCCGGACTTGATCCGGGGCGTAGCCGTGCGTCAGCACGGCGCCCCCCACTCGTCATTTCGACCGGAGCCGAGCGGCAGCACGGCGGGCCCCCTCGTCATTTCGACCGGAGCCGTGCGCAGCACGGCGGAGTGGAGAAACCTCGTCCCCATGGGCAGGGAGGTTTCTCCACTCCGCGCTGCGCGCTCCGGTCGAAATGACGAGGGGCTGGGGCAGGGAGGTTTCTCCACTCCGCGCCTGCGGCGCTCCGGTCGAAATGACGCGGGGGGAAGGTGGCAGGGAGGTTTCTCCACTTCGCGCCTTCGGCGCTCCGGTCGAAATGACGAAGAGCGGGGGCGTTTCAGCGCGTGCGTCCGGCTCCGAAGGCGCCGACGAGGGCGACGGTGCTGCCGTCGCCGGTCGACGCCGTCGCATCGAACGTCCCGGCCGCCAGGCGCGGCGCGCCCGAGCCGTCGGGGATGTTGGAGAACTGGCCGGCCCACTTGCCGCTCGACCCGGTGATCGACACAACGGCGGTGGACAGCGTCACGTTCGCCCCGCGAAACGTGCCGTTGCTTCGGTCGAAGGACACGGTTCCGAGGGCCAGGGAGCCGGACCCGTCGATCAGCCCGTAGGCGCATCCGATGCAACCCCCGACCGTCCCGGCCGCGAAGTCGGCGTCGAGTCTGGCCTCGGTGGTGAAATCGCCCTCCGCCGACAATCCCGCATCGCGGCGCTGGGCGGCGAAGTCCCCCGTGAGCATATAGACCCCCCCGGCGTCGCCCTCGTAGGTGGCCGTTCCCGAGACCGGCAGGCCGGGCGGATCGCTCAGGCTCAGCTCCGGACCGACGACATACGCGCCCGCTTCCCAGCCGGTCGAACCCGCCCCGGCGTGCAGCCAGTACCCGCCGGCGATGTAGTCGGCCGGATCGCTGTGCGACCAGTCGACGACGACGCGGCCGGAGGTGGCGCTGTTGGCGGTGCCGGAATAGACGTACCTGTCGCGCGAAGACCGTCCCGACCCGACAGCGCCGTAAAAGACCGAAAACGTGAGCCCGTCGTCCCGGTAGGCATCGTCGGTGTCGAGAACGACGGAGCCCGCCGCGGCGCGCTCCACGGCAACCCTCGCGCGCCTGCCGTCGAAGGTCAGGCCCAGATCCGTGACATCGGGACCGGCCGACAGCGCGGCGCTCCCGAACCAGATCCTGGACGCCGGCAGCAGGGCGTACAGCGACGGTCCGGCGGACTCCAGCACCTCGCCCGCATCGGCGGGAACGGCCGCGCCGAACGGCGGCTCCGACGGGCTTGGCGGCGTGGAGGCGCCGGGGCCGGCGCCATCGCCGCCGCCACCCCCGCCCCCGCCGCATCCGGCGAGCAACAGGAGGGCGGCGATGGCATGGAGGCTGCGTGCGGTCATGTCGGGCTCCCGGCTTGGTTCGGCGTCGATGGGGCGGCTTCCGACGAACGCGAAAAGCCCCCGTCCGGGGAACGGTGCGCGCACCGGAACCGACGCCATCGGTGAATCTCGCGCTGCATGGGGGGAGGTTGGGCGGTGGAACGGACGCCGTCGCCACCCAAATGGATGGGCAGCCGAACCGTTCCGCGCCCGACGGCTCTACCCCACGTCATTTCGACGGACCCCGGACTTGATCCGGGGCGGTCCCCCACGTCATTTCGACCGGAGCCGTGCGTCAGCACGGCGGTCCCCCACGTCATTTCGACCGGAGCCGTGCGTCAGCACGGCGGAGTGGAGAAACCTCGTCCCCGTGGGCAGGGAGGTTTCTCCACTGCGCGCCTTCGGCGCTCCGGTCGAAATGACGAGGAGGGGGCGGGCGCGAGCGCCGGTTTTCTCCGTTCCTCGCCTGACGGCTCCCCCCACTCGTCATTTCGACGGACCCCGGACTTGATCCGGGGCGTAGCCGCGCACAGCACGGCGCCCCCCACTCGTCATTTCGACCGGAGCCGTGCGTCAGCACGGCGGAGTGGAGAAACCTCGTCCCCATTGGCAGGGAGGTTTCTCCACTCCGCGCCTTCGGCGCTCCGGTCGAAATGACGAGAAGGGGGCGGGCGCGAGCGCCAGTTTTCTCCGTTCCGCGCCTGACGGCTCTCCCACTCGTCATTTCGACGGACCCCGGACTTGATCCGGGGCGTAGCCGCGCACAGCACGGCGCCCCCCACTCGTCATTTCGACCGGAGCCGTGCGTCAGCACGGCGGAGTGGAGAAACCTCGTCCCC
>Ga0209544_1000268_pt1 | contig 78969 bp, 66 predicted proteins | sample MesohylPK_FD_187297 | JGI IMG/M metagenome (GOLD analysis project Ga0209544, IMG submission 187297) | Host-associated microbial community of the marine sponge Aplysina aerophoba from Gulf of Piran - sponge mesohyl, lysed by proteinase K... | ecosystem: Host-associated > Porifera > Sponge >... | reverse complement strand
CGAAACACCGCCATTTCCGTCCTACGATTCGCAGGATACACAAAAATCTCGAAAACGCTACGACACTTCGCTGACACTCCTAAACTCGCAGTTAACCTCATCCATGGATAACTCTTAAAACTGAACCTCTCTGCCGCCACAATACGTAGGACCTCGATCGAATTCGGGTGCCTGTCCAATCGGCATAAACGAAATATCTGCTTGTTCAAGCGCATGCAAACGCAACGGATACCGATGGGCACACTGCACTGTGTAATGGTAAAAATAATTCCCGTACAAAGCAGGTGAGACGATAGTCTTCCGCTGTTGCATGACCTTCTGTCGCCGTTCATGGCACTGTTGGATTATATCCTTCACAGATTCCATGGGGGGAAATCTCCATAGAAAATGAACGTTATCGGGTTTTCAGGCACCTTAAAAACGACTTGAGAGCGTTCTATATAAATTGCGAACCTAACGCTATTTGTGAAAAGGCGACGGAGAAAGGTCTCGCTACCTCCTCTGCACAGGTTCTATGCTCCAGATGGAGCAGGTACCATCGTACTGTTTGAATTATTATGCTATAACTCAGATAAATTGTCAAATGTATTTTTATTTACTGTCTCAATATTGATTTGCAAGCTGCCACAAAAAGTGGTATAATTCCGTCATAACTTAATACACAATACTTTGGAGATTGCTTTTGAACATCGATACATTAAAAGGAAAAACAGTGGGTGCCGCTGTCTCTGGCGGCTTGGATAGTTGTACCATCACCAAATGGTTAGTCGATAATGGTGTCAAGGTCGTTTGTTTTACGGCAGATCTCGGACAGCCTGACGAACGAGACGTTTCCGAAATTCGGGAACGGATGCTGGCATGCGGTGCCGAAGACGCTATTATTGTTGACGCGAAAGATGCGCTTGCGGAAGCGGGCATCCACCTCGTCCAGTGTCAAGCCATGTATGAAGGTGGGTATTGGAATACGACTGGCATCGCGAGGCATGTTACGGTGAAAGCACTCCTACCGGAGATGGAAGAGCGCGGTGTGACTGTCTTAACACATGGTGCAACCGGTAGAGGCAACGATCAGGTGCGGTTTCAACTCGCTACCAATATGCTCAATCCACATTTTGCTGTCTATGCACCGTGGCGAGATCCGAACTTCCTTAAAGTGTTCGGTGGCAGGAAAGAGATGATAGACTTCTGCCAAGCACATAACCTACCGATTACTGCCACACACGAGAAACCCTACTCAACAGACGCGAATTTGCTGGGATTAACACATGAAGCCGGACGACTCGAATCGTTGAAAACTCCGGCAGGTTTTATTACCCCGGGTATGGGAGTCCATCCGAAAGGTGCTCCTGATGACGTAGAGCATTTTACGGTCACCTTTGCGCGAGGAACACCTGTTGAGATCAACGGAAGTCCTGTTACACCCCTCCAGAGTCTATTAGAGGCAAATCGTATCGGTGGACGAAATGGTGTCGGGATCGGCATTCACACCGTTGAAAACCGGTTTGTCGGGATTAAGAGCCGTGGCGTTTATGAATCTCCGGGGATGGAATTGCTGGGGAAGTGTTACGAGTATCTGCTTCAACTGATTTTAGATAGACGGGCGCGCCGACACTTTGATGGCGTAGCCGACACGATTGCGGAACAGATATATCAAGGTTACTGGTTCGATGCTGCGACGCAAGCACTACTATCTTCCATTGAGCCACTTACTCACTTAGCAAGTGGAACCATCACGGTGGCACTCTATAAGGGTAACGTTGCTTTTCACGCCTCAGGCGGCGTACCACATTCGCTCTATTCTGAAGAGACCGCATCTATGGAAGCGATTGGCGATTTTGACCATGCAGATTCGGAAGGATTCTTAGCGGTACTCGGTGTAGGTGCGCGGGCATCTGCTGTTTCAGGACAGACGCAGGAGTAGATGTTCAGGGCACTTCAATTTTTGCGAACACTTGCGAAATAATGCTCTCGGCATCGCGACCGTCCGCCTCTGCTTCGTAACTAATGATGACCCTGTGTCTCAGGACATCCATGCCGACTGCGTGGATATCTTCAGGGGTAACATAACCGCGTTGAGAGAGGAATGCTCGCGCCCTCGCGGCAAACGCGAGAAAAATGGTTGCACGCGGTGAGGCACCGTATTCAATTAACGTGCTGAGTTCATCCAACTGATACGCTTCTGGTGCGCGCGTCGCACACACCAAATCGACAATATAATTTTCCAACTGCTCCGCCATATAGATGCTTCGGACGACCTCTCGGAATCGGATAATATCTTCAGGGGAAATTACCGGTTGAATCGTGGAGATCTCTTCGGTGGTCATCCGCCGGAGAATTTGTAATTCTTCTGCATGCGAAGGATAGTTAACCTTAATCTTCAGCATAAATCTATCCACCTGTGCTTCGGGCAGCGGATAGGTGCCTTCATGCTCAATCGGATTTTGAGTCGCCAGAACGAGAAACGGATCGTCAAGTGGATGTGTCGTGCCGCCGATTGTTACCTGCCGCTCCTGCATCGCTTCAAGTAAGGCACTTTGCACTTTGGCGGGTGCACGATTTATCTCATCTGCGAGGATGACGTTGGCGAAAATCGGTCCTTTTTTCGTGTAAAAATCACCCTTTTGTTGATCGTAAATCAGCGTGCCGACGAGATCGGCTGGGAGTAGATCGGGTGTAAACTGAAGACGGTTGAAAGAAGCGTCAATTGTCTGTGCAAGCGCACTCACAGCAGTCGTCTTTGCGAGTCCAGGTACCCCTTCGAGCAGGATATGTCCGTTGCAGAGTAAGCCTATCACTAACCCCTCTAATAACGCGCTTTGCCCGACGATGACTTTTCCCGTCTCTGTGAGAAGCTGCTGTATAAGCCCACTATCTGCCTGGATGCGGGCATTCATCGCCTCTAAATTGTAATTTTGCATTTTTCGTGGGTGCGGTTACGGCACAACGGAGTGTGCCTACTACTATTAAGTAAAAAAAGGTTGCGTTTCGCCTTCCTGGAAGGACTGTTCAAGCCATGGATCCTCGGTTTTTTGCCTGAATTCGATAACCTTTTGACGCATTTCGTTGGCTATGTTTTGTAGTTCCGGTACGTCAATGAGGTTTTGCGACTCTGCTGGATCATTTTGCACATCATACAAAGCCTCACGACCTTGCTGTAGAAAGTCGGTTCGCTGTCGTTCACCGAGTTGCTGAACGTTGTCGTTCCGTACCGCTGTCCATGAGATTGAACGGAACAGGTCACTTGGGAGTGGGGTCTCCAATTGGTATGCCAGATTGCGGACGTACTTATACCGTCTGCCACGCAGCACGCGATATGGATAGTAGTTCGTCACCTCATGAAAACAGTGAGAAAAATACGTTTCCTCCCAGTTCCCCTTACCCGGATGCGGGCTATCGTCTTCCAAGACAGTGAGCAGCGAGTTACCGGGAAGTGCCTCTGCGCCATCAGGATGTGCCACACCACACCAATCCAACATTGTTGGACAGAAATCTACCCAGTTGACGAGTGCCTGATTGTGGAAACCGCGTTTCTGTTGTGTCGGACTGGCGATAAGCAGTGGGCAGTGATGTCCGCTATCGAAACTGGATGCCTTCGCGCCCGGAAATGGCATTGCGTGATCGGTTGTAACAAAAACAAGGGTTTCGTCTGCGCGCCCGGAAGCGTCAAGTGCCTCCAAAACCTCACCCACCACAGCATCCCACCGCGAGACACTCTCGTAGTAATCGGCGAGATCTTCGCGTACAGCTGGTACGTCCGGTAGGAAGTTCGGTACAATTATTTCATCAGGACTATAGGGGTTGGGCTGAATACCCGCGTGCGTCCGGTCATTTCCAAAACCTTTGCCTGCCCGATGTGGGTAGGCACTGCCGATATGAAGATAGAACGGGTTGTCTACGTTTTCGGTAAGGAATTGATTCACCTTTGCTGCCACGTCTACGGGGCTTCTGGCATCAACCTTAGGTTCAAAATCGAAAGGGTAAACACTTTCGGGTTCAACGTGTTTCTTCCCGATACACGCCGTAGCAAATCCGTGTGCTTTGAGAATTTTTGGCACCGATTGCATATATTCGTGCGTGCGGAATCCATGTATACCGTGGCAGTGTCCGTATTGCCCGTGTGTATGGCTGTGTTGTCCCGTGAGGATACAGGCGCGACTTACGGCGCATGACGGACTTGTACAGAATGCGTGGTCAAACACAACACCGCGTTCGGCAAAGGCATCGATATGCGGAGTTCGGATAACTTCATTTCCGTAGCATTTCGCGATGCGGCTCCAATCGTCCGCGATGACAAACATTACGCTTTTATAGGGATTGTTCATAGTTTTCCTTATATGCGGGAGTGTAATATATATGCGGGAGTGGAATAAAAGAGATCGCCTCAACGCAACTACTCGAAAAGTTGGGAGACAGGACAGGCAAATCCCGGCACGACATCCTCACCTGTGAGAGTGGCTTCGAGTGTGAGCAGCGCGATGTCGCTTTCAGAACGATAAACCGTCACCGTTTTAGAGCGGGGATCCAGAACCCAAACGAGGCGTGTGCCCGCATCCAGATAAGCGAACGCTTTGTCTACAACACGCCACTGAACATCTGATGGCGAAACAACCTCAATCGCCAGATCGGGAGGTATCGGAAACCCTGCGTTTTCGTCTCCATCCAACCGCGGCGTTGAAACAAACGCCACATCTGGTTTCAGTCCACGTTCACCGACCTGAAACGTTGCCTCTACATGGACCTCCCCTAACCGATGCTCATCCACATACCGATCCAAATATCGGATAACCTTAACACTAATCTTGCTATGTATTCTCGTGGGCGGAGACATCGGCACTAACTCTCCTTTAACGTATTCATATCCGTCTATATCGTTCTCAAGAAATTCCGCCAATGTCATGGAGACCTGTTCGGGTGCGAGAGCCCCTTGTGCGACTTTCTGGAGTTCTTGTTGCGTCATACCTTTAATCCCTCTTTTGATGTTCTATAACGAGTTTCTGATAATGAGCAGCTTATACCAACCCACCGCGTTTTCTTAAGAACCACTCGAACCCAAGTAGCACGATAACCGCTCCAAAAATGAGAGGCATATCCCAGATATCAACATCCGTAATCTTTGATGTTGCGCTTTCCACAAGCGGAATCTGATTTACGAGTTGGGTTGCCTCTTCCAGAGTGTAGTACTTTCCGCCACTCCCTTCAGCAAGTGTTTTGAGGAGCGCGACGTTAAGTTCAGCATTACTAAACTCGGCGTAAGATGTTTTTACCTCAAAAAGGGTCTGTTGTTCGCCTAAGTTTTCGCCATCAAGGGTCCCAGTAGCGATGAGGGTGTATTCGCCGTAGCGATTCGGAATAAAACGCGCCGTGTAGAGTCCATCTTTGCCGAGAACCTGTTCAAGTTTTAACTCCCTGCGTTTCCCAGACTCATCAAGAATTACGGCTCGGATTTTCGCGTTGTTTGTCAACTGAAACTGTGGATTGGTAGCGGTAACCTCAATTACGACAGGTTCTTTCAGGGCGTAAGCCGTTTTTGCAACATCGAGTTTAATATGTTCCTTCGGTGCAGTCGTCAGCCACCTCGCAACCTGTCGCCAGAAGCGTTCCGGACTATCCTCTTGGTGCCAGAAGCGTTGGTCTCCACTTTCATGAGAAGGGAGCATCTGCCAACGCCAAGAAGTGTGTGGTGTAAATACCATTACGCGTCCGGCATTGTAATTGTGAATTGCGATCAGAATTCGATTGCCGAATTCATTCCGATCAGTTGGGTGCTCCGCCAAAACAAGTGCTCCCGCTTTGGCACGTTTTACCTTACTATATCCCTTCAACGTAGGCAAGATCTGCCAGCGTTCCAAATTCTCGGCAGGCATATCTGTCAGAGCCATCAAAGTTTCGACTTTCCCCTCCGGTGTGAGTTGTAATTTATAGCCCTTGTCTCTAATAGGCTGCGAACTCGTGATTGATCTACCGAGTCGCCTCGGTGCCAATGGAGGCGGCGCGGAGCCAAGTTCCAATTCTATAGGGAGACATTGCGCAATTGGCGTGTTGATATAGGAGCCAGAAAGTTCATGGTTACCTAAAGAATTGGAACCCCCCAACAGAAGCAGTCCACCCCCTCGGGTCCGTACAAACTCAACTGTGTTTTCCAGTTGCGACAGTGTAAATTGGGATGCATCCACGTTGCCCAAAATGATAGCGTCAAAGTCAAAGAGCGTCTCCTTATTGTCCGGATAAAGTTTAGAATCATGGAATGCCTCGGTGCGGGTGCCACCGTATGTTGGACGACCACCAGTGACGTTTTTCAAAAACCGATCGGTCAATTGGATGTTCGGATCGTTTTTCAAAGCACGCTTTATAAAGCCAAATTCATAACGCGGTTTGCCATCAGCAAACAGGATTTTCACACGTTTGGTAGGTGTCACCTTGAGTAAAAACGTTTTCGTGTTGTTTTGTGGTACCGCTTCTGTTTCTCCTAACTCTGCATGTGCTTCAAATTTGTGCGTGCCGGCTTCGCGAGGCGTAAATCTAAGCAGGACGCGTTCTGTTTTGGTATCAGAAACTGAGTCTGTCCCACCGAGTTGCGACATCCAAGAGGTACCTGCATCCATATCAACGGACTCAGTTTTCAGTACGCGTCCATTGCTTGTTAATTGGACGTTTACCTTCTTTCCTTTGAACCCTTTCCGTTGCAGTGTCATCCATACCTCGACTGGAAAATCCTCTTCTGCGATTCGAGGCACATCGACCTTGACAAGTTCGAGATCTGGATTGCCTTCTTCTGTTCCGATACCAACGGTATGGATAGGGAGTTTCCGTTCTCTGATTTGCATTGCGAACTTTGCGACATCAACACCACTTCTGTCCACGCCATCAGTCAACAGGACAGCTCCAGAGAGTGGGATTCCCTGCAAGTCATCGAGTGCTTCGTTTAACGCCTGTGGGATATCAGTACTTTCTCCCTCGGCACTGGTCAACGTCTCGCTCGGAACCCGTTTTGCCGTAGTGTCAAATGCAAAGAGCCTGACTTTGAATTTAGCATCCAGCTTTTCAAGGAGTCCCTGTTCTTCCGAAAAGAGTAGGTCGTTGATGCGGTGCAACCGTGTCACTGAATCAGCAGAATCGGTAATCTGCATACTTTTGGACCGATCAACCATCACCAACAAATAGGAATCATCAGGGTTTGTTTGATAAATTGTTAGGAAGGGTTTGAGGAGGCAGAAGGCAAGCAGACAGAGTACAACTGTGCGGAGAAAGATGAGGAAACCCCGGAAGACGCGTTGGATGCGTCCTTGGGTGCTCCGATATGCCCATATCGTAGCGGCAAAAAGCGCGACGAGTAGAACAGCTATAAGTAGCCCCGGCAATGGTGCCCCAAACGAGAAATTTCCCTCTCGGAAAACATCAATGGGATACTTCATCATTTTTTCAAACATTTTTAATAATTGGGCTCCTTCACCGATTGACCTTAAATAAAAATAAAAAATAATTTGGCAGCAAGACAATTTTAAAGACTCTATTCAGAGAGTTTGATGCTTTGCCCTGTGTGTGCCGATTCGTGTAATGCGTCAATGGTACGCATATTTCCAAGTGTGTCCGATATTGGTAAGTGAGTTGGTGCTCCAGTCTCTACTGCTCGACATAAATCCAGAATCTCGGCGGCATAAGGATTCACACCATTAACAACACGAATCGTTTCGCCGTTTACTGTAAAGTGAGATTCGCCTTCCGAATTGCCCCACGCGCTCTGAACAAAGAGCGTGCCATCCGTCCCAGCGACCTCATAAGATTCACGCCATGTCCAACCGAAACTACAATCCAGTTGTGCAGTAATACCACCACCAAAGTCCAAGGTTCCAATCAGAGTTTCCCAGACGTTGTTAATCGGTTCAAATTTGCCTGTTGCCCAGACGGATTGTGGCTCTTGCCCGACGAGATAACGGATGATATTAATGCAATAACAACCTAAATCCATGACAGCACCACCACCGAGATCGCCTCTTAATCGCCAATTTCGTCGGTCCATGAGTCCTGTTGAAAAGGTAGAACGTGCATAGCGGACCTCTCCGATTGCACCGTCCACAATCTTCTGTTTCACGGCGAGCGTCAGCGGATGATGTCGATACATGAAGGCTTCCATTAATCGGATGTCGGCGCGTTCTGTAACCTGAATCATCTGCTCCAATTGCGTGGTGTTAACCGCAATGGGTTTTTCAACAAGGATGCCTTTGACTCCACACCGCACTGCCTCCAAGACATTTTTCAGATGACTTGAGGGCCACGTTGCGATCACTAAGACATCAGGTTGCTGTTTCTCCAGCATTTGGCGGAGATCGTTGTAGGTATTCTGGACGTTATACTCTGTGGCAAAACGCTTGAGCGATTCAAATTTTTCATCGCACGCCCCTACAATCTCAATTGCTGGTAGACCTCGCCATGCGTTGCCGTGCGCATTAGAGATACCACCACATCCGACGATTGCTACACGATATTTTTTACTCATGGGCTTCTACTACGATCTTTCATTGTCAGATCGCCGTTTTCCTCTTAGGTTGGTACTCGTTTGAGTATAGGTGCAGTCTTCTTTTATGCGTTTCAGAGTTGTATAGATACAGGATTTCAAACCGTTTCTACTGGTCCATCGGAAACAACAGATTCTCCCCTACCCATTTGAGTCGAATATGGCAGGCACATTTACAAAATCTCTGAAATGGCGATGGGTTTGTCTTCTCGCGCGGATAGGTTTGCTGCCAGTGATATTGCAAGTGTTTTGACGGCATCACTATAAGGACTCAAGATTGAAGAAGCATCACCGCTCCGCACTGCGTCCACGAAAATCTCATCAATTGTTGGACTCGGTTTTGTCTTATCCACCCATTCGCCATCTTCCTGTACCAAGACCCTTGATGGATTCCAATTCAACAACTCTCCCTCATACAATAGATCCAGGATATTCGCGTTCGACCAGTCACCTGCGTAAGCCCAAGTAGCAGTCAATGAACCGATGGCACCACTCGTAAACTGGAGAGAAAGACTGTTGGCATCAGGACAATCTGTTTCTTTGAGAAACCGGTTCGCCTGCATGGCATAGACAGTTTCCACTTCTCCGCCCATGTAACGCATCATGTCGATCGTATGTGTTGCTTGTTCGACAAGTTGACCGCCGGATTTGTTCATCTGGCGGAGCCATGCGCTTGGATCGCCGTGTCCGGTACTGCACCAGTACTTACCAACGACCATGTTAATCGTTCTTCCGTGCAGGATCTGCTGCGTTATTTGTGTAGATCCGAGGTAACGGAGTTGATAACCGACACACGTTATGAGTCCAGCATTCGCCACTGCGGCTTCAACCTCACGGGCGATATCCATGTTGATAGCAACGGGCTTCTCAACGAAAAAGGGTAAGCCTCGTTCGATAACGTCAAACTCTGGCTGTCCATGAACAAAAACTGGGAGGCTCAGATAGACGGCATCCAAGTCATCACGTTCGAGCAGGGCTTGGTGTGCGGTATAGGGATCAGCGTTATGTTTCTCTGCTGCGCTCTGTGCCCGTTCCGCTTGAACGTCGCACACCGCCACAACGCGTGCGCCTTCGATCCCGGCTAATTGGTTCATGTGCCCATTCGCGTTGCCGCCACATCCGATAAATCCGATTTTAATTTCTCTCATCACTTACCTCTATTATACGTGCTTAGAATTATTGTAAGCCATCTCATAAATAGATTATCGGATTCAGGTATGTGGACCCTCGCCGACAAAGTATTCTTTCTTCAAACTCGGTGCGGTTGGGAAACTACACCTACCTTGGTTGGAGGAATTTCAATTAACGCGCTTTGAAATTAACCTGTAATGCTTTTTCAATATTTTCGCGTGGATGAACACCAAACTGGATTTCAAAATCGCGGTCGAACGCATCCTCTTCAGCCGGATCAGGTTCAAGAGGTAGTTGGATCGGCTGTCGATTCAGATCAATTGACCGTTGCGCCGCAATCACCATCTCTTGGTCTGCCCTGCCCATTTCGCCTGTCCAAAGTGGTTGCGTGTCTTCCCGAACAGCGCGTGCGATACCGTCAAGCATGGTCGCCAATGAGATGCCGGATTCTGCGATGGTCGTCCGCTGATAAGGATTCACCCATTCAATAGTCCCGCCTAATGACGGCGGCAGTTCTACGAAGATCCGATGCAGTGTCCCATCGTCACCGAAATCCCTCTGAAATTCGTAGGTTTCCGCTCGCCCTGCTCGAAGTGCGATGTCCTCATCCGTACAAACGTTGACCGTTTCACCACCCGATGCGCCTTGATTTCCATTGGTGATAATCGTGCCGCGCTCACCACACGTCTCAAAACCGACAAGTTTATTCCGTCCGAGGCATCCATTCTTATTCCCAACCATGGCGATGCCGAGTCCACCGTTGTCGAAATCAACAGCATAAAACTCAAGACCTTCGCGATTGTGATCCCGTTTCGCTCGGTCAACGTACGGAGAAACAGGCATCGTATGCCCGATGCTGCTGACCGTTTTGGGGGCGGCATCCATGCGGCACCGTATCGCGGCGAGTCCATGATAACCGGTTGTAGAAAAGAGTCGGTAACATTTGTGTACCTTGCCAATCACGCCTTCCTTAATGAGCTTGCAGACGAATTGTTCCACAGGGACAAAAGGAAAATTTTCTGACGTTTGGAGTTTTACTCTATTCTCGGCAGCATCGGCTATCATCATATCCATCAGACCGAGTGTTGGTGCAAGTCCTGTCTCTACGTTATGTGAAATGCCACATCGGGAAAGGTAACACGAAACGATATGATGTAAAGGCGCAGGTACAACGACATCGCAGACATCCGGCGATATTTCATCAATCATTTTCCGGACATCGGTATAGGCTTTAACACCGAATTGTGTCGCACCTGCCTCTGCCGACTCAGGATGTGCATCACACACGGCAACTATATCAAAGGTATCCTTTAATGTAGCGACTATTGACAGATGCGCTGCCCCGCGTCTACCGTGGCCAATTAAGGCGTATTTTAAACGTGACATTTTTCCCCTCGACTTTTGAAGTACTTTGTCAAGCAGCAACAAGCAACATTAGAAATAGAATTCTTGCTCTTAATATATCACAACCATTTATCCAAAAATTAGGCTAAGTAGCAGTAATATAATCACAACTCCCATCCACCCTCCCCAAAATATCACCTTTGATAGTTGTTCAGAAAGTTGTTGGTTAGATTCGCTTAGGTCAGATCTCATATTATCTATTTCGGTTTTCATGTCATCTATTAGGGTCGGTTGATTTTCGGATTCAGATCCGATTAATTTTTGCGAGAGTATTTTTGTTTGTTGTTGAAGGTGTTCAAGCCGTTTATTAGCTCTCAGTAAAGGATCTTCAACTTCGTCAAAGGTGATTTCACCTTCAAAATCAGGGAACCATTCCGGATGCTCCTTTGTAAGTCTCTTAACTTGTGCATCGAACGACTCAAGATGAGATGACGCGTGATATGGGTCTTCATAATCCTGGCAACATTTATTTAACTCGTCTCTGATCGCCTCATTCATATAGAGGTTTGTATTATATAGAGCAACATTAAGAAATTTGTCATTGTCTTTTTCAAACAATTTTCTTAATTCTTCTGGTTCGTGTGCACGGAACCTCCTATAATATGATAGCCTCAAAGCAAGGTCATCACTATCTTTTAATGATTCAAATTCGGTTCCAATAGCTTCTCTGAATCGATCTTTGACTGCCCATGCACCGCATCCAATCAGTTTAGCTAAGACGTAGCGGCACTTCACATACGAATTAATCAAACCATCGCTTTCGTCATTGCCTTCTACTTTCCATCTTTTTATTGTGGCGAACACATCCATGTCATTAGATTTATCCGGAACTAAATTTTCCCCAAGATGAGAAAGGACTGCTGCAGATTTTTCATTCACTGGCAGCGTTTCAAACAGTTTCCAACCAGCTGTAAACACTTCACAATACCGGAAATATTCAAAGCCATCCCAGGGTAGTTCATCAAGAAGAGTGCTAATGCGCGGATTAGAAGTGGTGAATGCTATCGCCGTAAGCCATTGTTCATCAGTCAAACTATTAAAAAGTTTTTCTCTTTTGTATAGAGACACTAGCAAATCATCGGGAATAGACTCATTTGATAACAAATATTTCAGTAATTCCGCATCAAAAGAATCCAGTATCTCATCTAATATTCCATGTCTTTCAACCCAAGAATGTAAGAACCCGCTAATGTCGCCGGATAATGCTGCCTTTTTTATTGTCCTATCGTTATTTCTGAAAAGACTCAGTGAAGTCTCGTCTGATAAATCTGTTGCATATAGTGCCAAACCTAAGTTTATTAAAGGTTCATGACGTTCAATCAAAACTGTTTCAATTTCTTCACTTTTACCCGACCAAACTCCAAAGCGAGGCTTTTGCGCCCTTAACCATTCAAAAACTGCATTTGTGTTTGCATGAGTGAGCCAGTATTTCTGAAATTCCTCATTTTCCATTACTTGGTCTGTTGACATTTTCCTTTCTCCGAATGAACTCCTAAAAGTAATTTTTCGGAGCTCATGTTAATGAACGCACTGATAGCCGGTTGCCTCAAGACTTGCTCGGATTTTGTCTACTTTGGCTGTGGACAATTGGCGGAGCGGTCGGCGCATCGTCATTGAGGGGAATCTGCCCATCAACCAGCGAGCGCATTTCATTCGCTGATGCGCATCGCTACTCGGTTCACCGAAATTATAGACGATTCGTGCCAATGAGTCTACTTGGCTGCGCGCCTTACGTGCCCCGATAAGATCGTTGTTGAGGGCGGCGTGGACGACATCGACCATCAACTCAGGGACAAATCCTGCGAACCCGATGAGTGCACCGTCACTTCCTTCCAATAAGGAGGCAAGCAGATATTCATCATGACACGTTAAGATAGGCACATCCGGTGCGGCTTCTTTCAACTGTTCATAGTCCCATCGCCAGCGCGCCATGTCACGGGTCCCCATTTTAATGCAGATAACCTGTGGAATCTTCACCATTTCCAACATCTCTTGAAGACTATATCCTGCTTTTGTCCATGCGGGATACTGGTGAACAATAATTGGTATATCTGCGCCCTCAGCGACATCTTGGAAGTAGCCAACTGCGGTTTCAGGTGTTCTTCCAAAACGCAGCCAGTGGTGTGCAGGCATCAACAGGATGGCATCCGCCCCGGCTTCCTTCGCCGCGAGTGCGTCATCAATCGCTGGGAGACTCCCTTCCGCACTAACACCTGAGACGACTTTAACTTGATCGCCAACAGCTTCAGCGGTAATTTGCGTAACGCGTTGTCTTTCGTGCAAGCGGAGGGACATGATTTCGCCGGTGTGTCCATTACAGACAACACCTTTTATTCCCGGAACACTTGCGAGTTCCTGCATATACTGACGCAATCCGGCTTCGTCAATCGATTCATCTTCATGAAAAGGACAGAGCGTCGCCGGAAATACACCTGCCCACGGATGATGTTGCCACTGCATTTTCATAAGTTTTCCTGTTCGTTTATCTCACCTGACGGCTTTTTTATTTAGAATTCTGTACACTTCTCCAAATTAAATTCTATTTTAACTTGATTTTGCATGTAAAATCAAGTATTATTTTAAACAGAGAAATTCATTTCGTCAGTACGATTGACTTTATAGCAGCAAGATTTGGCTTTCGAGTTGCGTCAAATCACGTCTACTGATTCTGATTAATGGAGGAAGTCCAAGTGCAAAAACAGAGAAGGCTTAAGGTGATTGCCGCGGGCATTATTTTGTTATGTGGTATCGCACTTTTAGTGATAGTTGGAATTAAAAGGACAAGTGTTCGGCATTTTACGCCAGCTGTGCTTGTAGTAGACGGAGACAGAATGGACAACCAACAGGTCCAAGTTGATGGTCTCATTGCAGAAGGCAGTTCCAAATGGGATGCTGTCAATTTTAAGCTCACCTTTGCTGTGCAAGACCGCGAAACTGCGGCAACAGTCAACGTGATTTACAAGGATCGACTTAAACCGGATAATTTTACGGATGGTGGTAGTGTTTTCGTAGAAGGCAAATACGATGCCGCGCAGAACCTTATTGTCGCTTCTAAACTCATGACGAAGTGTGCCTCGAAATACGAGGGAGCAGAAAGTGCCACACCTACGGATGAGACCTCGTATATCTCGGAGTAAAGAACAAACAACACCTTAGCAATATGTTCAACAACACTTTTTTAAGGAGGCGCAGCAACGAATGACTGCGGAAATTGGACAAGCCGCTATATTTCTCTCTGTGCTCTCTGGCTTGTGGGCGATTGGTTTCCTCTGCATCGGGCTACGCACGCGAAATCAAAACGCTGTCCGGAGCGGCAGGAATGCTGTCGTCGCGACCTTCATTCTCGTCAGTATTGCAACCGGTGCCTTAATCTACGGTTTTGTAACCGACGATTTCTCAATGCGCTATGTTGTTGAGGTCTCAAGCGCAGCGCAACCCCTACTTTATAAAATCACAGCACTCTGGGGACGGATGTCGGGATCTCTTTTATTCTGGCTCTGGTTATTGACTGTCGCAGGCGTGATTGTCGTCTGGCAAAACCACCGTCACACTAAAGAAACGAGTGATACCCTCTCAGATTACGCCCTGATTCCAATGGCAGTCGTGCAATTGTTCTTTATTATCCTCGTCACTGGAATCATTGAAGGCGTTTACAATCCACTTGAGCGATTTCCTAATGGACAGATGGCACCTGATGGTGCCGGTATGAACCCACTCCTCCAGACCCCAAGCATGGCATTCCATCCACCGACGTTATATATCGGTTGGATTAGCCTGACGGTGCCGTTCGCTTTTGCCGTGGGGGCACTCGCCTCCGGTAGAATTGGAAGCGACTGGATACTTCGGTCACGCAGGTGGACGTTGTTCTCATGGATCATTTTGACCATTGGTATCACGCTTGGTGGCAATTGGGCATATCGCGAGCTTGGCTGGGGCGGTTATTGGGCATGGGACCCGGTTGAAAACGCCTCTTTTATGCCGTGGCTCCTCTGTACCGCTTATCTTCACTCCGTGATGATTCAAGAGAAGCGAAATATGCTCAAGTTGTGGAATATCCTTCTCGTTACGCTTGCGTTCCAATTCACACTCTTAGGAACCTTCATCACGCGTAGCGGAATCATTTCATCGGTGCACGCCTTCGCACAATCTGATATTGGCGGATATTTCCTCGGTTTCATTTTAGTTTCGACTACCGGTGTCATCGGGCTCATCATCTATCGCTGGAAGCGCCTTAAGAGTGCCAATCGCTTAGAATCCCTTCTCTCTCGTGAAAGTGCTTTTATTCTAAATAACTGGCTCCTTGTCGGGTTAACCCTAATCATTCTCTGGGGAACGTTGTGGCCGATTATTTCCGAGGCAATTAACGGTCAAAAGTCCTCTGTTCCTGAAGCCTTTTTTAATCAAATTGTTATTATTCCGGGGCTATTACTTCTCTTCCTCACGGGTGCGGGTCCAATTATCTCATGGAAAAAAATTACCGCTAACAACTTTCAGCGTATGTTTCTGTTGCCGCTCGCTATTGGCTTAGCGAGTGGGGGATTGACCTGGGGATTTCTCGCATTAAAAGGCACGACTTCTGCGCTCTACTCGGTCCTCTGTGTTTCTGTTGGTGTCTTCGTGATTGCGGCAATTTCCGCTGAATTTTATCGCGGTGCAAAACTTCGCGCGAAGCGACAGAATACCTCCTTCCTCAACGGCTTGAATCTCCTTATCCAGCGTAATAAGAGACGGTATGGCGGTTACATCATCCACATCGGTATCGTTATCCTCTATATAGGCATTATGGGATCAAAAGGCTATTTCCTGCTTGAATCCAAAAGTTTGAGAATGGGGGAATCAATGGAGGTGGGTCAGTTCCAACTCACAATGAAAGACTCGTTTGAGAAAGAATTCGAGAACTATCGCCGAACTGGCGTTGTTTTTGATGTCGCAAAAAACGGGAAACAGATCGGGACAATGGAACCCGCACGCCACTTCTATTACAAAACTGGACAGGGGGAACAGGATACTATTGAATCTGCCATCCGCCACTTCGGTGTGAACGACTTTTATATTGCTCTCGGTAGCATTCCACCGAATGTAAAGACAGGCGGTGTTGTGAACGTTCAGGCGTACTACAATCCTCTTATTGGTGTTGTCTGGATCGGCGTTGCTGTGATGGTGTTAGGCGGGATTGTCGCGATAGCCGAAAAATCTGAACACAATAATGATTCTTAATAGGCGAAGGACAAACTATGAAAACTGGAAGGTTTGAAAACGTTGCCATGTCCAATACCGCTGTGATTCCTAATTTTATGTGGATTGTTGCGCTTTTCATCGCTTGTAGTTTTACTGTCCCTGTGCACGCGCAGATGGAGACGTCTCGCGCAGCAGCACCGAAAAACGTGAAGGATGCCACGGTTGAGTCTAATTTAGAAGAACTGCTCACTACCGTCTATTGTTATTGTGGTTGTGAGCGAGAGACAATCAAAGTATGTGTGTGCGATACGGCAGGGATGATTGAAAAGGATTTCCGCAATCGATTGCTTGCAGGTCAAACAGTCGAGCAGATTCGTACGAACTATCTTGACACATTCGGACCGCAGTTTTACGCTATCATGCCCGCAGAGGGTATTAATTTACTTGCCTACATTATGCCAGCCGTTATCCTTATTTTAATCGGTGGCGTTGCGTTTGCCGTGCTACGAAGATCAAGACAGGAAATGGTCGCAAGTGATGGGCTTGAAGAACCAAACCAACAAGTCTCCGATACAACTGTGAAACAGGTCGAAGCTGAATTGGAAAGGTACAAGCGACAAAACTAAGCGCGGTGATTTTTGGGTAGAATAGATGCCCCACGTGCACTTCAAAAAGGGTGTTTCATGTCTTTTCTCGTGATTTTATGGATGGTAATTCTTGGAATTGCACTCCTTGTGTATCTGGGACTTCCAATTTTCTCGAAAACAGGTGCTCAACTCGCGGCAACGTCCGACGATGTAATTCGGGAACGGCGACGAACTCTTTTTCAGGAACGTGAACGTAGCTACGCTGCACTGACAGATCTCGACGAAGATTATGACACTGGGAAACTTTCAGATGCCGACTATCAAGAATTACGTGAGGAACTCTTGAAAGAGACTGCGAGTGTCATTATGCAACTCGAAAATGAGTCTTTGTCAGATGTAGAAGCAGAAATTGAGAGATTCAAACAACAACAACGTGGAACATGACATGTACACGAACACATCTTCATATCGGAAGTCAAGGGGCAATTCGCAGGTTCACAATCTCACATTGTGGTGGATGTCCAGCCTATTAGCGGTTGCCTTGACGCTTCTTTTTTTACTTCCCACTTCCTACGCACAAACGACAGAATCCGGCGATATTCAAGGGACGGTTATCGATAAAAAGCAGGACAAACTTCTCGCCGCACAGACTGTAACCCTTACCATTCACAAGGCTGACACTGTTGAGACCCAAGAAACGATGACGGATGAAAATGGGAACTATCGTTTTGGGAATCTATTGCTCGATCCAAGTGTTCACTATACGGTTTCTACTGTTCATGAAGGAACTAACTACACCGAGAAGGACGTAGTTTTGTCGACTTGGGCTTCGAGCATCAAAATTGACTTTGAAATCGGGGGATTTACAGATGACAAGACGCAAATTCGTGTGAAGAGACATAGTCTCTTTATTGGACCTCCGCCTCCGGACCACGCACCGGACGGTGCTGTTAAAGTTATTGAGGTATTTGAGATCGAAAACTTGGGTGCCCTGCCTTTTAGAACAACGCACGGCACGCAAAAAGTTGGCATGCATTTAGCACTCCCAAAAGGTGTTGAAGGTTTCCAGGCACATCAATCAACGGAACTCATAATAAACCCTGCTACGAATCAGGCCATCCTCACAACGCCATTACCGCCGGGAGAAACAATCTTAGGCTACACTTATATTTTTCATATTGAGAAAGACGGACTGGATTTATCCCGACGCTTGGATTTTACCACAACACACCTCTCATTTTTGGTCCCTGAAGGTATTGGTCTTGTGCCTCGTGCGAAGTTTTTCGGGGCACCAACGCGCGAACAGATTCACAATGTCATTTATCTAAACTATCGAAGCATTGCACCACAGCCGTTCACTGCAGGCAAAACGGTTGACTTAACGTTTAGCGTGAACATGGGTTCTGCCCGTGGTGCCCTACCGGGGCAAACATCTAACTTGGGACAGTTGATACTTATTGCTGTCGCGGCAGCATTAGCGGGTGGATTCTTCGTCGCCGCGCTTTTTAAACTCCGTACAGCAAACAACAGTCCGAAACCGGATGCCGATGACACCGCAACACCCTCAGACGCAGGATGGCTTCGTAAACTGAGTTCAGACGACCTTGAGCATGTCCGCGTCGCGAGACTTGAATTTATTACACATCTTGATGATAAGCACGAAAAACAAGAGATTTCGGAGCGCGTTTACAAACGCTTGCGCCGAGAACAAACGGAACGCCTCACTACACTCTTAGAAGAACAAAAAAGGGGAAATGATGCATAGCAAACACCACATCGCTGATTTGATCGTCACGCTGGGTCACATAGACGAAAACGTTCGGGATACCGCGAAAGCCGAATTGATTGCCATAGGCAAGCCGGCTATTCCGCAGTTAATCGATGTCCTTACTCAGGAGTGTTGGCATATCTCTGGGTACGGTGCCGAGTTTTACACGCATGTTGAAGGATCCGCTATTCCTGTTTACATGGAACAGATGGCGAATCAGTCTGCGGAGGTGTTGGCAAAAATCGGCGAATCTACCATCCCCGCACTCACGGCGGAACTCACCAGAGCCGAACGTGAGTTTTCCGAATGGTTTTACAAGTACTTGCGACCCGAGCAAACTGACCGTCTTATCACAATGTTGGCGTATGTTAAAAAAGGTGAATAGATGGACAGCGATCATATCATAGCCGATTTAATCGAAGATTTGTCAGAGCTGGATGAAGATGTCCACGAAGCTGCTAAAAAGGAATTGATTGCTATCGGCGAACCGGCGATTCCACAACTGATTGAGGCACTTGCTGATAATCTTGGGGATGTGGTTGATCAAGTTACCGATGTCTTGGCAGTTATCGGTGAACCGGCAATACCTGCGCTTATTGATCAGATGGCGATAGCTGAGAGGTACTATGCACTCGCGCTTGGTAATACGCTTAGCCGTATCGGTGAACCAGCAGTACCGGCTTTGGTGGAAGCGTTATCTGACAAACTCAATGAAGATTTCCGTGAATATGCAGCTCGCGCGCTCAATCTGATGGGAGCCGCAGCAATTCGTGCGATACCGGCACTTATTCAAGCTTTGACCGATCCGGCCGATGAGGTGCGGTCTTATGCTGCCTACACACTTGCCAAAATGGAAGACGCAGCAGCGGATGCAGTGCCTGCGCTTATCAAGGTACTTGATGATGAATCCGAAGAAGTCCAAAATCATGCGGCTTTTGCATTGCGTATAATTGGAACCCCGGAAGCGAAACAGGCACTCGAAGCATTCAGCCAAGCGTAATGGAAAAGTTATTTTGATTTCGCCTTTAGGTTTTCCCTTAACTTGTTTCTTTGCTTCAAGAGTATCAAAGGCACTATGTCCTGAAGTATCATTGGGAACTGGAAAAAATGTCGAGGCAGGTTATTGTGGCACAGTGGGAGATGACCACCCGTAACCTAAATAGACACACGATGATAGGCGGTGTAGGTTTACAAAAATTTGCTACGTAATGAATTCGCTAAAACGTAAAAAACTTGAAAAAATCACTCAAATATGGTATAATTAAAAAAGTAGAATGATATATGTGTTCACGAATACTAAGAAAAAGGCGCAAATATCGCATGTAATTAACAAACGAACAATTTACTTATTTGTCCACCCATCTGATGTTGCTACATTGTCGGTGAATTGTGCGGTATCAGAATGGAATACGAGAAATTATTAGAAGGGAGCCAAGATGGCAAAATACGACTTTGTAATCGCTGTAGGAGGGGCACCAGGGCAGGGTATAGAAACTGCTGGCAAGAGCATCAGCCAAATTTGTGCCCGGTATGGGCTGAACGTTTTTACTTACACTGCCTATCAATCCCTCATCCGCGGCGGTCACTCCTTCCTGACTATCCGAATCAGTTCTGAGCCTGTTGCGAACCACGGTGATAAGATTGACCTGATTATTGCTCTGGATGCTAATAGCGTAGAGAAGCATCTACCGCATGTCTCACCCGGTGGCGCACTCATCTATAACAGCGATGATGTCAAACAAGAGCCGGAACGTGATGACATCCAATTGTGTCCTATCTCTTATAAAGAATTGACTAATGATCCAGATAGAAAAAAGATCATGCTGAATGTTTGTGCATCCAGTGTGGCTTTGCAGTTGGTAGGGATAGATTTAGCAGTACTTGAGGACATCATCATTCTCTCACTGCTCAAACGCAAGGGGCAAGCCATAGTGGATGCGAACATCGCCGCTGCTCGGGCAAGTTACGATTACGCTGCTGAACACTTTATGCCGTTTGATGTCCAATTTGAGAAACAGGATCCTCCGTTGGCGTTTGGTAGTGGTAATATGTTGATGGCAATGGGCGGGGCATCCGCAGGTGTAAAATTTTACGCTGCCTATCCGATGAGTCCATCAACCGGTATTCTCCACTGGATGGCCCCGAACGCTCGCGATCTCGGTATTATAGTCCGGCAATGTGAAGATGAAATCAGCGTTATTAACATGGTAATCGGTGCCGCACATACCGGGGCACGCGCAATGTGTGCCACATCGGGTGGCGGTTTCGCACTCATGTCCGAAGCGATTGGCAGTGCGGGTATGATGGAAATTCCAATTGTTGTTGTTAATGTTCAACGTGGAGGTCCCTCCACAGGCTTGCCGACAAAGACGGAACAAGGCGATCTATGGCAGATTCTCGGGGCAAGCCAAGGCGATTTCCCTAAGATTGTTGTCGCCCCCACGAGCATTATGGACGGATTTAATACGATACCTGAACTCTTTAACCTCGTTGACAAGTTTCAGTGCCCCGGCATGGTACTCACGGATTTGTCGCTGGCGGAAGGGCACACGACATTCGTGCCGGATTCTATCAACTGGCAGCCGGAAATTGAACGCGGGGAATTAATCACCGAACAAGGACAGACAGATAGCGAATATCTGCGTTACCAAATCACAGACAGTGGGATCTCACCGCGAGCGATTCCCGGTACGCCGGGTCATGTCCACGTTGTTGCTACCGATGATCACGATGAAGATGGGAGTCTGATTAGTGATGAATTCACGGATCCTCACAAACGTCGTGATATTATGGAGAAACGGCAACGCAAGATGGAAGGCATCGTTGAAATCCTCCCACCTCCGACTCTGGAGGGCCCCAAAGATGCCGAAGTTACGCTGATTGGGTGGGGATCCACGCATGGTGTCATCGGTGAAGCAGCACAATTGTTAACCGAAGCAGGCATTGCCACCAACCATATCCACTTCAAGTGGCTCTATCCGATGGATGAAGATGCCGTCAACGAAGTGCTTTCAAAAGCCGCACACGCCATCATCGTTGAGTGCAACTACACTGGTCAATTCGCTCGGTTCCTGCGCGGTGAAACCGGCTTTAAGGCAGACGGTCAAATCCGAAAATACGACGGTGAACCGTTTATGCCACATCATATCGTTGATGGTGCCCGCGAACTCTTAAGCGGTAAAACGGACCTCTATGTCCCTTATCAAGAAATTGTTGTTTAATAAAGGAGGAAGAATCAGATGGCGAGACGAGAAAGATCCACTCGACAAGAAAGACGTATTAAAGGTGCTCCTACAGCGCGAGATTTTAAAGGTGATGTTAATCCCGATTGGTGTCCCGGTTGTGGTGATTTTAGTGTTCTTAGTGCCCTACAAAACGCTTATGCCAAACTCGGTCGTGGCAATCATGATCACCTCACTGTAAGTGGAATCGGGTGTTCCTCTAACCTCCCTGGCTATATCAGAACTTATGGTATGCATACCTTGCATGGTCGTTCGCTTGCTGTGGCGACCGGTGCTAAATTTGCTAATCACGAGTTAAATGTTGTCGTCACTGGTGGTGATGGCGATGGATACGGCATCGGCGGAAATCACTTCATTCATACGATGCGAAAAAACATTGACCTCCTCTACGTTGTCATGAATAACGAGACGTATGGCTTGACTGTTGGACAAGCGTCACCGACCACTGTGGTAGGTGAACAGACTAAAAGCACGCCGTTCGGTAATTTAGAGTCACCACTGAATCCGGTCGCAATGGCGATTGTCTCTGGCGCGACTTATGTCGCAAGAGCATTTAGTTCGGAACGAACAGAACTCGCGGAATTGATGTATAACGGAATGCAACACAAAGGGTTTGCATTCATTGATGTTATCAGTCCTTGTGTGACATGGAAGAAAGAGAAGATGAAAATCTTCGATTATTGGAAGGAACGCGTTCATTTTCTTGAAGATCATGACACAAGTGACAAAGCCGCTGCACTTGCGCAAGCGGTTAAGACAGGTCACGAAACGCAGCTTGGATTGTTCTACCATGATACAAGCCGCCAGTCATTGGATGAAATGGAACCCGTGTTAGAAAATGGCCCTATAGCACATCAACCGCTTGGCATTAGTCAAGAGCAGGGTGATGCGATCATCCAGCGTATGATGTAAAGAAGGGTGGGGTTGGTAGATTTTGTGCTTACCTATCCTTTTACCCAGGATATTGGTGATAGGGCGGGCTTATGTCCCGCCCATTGCCTTTTTTAACTGATACGGAATCTTTCACACCATGCGCCTTCGTGCTTCCCAGCTCACAAAGGATTTCGGACATCGCACGATTGTCAAAAACGCCACACTTTCGGTTCATCCCGGGGAAGTGGTTACGATTTTCGGTCCCAACGGTGCCGGTAAAACAACACTCATCAAAATTCTCGCAACCCTCCTGAAACCGACATCTGGCAAACTTGAGATTGAAGGCACGGATGCTATCTCAGAGTCCTCGGATGTCCGTAGCGCTTTGGGGGTCGTTATTCATGAGAATCTCGCCTATCCTGCATTTAGTCCTTATGAGAACCTCAAGTTCTTCGGACAGATGTACGGCGTTAAGCAGTTAGAACACCGCGCAACGACACTTCTTACCGAAGTCGGGCTGCAGCGTTTTTTACATGAACCCCTTCGTATCTTCTCACGCGGCATGACGCAACGCTTCATGATCGCCAGAGCCCTTCTCCACTCCCCTTCAGTGTTATTACTCGATGAACCCTTTTCTGGACTGGATACTGCTGCCAGACAGTTTGTCCTCAATCGTATTGCCCGGGAACAACAAAATGGCAGGGGCATCATCATTACGACACATAACACAGAGTTGGGCTATCTCGTAGGTACAAGGTTCCTCTTCATGATAAACGGGGAATTGGAAGAGGTTGCACAGAAAGATGAAATTACGGCAGAGACATTACTGCTAACGTATGAGGAGAGGTTGATAGACAACGCTCCGAAGGGGCTGTAGGTAGACTCTTTCAAACCGAGACAAACATGAAGGCATTCCGTCAAATTGGCGCGTTGATTCGTAAGGATTTTGGACTTCAATTCCGTTCAAAAGAAACGTTGGTACTCATCTTCGTTTTCAGTGTACTGGTTGTCCTCATCTTCGCTTTTGCATTCGGCCCGATTTTCCCTGAAAGGGTAGAACGTGGTAAATTAGCCGCCAGTGTCCTCTGGACAGCGTTCGTTTTTACAGGAATTATTAGCTTGAACCGTTCATTCGCATTAGAACGCGCGCACGGTGCCTTGGAGGGTATTCGGCTCACCGGCGTTGATGCAAGTAACCTCTACCTTTCCAAAGTCGTTAGTAACGTTGTTTTTCTATTTCTATTGGAAATTGTCATCACGCCCATCGCACTTCAATTCTTGGATCTGCTTGACGTAGTGACGGTGGGTATATTATTGAAACTGTTCGGCGTGCTGAGTACCGGCACGCTCGGTTTTTGCGCTGTTGGTGTCCTGTTAGCAGGCATGTCCACGAGCGCAAACGGCGGTGAAAGTCTTCTGTCCGTTATTCTACTCCCGCTTGTCATACCAATCATTATGGGTGGCGCGAAATGCACTGTTTCGCTTTTGGTAACCGGTGGATTAGAGGGCGGGTTCTGGCTGAAGTTGCTCGCCGGGTATAGTTTAATCTTTTTAGCATCTGCGTATTTACTTGCGGATGCGGTTATTGAAGAATAGTGTTGGCTAAGATATCCGAGAGTATTGAAGAACCTACTTATCGGAATCAGCCGACACATTTCGGAATCATAAAACTTTAGAAGGAGAAAACCTTGTCAGAAATTATTAATATACACGCACGCGAGATATTAGACTCGCGTGGTAACCCGACAGTCGAGGTGGACGTTAATTTAGTGACAGGCGCATTCGGGCGTGCCGCTGTTCCGTCAGGTGCGTCTACGGGTGAACACGAAGCGGTCGAATTGCGCGATCAGGATGCCAACCGGTATTTGGGAAAAGGTGTCCAGCAAGCCGTTGAAAATGTCAATACCCTCATTGCTGATGCCCTCGTAGGTGAAGATGTCTTTGCACAAAGTGATATAGATGCCGCGATGTGCGAACTTGACGGCACAGAGAACAAAAGTCGGCTTGGTGCGAACGCAATTTTAGGCGTTTCGTTAGCTGTAGCGAAAGCCGCTGCAGACGAAGTGGCGCAACCGCTTTACCGCTATATTGGTGGAACAAACGCGAAAGAACTCCCTTTACCAATGATGAACATCTTAAATGGTGGTTCTCACGCCGATAACAACGTTGACATTCAGGAATTTATGATAATGCCTGCGGGTGCGAAAAGTTTCGCCGACGCACTCCGTATGGGTGCTGAAATCTTTCATAGTCTCAAGGCGGTTTTGCAAGCTCAAAATTGCAACACTGCTGTTGGTGATGAAGGTGGATTTGCCCCGGACCTCGGTTCTAACGAAGAAGCAATCGCGGTAATCATTGAAGCCATTGAGCGTGCGAGGTACACTCCCGGAGACGATGTTCTCTTAGCATTGGATGCTGCTTCCAGCGAATTCTACAATCGGGACACCGGCACCTACGAATTAAAAGCAGAGGCACAGCCAACAAAATCGCCAGCAGAGATGGTCGCTTTTTACACGGAACTCTGTGAGAAATACCCCATCGTTTCTATAGAGGATGGTATGGACGAAAACGATTGGGAAGGTTGGAAACGCTTGACCGAGGCAATCGGCGATAAGGTGCAACTTGTCGGTGATGATCTCTTTGTTACCAACACCACCCGTTTGCAACAAGGTATCGATGGACAGATTGGTAACTCAATCCTCATCAAAGTGAATCAGATTGGGACCTTGACAGAAACGTTGGATGCCATTGAACTCGCTCGACGCTTCAAGTACACGGCTGTCGTTTCACACCGGTCGGGTGAAACAGAGGATACGACTATTTCTGATTTGGTTGTTGCAACAAACTCTGGACAGATAAAGACGGGTTCGCTCTCCCGTACGGATCGTGTCTGTAAATATAATCAACTTCTCCGAATTGAGGAAGAATTAGGCGAAAGTGCCATTTTTGCGGGCAGGAAAGTTTTTTATAACTTGGCAGATCGCCAGTAAATCTTTGTACGCAGCGGGCAGGTACAAGACCTGCCCCTACAATTACCCTATAATTAAAGGGATGCCCTATGCAAATTTTCCGCCCAATCTTATTCTTCATCGCGCTTGGTTTACTCCTCGTGAGTGTCAGGCAATTTATGAACGGTTATAATGACTGGCAACAGGCGCAGCTTGCCGAAGAAGCCTATCGCGCTGAGATACAGGAATTAGAGGCGGAACGCGATCGGCTGAAGCAACGCGTCGAAATGCTACAGAACGACAAATTTACAAAGGAACGCCTCGCCAGAAAACGACTCGGTTATGTCAAACCGGGTGAACTCAGATTTAAAGTCGTTAAGCCGGATGCGGTTGAATAGTTTTTTGGGTTCACAAAATTGGCTTAAATTTTTCTTCCGTTTTTTTGCGCGTTGTGCTATAATGAAGCGGAATTTCGCATGGCAGACAACAGGACCTATTGTCTACTGATGTCCGCCTATTATTCACAATATTTATAAGAAGGAGAAAAGAGAATGGCAGGAATGATTCCGACAATTAGTTCCGGGGTTGCAGGACCGCTCGGTGTGTTGCACCTCCCTCGATTCTGGTCGAAAGTGCTAATGGATGCCAAGGGGCAGCTGCATGAAGATTATCCGGCATGCGGCGCGGGCTTCGATCAAATGGTATTAGAAGGACTCGGTCTGGACAAAGACGCTACGTTGGCATATATCAGTGACAATTCTCCGACCTACCCACAGTTTGAAGCGTGGGTCTCGGCAAACGGAAGTTTTGATCAAGCGGCAGTCGATAAACTGAATGCTGATATTTCGGGTTATAATCACGACGACGATACCCGTGGGAGCATCCTCGGTGCAAGCGGTATTGATGACGATGGTTCCATCTTAGACGCTGTTAATCTTAACAACCTTGATGACTGGTATGAATTGCACGCCGGTTTGGGTTAGACTTTTAGAGCGTTTCGTGTAGGCGCGGCAAAAAGGCGCGCCTACATGAACACACCTACTTTTCCTTCCTAACTACCTCTCTTAACAACAGTCCGACGATGAACAATTTCCACAATTGTCCGCTTCTGTTGTCAATTCAATTGCCCTACCTGCCTCAGAGGATTCGAGACCCGCGAGCAAAATCTCAGTGACATGCCGTGCCGTATAGGCATTTGAGAGTGGGGGTTGCGTTCCGTCACGGATACACTCCGCGAAATGTGTGTGCATTCCGCTCGGTGCTGCGTCGGAGCAATCAATCGTTTTGACATCGACCGGAGCGTGTTCGCGCGTATAAGAGGTTGGTGTCCATTGGCTGAGCGTCGCGCCATCTTTGCCGGGCATCGTGAATTTGCCTGCGGTGCCGTGCACGCTCGCTTCACCCGTGCGCGCGGGATCACACCAACTCGTCTCTGCAGTAACAATTCCGCCCGATTGCATTTCAAGCACAAGTGTCGCGACATCCTCTAATTCTGTCGGTTTGTCGAACGTAGAAACAAAGCCGGTCACCCGTTTGAAGGTACCGAGCATCGCGACGAGACCAGAAACAGCGTAAACTCCCATGTCGAACAGCGCACCGACACTCGCCTGTTTCGCATCGAAAAACCACAAATCATCGCCAGGTTCACCGAAGATGTCACGAATCTCTGCGTAGTAGATTTCGGGGCCCCCATGACTGCTCCGCATCCTCGCCCCGGACACACGCCCAATCGCATTCTCCGCAATCAATTGACGAATTTTATAGATAGCGGCGTTGAAATGTGGAAGACACATGACTGTTTTGCCACTCGCTTCAGTTGCCTCGACGAATTGATTCGCCTCATCCATATCGCCACAAAGCGGTTTTTGCATGAGTACATGTTTGCCAGCTTCCAACGCTTTGATCCCCCACGAAACATGTAAAGGATGTGGGGTCCCCACAAGAATAGCATCAAGTGTATCGTCAGCGATGATTGCGTCGTAATCCTGTGTCCAGCGGGGTATATTGAATTCTTGACATTGGTGTTTAAGACGATGTTCGCGTCTGCCACCGATGACACTGACTTCAAAATCGTTGCCTTCTGCGAGGTCAGGCAGGTGCATTCGGCAGACAATACCGCCTGCACCAATAACACCAAGTTTCAGTTTTTGCATAACAATCTCTTCTTCCTTTCTTCTATTCACTTCATTGCGGACACCAAAACCCGTAGCCTGCAACATCGGCGCAGGGTTTTTGCTTGGGTGTTTCTTTAGATTTGAGGAGGGCATATCCCTGATTCAAATTCACGGTGTTTCTCCGCAAGGTATAATTAAAAAGTGGATTTCAACACAACGTTGCGAAAGGCAACAGGTCCATGGTCGCCTTGTAACATTAACGGACCCGTAGCGGCTTCATCTTCGATCATTGCGCCGCGCGTGCAACCCACTACTTCAACATCTTCATGGATTACCTGTCCATTCCAGACGACTTTGACAAAGGTGGCATGGGCAATTTTATTACCATCGGCATCGAATTTTGGTGCGCGGAAGGTGATATCGTACGTTTGCCATTCGCCCGGCGGTTTGCTGGCATTGACGCGCGGCGGCACACCGTCTACTGGTTGGTTGTCGATCCAACGGCAATATACACCCCCACAGGTCCCATAGTGAAGTTCCGTTTCACCCCAACTGTCCAATATCTGGAGTTCGTATCTCCCCATGAGATAAACACCTGAGTTAGAACCTTGTGACACCATAAATTCCAAATGGAGTTCACAATCACCGGACTCACCCTCGGTGTAGATATCAACGGTTCGTCCAGTGGCACCATTGTAAAAAATTCCTTCACCTGCTGTCGTTGCGAGCAGTTTGGCATCGCCGGAGTTGAGAGTAACGCTGCCAGCGGCATCCCATTCATGGTGTGGTGCCCCGCCTCGAGCAAGCCAACCCTCCATGTTTTTCCCATTAAAAAGATTAGTTCCGTTTTCAGATTGAGACATCAAAGTCCCTCCTATCGTCTGATCTATAGATCGAAATTTCCTCACGAGCATAGTGCAATATTAACTGGGAATTATGTGTTAAGTTCTACTTAAAATGAGCGAGAGCGCGTAGCCTGAAACGAAGTGGAAGACGGTTCTACGGAGATGAACTTGAAAATTCCAACCCACCTAACCGAACCGCAAGGAATAATTAAAAATTGACATATTTCACAAAATCAGGTATGATATTTCATTATTAAAGGTTATTTAGTAAGCCAGATAACGCATTAGACTCAAAAAATCAAAAAAGAAATTGGACGAGGACAATAAAACTTATGAAACAGGTTTCCTTATTTTTAGGGTTATCCCTACTGACGGGAACGATTGCTCTTTTCGCGCTTTGTGGCTATGACAATATTGCGACATTGCACGCAGCACCTGTAGAGAATGCTACGTCTAACCCGACAACACCCTTTGCTGAAGGATGCAACAAATGTCACGGCACTGAACCTGCCTATCAAGAATGGAAGCAAGCGGGACATTCACACGCCCTTGTCAACCTGATTGAGGGTCCGTATGAACTCCGCACTTCTTGTCTGAGTTGCCATTCCTCCGGCTATGAAGTTTTCAGCGATCGGGTTTATCCGGGGCATACCTACAACATAGAAACAGCGGTAAACGCCGTTGCCTGTTCCTCATGTCATTCACACACCAGCAGGTCGGAACATTTATTGGTGAAACCTGCGAGGAAATTATGTGTTGACTGCCATAAAATGGACTGCGGTTGTGCAGGTGCTGGTATCGTCCACCAATCACAATCGGAGATGTTCCTCGGTCGCGAAGGTGCCGGTGTGAAACGGATGCCATCGCCACATGTGCGCGCGATGAAGAAACGATGCGTGCAATGCCACATGGCAAAAGAGGATCCAGAGACGGTTGCAAAACACGGGGGCCACACATTCAAAGCGGATTTCTCGGGATGTAGCACTGCGGGTTGTCACGATAGTGCCGATAACAGTATGGAGACAAAGTTGCCGCAATACCGCGCCGAGATAGAGGCAAAGATGCAGGCTGTTAAAACAATGCTTGATGCTGCTTCTGATAAAGCTTCGCAAGCCTATCTGGACGCAAAATTGAACTACGATATGGTTAAAGGCGACAGCGGATATGGACTTCACAACATACCGTATGCAAACGCACTGCTCGACTATAGCCTTTCGCTCAAAAGCGAACTTGAATAGGGAGCGGGTTCCGCCTCATTTTGTAACGTACGTTTACCAACTAATCCTGTGAACCAAGCAGTGAGCGCAGCGGTACATCCTGATCTTTCGGCAGATAGTAGCTGAGCGGATCACTGACGACCCCGATCAACTGCTTCTGAATTGGGTTGCATTTAGCGACGAGTTCATCAGGCATCGTGATGTAATCCATCGGTTTAACCCAGCGGTAAGCATATCCCATAAAAATGGTTTTGCGTGGCAGACCCGACCAGTTGTGTCCAATGCCGTGCCACGTGCGCTGTTCAAAGAGGAAGGCATCTCCGGGGTTGACGTTCATAGAGATAGCACCGCGTGCCCTGCCGGTATCTGGGTCAAGTGGGGGGCTGCCTGTCAATCGGTTACTTCCTGGTACCAGCACAGTTGCACCGGAGGCAGGGTCGGATTGATCGCTGATAGCGTAAGCAATCTTGAGCATGATGCGAGGGTGAGGTTCCTGCATCTCGGCGTGTGACGTACCACCGTCGCGGTGCAAACCGATGCGGTTTTTCACCTCAGAAGGTGGTTCCTCTTTTGAGGGGAGTACAATAAGATGCGATGTAATCATCTGTACGTTCCAATTGAGAACCCCGTAGGCGAGCGGCACCGTTTTCTGCCAATCAAGGAGTTGGAGGAACGCCTCGTGGTGCGTGATGCAGTTACGGAGGTTTAATTTACCACCAGCCTCAAGTCTGCCCGCGGCTTCCTCTTTGGCATAAACCTCATCAACGGCAGCATCAATTTCCGCTACTACATCAGGAGGTAAGGCGTTTCTTATTAACAGATACCCGTTGTTTTCGACGTATTCCCTATGCTCTGGCGTAAAGATTGCGGCTTCATTAAGATCTGTTGTAGCATCCATAGCGTTTATCCTTTAGCGTGCTGGCTTTTGATAGCAAGTTTTGGCTTGCAAGCTTCGCCAAAAATAGCCTCGATTTGCTGATCGAGATTTAAAACGTATTATGCATTATACAGGACACACAGAAAAAAAATCAAAGCAATTTTATTCTGTAACTCTTTATAGGGTAATAATGGGGACGCATATCCAATGAAAACACACTGTTTCTATATCACATTTTGCCTCATGCTCTTGGTGCCGGTGACGCAGGCCTCAACGTTTACTTACCATTGGGAGATAGATGAGACACCTTCAGGTCAAGAATCCGTCTCTTTACCCGAACCTATAGTGGTTGAAATAGAGGGTTCCGGTATTAAAGCATCTTTATCTAATGGTGCTGCGACCAAATTAGCATCCAAATACAAAATTTTTTTATCTCCTCAATGGGATTCGGAAAAGACCTATCTATTGTTGAAGACTCTTGATGATATGCCAACGGCATATAATTATTTCTATCAGGACAATTTTAAACCCAGTTATTGGATATTAAGCGATGTCCATATAACGCATGATATCCAATTTGGCAGAGAGGTTAAAGGGGTAAAGTTTGTTACGATTGCAGCAGAAGCATTTAGTTATGCAAATCCCCTAATGGCTAAAATAGATGGTATTAGGGGAAGATTTTTCTCCAAAAGATTGCATCGGGCAATTGTGCGGTATATCACAGATAATGGCAAAAATTGGTTAACAAAAGAACTCCTGAAACTCAGATATGGTGTAAGTGTAGATATTCCTGACTATGTGGAACTGACGAAACATACGACGGAAGAACATGCGGGTAGGTTTGACAAGTTTAAACCTGAAGAACTTATATCCATTATGTCTATGCTTGAAGAATATCCATCCGGTATGGTTTCAACGCCGGGATTAAAATACTTGGTGAGAAGATTAGATGGCACGCCGCACCCACTTTACCCTGATGCTGCAGCTGTTGCTTGGACATCTGCGGGTTATATTGAGTTCATGGAAAGTGCCTTCAAGGGCGGAATAACCAAATATACCCAACGTCTTATATTACACGAAAAGGCTCATTTTTTGTGGCATTATCTCTTTGATGAACAGCTCAAGGCCGATTGGATAGAATTAGGGGGATGGTTCCAAGAGGGAGATAGATGGTTTACTACGAAGCAGACCGAATTTGTATCCGCCTATGCACACGGCGAAAATCCAAACGAGGATATGGCGGAATCCATTAGTTATTACATCGTTAACCCTAATAAATTGCGTTCCCGATCACCTGCAAAATATGAATTTATCCAGAACCGGGTTATGCACGGCACCCGTTATATTTCAAAAATTAGGGAAGATTTGACGTTTGAGGTTTATAATCTCTATCCAGACTATATCTATCCGGGTAAGATAGTGAGTGTAGACATAAGGGTTGAGGGGGAGCCGGAAGCGGACAAGTTAGTTACCATTGAAATTCAGACACATACAGAAAACGAATTGGATCATGTGAACTTTATTGATGTGGGTTGCAAAAACGGTAATGTCTGGTTTACTATCTTGTTGTTGCCTATAGATGAAACAGGGAATCCTACAGACAAAGGGTATCGGTTTAGAGGGCAAACTACAGTTTCTAAACATCTAAAAAGTGGTTATTATGTCCCGCCCCAAATTACTTTAAGGGATGATAACCAACAGGATAGACACCATTCTGAAAAGGATTTCGGTTGGCAGCTTTATTTGGATAATCCATTAGAGGATCTGCATCCGCCAGAATACGTTCCTAATTCCGCCCGTTTATCTTTATCTGATGCCACTACAGATAAAGGGGAACACTATCAGATAGTAACGGCGACTTGGCAAGTGAGAGACGATTTAGGCATCGGTGGGTATAACACCGGCAATCTTAATGATTCTGTCCTCGAAACTTATAGCAGATACGGATATGCTGAAGTTAAAAAGTGGGAAAACAACATAGCCACCTTGGAATGTAATTTTGATATGCCTCACTATATGCCGGGTGGCGAATACCTCTTGAATTATATCCATATCACAGATATAGCGTCAAATCAACGAATGGTTTGGTTTTCCGATAGAAACGAAGTTCAGATAGACTCATTTGACCGCGCAACTGTTTGGATAGATGAGCTCCCTGCGAAAATAACTATTGAAACCAATACCCCTGACTTTCAACCTGCTACGCTTGATCTAAACCGGATAACCATTAGTGCTACGCCTACTAATCCTGAAGCTCCTGATGGTGAAACTATCGTTGATATTTCGTTTTATATCAAAGACAATATCAGCGGATACGATCACTCGGGGTTACATCTGAGGGATCCAAACGGTGTGGTTTACTATTCTATACATGATGGCAGTGCAGATTATCCAGAAGCACATAATCATTTATATTTTCAGGGGGATCCAAATGTATTTAGAAAGTATACCGAAACCGTTGTTTTACCCAAAGGTAGTATTCCTGGGATATGGGGGCTTCAGGAGATGGTGGTAGTGGATAAAGCCTCAAATCGCATAACCCACGACTTTACAGAGATTGTTCGGTTTGAAGTCGGGGAAGAACCCGCTGCCCCCTCACTCATAGCAGGCTTGCCTCAGAAAACCCAACTCTTAGCAAACTACCCCAACCCATTCAACCCGGAGACATGGATACCCTATCAACTCGCTAAGGAGACAGAGGTGACATTGCAAATCTATTCTGTGAATGGCGCGTTAATTCGGACGTTAGCATTAGGGCATCAGCCTGCTGGTGTTTACCAGAGCCGTAGCCGAGCTGCATATTGGAATGGCAGAAACGAGTGGGGAGAACTGGTGGCGAGTGGTGTCTATTTTTATACACTCAAAACTGGCGATTTCACAGCGACGCGGAAGCTATTAATTCGGAAGTAGGATAGAGGCGAAAGGACGAAAATAGAATGAAAAAGTCATTGTAAAATCAGAACGGAATATTCAAATATGGTAGAAAATGCAAGGCATCCTGAATCCGATGTGGCTCGCCCTCTAAGTGGCCGATATGATACGGTGGCAAAAAATGTCATTCGAGGAGACCCGAACGACTTAATCAGACGTGAAATTATACCGGAGGAAATCCTAATGCAATCAGAAGTGGTCCAATACTTCAAAAAACTGGGCATTGAACAAGGCATTGAACAAGGTGCACGAGAAAGTATCATTGAAGGTATTCTCGAGGCACTAGAGTTTCGATTTTCTGTTAGAGACGTGGAAAAACTGAAGTCGATACTTGAAAGTGTTGAAACGCTTCAGCGTCTCAAAGAATTGCGTCGTGAGGCACTACGAACTTATAGCCTTGATACCTTTACACAAATGTTGGAAAATGGCAGCAAAATCGATCCCTAACAATTTGGATTCTTTTTAACAAGAGCCTCGATTTATTTTTTTTTAGTGTATACAGCCGTGTCGTTGAGAGGAAGCACCACGCGATTTGAAAAGTGAATTGACTTCAGAACCTCACAAATTCAGAGAACCCTCCAAATATGGAGCATCATGGCGAGCGATTCTCCTCGGTACTGTCCTTATTATCCCGAACATGTACTGGATTCTGGACTCTGCCGGTCAAGGGTATCCGACCACTATTTCCCTCTACTTTAACGTCATCTTCTGCATCTTTGTCATCGTAGGTGTTAATTTTTTCTTAGTTCGGATAGCACCAAGGGTTGCAATGCAACAAGGCGAATTGCTGACAATTTACGTCATGTTGGCGATCGCTTCCTCACTCGCAGGACACGATGTACTTCGCGTATTGATTCCGATGATTCCGTATGCGTTCTGGTATGCGACACCAGAAAATGACTGGACGGACCTGTTTCATCGGTATATCCCTGACTGGATGGCTGTCAAGGAAAGATCTTTCTTAACGGAGTATTATCGCGGCGAAACAACCCTTTACCAATGGGAAACTATACAAGGATGGCTGACAACAACTTTTGTCTGGGGAGGCTTCCTATGTGCAATGGTCTTCCTGATGGTGTGTATTAACAGCCTCGTCCGGAAACAGTGGACAGAACATGAGAAGCTAAGCTACCCCATCATCCAACTACCGCTTGAGTTGACGAGTGGCGGTAGGACGAACTTACTGACGAATAAGATGATGTGGCTCGGTTTCGGCATCGCTGGTGCAATTGACATCCTCAATGGACTCCACTACCTCTACCCGACTGTGCCGAGTTTGGGCGGCAGGCTCTACGATTTACGTCCCTTCTTTACACAGAAGCCATGGAGTGCTATCGGATGGAGTCCGATAGCCGTGTTTCCGTTCGCGGTAGGCATCGCTTTCTTTATTCCGCTGGACTTATCGTTCTCGTGTTGGTTTTTCTATCTCTTCTGGAAGGCAGAGCGAGTTTTCGGAGATGCCTTAGGGGTCCGCGGCATGCCGAATTTCCCTTTCACCGATGAACAGTCTTTCGGTGCATATCTTGGCTTGTTCGTTATCGCGATTGTGGCGACGCGGAGACACCTCGCACAAGTTGGTCGGAAGTTATTTAAAAATGATCGGAATGTTGATGATTCAGACGAACCGATGTCCTATCGAGTGACAGTGTTAGGGCTGATCGCGAGTCTTGCATTTATTGTTGGCTTCTGTAAAACGGCGGGGATGTCTATCTGGGTGGTCCTCGTATTTTTTGGTATCTATTATGCCATCTCTACGGCGGTGACTCGAATGCGTGCGGAACTCGGATCGCCTGTCCACGATTTGCACTTCATTGGACCTGATGAGATGATGCCTCGCATTTTCGGGACGCGTCTGCTTGGTCCGCATAACTTAACCATAATGGCATATCTGTTCTTTTTCAACCGTGCTTACCGTGGGCATCCGATGCCACACATTTTGGAAGGATTTAAGTTAGCGGAACGAACCGGAATTTCCAACCGACGATTACTCATTGCAATGTGTATTGCAATTGTCGTCGGGACATTTGCCTCATTTTGGGCATTCTATCATATTTCTTATATCGAAGGTGCGCGGGATTGGTTCGCTGGGAGACCTTTCAATCGACTCCAAAGCTGGCTGACCTCACCGAGAGCACCAGATGTACCGGCAATCGTTGCAATGTGTATCGGTTTCCTCATCACCGGTTTCCTGATGGTGATGCGGATGCGGCTTTTTTGGTGGCCCTTTCATCCCGCTGGCTTCGCTATCTCCAGCAGTTGGTCAATGAATGTATTCTGGTTTTCGATTTTAGTGAGCTCAGTCCTCAAATGGATTATTCTTCGGCACGGTGGTGTGAGTGCGCATCGAAAACTTATTCCGCTCTTCCTCGGTCTAATTTTAGGTGAATTCATCGTCGGTAGCGTATGGAGCCTCATAGGAATTACGACAAATCAACCGATGTACCGGTTCCTATTTTAGAGCCTATCTCTTCATTGTACGTCCGATTTTGAGAGCGGTTGAATATAATGAATCTGCCTTGCCACTTCTGTAAAGCCCATAGTCGGATAAAAACTGGTACCTATAGGGTTCTGTTCCAGAGTTTCAATGCGAGCGTAGAGCATCCCTTCTGTCTGTAAATACGCCAATGCTTTTTCAATGAGTCGCCTACCGATGCCACGACGTTGAAACTTCGGTAGCACAGCGAGGTTCGGAATACCCCCGATGCGTGTTGAGCGATTAAGTCGGGTTGTGATGTAACCAGCAATCTCCGTTTCCACCTCTGCCACAAAAATCCCGTCCGGGTTTGCTACTGCATCGTCATCAATATGGGACATTTTGCGTTCTTCCCAGTCCATGTCGCCGATACGCCCAAACCGATCTTCGATATTTTTGTCTATGGATACCTTTTCAAAACAGATGGCGGTGATCTGTCGAAGCGTTTGTAGATCGCTCGGTTTATAGTTTCGGATCATCTCTTTATCTCTTTTTGTAGGTTTGCTTACGAGGTACGTCGAGTCCCTACAGGATATGCCGGTTTCTTAACTCACACCAATTAAGATATGGTATACCGTATGCCAAAAAAATACAAGTTTTCTGCCTGAATAATTGAAATGCTAAGATGGAGAGCCGAAAATTGAATGGTTCTGAGATTCAGAAGACCAATCTTGAAAAATATGTAGGTGTTTGCTATAATTGCGAACAGAATATTCTCAGGAGGAACATTGCGTGATTCGTGAAGCGATTCAAAAGGTTATAGCAGGGGATGCTTTAACCGAAGCAGAAATGATTGACACCATGAACGAAATCATGGAAGGTAAGACGACAGATGCTCAGATCGCCTGTTTTCTTACCGCATTGCGACTTAAAGGCGAAACAATAGAAGAAATTACAGGCGGAACGCGTGCCATGCGCGCCAAAGCCACGCCTGTTCCTACACGTCATAAGTCTGACTTGCAAGCTACCCCGAAGGTCCCACGACTTGTTGATACATGTAGCACCGGTGGTACAGGTTTAAACCATTTCAACATCTCAACAACTTCTGCCATTGTTACCACTGGCGCAGGTGTGCCGGTCGCAAAGCATGGCAATCGAGGCGTGACGCGACAGAGCGGTAGCGCGAACGTGCTTATGGCGTTAGGTGTGAACATCGAGATTGGTCCTGAACACGTCGGACGATGTATTGATGAGGTTGGCATCGGTTTTCTATTTGCACCAACACTGCACGGGGCAATGAAATACGCCATCGGACCACGGCGAGAAATCGGGATTCGGACGATTTTCAATACGATAGCTCCACTGACCAACCCAGCAGGACCACAAGCGCAGGTGATCGGTGTCTATGCACCAGAACTGACTGAGGCTCACGCGAACGCGCTGCATAATCTCGGATGCCAGCACGCATTTATCGTGCGTGGGGATGACGGTTTGGACGACATCACAACGACAACTACCTCACGCGTCTCCGAACTCCGAAACGGTGCCGTTAAAACCTATACGCTTGATCCCACAACACTCGGAATTCCGAGAGCGGAACCTGAAGCACTCTTGGGTGGCGCGCCGGAGGAGAACGCTGAAATGATAGTCAATATCCTGAACGGTGAGAAGGGACCCAAACGCGACATTGTTGTGCTAAATGCTGGGGCAGCGATTACTGCAAGCGGAAAAGCGGATAGTCTTGATGCCGGTATCGAACTTGCCTCAGAATCCATTGACTCAGGTGCCGCACTCGCGAAGTTAGAAGGACTGAAAGCAGTCTCAAACGATTTTTAATTGTTCGCAAGGCGTTGAATAGAGTAATTTGTTTAATAGATGTTTCCGCACTCCGCAAGGTGAAATTGAAAAATTGATACTTGACACTATTATTGCCCATAAACGGAAGGAGTTGGCAGCCGAACAAGCACAGGTGCCGCTGGTGCAGTTGGAAACGGAGGTTATGAACCTACCTCCAACACAGGATTTTGGTGCCGCCATCACAGGCAGCGGGACAGTCAAACTTATCGCCGAGGTGAAGAAAAAATCGCCCAGTAAAGGCATTATTCGCGAAGATTTCGATCCAGTGTCAATTGCCAAGACCTACGTAGAGAACGGTGCTGCTGCTATTTCCGTACTGACAGACAAACATTTTTTCGCAGGCGAACTCGCCTATCTGCGCGCAATCCGAGAAATCGTTGATGCACCACTCCTAAGAAAAGATTTCACGATTGATCCGTATCATATCTACCAAGCTCGCGCAGCGGGGGCAGATGCTATCTTACTGATTGTAGCGGCATTGACAGAAGCACAACTACGGACATTTATGGATGTTGCGAAGTCGTTGGCACTGGCGTGTTTAGTGGAGGTACACACAGAAGAGGAATTAGCCGTTGCTTTAGGTGTTGATGCACAAATTATCGGCATTAATAACCGAGATTTGCGTACATTTCACACGGACATTGCCACAACATTTCGGTTGCGTGAGGCTATTCCAGCGGATAAAATTGTGGTGAGTGAAAGCGGTATCTACTCGCGTGAAGACGTTATACTGTTGCGGGAGGCGGGTGTGCAGGCGATGCTTGTCGGTGAGTCATTGATGCGGAGTCCTGACATTGGCGAACAGGTTCGCAGCCTTTTAAACCATTAAATCTGGGCAGTGGATGCTTTCGCTAAATGTCGTCTGTGGACGTTACAGGGTAGTAACGGTAATGCCGTGCCGTTTCAGAAGTGCAGTGGTTACGCCGTCACCAGCCGTGAGGGTTCCTGAAAAAGTGCCGTCATAGATGTCGCCACAGCCACACGATGGGCTCCTCGCTTTCAGAATTACGTGTGTCGCGCCGTTTGATTGAGCAACCTCTAAAGCGTGATGCGCTCCTTTCACATAGGCTTCCGTTACGTCTGTCCCGTCAGCAGTCATAACCTTTGCTTTACCGTCCAGAACATCATCACCATCACCTCCAACGATTTCTGCGGGGGGACGCGGCGTTGGTAAACCGCCTGATTCCTCTGGACAGACAGGAATAAGTTGATGTCTTTCTTCTTGCCTTATCGCTGTCTCGTTTCGGCTGTCACCGCCGTCGTATCGGCAGCGAACTCCCAAAAGACAGGCACTAATGACTACCTTCATCTTCTCGTAAGACCTCAAATTGGTTCATGATTGGACCCGTCTCACCTACTTTCAGTTGCAGGTAGGTATCTTCAAGATGACAGAGAATATCACATAATAGCAAGATACGACAAACCTCAGTGTTTTGACCTTCCGAGAGCGCGCACGCCATACGCACGGAGGTGGCGGTTCCACGTAACTCAGACGGGAAATCCTCCAAGACGTTATTGACATTCACCCCGAACCCCAAGACGAAAAAAGGTTGATGCTCCTCATCATAGACGAGTTCTGTTAGGACTCCCGCGACCTTCTTCTTTGCGATCCGAACATCGTTAGGCATTTTAATCCGCGCGTCAAGTTCGTGCGTCGTGCGAATCGCTTTAGTTATTGCAATGGCACCGACGAGATTCGGGAGTGTAACCTGATCTCGAAGGAGCCGATGTTTAAGCACAACGGACACAAGGAGACATTTGCCTGACGGTGCTTCCCAGTTCCTACCATATCTGCCTCGTCCAGCGGTCTGGTGCTCCGCAATGATGAGTGTTCCCTCTGCCGCGCCTGCCTTGCCACGCGCAATAGCGATGTCGTTGGTAGAAGCGACCTGTGAATAGTGCTCAATATGGCACCCAATAAATGCAGTCTGAAGTGTTTCCTGCAGTTTTTTTATCTTCGCTCCAAGTGTGGAAGTACAAGGTTGATTCATTGAATTCTGGGTATAAGATTCGCAAGCCGCCGTTGTTGGTTGCTACCGGTACTTAGCCGTGTTAAAAAAATCCATAACCTACTGACTCAGATGTTTTTCCGCTTCAATCCGCCACTGTTCAGGCGGGTTGAGTTCAAGGAAGCGTTGCCATTGCGCTCTCGCCTGTTCACGCTTCTCCCTGTATTCATACATCAACGCGAGGTTATAGTTTGCTGTCAAGTTGCCGGGTTCCAGTTGTATCACCCGTTCAAACTCTTCTGTCGCTGCGCCGAGTAGATCCATACTGAATAGATTATTGGCGTAGTTAAGTAGTGTCGGCACGTGAGTGTCGTCCAAAGCGAGTGCCTGTTCCAGCGTCTCTTTCGCGGCGTTGTAATCTAAAGCGTGTGCATAGTATAGATCGCCGAGACGTTGATATGTCTTGACGGCAATGCTGTCCCCTTCTTCAAGGGGTTGTTGTATAAGCGCAGTCTCCGCTTCATAATGTTGGATTGCCTGCTTCCACGCCTGTTCCCATTCCGCAATCTGTCCCAGATGCAAGTGGATCCCCCTATATTTTGGCGCGTAAGAGAGCATATTTTCAAAAACATCTTTGGCAAGACGCTGCCGATCTATTTCAAGATAAATGACTCCGAGTTGATAGTTCGCCTCACGGTTTCTGGGTTGAAATTCAGTTACCTGCTTGAAATCCTCTAAAATTTGGCTATAGCGATAAAGTGTTTTGCCAATGTGTTTGTAACGGAGCGTGAGCATCCCACGGTGAAAATAGGCATCTACATAGTCTTGATTCAGAGCGATAGTCGTGGTGTACTCCTTGACAGCCATCTCAGCATATTTATGGTAATCATCTCCAAGCGTCTCGGCATGTTGGTCGAGTATGCGTGCATAACTATAGTGCCAATCGAATTTCTTAGGATTGTATTGATTTGCCAATCCGTAGTACCGAATGGCGCTCTCGCGTTCGTCGCGCTTCTCAAAAATGACGGCAAGAAGATGATGAAGTTCTGGATGCTCAGGTTCAATTTCCAATGCCGACGGATAGATCCGAATGATGTTATCCTCATCATTGCGTTCGCGATAGATTGCACCGAGTCGGAAAAATGGTGTTACTTCTGTTACTTCAAAAAAAGGGCTTTCAATCGACGCAGTATCAAGTCCAATCGTTTTCTCGTAATGGACGATAGCGTTGTCTATCTCACCCTTTTGTTCAAACAGGATTGCTGCATGGTAATGTGCAGAAACATCATCTGGATATAACCGAACAGTTGCAAGAAACGCGGGCAGTGCAGCCTCAGGCTGTTCCAGTGCGAGGTAGGACAGTGCCAGTAGATAGTGTGCCTCGGTCGTGTTGGGTGCAATTTCAATAATTTTCTGTAAGGTGTCGATTGCTTGCTGATGTGCCTCTCGATTTCGGTAAATGTGAACTATCTTGAAAAGCACATCTATTTGCTGTGAATCTAATGTCAAAGTGCGTTTATAAAAGATGAGAGCATTGTCTATGTCGCCGTGAGCCTCGTAACTCTGTCCCAGTAGGTAGACAGCACCAATATCCTCCGGAAACAACAGGATGTGCGTATTTAATGATTTAATAGCCTCTTGATAGTCCGCCGCCTCAAAAGCACTTTGCCCTTGCGCGATAAATCTATTCCCTAATTCTGGGTTTAATGCCAAGGCATGTTTAAAGTAGATAGCAGCAGTATCTACATCTCCGTGCTGGTGATAAAGTTCACCCAGTTTCAAGTAAACATCGTTGAAATCCCCTAAGAGGAGTTCCGTTTGCAGATGACTTGGATCTGCTTCTATAATTTCAAGGGTCTTTTGGTAATGCTCAATAGCTTTCTGAATGTTGCCCGCATCAGCTTCAAGCGTACCCGCATAAAAGTAGGAACGCGGATCGTCAGGCAGGACTAATATTGCTTTGTCAAGGAGTGGCATCGCTTCATCTGCGGTCATCAATCCTGCGAAGTAAGGTTCAAGCGGTTCATAGAAAGTGTCCTTAAGACCCGGCGTACCTGATAATGCTTGTCGGTAATATTGCACCGCTGCCGTGGTATCACCACTGGTATAGAGGTTCTCGCCGAGTGCGAAAAGAGCTTTAGCGTGCGTCGATTCAACCTCAATTACGCGTTGATATATTCTAATTGCACCGTCCGTATTCCCTTTTTCATTGAAGATGACTGCCAATTCATAAAGGGCTTGTGCTGAGTAGTCCTGATATTGCGATCCTTTCGCGTATTCTTTTAATGCTTCATCAAAGAACCCCTCTGTCGCAAGTACCTGCCCAAGTTTGAAGTAGGCGGGTGCGAACTTCTTATTTTTCTGGGTAATACTCTCGAAGGTCTGGCGGGCACGGTCAATTTCACCCTGAGCAAAATAAACCAAACCGATACCGTATTGCGGATATTCCCACTTTCTATTGATCTGCCGCGCTGTTACAAAGGCGTTAAGTGCCACCATGTAGTCCTGCCGTTTCAAGTGGATTTCACCCATCCGATAGTAAGCAGGATAATAATTAGAGTTTAAACGGACACACGCCTCAAATTCAGTAAGTGCTAAATCATCTTCGCCCTGTTCCTGATAGATACCGCCGAGGTTGAAGCGTGCCCATAATAGATCTGGATTAATCTCAACGGCGCGCTGTAAATAAGCAATAGCAGTATCCAATGTTCCGCCGGTTTGTGTTGCTTGAAGGGCATGTGTGTACCCCAAGCCGTAATAGAACGCCGCCTTGATTGTGGGAGAAGCAGGTTGCTGTGCTTGGCGGTTATTTTCTCTTGCAGTATAAAGCGTGAGGAGCGCGGCAAGTCGTCCCTGTTTCTGCCACTTGAGGATGAGTTCACGATGTTTTTCCGCGGGTTTCTTCTTTTCTTGCAACACTTTTGTGAAGTCTTTTCTCATGTTCGATTCCCACTTTTCTGCTGCGGAAGAAACCTGTAAGAAAGGCGTATTGAATCCGATGCCTACGATTAGCATTATAAATATGGGATTTAGCACTATTTTTTTCATTTTTCTAATTTTCCTTGCGGTTCTTTCAACTTTTCCTAATAGAAGCGATCAAATCAACTCACATACTTAAAAGATCAATTTTTGCGCGCGTTGGCATTGAAGGTGTTGCACCAACGACAGTCACTGCCGCTGCCCCAGCCGCATTTGCAAACCCGACTGCTGGACGTAGGATCTCGCCACTTGCCAGCGCGGTCGCGAGTGCGCCACAAAACGCATCACCTGCCCCTGTCGTATCCACGGCATCAACAGTCAATGCCGAAACATATTCAGATTCGGTTGCTGTCAACATCAATGCCCCTTGCTCTCCAAGCGTTAAAACAACAGCGGTGCTTTCGGCATCCACCATGCGAGTGCGTAACACCTCTGCTGCGCGGCGTGCATCTTCATAATTATCAACTTTTACGTCCGACAACAACTCGGTTTCGGATTGGTTCGGGGTGAGAATATCAACAAACGCTAACAGGCTATCCGGCAGTGGTTGCGCAGGTGCAGGATTTAATATCACAGTCGTCCCATGTGCCTTAGCAATCGCTGCAGCGTGCTCGGATACTGCTATTGGTGTCTCTAATTGTAAAAGTAGCACATCAGCGTTTGCGATGTCGTCGGTAGCAGTGTCTATATCTGTTGTTGTGAGTGCCATATTTGCGCGCGGCACGACGATGATGCTATTGTCGCCATCCGGTTCAATGACGATAGTTGCCACACCCGTCCCAACATCCGTACGTTTTGTGACAAACCTGTTATTAATGTGTTCGTTTTCCGTTGCTGCGAGTAGCATATCCCCGAAAAGATCGGCACCGACACTTCCGATAAGTGTGACCTCGGCACCTAACCGTGCAGCGGCAGTCGCCTGATTAAATCCTTTTCCGCCTGTGAAAATATCAAAAGCATTGCCGATGAGCGTTTCGCCTTTGCCGGGTCGCCGCGTTGCGCGGCATACCAGATCGACGTTCAGGCTGCCAACAACGGTAACTTTTGGTGTTGCTTGGTTCATCACGACTTGTTCCTATCTTCTAACGATTTTTAACAATTATAGTTGACATACATTGCCACTGTCAAGGTTTTTACAGCAGTTCTGGTTCCCTTCTCTCCTGAATTTTACAGAGCAAGTTTTGGCTTGCCAGCTACATCTGAAAGTGCTATTATGCACACAAACAGAAGTATTACAGACATCCTATGAACCTGAATGCTGAATAATCTCATGAATTCTAAATTGAAATATGTTATCGGCTTTCTAATATTTTTCGGCATCAGCCTTGTGCTTAAGTGGCGAGCAGAACAGGTGGGCGATGCGGAGATCCTTGTGTGGTACAGCATAATTCCGCCGTTACTTGCTGTTACGTTAGCGATTCTGACAACGCGATTGCTTCCAAGTCTCAGCATAGCGGTAGGTGTGGGGATTGTGCTCTCGTGGTATCAACAAGGTGCCATCCCAATCGGTTTTTTGACGGAAGTTGTCTGGTTTGTACGTGCTGTGAGCATTGGAAATGAGGGTGTGGACCTGTTCAATTTCTGGGTCGTCCTATTTGTTTGCCTCATCATGGCGACGATCTCCGTTGTGGTAGCGTCCGGTGGTATCGGTGGTGTTGTTGTATGGCTTTCTCAGTTTGCAAAGGGACCCCGTTCAGCCCAATTTATCACGGGGTTGATGGGGATCGTCATCTTCATCGGGGATTACTCCAATGCCATGCTTGTCGGTCCCACGATGCGTCCACTCACGGATCATCATCGCGTCAGCCGCGAGAAATTGGCGTTTCTTGTGGACTCCACGAGTGCCCCTATTGCCGGTCTCGCGTTTGTCAGCACATGGATCGGTTATGAAGTGGGTCTTTTTGAAGATATCGCCAAAACAATAGGGCTCGAACGCGATGGGTATTCCATGTTTTTTGACGCGCTCAGTTTCCGGTTCTATTGTATCCTGACGATTATCTTTGTTATCGTCAATGCGATCAGCGGCAGAGATTACGGGGCGATGCACAAAGCGGAAAGGCGTGCTCGGGCAACCGGCAACGTCGCCGCTCCGGATGCTAAAGCACTTGGACACACTTCATCTTTCACGAGTCTGCCAAATGCTGTCACACAACCATTTTCAGCAGTTTTACCACTCCTAACGCTTTTCGGATTGCTGTTGGCGGGTTTCTGGATCGATGGTGAGGGTACAGGGTTTATTCTCTCCCTAACTGCGTGGCGAGACGCTCTTTCAAAGGCAGACAATGTCAAGATTCTTGCCTGTGCGGCAGGGAGTGCATTTATTGTCTCAATTGTTTGTGCCCGCTGGCTCTCAGAACTACGATTCTCGGACATTGCTCCGGTTGTTTGGAGCGGTGTGAAAGGGAGCCTAACGCCGTTGAGTATTTTACTATTGGCGTGGGGGTTAAAAGCGAGTTGCGACAGACTGATGACAGGTCAATTCCTTGCAACGATGCTCAGCGATATTGTGTCGCCACTGTGGTTTCCAGTCCTTGTCTTCATAACCGCCTCCGTTACCTCTTTTGCAACCGGGACAAGTTGGGGCACAATGGCGATCCTGATTCCCACTGCGATCCCAGTGGCGTTTTCGCTTGATAATGGAAGTTACGGGTTAACGACAATCATTTGCCTCGGTGCAGTGTTAGACGGTGCTATCTTCGGAGACCATTGCTCGCCACTTTCAGATACAACGATCCTCAGCTCCATCGCGAGTAGTTGCGATCCGCTTCACCATGTGAGGACACAACTACCATATAGCCTCACTGTGGCAGTCATCGCTTTAGCTTGCGGCTATCTTCCTGCCGCGCTCGGTTTCTCTTCAACGATCGGAATTGTCGGTGGCACGGGTTTAATTATCTTGCTATTTTTTGGCGTAGCTCGCAAGCCAAAACTTGCTACATAATGTATAGCATTGCAGGCTTCCGTTTTTAATTTTACCTTGCGGTTCGGTGAGGTGGGTTGGGAGCGTGAACGTGCTTCTTCGTAGAGTCGCTCTCCATTACATTACGAGCTACGCGCCTGAGTTTTTCAGGAAAGGGGAAATCACATGAAGGTTGAGCTTGAAGGAAAGGTAGCAGTTGTTACGGGGGGTGCGAATGGCATCGGTCGCTCTACCGTAGACGCGCTGGTTAACAATGGTGCACAAGTCGCAATCGTTGATATAGACACGCAAGCAGGCATGAAAACCGTTGAAGAGGTGAAAGAAATCGGCGGGACCTGTCTGTTTGTAGAAGGCAACGTCTCAGACGCGGCACAAATGGAGGATGTTGCCGCTCGGATTGCGGCGCACTTCGGCAAAATAGAGATTTTGATAAACAATGCCGGAATTAACACACGAAGTGATAGAGTACCGATTCATCAGTACACCTTAGAGGACTGGCAGCGGATCTTGGAGATAGACCTCACGGGTGTTTTTGCAACAAGCCGTGCTGTTATCCCGCATATCTTGAATGCTCACAGCAAGTCTGGTTCCGAAGACGCGACTGGACGTATTGTCAACATCAGTTCTATTGCCGGGTTGGTGCCACTGCGTTTACAGAGTGCTTACGTCGCGGCGAAAGCAGGTGTTGCCAATTTGACGCGTTCAATGGCGTTGGAACTCGGGCCGGAAGGGATTCTGGTAAATGCTATTGCCCCTGGTTCCACCTTGACGCGTGGGACGAAGGCACTCTTTTATGGAGATGACGGCGCGTACACAGAAAACGCCGCGAGCCTGCTATCGCATATTCCGCTTGGAAGACCGGGGCAAACGACTGAAATCGCAGCAGCGGTGCTCTTCCTCGTTTCGCCAGATGCGAGCTATATTAATGGGACTGTCCTCCCGGTGGACGGTGGTTGGATCGCGGGTTATACGCGAGATTGGTAAATTAGCAACGATGTCACGGCACACGGTGTGTGCCTACTACTTTAATAGAGGAGAAAAAAATGGCAAAAATTACGATGTTCAAAGGATATCAAGGAGAACCCCCTATTCCGAAACCTGCCCATCAGGTGCAAGCGAATGTTGTCACGGTTCAAGACGGTGTCCCTGTAAAGTATTCGGGCTGTGATGGTATCGGTGTACGTGTTGTGCATCCTGCCAACCCGAACGCGCCGGCACAAAACTTGGGGTTAGTCGTGTTTTTTGTGCCACCACATGTTGTTCTTGAACCGGGGAGCCACCATACCGAAGAATGCTACGTGATTCTAAAAGGGAAAGGCGTGATGACACTCGCTGATGAAAAGGTGCCCGTTGAGGCAGGAACATTCATTCATCTCCCACCGTGGTGTGAGCATGGTATCGAAAATACAGGTGATGAGTCTATGGAGGTATTGATTTGTACATCTCCACCGAACCCGTAAATTGACCGATAAATTGAGATTCTAAGCGATAAAATCCGCTAATTTCACGTATATCCACACTTTTCGGCAATTTTTTGCATTTTAATTTAACCCTTTTTCTATATTTTACGTTAAATATAGGCAGGTAACCACGTCTTTATAATTAATATAATTAATTTGTGGGGGTTTTTAATTTATGCGAGGGATAATGCCGAAGTCATCTGACGTGCGGCGGGATTTTCTACGAAAAAAACATTTCAATGGAAACTCCGCCTATGAGCAACCGGCTGACGAAGAGCTAACATCAATGGAAGAAGTGCCCGAAGCGTTAGAAGAACGGGTACAGGCGCTACTCGCAAACGGAGAAGAAATCAAAGTCGCTGTCTCAACCGATTTGCGGTTTGATGGCAACTATGGAAAAGATTGGGTAATTGCTACTGATAGACGTCTCATCGCCTTTAATCAGAACGGTGCACCGGAGCCTCAACTTCGTGAGATTCCACTTACCTCAATTGAGGCTGTTGAGATCGTTGAGATGTACGGTAACAATATCCTCAAGGTCAGAACATCCGAGGATGCCACGGAAGTTGCCCGCTACTCACGCCGGGTCTCGCCAAAGTTTGAATTGGCAACCCCTGAATTGGAAACGTTGGTTCAAGATGCGAACCCGGACGTGGAACATGAGAAACAACACCGTCCGCAAGGCTGGGGAAAAAATAAAAACAAATGCGAAACATGTGGGAAACCGCTGCCACGCTGGTCGGGCGTTTGTGTTAATTGCGTTGAAAAACGGAAACTCATCTTCCGGCTTATTAGGTATTCGTTTCCCTTCTGGCGTGTCTCGATACCTGCTCTTGCCTTGATGATGGTGATCCGGCTGGTATCACTCTACCCAACCATTTTGAGCAAGGAAATGGTTGATAACGTCCTTCTTCCGGCAGGGGCAGCTGCAACTGGTGCCATGCTAACTGAAACCGGCGAACCGCTCCCTCCACCGACGTGGGGACATCTCACTGGAATCGTCGAAAGCATCTCCGGCTGGCTGACGCTTCCTATCGCTGGAAGTTGGGGGCACCTCACTACCATTGTTCTCTTAATGGTAAGTTTCAATGTCTTTACCATGGGGGCTTCCGCTGTGCGGGGGTATATGATGGCTTGGGTGGGCCAAAATGTCACGCGCCGGCTTCGGAACGAAACTTATGAACACCTCAATTCGCTTTCGTTAGACTTTTACAATCAGCGTGACACCGGTAACCTCATGTCGAGAATCACAAGCGACGTGGCGAGGCTCCGAGAGTTCATCGCAAGCGCGTTGCAAGATTTAATGGGTGATTCATTGACGCTTGTTTACATCTGCGTCATTATGTTTGTCACAAATTGGAAATTGGCGGTTTGGACGCTAATTCCGGTGCCCTGTCTTATTTTCTTCACCATCTTCTTTGGAAAAAAGATGGGCAAGGTGTTTTCCGTGCTCTGGAAACGGCATGCCGATATTAGCACTATACTGGCAAGTACTATCCCGGGCGTACGGGTCGTCAAAGCCTTCGCTCGCGAACGCTATGAGGTAAATCGATTTAGCGAAAAGACATATCAAGTGTTTGATGGCGAAATGAATGCCGCGAAGTTGTCGACACTGTACCGCCCGATCATGGAATTTATCGTTTTCTCCGGTTCCATTCTGATATGGTTGGTTGGTGGTTCGCAGATCTTTGAAGGGTTCCTAACGCTCGGCGAACTTTTTATGTTCCAGGCGTTGATGGGACGGTTCTTCAGACCCGTCTATACGCTCTGTCAGATGAATGAACGGTTCATCCGAGCCGCAACTTCTGCTGAACGCGTGTTTGAAATCATGGATACCCCCCCAAGTGTCGCTGAGAAAGAAGATGCGATCGCGCTTGGAGACATTAAAGGTGATGTCGAATTCAAAGATGTTTATTTTTCTTACGACACAGAAAAGAATGCTATCAACGGTATCAGTTTCCGGGCAGAAGCGGGTGAGATGATTGGGCTGGTCGGACATAGCGGTGCCGGGAAAAGCACGGTTATTAACCTGATTACCCGTTTCTACGATCCGAGTGAAGGCTCAATAGAGATTGATGGGCATGACAGCCGCGATATTAAACTGAAGGCATTGCGGCAACAGGTTGGTGTAGTACTTCAAGATCCATTCCTGTTCCAAGGGACGATAGCTGAGAATATTGGTTATTCAAAACCCGGTGCCTCTCGGCATGAAATTATCGCAGCAGCGAAAGCCGCAAATGCGCATGAGTTCATCGTCAAATTCTCTGATGGTTACGACACGATGGTAGGGGAACGTGGTGCTCGCGTATCCGGCGGTGAACGACAGCGAATTTCTATTGCCCGCGCGATTCTGAAAAACCCGAAAATTCTCATCTTAGATGAAGCGACATCTTCTGTGGACACAGAGACTGAGTCGAATATTCAGGAAGCGTTGGAACGGCTTGTCCGCGGTCGGACTGTATTTGCTATCGCACACCGACTCTCTACTCTCAAGTATGCTGACCGTCTGGTTGTACTAAAAGACGGAAAAGTGGATGAAATCGGTACGCATGCGGAGCTTCTTGCCAAAGAGGGCACCTATGCAGGTTTGTGTGAAAAGCAGATAGAATTGTCGAAGATTCGTGCCTTATAGGTAACCCTATCGTTCTGGTGCGCGCCTTGAAAGCACGCACCAGAAACCCCTTTCTTGATATAGGAGAAGGAGAAGTTACATAATGCAGGAAGCTACCCCAATTACCGATGAGGTGCAATTTCTTGATGCCCCCAACGTCAAAATTGCGCGAAATTCATTTGAAGAGCTCACAATTGAACTACCAGACGGCACAAGTCACGCAAACGTTGAAGCAGTTCGATCCTTTCCGCTCACCGATTCTAACAAATATATCACGCTGCTGGATAGCGAGGGTGAGGAAATCGGTATCATTCAGGACATCAAACAGTTGCCTCGCGAGTCAGCGGAAATCCTTGTGTCGGAGTTGCAGAAACGGTATTTTATGCCGAAGATAACCAAAATCCACGAACTGGATGGTCAGTTCGGTGTTACACAGTGGGTCGTGGAAACGAACCGCGGTCCTGTAACATTTGGCATGCGTACCCGATATGATGTCGTCAGTCTTGAGAATGGACGGGTGCTTATTAAAGATGCCGACGGTAATCGTTACGAGATTGAGAATTATCATCATTTAGATCCGGCGAGTCTCGCCCTGCTTGAAACGCAATTATAGCAGTTATTCCAGCAGGATATTCAATTATTTTTAAGGCGCAGTTTCCTATATTAGGCGGATCGCGCCTCTCTTTTTATTTAAATGAAATAGTCCTGCTGAATTTACACCTATGGAGGTTGGTAAGCGTGGAAAACGTAAGAATTGAACGGATTGAATGGGCACGCTTGACAGGCGAACGTCCTCGCAAAGCGGGTTGCAATTCGAGGCTTGGCGAACACGGGTTGCACGTCCGTCCCGCCATTGCCCGTATAACAACAACAGATGGTGCCAGCGGCTTCGGATTTTCACCGATTTCTCGCGAAAAAGCACAAGCAATTGTCGGATTTCAGCTCAGCGATGCATTCGATACAGAGAGTGGTGTCGCTGAAGAATTCAGAATATTAGAGTACCCGCTCTGGGATCTCGTAGGAAAGTTGGCGGAAAAACCGGTTTACGCAATGCTTTCGGGAGAAAACGGAGCGTTTCGCGCCCCGTGTTATGATACTTCGCTTTACATTGATGATTTGCACCTTGAGGACAATGCTGAAGCGGCGGCACTCATTGCATCTGAGGCATTAGAGGGAAAGGCACGCGGACATAATGCTTACAAAATCAAAGTAGGGCGCGGCGCGATGCACATGCCACTCGACAAGGGAACCCAACGAGATATTGACGTTATTCGTGCAGTCCGAGAGGCAGTGGGACCTACCGCATCGATTTTGATAGATGCCAACAACGGCTATAACCTCAATCTTACCAAACAGGTTTTGGGCGGTGCTGCTGCTGCAAACGTCTATTGGATGGAAGAGGCGTTCCACGAGGATGCTCGTGTTTATAGCCTGCTAAAAGAATGGCTGAATGCTGAAGGTTTAGAAACCCGCATTGCTGATGGCGAAGGCGGGGCTTCACCGAATTTGGTGGACTGGGCAAAAGATGGACTCATCGATATTGTTCAATACGATATTTTCTCCCCCGGATTCTCGCGCTGGCTTGAACTCGGTCCCGAGTTGGATGCCGCGAACGTCGGCACAGCCCCACATCATTACGGGGGACACTACGGAAATTACGTAACTTGTCACCTTGCCGCAAAGGTAGAACGGTTTGAATTTGTTGAATGGGATCATGCGACCACTCCTGGCTTAGACGACTCCGGGTATTCTATATCAAACGGTTATGTGAACGTTCCACAAAGTCCCGGTTTTGGGCTGAATTTGGATGAGGCACCTTACCAAAAAGCGATGGCAGAGAACGGATTTGAGGTACGCGCGTAGCAACGCTTCTACATGTAAAAGGACTTTGTAGACACGCTTGGCTTGTACGCCAAAATGAGGACGAAAACTATGGGACATTTAACTGCAGCAGACAAAGAATTCTTCAAAGAAAACGGTTATTTGGTTGTGCGCAATACCTTGGAGCGGGAAGCGATTGATGCTGCCCTTGACAGACTCTGGGAAGCAATGGACGAAGACAGGAACGACCCGGAATCATGGATACGCAAAGGGTACCGCACAGTGCCTGTTGGTAACGAAGAAGTTATCAGCGGTACAACATACAACAACCGAGTCTTCGCTATGGCAGAGGAACTTGTCGGCAAGGACAAATTGAATACGAGCGGTGGCGCGGGACCGCATATCAATTTTCCGGATCCAGACAGGAAATGGAGTGAACCGAGGGGACATCTTGATGGTTATCACACGCCTACGAACGGTGTACCGAAAGGGGTCGTCGGTGCATTCACTCTGGGTGCCACGGTTTATCTCGACACAGTCGAAAAACAGGGCGGTGGATTTACTGTCTGGCCCCGAAGTCATCGGATTTGGGCAGAATACTTTAGACACCATGACTTGGATAGCCTTCCAGGGGGTGTCGCCCCGTTTGACTTGGGACCGAGTTATGAGTTCACTGGTGGGGCAGGTGATGTCTGCTTCTGGCATCATCAGATGAGCCATACCGCTGGTCCGAACTGTGGTAGCAACGTCCGAATTGCCTGCATTAGTAGGTACCGCCGAAGAGACCTCGACCAGATTAAGTTTGAAACTCCTGATGACATGTGGAAATATTGGGACGGTATTTCATAGCGTTTGGGTTTCTTACCTCGTATCAAATTCCGTTGTGTTGGAACACTTGCATAGTGATCCAAAACCACATCCAGAGATACACCGAAATTTTAATTTGTCAGATATTTTGATATATGTTATGCTTTTCTTAAGTTCATTTTACAGGAAGTAACAGTATCAACCTTCAGTTAGTATCAGTAATATGTTAGGGAAGTTTCGGAATGGACCTCTATCTGAACTCATCTAAAATCACCGAGATAATCGGTGTGGAAGAAGAAATAATTAACCGAACATTAGAACGGCGAGATGTGGACATTGAACCCTATCTGCGTGTCGTCTCTGCCCCATCGGAAAACCTTGGAGATCGTCCAAAGCCACAGATTCAGTTAAGGATTGATGGTCTCGCACTGCTCATAAAGAAACTTACCTATAATATCCCAACGGATGATATTATTGAGAACCTCAGTTGTCAGGTCTTTCATATTACGCATCTAAGGGAAACTTCTGAAAAATTGGAAGCAGAGAATCAAGCGCTTATCGCCGAAAATGAGCAGCTCAAGGAGAAAATTGAGACTTTCCAAACCGAAAGAGGGAATTTGTCCACAGAAGTTGAGGAACTGAAAAGTCAACTCATTGCGGAACAATCCAAAACTTGGGTAGCCCGTTTACTCAAACGCGGAGATTGACGGGGCTGAACAAACGCGGCTGAAGGTGCCATCCGTACAGGTATCGAAAAATCGCTATGGAAACCAGAGAAAAACGGAATCAACTGCTTGCGATCGGGTTCTTCGTGCTCGGCATGATTTTCCTCTATGTAGAGGGTATCTCATTAGTCCCATCCGTCATCACCCAAAATGCTGTTTTGCTCAAAGGCATCGCACTGGTGTTGCTGAGCATCGCTGCGATCCTCGCTGGTACTGCTTTCGAGAATAAACAGCGAATCGCTGTCATTTCCAGCATAGGCTTAGCGATCAGTCTCGGATTTCTCTATCTGCCTGTTCCTTCAATCTTGCGCGGTTCAGTTTTTCATGTGCTTTTCGCTTGTGCGATTGCGTTTGGCATGACAACCGCAGCGAAGCGAGCCGCGACTATCAGTTCAGCGGCCTTTGCCTGCCTCGGTATCATTTTTCTTTACCAACCTTTCTTTCCATCACTTAGTAGCACCGCTCTACACCTACTTCTACCCGGGGTAATCGTCTTCTCAATCGTTTTTTCGCAGAAAACCTTGTGTGAACAAATCTCTGTCGGCTTAATCGCGCTGGGTTTGATTGCGCTCTGTCAACCTTTTCTGATGCTATTCTATCAGACCGGGTTCCAACTGTTGCTTGCAGGATTAACAGGGTTTATTGTCGCAGCACACCGATAACATTTTTTAACTATGGGTTTTTGGGCACTGTCCTCCTATAAACATGCCACCCTTACGGAATTCAGTCTGTGTTGACATTGGCTGAAACCCTCTATTTTTACTGCGAAGCAATGGAAACCCTTGAACCCCAGCGGGATGTAATGTCTATAGAGGAACGATGACCAGAAACAATCATTTAAAAATTGTGATAGTAGGAGCCGGTGTCATTGGTGCCGCGATCGCGTATCATCTGTCCCGACGCAATGGTATCGCTGTAACTGTCCTGGAACGCGACATTCCCGGTGCTGGGGCATCCGGACACTCTTTTGCGTGGGCAAACGCCTTTGGGAAAGATCCGCGTGACTACCATACCCTCAATCGGCGTTCGTTGGATATGTGGTACCGGCTTGCCCATCAACTTGATGCGGATATCGGTATTCATTACGGCGGTGAAATGCGGTGGGAGAATAATCCAGAACGTGCGACGCAACTGCGTCAGCGCATCCGGCAAATTCAGGTGTGGGGTTACCCGTGTCGGCTCATTACTCGTGACGAGATGATGGCACTTGAGCCACACCTACAGCTTGGTACCGTGGCAGCCGCGTCCTTCTCAGAAGCGGATATTCACATTGAAACCGATAGGTTTATTGATGCTTGTCTCCGGCACGCCTGCGAAAGTGGCGCGGTTGTACACTCACAAACCGACGTTACGGGATTTGTCATTCGTAACGGTAGTATCGCTGCTGTCAAAACCGCTGATGCCGAATTTCCGTGCGATGTCGTCGTCTTAGCAAGTGGTGTTCAGACGAGTGAACTTGCATCCCTCGCGCAGATACATATTCCGCAACAGCGGAGTCCGGGTATCGTTATTAAGACGACGCCATGTGCTAAGGTTTTACAAAACGTCGCAATTATTCACGCGCCGTCGACAGATGAAAACCATCAGCACCTCCATCTTCGGCAACTATCTGACGGAAGTCTTAGCATCGGGCAGGGGACTCAAGAGGGGATAAATCGTGATGACTCGCAACAGCACGCCGATGCTCTTCTTGCCCGTGCCAAAGCTTATTTACCAGCGATAGCAGACACTGAAGCGATTCCAACACCGGTTGGGTATCGTCCGATGCCGCTTGATGGGTTTCCTGTGCTTGGGTTCACCGAATCGGTGCAAAATCTGTATATTGCCTTAATGCACAGTGGTGTAACATTGGCACCTTTGGTCGGTGAAATGGCAACCTTGGAAATTGCCGACGATGTAAGGGTGGATTGGTTCGTACCCTATCGACCAGAACGGTTTGGGTAGTCGATTGGTTTGAACTCAGTCACAATACCTAACAATAGGAGATACTTTCAGGAAGGGGACAATTGCGTCGAGCAGAGGACAGACTGAACCATTGGCGCAGTTTGCAAAGAGTTCTCGGTTGGTATACTTTTATCCATAAATGGTAGAGGCTCCCAGTTAGGAAGGTTTTGCCCAACTGCAATGCCATTATTTAGACAAAAGCGTGAGTTCGATAAAAGGAACCTCTACTTGTACCGCAAACTGTTAGTTTGCGCGGAATATGCCACAAACTAAAAGTTTGTGCTACAATTTATGTCTTTGAGACGCGAAAACGGAACCTTTAGACGGACGAAATGTTTAAGTAGAACTGACGTTAGACAGAACTCTCTAAAATTAAAGCAACGAAGGAGATAAAGATGTTAGGTGCAAGAAAATTTTCGTCGATTCAGCTTTTTACGCGAATTGCCATTTCTGTTTCCATTTTGATTTTTATATCAGTTCCTCTTAGCTTCGGCGGGGAAATCCTTGATGACTTTGATGATGGCGATACAGAAGGCTGGGAACGCTCCCCACAGAATGAAGATAGCAAGTCCTTCTGGGGTATAGAGAAAGGGAACACTTTCGTCACTTTTGATCCAAAGGGTCTCGTGTGGAGCGAGGCAATCTCCCAGTTCAATTTTACCGGCGAAGGATTAGATGTTGGTGCTCCAAACAAATGGACAGACTATGATGTGGAGGTTGATTTGCGGCACAAAGAGGTCGCCAACTTCCCAGGTGGCGTTCGTGGGCGCGTTGACCTTGAGACAGGCTCACATTATGTTGTCTGGCTGTATCCAGGATCAGCAAAAATGAATCTGTTTAGTAATCCGGGCTGGGATATTAATACCGGTCTGCAAAACCACGGTGAAGCTCCATATAAACCAGAGGTGGATAAATGGCACACGGTCAAATTGAGCTTTTCAGGGACCACCATCAAGGTTTTCTATGACGGGGAGATGATGATTGAAGCAAAGGATAGTCAGTACAAAAGCGGAACGGTAGCACTGGGGAATCAGGACAGAATTGTGGATTACGATAACGTCCGCATCACAGGTCCCGATATTCCAAACTTAAATGCGAGTGCTATCGAACCACAAGATAAATTGACGATAACTTGGGGACAGATAAAGTCGTCGTTTTAGCGTCTATTTATAGTCGGATATAAAAATAAGTTTACATCTCTTCTGTAGGAGCGATCTCCGAATCGCGACCAAATGCACTGATAGTCGGGAATCGGAGTTCCCTCTTACGCTTTAATAATGTAATGTTAATTGTAAAATCTACCATAAAAAAGAGTCGAATTCCCCGAAGAAGGTGGGTATAAATAGACGAGATCTACTGATTGATTTGGGAATTCGCGTAGAATTTGGTGGTTATTCCCGAAGTAGATTTTACTTTCCGTAGTGTTCTGTATACGCCTTCACAAGGTCACCCTTCCGAAAACCCGGAACAGCCGTAGCACACTCCTGCGCCAGATGCTCGTAATCAATATGTATCAACCGCGATAAGACGTTAAAGTCGTTCGCTTTTAAGAGCATCCACTGCTTATTCCGCTCACACCGCTTTTCATCTATCTCTCTACGAGAATAATCCTGCCATCCCTGACACGGCACAGCAAAGTCGAACGGGTTTTGAAAAACTTTCAAAGCGTCAGACGTGTTGTTATACTGCCACATCTGAAAATCTCGATGTCGAATCGGTAACGGCTTATATTGTCGCATGTCTGGGTGTGTACTTACCAAACGGGTCCATATCTGGAACTCCGTATTTACTGAATAGGATTTGCCAGTTTCGAGATGGAACGCGTCTCTTGGAAGAGGCAATTTACTGATAAACCGCATACTGGTATCGAGCTGCTTGTGAGTGCCAAATTTTCGGAAATTGACAGGTACGATAAACGCGACAATATCTGCCAAATGGGCGGCATGGTTAAAGAAGTCTATCGCTAATTTTCCGCGTTTGCCAAAGGGTGGATTACCGATAATGGCGGTATCACTGGGTGTGAACAGGAAGTCGGTGATTTTAAAAAAGTCTTGGGACATCAGATCGCTACATTTTGGGACGAGATCTATTCCTATCCGCTTTTCCGATGGTAAGAGTTTGTAAAACGCACCAGTGCCAGCCGCAGGCTCTATGAAAAAGAGGTCGCTGAGACTTCGGTTTAGTGTTGAAAGCGTATCCGTGAAATGCTCCCAACATGCTCTCGCGACCTCTGGTTTAGTGTAAAATTGGTCTAATGAATGTTGCACGATTTTTGTGAACTATACAGTGAACTACTCAAAGAGCACCAATTCGCCATCTTTGACAACCAGGATTTTCGGGGCGTAAACCGCCTCCCCGTGAGCATCAAAAGAGAATTTACCTAAAATTGTATCAAAATCTTTGATACTTGCGAGCGCGTCTCGAATCGCGGCAGAATCGGTTGATTGTGCCTTCGCGATCGCCTCCGCCAAAATGTAAAATGTCGCATACGAGCGCGCAGCATAATTGCTCGGTTCCATACCGAATGTGGCGGTATAATTTTCCACAAACGCTTGATTTTGTGGTGTATCAACAGCGGCACCCCATCCGATAAAAGTCATCGCTCCTTCAGCAGCCGCACCTGCCGCTTGCACATCTCCTCCGGTTAATGTGCGCACGATAAAGGGAGCGGATATACCGAGTTGATGCCCTTGGGTGAGGATGCCAGGTTTTTCTGGGGGTAAAGATGAAACAAAGATAACATCAGGAACCAGTGCCTGGATTCGGGTTAACTGTTCAGAAAAGTCGGTATCCCCCCCTTGGAAGGTTTCAGTGGCGACCACTTCAACCCCTTTCGCCGCCAGTACCTCCCGCACTGCCTCATCTCCATCAGTAGAGAAAGGATCAGTTTCATCATAGAGCGTAGCAGCTTGTTGATAACCGAGTTTCGCCTGTGTTGCTTCAATGCCGCTTGGTATCAGCACATCTGTGGCAAGTGAGACGCGAAAAGCAAAATCACCCAGCGCGCTGAGACCGCGAGCGGAGGATGTCGGACTTATTGCCACCACCTGATTCTCTTGGGCAATCGGGAAAACTTCTTCGGTTTGGCCTGAGGTAGCAGGTCCGAGGATAACAGATACTCCGTCTTGATGAATCAGTTTGTTAAAACCCTCAACCGCACCCTCTATAGTGCTTCCATCGTCTTCAATGATAAGTTTGAGTTGTACGCCGTCGTGTTGTGCGGCGTTAATCTCATCGAGTGCCAATCCAAAGCCTTGCGATATTGGGATGCCAAACGAGGTGCTGAGCCGGCCTGTCATCGGTAAGGTGACACCAATGGAAATATCTTCACTAACTTCTGTCATCTGAGATGTGGTAGGTTGAACAATCTGGGAAACTCGATCACACGCGGAAAGTCCCAGAATTAGCACGGTAACCGCGAATAATGTGAATTTTTTAGTATTCATAAAACTCCTTTGATTGTATACGAAATTTATACTTTAGTCTATTGCCAGCACGCGAAGTGCTTGTTGTTTTAACGTCCTTATTATATCATTTTCGCGCTGTAATTGAAAATAAAATCTCCTTGGTTTCCAATTGCCATGTACTTGACTAATTTTCTGTTATTGGATATATTGTAGTGAATTCAAGCGTCAAAACAGACAACTTCATATCAGGCGGAACAACATGACAACTGAAGCAAAATCACCGGTCCGCTGGGGAATTCTCAGCACAGCAAATATCGCAACAAAGGTCGCCCGCGCGATTCATCTCGCTCGGAATGCTGATTTAATCTCGGTCGCGAGTCGGACCGAAGAACGTGCCGCTGCATGGGGACGAGAGCATAATGTCTCTACGACCTACGGCACCTACGATGCACTCCTCACTGATGACTCAATCGATGCCATCTATATTCCGTTACCTCCCTCACTCCATGCCGAATGGACAATCAAAGCCGCCGAACATGGCAAACACGTCCTCTGTGAGAAACCGCTCGCTGCAAATGCTGATGAGGCTATCGCAATGGCAGAGGCTTGTCGCCAAAATGGTGTGCAACTCATGGACGGTGTTATGTGGGTTCACCATGAACGCACCGCGACGATGAAACAGAAACTAACAGACGATACCCTTGGACGGATCCGGCGAGTGACAGCGGCGTTTACTTTCAATTGGGACACAATTCCTGTCGGGAATATCCGAGCAATGAAGGAGTTCGCAGGTGGAAGTCTCGGAGATTTAGGATACTATTGTATCCGGGCGATTCTCTGGGCATTTGAAGATATGCCGACACAGGTTTTCGCGACGGCGCGTTACGAAGTTGGCGTGGATTTTAATCTTGCCGGTATCCTCTGGTTCAGCGATGAACGCATTGCTACCTTGGATTGCGGGTTTGATACAGGACTCCGAAAGTGGTTTGAGGTCGCTGGCACGCATGCCTCAATCGTCTGTGATGATTTCACCGTCCCTACGTCTGAGGACTCCGCTCGATTTTGGGTTCATGGATCGGACGGAAACGAGCGGAGCACTATTGACGGGTGCATCCAAGAGGTCGCAATGATTGAGAGGTTCTCTCATATTGTGCAATCTGGGAACCTTGAGGAAAAGTGGTCTGAAGTGGCAGTAAACACAGTGCGTGTCTGCGACGCGCTCCTTGAATCGGATCGACGTAAAGAAGTTGTCAAACTGTAAGACCAGAAACATCAATTAAGGATTGCTATGAAAATTACAAATATTGAAACTTTTATTGTGGATGCTGGTTGGCGTCCGTGGACTTTTGTGAAGGTCGAAACTGACGAAGGTGTCACTGGCTACGGCGAGTGTAGCGACGGCAGAAACCCTAACGGTGTGGTAGGGACTATCAAGGATTTCACACCATTGATGATTGGACGAGATCCACGCCCCTATGAGATGCGATTTTGGGACATGATTCGCGGCTCTCGGCAAAGCCCCGGCGGTATCGCGGCGAAAGCGATTGCCGGTATTGAGTGTGCGTTGGTAGACATTAAGGCGAAGGCGTTGGGAATCTCGGTTGTTGAGCTGTTCGGTGGACCGACACGCGATGATGTACGTGTCTACTGGTCGCACTGTGGATCTTCCCGCGCACGCAACTATGAACTCATCGGTGTGCCACCCTTAAAAAGCATGGATGACATCGCCGCATTAGGACGTGAAGTCGTCGAAAAAGGCTTCACTGCGCTTAAAACCAACGTCATTTTCCCCGGTGACACCGCATCTGTCCATTTCGGCGGTTTCGGGGGTGGACCCGGTACTACCGATGGGAACGTAACATCTCAAGTACTACGCCACATTGAAACCTTAATCGGCACTTTCAGAGAAGCCGTAGGTCCCGATGTCAGTATCAATCTCGATCTGAACTTCAACTTCAAACCGGAAGCGTGCATGCGTATCGCCAAAGTCCTTGAGCAGTTCGACCTGCTCTGGTTGGAGATTGATATGTACGACCATGAGGCTCTCCGGCAAATCAAGGATTCTACGACGACGAAGATATGTACCGGCGAAAACCTCTATTACATGCGCGAATACCTCCCCTATTTTGAATGTCGCGCTGCCGATGTGTTCATGATAGATGTGCCGTGGAACGGATTTGCCCCCTCAAAGAAGGTTGGTGACTTGGCAAATGTGTTCCAACTCAACGTCGCGCCTCACAACTACTACAGCCATCTTGCTACTCACATGAGCGCGAGTCTCTGTGCTGTCCTGCCCAATGTGCGAATCATGGAGATTGATGATGTCCCATGGAAAGACGAATTGACGACGCATGTCCCAGACATTACAGATGGCTACATGAAAATCCCGACGCGTCCCGGATGGGGAACTGATCTCAACGAAGAGGTTGCCAAAGCACATCCCTGGCCCGATCGGAGAGGGGAGTGGTAGACATATAATTGTACCATAAGTGTCAATTTTAGAAAAAAGCGGCGGATTTTTCTTTTCCCAAACGTTCTCATGCGGAAATTCTTCACACCTGTGATAAAAACATGTGGGGAGATTGCCCGCCTTAGTCCCGTAGGGACGTTATGTTTATAGGGGCGTGGGTCCAAAAATACCACAAGCCCTGTAAGGGCGGCATTTGTAAAGGTGCTGTCATGAGAAACCTAAATTGATGGCTAGGGATAAACATATAACTGTACCAACGAAAAGGGAAGCCTTAACTTTTATGAAAGTTCAGAATAGTGACACTCCGCGTGCCTCCGATGGTGAAATCCCTAACGATGCAAACGCACGTATGAAATCTGATATTGAAAGACAATTACAAGAAGCACGGCAACGTCTCCTTGACCTGACTGGGAGAAATCGTCTTCTGAACTACCGTCCAAGCAAGAGGCGAACTATCCACGTAATTGATGAAATCCCCAAGGAAATATTTGATATACTCGTTTTGCAAGAAAAGGTGATGCAATTTAAGCCTGCCGACAAACCAACTGAAGAACTTTCTTTATTGGATGAGGCGGAAACAGAACTTTTGCCATGGCTTCAAGATATAGACCCCGCAGAACATCACACCGATCGACGCTTACAAACCGGACTCGCGAGAGAAGAGCTTCAGAAACGGCAGTATTACATTTATCAACAGGCACAGTCTGTTTTTGAAGAGCAGGGGCATTCCATTCTGTATCTTGCGCTCGGTTACCTTGAGTGGAACGAAAGCAAGAATGCTGAACAATTCAACCTCGCCCCATTAATCCTTATTCCGGTTGAATTGGAACGCCAAAAAGTACGCACCCGATTTAATCTCCGTTGGAGTGGTGCTGAACTATTTCCAAATCTTTCCCTTGAGGCAAAACTCGCTGAGCAAGGTGTAGAACTTCCTGTCCTTGGAACACCTGAAAGCAAAGGCGATATTAATGTCTATTTTCAAGCAGTAACCGATGCAGTCGCCGAGCAAGAAAACTGGAGCGTTGTGTCAGACATCTACCTTGATTTCTTCAGTTTCACTAAATTTGTGATGTATAAAGATTTGGAACCCGAGAAATGGTCAATTGATGTCCATCCTTTACTTGGGACTGTTCTTGGAGATTCAACGAACATAACTGCATCTGTGGATAGTGGGCTTGAACCAGCAGAGATTGACCTAAAATTACCGAGCCAGAGTCTCTATCACGTAATGGATGCAGATTCCTCACAGATTGCTGTCATTGAGGAAATTAAGAACGGTAAAAACCTCGTCGTTGAAGGACCACCTGGCACTGGCAAGTCTCAAACCATCGCGAACGCCATTGCTGAACTTCTCGCAGTTGGAAAAAAAGTCCTTTTTGTCAGTGAAAAAATGGCTGCTCTTGAGGTCGTAAAAGGTCGACTTGACAGTGTTGGACTTGGTGATTTTTGTTTGGAGCTACATAGCCACAAATCAAACAAACGTGCGGTGCTCAATGAACTGGAACGCACGATCTCCGTGCCTCCGCCACCAGCAGTAGGCACAGAAGGAACTTTTGCCCAAATTGATTCCTTGAAAGCAGAATTGAACACTTACGTCAACGAGCTCCATGAACCCATTGGCAAGACGCAAAAGTCCCCGTTTGTGCTATTTGGCATTCGTGAAACAGCGCAACGGCATTTTGAAAGTGTCAAGAGTGATATGCTGCCAATTCGGTTTGCCAACCCAACCGAATATACACCGGATGACTGGACCACGGCAAAGCAATGTTTGGAAGGACTCGTAACTATATTACCTCGTGTAATACCTGTGGCTAACAATCCCTGGCGTGGCTGCAAACCCGACATCGTAACACCACCTTACTTAGAAGATACGAAAGCGTTAATTGGAACATGCGTCACGACGTTGGATACTTTGGAAAAGGCAATTCACAATCTCGCTGATGCTTGTGCGATTCATATTCCTATGATGCTGGAGACTTTACCATCAGCCTTGATAGGGGCCAGTGTGATGGCAAAAGCACTTCCTATTGAACGGGAGGTTTTGTTAAATGAAACATGGGATCACCCAGATGAACAAGTTCCAATATTAATAGGACAAGTTGAAACCATTCAGAAAAAACTTCTCGGAGCCTATGCTAAATTTAACATTAACTCACTCGCTAGAACAGCAGAGGCATCACGCGATTTAGAAGACACGATTCACAGTCTCGTTGATGTTTGTGCAATTCAACATATCAGTACGCCTAAACATGTCCAAGGCATGCTTAGTACGGCGGGTGTGATGGCGGAATCAATGCCAGTTGAACGAGAGGTTTTGTTAAACGAAGCATGGAATCGCCCTAATCCTGAGGCTGAAAAACTCATTCAACAAGTTGAAACCGTTCAGGAAACCCTTGCGAATGTATTAACTATTTTTAATCCAGCAGCTTTGGAGCGAGATATTTCATCACTACGCGATGAGTACAAAGACTTATGTGGAATATTCCCACTCTCTCGTTTCTTCAACCGCAAATACCGCTCTATTAAACTTGAGATTCGTGGGTTTTACAAAGAAAAACCACCTCAAAAAATAGAGCAAATTCTCTCATCTCTTGAAGAATTAGGGCACTGTATTAACATGCGAAAGGAGATACAGGCATTGGAGCAGACGGGTCGTTCTTTATTTGGATCGTATTGGAAAGCAGAGGAGAGCGATACAGACCAACTCCGCCAGTTTGCGGAATGGATTGTGTTGTTTCGGAAAGAACTTCTTAATGGTACGTTAACTGATACGGCGGTAAACATTGTTAGCAGAGAAATTGAGAACGAACATCTAAAGGAACTCATTACGCGAGCCAAAACACAATATGAGAATTTTGTAAAACAACGCGGAACTCTTTTCAGTCAACTTGACATTGACTCTAAAACCGTATTCGGTTTAGAAGCAGGAAATATATCTTTTGGCGAACTCTCTTCACGACTTGAAATGTGGCAAACAGAACTGCCTTTATTTCCTTCATGGATGCAATTCGTCTACAGCAATATTGGCGATCCACCCCAAAAGCCGGAACAACTTATAGCGGACCTCGCGAAATTGTCACAATGTACTGACCTTCGGAAAGAAATTGGAGATTTAGAACAAACTGGGCGGGATTTATTTGGTAGGTACTGGCGCGGCGAGGATAGCGATCTAAAACGATTACACGAGTTTAAAGAATGGATTATCGAGTTCCGCAAACAATTGATCGAAGATGTGCTTACAGAACAAGCTATTGATATAGTTGGTATTGGCGTGGAGCAAGAACAAATTGAACACCTCGCTAAACAGGTTGAAACTGCTAAAATCCGTTTCGTACAACAATGTGCCGCTTTATTCAATCACCTTAGGACCGATGCCAATACCTTATTTGGTGTAGAAACTAAAAAAATCCCCTTCGCTGCGCTACGTTCACGCCTTGAATTATGGGAGCAGGGATTAACTCACCTTCAGATGTGGCGGTCATTTGTGAAACAGTGTGAGGAGTGCCAACAAACGATCGCCCAGCCACTTCTTGACAGTATTGCAGGTGATATGCTTGAACCACAAGACGTATTACCGTGCTTTGAAGGAAGACTCGCTGATGCTCTTCTTGGTGAGGCATTTCGCGAACGTACTCCACTGGACGGTTTTGATTGTGTTTCGCATGAAGGAGCTATCGCAAATTTCCGCAAACTTGACAGAGACAGCATTAAATTGAATCGACAACGGCTTGCTAGCCAGCTGCATCAGAAGCTGCCTCATCTGCTAGGGGGGGCATCCCGAGAGTCAGAAATTGGAATTCTGCAAGGGCAATTCAACCGAAAGCGAGGACACATGCCCATCCGAAAACTGTTATCAACTGCTGGTAGATTAATTCAACAAATTAAACCGTGTTTTATGATGAGTCCGCTCTCTGTCGCACAATTTTGTGACCCAGAGATGATTCAATTTGACGTTGTTGTATTTGATGAGGCAAGCCAAATTCGTCCGGAAGATGCACTCGGTGCCTTGTTGCGCGGCAGGCAAGCCATTGTCATTGGCGATACTCGGCAGCTGCCTCCTACCAGTTTCTTTGAGCATCTTGTTGATACTACCGACGATGAAGCGAAAGATGACTTCACCACGTCAATTGCTGATGTTGAAAGCATTTTGCATCAATGCCGGCAGAGTTTCCCTACCAAGCAATTGAAATGGCACTATCGGAGTAAGCACGAATCGCTCATCGCTGTCTCCAATCAAGAATTTTATGAGAACAATCTCCTTATTTTTCCTTCTCCCTTTGAGCAGGTGGGGCATTTGGGGTTGAAGTTTGTCCATCTACCGGATGCTATCTATGACCGTGGACGTAGCTCGACGAATCGGAAAGAGGCGCAAGCTGTTGTCCATGCTATCTTTGAGCATTACCGTCACTATCCAGACAAAAGTCTCGGTATCGGTACCTTTAACATGAAACAGCAGCAAGCTATCCTTGACGAGGTCGAAGTTCAGTTACACCAGCATCCAGAAATGGAACGGTTCTTTTTGAGTACTCGCGATGAGCATTTTTTCGTTAAAAATCTGGAAACAATTCAAGGTGATGAACGCGATGTTATTTTCTTGAGTATAGGTTACGGGAAAGACACATCGGGCAGGCTTCATCGAAATTTTGGACCGCTCAACCACGAGGGTGGACAACGCCGGTTGAATGTTCTCACCACGCGCGCCCGTGAACGGTGCGTTGTCTTCTCCAACTTCCGTGCCAGCGACCTCCAGCTCAATGCCGACGCTCCGGTTGGAGCGAAAGCACTAAAGGTTTTTCTTGATTATGCAGAAAACCGGAACCTACAGTCTGTTATACCCAGAGGAGGCGATACCGATTCGCCGTTTGAGGATGCTGTCCGTGAATTCCTGACCAGCTATGGTTATATTGTCAACACGCAGATTGGGTGCGCTGGTTATCGGATTGACCTCGCGGTCGTTAACCCTACTGTCCCTGGCCGTTATCTGATCGGCATTGAATGCGATGGGGCGCGGTACCATAGTTCTCCTGTCGCGCGGGATAGAGATAGATTACGGCAACAAGTGCTCGAAGGATTGGGGTGGACACTGCACCGGGTCTGGTCAACCGATTGGTATCGCAATCGGGCAGAGACCGGGCAGAGGCTATTAAAGGCCATAGAACGCGCTAAACTTGACTTACCAGAGGAAACACCAGCGATACCTGACCCAGAATCTGTTCCAGTTTCACCTGAACCAGAACCACCACTGTCCTCTGAACCGAGCTCAAGCATAGCCGATTACATCGCATGTGCAGACCTCGGTATATTGGTATATGGTGAGTTACACGCGCAACCGCCAAGTCAGATTGCAGAAGCAATTTCGCGAATAGTAGAGATTGAAAGCCCAGTCCATATTGGTGAAGTTACGCTTCGTATTCGTAACCTGTGGGGTTTAGGTCGGGCGGGAGCACGTATTAAAAATGCAATTGAGAAAGGGGCATTGAGTGCTCAGCGAAGCAGGCGAATTCGTAGAACAGGGGACTTTCTGTGGACTGTTGATGAGCGATGTATCCCAATTCGCCAGCGAAAAAAACCTAAAATTGAGTGGATCTGCGACGAAGAGATCGCGGAAGCAATGAAACTGATTATAACAATACAGGGGGCCATTCCACGTGACGCGCTCATAGCCGAATCTGCAAAACTTTTCGGTTACAAGTCTGTGCGGAAAGTTGCTGTCCAGCGAATGAAACCGATCTTGGGTGAACTAGTAAAGGCGGGTACATTCCAGATTTTATCAAATGGTATGGTGTGTTTACTATGATGTTACTGCAAGATAGTAACATCATCCGCGCTGTGGACAGGGTGGGGACTCAGGTCGTAGTCATCATCCAATGAAATGTCGTCAAGCAGAACGACTTCCCCTGAACTTGCGGACTGGTGTATGGCGAAAAACGTCTGGACGATATGCAGATTGCTGCGTCCGTGCGTGATAGGTTTCTTTCCAGTACGTAGGCACTCAAAAAAGTGAACCATGACGTTTCCAAAGGCATCTGGAAACCACGTCCCCTCTATCGACGGTTTAATTTCGCGGGTCTCCGGCTCCGTGAGGTGAACAGTCATGTCACCACTATTACCGTAAATCGCCCCTTTGGTGCCTTGGATGCGGATTTCCTCATGTGGGTGTTGTAAATTGCGTCCAGAATCGACGAGAAACGCCCAGTTGCACGAAAGCAAGCCTTGGACACCGTTCCGACTCTTGAAAAGCGCGAGGGAAACGGTTTCTCCATCCTCAATAGAGCGGTTATGTCCGTGCGCTTGGCAGTAAACACTCTCATATTCACCGAACCACTTATGCACAAGTCCAATGTGATGTACTTGCATCGCTGGAATCAGATGGCGTTCGGGGAACTCGGTGTAGAACCCGTTACAGGTTATCGAGACGTGGTAGATTTCGCCGAGGTGTTCAGCGTTGATGTAGGGTTCAATAGCGAGGAAACCCGGAACAAAGCAGGAATTCTGGTTCACCATGAGCTGGACATTGTGTCGCTCACAGATCTCCACCATTTCAACGGCTTGTTGCATCGACATTGAGAACGGTTTTTGGCAGAGAACATGTTTGCCAGCCTCAGCAGCGGCTTTGACGATAGGGGAACGGATCCATGGTTGTACTGCCATGTCAACCACGTCAACATCGGCATCGGCAATCAGGTCAGCGATACGAGTGTATCGTTTATCGATGTGAAACTGTTCTCCAACCTCATTAAGGCGTTCTACATCTTTGTCACAGATTGCAGTAACGGGTAAGTTTTGGCGTTGATAACCGAGCAGGTGCTGCTGTCCAATACCCAACCCGATCAAACCGATGCCGAATTCTTGCTTGTTGGTCTTCATTGCGTCGATTGTCCTCCAACGCACAACTGCGAGAGCATTAGATGCCTAACCCTTCGTCAATTTCACGCTGGTATGTATTAATTGACTCATCCAGCATCTGGTTCATTTGAACGATCTGCCCCGTTGCCCCGGACTCAAGAAGCGCGTAGGAGAGAGCAACAGATCGGGTACCGTGATACGCATCCACTTCAACCTCACTGTTTCCAGCGATAGCTTCAGCGAAATCCCCATATTCAATAGCGATAATCTTCGCGTCAGTTTGTGTAAATGGCAATTCATACTTCCACAACCGGTCCCCGCCGAAAAGGTCTGTTGTAACGGCATCTAAGCGAAAGTCTGGAACGGGATCCAAGAGTCGTTCGTCGTTAATCGTATCCTGTCCGTCAATATTGAGGGTGATAAGTCCACCGCTCCGATCGCCGGGGAGTGTCATAGAACCTTGGGATCCGTGAATTTTGCGAAGCCAACCGCCTTGTCCCCATGCCGCGTGGTCCTCAATATATTGCCCGACAACGCCGTTTTTGAAAGTCAAGGTTGCATAAGCGGCATCCTCTGCTGTTGCCTCAAATTCAGCAGGCATCTTGCGTTGCCATTTCGTATACACTCCAGAAGGATTAGAGCCGGATTCACCCGTCACTGCGGCAGAATTATACCGGATAGGTTCATGGAGTCGGGTCTGCGCATAGACTGTGTCAACATCACCCAAGAAATACTCCATCATGTCAGCGAAGTGAACGCCGACGTCAAGTAGGACACCACTCTGGTCTTTCTGGTGTCGCCAGACGGAGATAGTCATACGGTTTGTGCCACCGATTGCGTGATGGATGAGAAAACGGGGTGTGCCGATGACTTCCGCATTCAGCAGTGCTTTTGCGAGTCGGTTGATCGGATCGCGCCGATAGTTTTCTGCGACGCTGAGAATTGCATCGGACGCATCGGCGGCACGACGGATGAGGTTACACGCTCGAACGGTTAACCCCATCGGTTTTTCGACCATAGTGTGCCAGCCGCGTTCAAGGGTTTCAACGGCGACGGTGTGGTGATACGGTGGCGTAGTCGTTACATCTACAGCATCCACGCCAACTTCAGCAAGTTCTTCCAGACTTCCAACAGCAGCAGGTTTCTGACCAAAACGTTCTTCTGCTTGTGCAGCGAGCGATTCGGCATTAGCGAGGACAGGATCACAAGCACCGACAAGATCAAACCGTGTCCATCCTACCCGATGAAGTTCTGCTAACCCGTACATGTGTCGGTGTCCCATACCACCGCATCCAACGATTGCCAATCTAATTTTATCCATGTTATCTCCCAGCAGCTGGCGCGCTTCGTGCCTTCTTTAATGATTAAGGACTCTTTCCAATCGCTTAAGATCAATTTCCATTTGTGCCGCATTATCACGGTAATATTGGGAACGGTTAATCACCTTCTTCGCATATATTTTACCTCTGCTAATAAGGGGACCGCGTATTTTCACCTTAGCGGGACCGACGTTATATGCTCCGAGTGCCAAAGTCAAATTGTTCAGATGTCTTTCATAAAGCATCTTGAAATATGTCAAACCACCATGCAAGTTTTTGTGCGGGTCAAATCGTTCATCTATGTTCGGGTCAAGTTTCGGCTTCCTTCTATTCTTGTACTGCGGCACCTTGAGCCCAAGATCTCGTCCAGAATCAGGCATGATCTGCATTAAGCCTGCCGCTCCGTTTTTCGACACGGCGAGTGGGTTAAAGTTGGATTCAGTATGAATAATAGCAAGCATGAGTGCGACATCAATGTCATATTCCCGCGCGATTTGGGCAGCCTTGTATTCTGAAGTTTTTTGTTTTCGTTGTAGCGTCTGAGTGCTCGATCTCGTTTCTGTTGATTGCGTTGTGAGAATGTCGCTGGCTTGTGGTTTCCGTGAAATAGGTTCTGTTTCGCCAAAAGACATGCCTACTGAAGCGAGATGTCTATGCTTGAAATCATCGTGGTTCAAATATGTATAATGGAAATGTTTTCCTAATTGGTTAAGTGAAAACCCTATACTCCAAGATTGGGAAGGAGTTCCGGTGCCAAAGGTAAACATTGATCCAACGCGGGCGGCGATCATTCTGTTTCCGATTTCTATGCTTGTACCAAAACAGGGATGGATAATATCGAGTCGGTTATGCCATCGGATAATTGGGTGAGGCGTTAGGACTGCGCCGAGGGCAAGTTGCTGATCGAAGGTTTGTAACACCTGTCCATCTTTGTGTCGGATGGTTACACCCGCAATATCGCGTAACCGCATCCCTACAGCAAAGTGAGGGTTAAGTTCTGTAAGCACACCAAGATCATAATTTTGTGCCCAGAGACTACCGTAATAAGCTGCCCGACTATACCCTGTGCTGGCACCGAGTTGAAAAGTTCCGAATCTCCTTGCGTAAGAGAAAAGGACTTGGTTATTGCCGAGTTTGAAACTGCCAATCGGGTTCGCGGTATGTTCTACGAGAAATCGATCACTGTGATTTAAATCAAGGAAATTTACACCAAATGTACCGATGTATTTGATAGGATAAGCGATGGAGACAGCACCTTGGGAGAGGTCGTAAATCAGGTTTCCACGCTGCAATGTGGCAAGTCCGGCAGGATTCCAGAGGGGACTTGTTGCGTCATCTGCGCTGCTAATAAATGCGCCGCTCAACCCAAGTCCACGCGTGCCGACTTCAGGTCTCAGGTTAAGCGGGTCTGATGATGTGTTTTTTTCACCGAAAAAATACGCTAATAAGAGAAAAACAATCGCTACGAGTAGCAAACCCCGTTTATGGTATAATGATGTGATTCGTTGGATTTTCACTTCTGTCTTTGTACCTAATTTCAAAATGTAAATGGGGTCCTGTTGAAATACCAGTGTTCCCGGAAAGCCCAATTACCTTTCCCTTTGAGACAGTTTGCCCAACTCTCACTCTAATACGTGACAAATGTCCATACCAGGTCGTAAAATCACCCTCGTGTTCGATGCCTACGAGTTTACCGTAACCGCCTCTCCGTCCAGCAAAAATGATCCGACCTGCTCGTGAAGCGTAAACGCGGGTACCAGTGGAGGCACGGAAATCTATACCTTCATGGCGTTGATAGCGGCGAGTCACAGGGTGAGGCCGATAACCATACTTTGAGGTTACAACTAAAGGGACCCGAAGCGGGTTTCCAAAATTGAGACTGTTATCTCGTTGAATGCGAATTCTTGCGCCAATCTGGAGGTTACGAGGCGAAGAGATACTATTAATTCGCTGAAGGTCTTGCCAGTCAACGTTATGGCGACTCGCAATACCAGACAATGTATCCCCAGCTTTAACCCGATACCAAACCCCCTCAACGGGGGCTCCAGGAATTAAGAGCTTTTCTCCGATCTGTAACCGTTTCGTTGGCTGAATACTGTTAGCCTGGATAATCGATTTGAGAGGTACTTTGTATTTCCGAGAAAGTCCCCACAACGTATCGCCTTTTTGGACCAGATGTTGGTGTCCACGAGCGTTTAGTTCCCCCCCAAAGATTGCCAGTACAGATATAACAACAATAAAAATACGAATCAATTTTCTCTTCATTTGATACCCTAAGACGATGCAAAGCGAAAACAAACTCTATCGGCATGCCAAACGAACTGAATACTATTATCGTTTGTTGGGACAGGTTTTGCTTCTACAAGCTAATTTCTAACGGTTAGTAAAACCGTTTTCGTTTCCGAAAAAATTTGGGTATCAGTATCAATTCCAGAGGCACCGACTGAAACTACCTCACTAATCACAGTCACGATCAGTTGGACGACTTCAACTTGGACGTTCTCTCCATTTAATGTTTGCGGAGCAGTCCAAGTAATTGGATTTTCGCTGGAGGCGGAAAGTTTCCCATGCTTTGTAATATTCAGCCAGTTTAATGTGACACTGGTACCTCTAACCCCTTTGACGGAAGCAGCCAGTTCTACCTCTTCACCGGGTTCCACCGTTTTCTTCGTAACGGTGATTTTTACGTCAAGATCGGCAAGCTGCTCTGTCGTCTCCTCAGCGTTTAGGTCTTGTGCAAGTTCAACGACATCGTCGGTACCTTCGCTACCGTCAGCGGTTGCATCCCCTTCTGATACAGGGTTGTTTAGGTTGCTTCCACCACAACTCGCGAAACTTAGTACGAAACCTACAAGGAGAATGTAAAAAGATATTGCAAGGAATCGAGATTCTCTCATGACACCAACCTCTCTTCATGTTTAGATCCGCCAAACGCTTATACGTTTTGGGACTAACACGACTACTATTTTGTTTGAAAAAACGAATAGCGAAGAGAGTTGGTTACAGAAAATCGAACAGATTCAAAAATAGAATCTGTGGCTGAAATACCCATTCCAACCACAGATTATGTTTATTTCTTTGTGTTTTCTATTTCCTGACGCAGGAATGCGAGAATATCAGCGATGTCCTGGTCACTCAGGATGTCAGGTGCATAGAACGGCATAAGAGACCCGCCACCGCGGATTTTGGTAGCCCAACGCACCATTGTTTTATCAATATCGCGAGGTGCTCTGGAACGGACGAGTTGCGGACCGATGCCAGCTTTAGAAGGTCCCGGGTGACAGACAATGCAGGCGCGTCCGAAAAGTTGCCATCCGTTGCTTGCATCACCACTCATAGCACCGATTTTCTCACCCGCAGCTTTTTTCCCATCGTCATCCAGCATTGCGATTTCAAATTCGGGTCCTTTGTTGTCCCCTGAGATGGCTTCAAAGTAAGCCATGAGTGCTTCGGCATGCTCTGCTGGAATTGCCGTGGGATTAACTTTATCGCCTGGGATCCGATGTAAGAAATGCTCATAACAGAAGCCACCGCCGCCAGCGGCACGTGCGAAATCCTCGCCTTTAATCATCCCGCCTTTTGCTTCTCCACGGTGCGGGACACCGACAACACTGTGCCCTGCTCGAATCAGACCATCTGGATTTGCGGTGTCATCGAAATCTGCATGGCAGTTTGCGCAGGAAAGCCCAGTTGCGAAGCCGGATCTATTCCCTGGTTTAATCGTTCCCTTAAAAGTTGGGTCGTGGAAAAGTTCGCGCCCCAGTTGCGCTTTGTCTGACATTTGGGCTTGTGTCAGAAGGATAAACCCTACAATCAAAACGCCACAGAGGCCAAATGAAACAAATTTACGCATTATGAATCTCCTTTCAAGATAATAACTTCAAATATCCTACTAAATGTTTAATTTATTGTCAAGAAAAAATGAAAAAACGCATTTTGCACTGAATTTTGCGCTTATACAGCCCTGATTCTGGGCTGAAAGCACTTAAATTGATTCCAAAACAGCAACGTATGGTAAATTTCGATACTGCTGTGCGTAATCAAGTCCGTACCCAACGACGAAAGTATCTGGAATCTCAAAACCGATATAATCAACAGCAACAGACACTTGACGTTGAGAAGGTTTATCAAGAAGTGTACAGACTTTAACGGTTTTCGGGTTCAACGTCTGAAGGTGTTCACAGAGAAAATTTAAAGTATGTCCGGTATCAACAATGTCTTCCACAATGAGGACATGTTGTTGTTTGAGATAATCACTGCCGCCACGGATAAGCTCTACTGTCGAAGGTTGCGTACTATCGTGGTAACTCACGAGTTGCACAAACTCAAAACGAAGTGTGACTTCTCTCGTTTGGCTTTCATGCTGCGCCTTAAAGATAGCACGGGCAAGATCCGCGAAAAAGAGGACGCTGCCCCTAAGGACACCAAGTAGAACCAACTCTCGGTTCTCATAGTCAGTGAATATTTGCGTGCCGAGTTCACGAATGCGATTCCGAAGACAGGATTCAGAAATAAGAACGGATTCAGGAAAAGGTTTTGTCACTGACATAACGTAGGTAAAGATATTGCCGCGTGCCGGGATGAATCTTGAACGGATCACTGGTGGTATAACCAACGATCCAGAGGATCTCATCACCACGCACAAGCATCGGAATGCGATCGCGCTCGTAGCGAGGCACCTTGGCATCTATCAAAAAATCCTTAATCTTTTTCGTTCCCCGCATACCGTAAGGCTGAAACCGGTCGCCTTGCCGTCGATTGCGCACTGTAAGCGAAAATGCTTCTGAAGGGGGATATGCGGACGCTCTACTTACCTCTTCATAATCAAAAATTGCTTCAAATCTTCCATCCGGTAACGGAAGCGTCTCGCCAGACGGAATATCGCCCAATTCAGCGGTTATTTCCGTATTTAAAGCAGTGATATACGTTTTACCGGGAACAGCCAACGGATAAGCAAAACTCTCGGTCTGAACCGGAAGCGGTGATCTGGGACTTGTGTTCGCCTCAAAGATGAGACACTGATATACACGCCGGAATCGCATACCATTCGGCAGTGCTAATATAGCGTTGGGAGCATTTCCCTCAACAAGGCTCAGCATCGCTTCACAATGCTCAAAATAGAGATCACCCGTATCCCTTGACATTTCAAAGAAACTCAGCCGTAGCACTCGTCTCTGCACTGCGATGTGAAACTGTCGGAACTTCGATCTGTCCAACATGACATTTTCCGATGCTGCGAGTACCTTAACGCTATCCGGATCTCGGATCCGACAGGTCTCAAACGCCTCTTGCGCAACTGTGTCGAGGTATTCCGATTCAGCACCTAATACATCAGCAGTCCGGCTTAATCCGACTTTGATATTCGGATTATAGTCGCTTTCAAGCCTTGGTATCAACTCATGGCGGATACGATTGCGGAGATAGCGGGTATCCGTGTTGGTTGAATCCTGTCGTGGCACTAACCCTTTGGACGCAAGAAACGTATCAATCTGTTGTCGCCTAAATTCCGAGAGCGGCCGAATAAACTTGAAATTCCTGATGGGTGTAATCCCTTTCAGCCCAGTGGACCCACTCCCTCGCAAGAGGTTCATCAAAACCGTCTCGGCGGTGTCATCCCGGTGGTGTCCTAAGGCTACCTTGGTAGCTCCAATTTGCGCGCAGATCTCCTCGAAAAATTGATACCGCGCTCTCCGAGCCGCTGCCTCTACAGAGAGTTTCCATTGCTTGACCAGACGGGGTACATCGGTACATTGAATGGTGCAAGACAACCCCAAATACGCTGCGTGCTGCTGGACAAAGTCCGCATCCACATCAGCGTCTGGACGGAGACAGTGATTTAAGTGAGCGACATGAAGTTGGCAGTTGAGTTGCGAACGTAAGGCGTGCAAACCGTATAGGAGTGCGAGAGAATCCGCACCACCTGAGACTGCAACAAGCACTGTTTCGCCATTCTTGATCATTGCGTGCCGCAAAATAAAGCGGTGCATCTGTCGCACAAAGTCGGCTGTCATGGGGTATGCCTATTTTTGACAGTGAGTTTCGCCGTTTGAATGTTAACTGGGTTGCAAACTACGCCAAAAAGGGCAATGCCGGTGCGGAGAGTCGAACTCCGGACAGCACGATTATGAGTCGTGTGCTCTAAACCACTGAGCTACACCGGCAATTTCCTGGATCCATGTGTGAATTCTACTCCAGTATCTCTATTAAGTATAGCATATATTAGAAAAAAAGTCAAATGTTTTTCTTCCTGAACCCTCAAAGCGGGTAGCACAATTCTTCCCGTTATCTATCCGTTCTGAGTGCATCAATCGGTGAAAGCCGAGCCGCGCGCAGCGCGGAGCCTATTTTGCAAAATATGTGTAACACCTGCGGCAATTGCATCACGGAATTTCATCAGAATAGATCGTCCGTTTATCGGTTAGACTGGTAAATATGATCGGTAAGGACCACTCTCGGAATGATACGAGGTATGGGATCCCACCAACTTTGCGTATCTGTGCTGCTTTTTCTTTCCACTCATCTGGATTGCTAAGTGGATGTGCTGTTTTCGACATAAGGAACATAAGTCGCAAATGATCATCCGTATTCCGGAGTTTGTCGGCATCAAGTTCGACAAGAAGAACGGCATTTTGAGGCAACTGCGTCTCAGCATAACTCGCAGTCTCTGCCAATGTTCGTGTATTTCTATTACGCGACGTAACCTGCCACGCGCCAATTATTATGTGAACCCCGAGGGCAAGCAAACTTACGATTGTGATAATTATACCAATTCGGAAAGCAATCTTTTTGCGTTTTTGCATCCACGACAAGCATCTATGGACTCCCTCACCAAAGAGCAGCAAAAAAGCTGGCATGCCGATGAGCGTTGCTGAGGGAGTTTTCGTTGCCGCCAAAAGGTGCGGAATGAGTACGCCGAACCCCCAGGCATACGTGAGCGTCAATCCAATGTTCTTCTCCGAAAACAACTTCCATATTAGGACAAGCACTGCTATGCTCATCGGCAGATAAAAAATACCATACAATACGGGTCCGTAAACCAAGATAACCTTGTGCCAGGGTGCCCCCCATTTCTCAATGTCTGTTGTCAAATGAAACCATATATACAAATGTTCATGTTGGAATTCAACAGGGAACTGAATCGCTGTCCAAAGTGTCCACGGTAGTATCGTTAGCAAAAAAACACTTGTCAGCCCCAGTATGTGCCGCCCGCGAATGCGGGTATCTGCGCGTTTTGCCATTCCAAGGGTAGGTGCCACCCATGTCGTTACAACTAAACCTGTCACAATCAAGGCGAGATAAGATTTGCTGAGAAAGGCACATCCTTGACCAAATCCTGAAAGACCGACATCCCACCATTTTCCTGTCCGCAATGCCCGCACGAGAAAATAGATGGCAAATTCTGTCCAAAATAGAAGCGAGACATCAACGGCATCACTGAATTGATACCCGTGTATTAACCGCATCAAAAACGGGGAGAACGCCTGAATCGTCGCAGCGATAAAACCTGCCTGTTGACTCAACAGTTCCTTGCCGATGAGATATGTTAACCCCACAGCAAGCGTGCTTAAAATCACAGATGGAAACCGTAATGCCCATGTGCTAATCCCGAACAACCAATAAGAGCCAGCAATCTGCCACAACCCGAGAATCGGTTTATGCAACCAGATGTGATTCGCCCCCCAATCAAAAGCGAAGGTTGTCAGGTAAGGGGTATCGATTAGCGTCGGCGTGAGCGGATGTTTGAGCAGGTTCTTCGCAACGAGTGCATGACAGCATTCATCTGCTGAGCCAAGAGACGCATGCCCCAGATGACGTAACTTTAGAAACACGGATGACGAAATTACCGCTAACACCGGCAAATAAAAATGTGCCTGTTTCTTTCTGCACCAATAGGCAGCAATTCGGTTATGAGTTACATTGGACATATTAAAGGTAAGGAGTCATGTCCCAAAGATAGATGACACCGTCAAACCCACCACTTGCAAGCAGACGACCATCTGGTGAAAATGCGAGAGATTCTACATCACTTTTATGTCCTGAAAATTCAACGACAAGTTCCCCCATTTTCACATCCCAAATCTGAATCTTGTGTTCTGGCCATGTTCCTCCAATGGCAAGTCGCGCGCCATCTGGTGAAAACGCGAGACATTCAATTTTTACTGTATCAAGGGTAGCAACAGATTGCCATGTCTTTGTGCACCACAGGATAATGGTTTTACGCGTGCTTGTAGCAAGTCGTGTTCCCTCTGGTGAAAACATGACTCGATTGATTACATCAGGGTGTTTAAGTGTGACAATGTTTCTACCAGTAGGGATCTCCCAGATCTTGGCAGTTGTATCAGTAGGGTTGTTCCCGGAGAAAAAATACCGAACTGTACCATCTGCTCCTGATTGGAACGTGTAGAGCTCTTCGGGGCGAAGGGTACTTCCATCCTCATCTTCTTCGTATTTCCAATTCCGCGCACCGCCACTTACAAGGAGGCTCCCGTCTTGGGAAAACGCGAGATCGCTAATTTCTCCAATATGTCCTTCAAGGGTGCAAAAGGGTTTCTGGGTCTCTATGTTCCAAAGTGTGACGCTTTTATCCCAGCCTCCAGTCGCCAAAAGGCGGCCATTCGGTGATGCTGCAGCGGAAAGAATAGGCATATCTGAGGTGAAACTTTTGAGGGTTTTTTCATTCCACAGTGTTACTGTGTGGTGTTCAGTGTTAAAAAAACTAACCACAAAATAACGGCCCTCGGGTGAGCAAACTAAGGTTCGTCCTCGGAATATGGAGACCCATTCACCATGCTCGGTAACCCTTTCAAACGTAGAGGTTTTTTCCCCCGTTGCTATTTCCCACAACGTCAAGGTGTCTGCCTTATTAAGGCCCGCTAGATGTTTCCCATGATGTGAAAAGGCGACAAGCCACCCATGGTCGTGTCGTGAATGATTCGCAAGGGCTTTACTTATGTTTTTGTCCTTCCACTTTTCCCCATGAGCAGCCCAATTCTCAGAAAATGTCTCCTTTATTGATCTTGTAACTCTTGTGCCATCGTCAACACGCAATATGTTGACAACTCCATCTGATGATAAAGTTTCCAAGTATCTACCATTTGCGGAAAAGCGAATAGAACTAACCTGTTTTTCATGAGTAACACACCAAATATTCTCCTTAGTCCCAATATCCCACAACGTTATTCTACCATCCCAGTCTCCTAAAGCAAGTCGGCTACAGTCCGGTGAAAAAACTACAGTGCTGAGGATTCCTGTGCTTTCAACGCCGATCAAGGAGACAAATTCACCCGTATGGGCATTGTATGTCCACGCGCCAATACGCGATGCTACAGCAATGAGGTGTCTATCTGGAGATACTGCAACATCGGAAACACCCCCTTTTCCAAATCGGACAACTGCATTGGAAGGTAAACAAATAGTGTTTTCTGTAGGATAGTTGGGTGTGCAACCTTTAAGAGGTTGATTATAAATTTTCATCGTGGGGCCTTTAGTTGAATTATCGCAGAGGTCCCAAGTTGATCAATATTAGCAACTTGGGACGCTTTTGAAGAACTTTTATGCTTCAAACTTATTGCCTCTATGTGGAGCAATAACTGAAAATATAAAAGTTAGGTGTTAACCGATTCTCACGGATTTTGGGTGCATGTGCCATTGTGGGTGCCGCAGGCAAAGGTGCCTTTGGAGCATATGCTAGTAGTGTGTCAACCTTCTGTTGAAGGATATAGTTTGTTGAGTTTGATCCGTGCATCGTCGGTCGTAAATCGCCAGTGGACCGTGGCACGTTGCTGATTTCTTTGGTCTTGCCACGCCTGAACCT
>Ga0209544_1000265_pt1 | contig 79225 bp, 72 predicted proteins | sample MesohylPK_FD_187297 | JGI IMG/M metagenome (GOLD analysis project Ga0209544, IMG submission 187297) | Host-associated microbial community of the marine sponge Aplysina aerophoba from Gulf of Piran - sponge mesohyl, lysed by proteinase K... | ecosystem: Host-associated > Porifera > Sponge >... | reverse complement strand
GCCTCGAAGGCGCGCAGCAGCGCCTCGATGTCATAGGCGATGCAGGCGAGCCGGATGCCGAGCCCGGCCGCCAGGGTGGCGATCTCCACCAGCCGGTCGAAGGCGACCGACTGGTAGAAATGCCCGGCCCATTGCTCGTAGGGATAGCCGGCGCCGATGATGCGGGCGATTTCGGGATCGCCGAAATCGAGACAGATCCCGTCGGTCGCGAGATTGCCGCATCGTTCCCCCGGCGCCGCGATGCGGTCCGCCCAGGTGCGCAGGTAGTCGCCCACGCCGCGGTCGTCCAGCGCCGCGCTGGGGACGCTGAGGGTCGCCGCCAGCCGGACCGTGAGATCGCCCGCCTGGTCCGCCCGGCGATAGCTCTCGACGATGGCGGGGGTGAGCCCGTGCCCCTCGAAGCCCGCCGTGGTGCCGGCGGCGTTGTAAAGCCGGGGGGCGGTGCGCGCCGCGATGAGGCGGTCTTCGAAGGTGAAGCGCGGCAGCCGGCCGAACAGCGTGTATTCGAGGATCGGCGCGCGGTTGGTCTCGCGCATCACCCCGGTCGGCTCTCCCGCGCCATCGCGCTCGATCTCGGTTCCGTGCGGCGCCCCAGTGTCCCGGTCGATGCCGGCCAGCGCAAGGGCGGCCGAGTTGGCGACCGAGGGGAAGGGCGGCACGCCCCACCAGCCCCAGATGCTCCGGATCAGCACCGGATGATCGGGCGCGGCGGCGTCGAGGTCGCGCCGGTCGGGGAGGCGGCCTTCGGCGAGCTGGTCCGGCCGGCTGACATAGCGCGGCATCCCGTGCTCCGGCGCGAGCTCCATCGGCATCGTCACGATCCACTCGCCCGCCGGCGTGCGCGATGCCGCCTCGCGCACGATTTCGACGATCCCGGCGACCGAGTCGAGACCCCGGATCGCGATCCCGCCGCGGCGTTTGAGTCCCTCCCGGTCCATATGCGGGTGCGCATCGAAGATGCCCGGCGTCACCGTCTGGCCGCCGGCATCGACGATTCGGGTCGCCCGCCCGCGCCCGCGCAGGAGCTCGGCGGAGGCGCCGACCGCGGCGATCCGGCCGTCCCGGACCGACAGCGCCTCGACCCTGGGCCGCGCCGGATCGAGGGTCACGACGCGCGCGTCGTGGAGAATGAGGTCGGGTTCGGCCATCGCGGCGACGATGGCAGGATCCGCCGCCGCGTCAACGGGGTTGTGCGCGCCCGCCCTCAAGGGCCAGAATCCGCGGGCCACGGGAAAGGACGAGCCATGTTCCTGCGCAATGCCTGGTATGTCGCGGCGCTCGCGCGCGATCTCGGCCGGGAGCTGGCGGCGCGGACGATCTGCAAGGAGCCGGTGGTGCTGTTCCGCACAACGGACGGAACGCCGGCCGCGCTCGCCGACCGCTGCTGCCACCGCTATCTGCCGCTGTCGCTCGGGGTCCATCTCGGCGACCGCATCCGCTGCGGCTATCACGGGCTCGAATTCGATGCGTCGGGGGCCTGCGTCGCGGTGCCCGGCCAGTCGACGATCCCGCCGGGCGCGGCGGTGCGGACCTATCCGGTGGTCGAGCGGCACGGCTTCGTCTGGATCTGGCCGGGCGAGCCGGCGCTCGCCGATCCGGCGTCGATCCCCGACTACCGCTGGAACACCGATCCCGGCTGGGCGCCGCCGCGGGAAGACGCGATCGGCGGCGCGGCGGAGGTCGGCTGTCATTACATGCTGTCGATCGACAACCTCCTCGACCTGACGCACGAGATCTATATCCACCAGTCCACCCTGGCCGCCGAGTCGATCACCGAGAGCCCGATGAAGACCACGCGCAGCGCCTCCTCGGTCTCGATCGAGCGCTGGATGATCGACGCCGACCCCGGCGTGCTGTGGAGCAAGGCGATCTGGGGCGATGCGCCGCCCGGGCCGAAGCGCGCCGACCGCTGGCAGATCGTCCACTACTTCCCGCCCTCGCACACGCTTCTCGATGTCGGCGCCGCGCCGACCGGCACCGGCGCTCCGGAAGGCGACCGCGCCCGGGCGGCGGAGGCGCGGATCGCCATCACCCTGACCCCGATCGACGAGACGCGCTCGGTCTATTACTGGATGTTCCCCAACAATTTTACCCGCGATTCCGCGATGGCCGACTGGCTGCGGGAGGCGATCTCGGGCGCCTATGTCGAGGACTTCACCGCGCTGGAGGCGCAGCAGAAGTCGATGAACGGCCGCGCCGATCCCTGGAAAATCGACGTGAACGCCGATGCCGGACAGCTCGCCGCGCGCAGGCTGCACGACCGGCTGATCGCCGACGAACGCGCGCGCCAAGCGGCCTGAGCGTGGAGAGGTTCGCACTCACCGTCAACGGCGCCGTCCGCGAAATCGAGGCCGACCCCGCGACGCCGCTGGTCTATGTGCTGCGCAACCGGCTCGGGCTGGTCGGCGCCAAGCTCGGCTGCGGGCTCGAGCAATGCGGCGCCTGCGCCGTGATCGCCGACGGCGAGAAGGTGCTGAGCTGCGTACGCGCGGTATCCGAATTTTCAGGGAGCGAGATAGTCACGCTCGAAGGCCTGGCAGGGGACGGCGAATACAGCCCCGTGCAACGGGCGTTCCTGGAGACGGGCGCCGCGCAGTGCGGCTATTGCACCGGCGGGCTGATCGTCGCGCTGACTGCGTATCTGGAGACCGCGCCGGAGCCCGACCGGCAGGGCGCCATCGCCGCGCTCGACGGCCATCTCTGCCGTTGCGGCGCGCATGCGGACGTGTTGCGGGCGATCGACCGGCTGCTCGCGGAGGGCGAAGATGGCGCCTAACCCGAGCCTGGAGAAAAACCCGTCCCTCGACCGCTGGCTCGCCATCGGGCCCGGCGAGACCGTGGCGGTGCGCAGCGGCAAGGTCGATATCGGGCAGCGCATCTCGACCGCGGTCGCGATGCTGGTGGCCGACGAGCTCGACATCGACCCCGCCCGGGTGGAGACGGTGCGGACCGAGACCGGGCTTTCGCCGGACGAGGGGATCACGTCGGGCAGCTACTCGATGACCCAGACCGGCGAGGCGGTGCGCCGGGCGGCGGCGACCGCGCGCCGCCATCTGCTCGACCGCGCGGCGCGCCTGCTCGATGTCGACCCGGCCACGCTCGAAGTCGACGACGGCACCATCCAGTCGCGCGCCACCAACCGGCAGACCAGCTACTGGGAGCTGGCGGCGGGCGAGCCGTTCGGCATCGACGTCGACGCGGATGCGCCGCTCAAGCCGCGCGCGGCGCTGCGCCATGTCGGCACCCCGGCGACGGCGCGGGACATGGCGGATATCGTCCGCGGCAGCCCCCATTTCCTCCCGGACATGAGCCGTCCCGGGATGCTGCACGCCCGCATGGTGCGCCCGCCGCATTACCACGCGCGGCTCGAGGCGCTCGATCCGGCGGTTCCCGACCGGCTGGCCGGGGAAGGCGTCCGGGTGGTGCGCGACGGCAGCTTCCTCGCGGTCGCCGCGGAGGACGAGTTCCAGGCGGCGAAGGCGGCGCAACGCCTGGCGGCCGCGGCGGTGTGGGACAAGGGCGACGGGCTTGCCACCGGGGACATCTACGAGAGCCTCAGGCGCAACCAGCGGGTCAGCCTTCCGGTGGTCGACGGCGCGCCGGTCGAGGCGCCGGTGCCGCCGCAAGGCGATCCGCCCGACGGCGCGGCGGTCACCCTCGAAGCGCGCTACGAGCGGCCCTACCAGATGCATGCCTCGCTCGGCCCCTCGGCGGCGATGGCGGAGTTCGACGACGGCCGGCTCACCATCCTCTCGCACAGCCAGGGGATCTATTTCCTGCGCGCCGCGCTCGCCGAGACCTTCGCCATGGCGCCCGGGGCGATCCGCATCGTCCACGCCCCGGGGGCGGGCTGCTACGGCCATAACGGCGCCGACGATGCGGCGCTCGACGCCGCCATCGTCGCCCGCGCGCTGCCCGGCACGCCGGTGCTGCTCAAATGGACCCGCGAGGAGGAGCACGCCTGGGAGCCCTACGGAACCTGCATGTCGATGGACCTGCGGGCGAGCCTGGATCCGGGCGGAAAGATCGTCGCCTGGTCGCATGAGAGCTTCGGCGACACCTTCATGATGCGGCCCCGCCCGGGACCGGACAGGATCGGCCCCGCACGCCTTCTGTCGACCCGTTTCCTCGACGAGCCGCTGGACCCGCCGGTCATGGGCCCGGCGATGGGGCCGCATATCGGCATCCACCGCAATCTCGACCCGCTCTACGACCTGCCCGGCAAGCGGCTGGTGAAGCACCTGGTGCGCGGCATGCCGCTCCGGGTCTCGGCGCTCAGGTCGCTCGGCGCCTACGCCAACGTGTTCGCCATCGAATCCTTCATGGACGAGCTGGCGGCGGAGGCGGGCGTCGACCCGGTGGCGTTCCGGCTCGACCATCTCTCCGACCCGCGCGGCCGGGCGGTGATCGAGGCGGCGGCCGAACGCCTCGACCCGTCCGGCGCGGACTGCCCGGAGGGGCGCGGACGCGGGATCGCGTTCTCCCGCTACAAGAACATCGCGGCCTACGCCGCGGTGGTCATCGAGGTCTCGGTGACCGACGCGGCCGAGATCCGGCTGGAACGCTGCGCCATCGCCGCCGATGCCGGGGAGATCGTCGACCGGGCCGGGCTCGCGGCCCAGCTCGAGGGCGGGGCGGTCCAGGCGGCGAGCTGGACCCTGCACGAGGCGGTCGCCTTCGACCGCGACGGCATCACCAGCCGCGACTGGGAGTCCTACCCGATCCTCGGCTTCGACAACGTGCCGGAATTCGAGACCGTGCTGGTCGATCCGGGGCGCGAGCCCTTCCTCGGCGCCGGCGAGGCCACCGCCGGCCCGACGGCGGCGGCGATCGCCAACGCGGTGCATGCCGCGACCGGGCTCAGGCTGAGGCGCATCCCGTTCACCCCCGACGCGGTGCGCGCCGCGGCGCTCGCCTAGGCGCGCAGGCGCCGGCGGATCGCGATCAGCACCGGCCAGGCGAACAGCGCGATCGCGATCGCCATGATGATCGCCGAGATCGGGCGGTCGAAGAAGATGCCGAACGAGCCATGCGCCATGATCAGCGACTGGCGCACCGAGGCCTCGGCGAGCGGGCCGAGGACGATGGCGAGCACGGCCGGCGCGAGCGGGTAGTCGAGCTTGCGCATGAGATAGCCCATGACGCCGAAGATCAGCATCAGCCACACGTCGTGCATGTCCTGGGTCGGCGCGTAGCCGCCGACCACGCAGAGGATGAAGATGACCGGCGCGAGGATGGTGAACGGCATCCTGAGCACCATCAGGAAGGCCGGGATGAAGGCGATGTTGATCAGCAGCGCGAACAGGTTGGCCGCATAGAGGCTGGCGATCAGCCCCCAGACGAACTCCTTGTGCTCGATGAACAGCATGGGGCCGGGCTCGAGACCCCAGATCACCATGCCGCCGAGCAGGATCGCGGTGGTCGGCGAGCCCGGGATGCCCAGCGTCAGCATCGGCAGCATGGAGCCGGTGCTGGCCGCGTTGTTGGCGGATTCGGGCGCGACCACGCCGTCGACATTGCCCTTGCCGTAGGTCTCCGGGTGCTTCGACATGGTGCGGGCGACGCCATAGGCCATCAGCGAGCCCGGGGTCGCGCCCGCGGCCGGCAGGATGCCGACGAAATAGCCGAGGAAGGAGCCCATCAGCATCGAGCGGATGTTGTGCCGCAGATCCGTCAGCGCGCGGACGACGCCGCGGATGGTCACCGCGGCGCGGCTCACCACCATCTCGCCCCTGGTGGTCTCGACGGTCCACAGGATCTCGCCGATGCCGTAGATGCCGATCGCCAGCACCAGGAAGTTGATGCCGTGATAGAAGCCCGGCAGGTCGAGGAAGATCAGCCGCGGGTCGCCGCTCACGATGTCGAGCCCGACGGCCGAGAACATCAGACCGATGAAGATCGAGAACAGGGTCTTCGGGATGTCGTCGCCGCCGAGCCCGATGAAGGTGGCGAAGGCGAGCAGGAGCAGCGCGAACTCCTCCGGCGGGCCGAAGGCGAGGGCGAAATCGGCCAGCGGCGGGGCGAACAGGGTGAACAGCACGACCGAGATCGTGCCGCCGACGAAGGACGCCGTGGCGGCGGCGACCAGCGCCCTGTCCGCCTTGCCCTGGAGCGCCATCGGCCGGCCGTCGAAGGTCGTCGCCACCGCCGTCGAGGCGCCCGGGATGCCCAGCATGATCGAGCTGATCGCGCCCCCGTACATGGCGCCGTAGTAGAGCGATCCGAGAAAGATGATGGCCGAGGTCGGCGGCACCAGGAAGGTCATCGGCAGCAGGATGGCCACCCCGTTGACCGACCCGAGCCCCGGCATGGCGCCGATGAACAGCCCGGCGATGCAGCCGGCGACGATCAGCGCGAGGTTGATCGGCTGGAGCGCGACCGCGAAGCCTTCGAGCAGGAGGCCCAGGATCTCCATTACAGGAGCAGCTCGTAGAGCGGGTAGAAGGCGGGCTCCGTGTAGCCCTTGGGCAGGGTGATCTTGAGCGCGATCTCGAAGAACAGGAAGGTCGCCACCGGCATGGCGACGGCGAGCGGGGCGGTCACCGACCAGGCGTGGTGGCCGATCCCGCGCATGTAAAAGATCAGGTAGAGCGGGATCACCACATAGACCCCGACGATATGCATCAGCCCGATCATCACCAGCAGCGAGCCCGCGCCGACGGCGAACACCCGGAGCGCCGTCTTGTCCATATAGGGCTCGTCCGAGCGCGACGGCGGGCTCTGGCGCCGCGCCCAGCGCAGCACGATCCAGCCGCAGCAGACCAGCATGCCCGCGGCGAGCCAGAACGGGAACGCGCCGCCGCCCGGCCCCTCGCCCTCGATCCAGCCGACCGGAAGCTCGGTCGACTTCCACATGATGTAGAGCGAGAACGCCGCCATGAATAGGGCCATGACGAGCTCCGCGCGGCGCATCGGTGGCGGCTCCCGTGTCGGCTGGGCTGGAACTGTCCGGCCCGGCCTTGCGTGCCGGGCCGGATCGCGACTACGCGGCTACTTGATCTCGCCCATCGCCATCAGCAGCTTGCGATGCGCTTCACGCTCCTTGACGAAATAGTCCTGGAGCGCCTTGCCGGTCAGCCAGCCGGGCAGCAGCCCCTTGCTCGACAGGTAGTTCTGCCAGTCCTCGGACTTGTAGACCTTGTCGAACAGGTCGACGTAGTAGGACGCTGCGTCCGCCGGGATGCCGCCGGGCGCGACCACGCTGCGCTGCATGAAGTAGGACAGGTTCTGTCCCAGCTCGCCGAAGGTCGGGACGTCGGGGAACGCCTTCAGCCGTTTCGGCGTGAAGGTCGCGAGCGGCCGCGACTTGCCGGCCTTCCAGAAGCCGATCTGCTCCGACGGGTTGTTGACGGTCGAGTGGATGTGCTTGCCGATGAGCTGCTTGGCCACCGTTCCGCCGCCCTTGAACGGCACATAGGTGACCTTGATCCCATAGGCCTTCTCCAGCATCGCGGTGACCAGCGAATCCTCCTGGCCCTTGCCGGTGCCGCCCATCCTCCAGTTCTTGGCGCCCGCCGTCTTGACCGCGGCCACGTAGTCCTTGACCGACATGATCTTGGTGTCGGAGTGGACCCAGAGCTGGAACGTGTCCTCGGCGAGCCGCGCGATCGGGGTGAAGCTGGAGATGTCGACGCCGAGCCCCGGGTTGCGCAGCGGGGTGGTGTAGTAGCTGTTGAGCGTCGCCATGATCACATGCGGGTCGCCCTGCTTGTCCTTCACGTAGCGCAGCGCTTCGGCGCCCGAACCGCCGCCCTTGTTGATCGGCACCAGCGGCAGCGCGGATAGCTTGTGCTTCTTGATGATGCCCTGGATGAAGCGGGCGAGCCGGTCGGCGCCGCCGCCCTTGCCGGCCATGATGACGAACTCGACCGGCTTCTTGGGCTTCCATGCCGCCGTCGCGTCCGAAGACGACGCGACCGTGGCTGCGCCGGCCGCGAGCGATACGGCCGCGGCCAGGGCCGCCGTCTTGACTATGTGTTTCACGTCTTCCCCCTATTGTCCGTTCTTGAGGTCCCGTGCGCGGGCCGTCCCGCCCGGCGCAACGCGGAGTATCCCGCGCCTGCTTCCGCCGCGCAATGACGGCGAACGCAGCCGGGCGCCGCGCCATCGGCTAGACTCCGTGCGAAGCAGGCGGGAGACGAGGCATGGACGGGGCGCCGATCTGGATCACCGAGGCGGATGTGACCGCGACGATGGCGCTGCCCGACGCGATTTCGGCCCTCGAACGGGCGCTCGCCATCGAGGCCGGCGGCGGCGCCGCCAACCTGCCAAAGACCCATCTCATGGTGGCCGCCAACGACGCGATGCATGCGATCGGCGCCGCGGTGGCGGGCGCCGGAATATGCGGCACCAAGACCTGGGTCAATGTCGGCGGCAAATCTCAGACCGTGCTGGTGCTGTTCTCGCTGGAGGACGGGCGGTTGCGCGCCGTCGTCGAGGCGACCGCGCTGGGCCAGATGCGCACCGCCGCCATGACCGGCGTCGGCACCGCGCGCCTGGCAGCGAAGGACGCGCGCCGCCTCGCCCTGATCGGGACCGGCAAGCAAGCGCTCCCCAACGCCGCGGCCTGCGCCGCCGTCAGGGACATCGAGGAGATCCGCGTCTACAGCCGCCGCGCCGGGGCGCGCGAAGCGCTCGCCGCGCGCATCGAGGACGAGCTCGGCATCCGCGCGGCCCCCGCCGCGAGCGTGGAGGCGGCGGTGGCGGACGCCCACATCGTCACCGCGATCACCAACGCGACCGCGCCGTTCCTGTCCGCCCGGATGCTCGCGCCCGGCGCCCATGTCAACGCGATGGGGGCCATCGTGCCGGTCCGCGTCGAGTTCGCCCAGGACGTGTTCCCGCGCTGCGGCGTCATCGCCGTCGACACGATAGACGGCGTACGCGCGCTGTCGGCGGAGTTCCGCGAGCGCTTCGGCGACGACGATGCCGCGTGGCAGGCGGTGCGCCCGATCTCGCGGCTGATCGCCGAGGACGTGCGCCGCCCGGCCGGCTGCGACCTCACCTTGTTCAAGGCGGTCGGCATGGGCCTCTCCGACCTCGCCCTCGGCATCGAGGTCCTGGCCCGCGCCGAGGCCGGGGGTATGGGCGCGCCGCTGCCGGAGAGGGTCCGCGTGCCGCCGCGCCTGCGGTGACGGGGATCACGACCCCGCCTTGAGGAACAGCAGCTGCGCGGCGCCGTAGCCGCGCCGCCTGACCGCCGAGAAGCCCGCCGCATCCAGAGACTCGCCGCGCCCGATCTCCACGACCGCGCAGGTGGCGGGGCCGATCCACCCCGCATCGCCGAGCGCCGCCAGCGCCGGGCCGGCGAGGCCCTGCCCGTAGGGCGGGTCGAGGAAGGCGATGGCGACCGGGCCGGGCGCCGGCGGCGGGGCGAGCGCATCTCCCGCGATCGTCACCACGGCGTCCTCGCCGAGCGCGTCGGCGTTGCGCCGCGCCCAGGCCACGTCGCGGTCGATAAAGGTCGCGCGGGCAGCCCCGCGCGACAGCGCCTCGAGACCGAACGCGCCGGTGCCGGCGAAGGCATCGAGCACCTCGGCGCCCTCGATGCCGGGGAAGTCGCCGTGGGCGAGGATGTTGAACAGCGCCTCGCGCAGCCGGTCGCCGGAGGGCCGGATCGCCGTGCCCTGGGGCGCGAAGAGAGGCCGCCCGCGATGCCTACCGCCGACGATCCGCACGGCCGAGCTGTTCCCCGAGCACCTTCTCCGTCACCTCGGCGAGCGTGCCGCGCGCCAGCCCGCCGAGCAGGAACGGCCCGTACCCCGTGCGGATCAGGCGGTTCACGGCAAGCCCGAGGCTCTCGAACACCCGCTTGATCTCGCGGTTGCGGCCCTCGGTGAGGCTGACGGTGAGCCAGGCGTTGCGCCCCTCCCTGCGATCGAGACGCGCCTGGATCGGTCCGTAGGCGATGCCGTCGACCACGGCGCCGTCCGCGAGCCCGGCGAGCCGGGCTTCGTCGACGGCGCCGAAGGCGCGCACGCGGTAGCGCCGGGTCCAGTCGCCGCGTTCCAGCCTGCCTGCGAGCCCGCCGTCATTGGTGAGCAGCAACAGCCCTTCGGAGTTGAAGTCGAGCCGTCCCACCGAGACCACGCGCGGCAGGTCGCCGGGCAGCGCGTCGAACACCGTCGGCCGCCCCTGCGGGTCGGCGTTGGTGCAGATCAGCCCGCGCGGCTTGTGATAGCGCCAGACCCGCCGCCGGTCCGGCGCTCCGACCGGCTTGCCGTCCACGGTGACCGCGCTGCGCGAATCGACCAGCGTGGCCGGGGTCGACAGCACCGCGCCGTCGACCGCGACCCGGCCGGCGGCGATCCAGCGTTCCGCCTCGCGGCGCGAGCACAGGCCGGCGCGCGCCAGATACTTGGCGATCCGTTCGCCCGCGCGTTCGGCGTCAGCCGAGGCAGGCCGCGATGAAGGCTTTGAGGATCCTGGCATCCCCCTGGTCGATCTCGTATTCGGGATGCCATTGTACGCCAAGGCAGAAGCGGTGCCGCGTGCTCTCGATCCCCTCGATCACCCCGTCGGGCGCCACCGCATCGACCAGCACGTCCTGGCCGACATCGAGCGCGGCCTGATGGTGGGCGCTGTTGACCGCCATCTCGGTCGCGCCCACGATCCGGTGCAGCAGCGTGCCCGGTTGGACGGAGACCGTATGGCCGGGCTCGGTGCGCGGGTTGGGCTGCTCGTGCGCGAGCGCGCCCTCGACCTCGTCCGGGATGTGCTGGATCAGCGTGCCGCCCAAGACCACGTTGAGGAGCTGCTGGCCGCCGCAGATGCCGAGCACCGGCATGTCGCGCGCGAGCGCGCCCTCGGTCGCCGATTTCTCGAACTCGGTGCGCCGGTCCTTGGTGGTCACCGTCTCGTGCCGGGTCGCGGCGCCGAACAGCGCCGGGTCGACGTCGAAGGCGCCGCCGGTGACGACCAGCCCGTCGACCCGGTCGAGATAGTCGGCCGCGTGTTCGGGCTCGTGCGGCAGCAGCAGCGGCAGCCCGCCCGCCCGAACCACCGCGCCGCAGTAGTTCTCCCGAATCGCGTACCACGGCGAGCTGGAATAGCCGCCGGCCGGCTCAGAATCGAGCGTGAGGCCTATCACCGGTCGTTTCATCGCCCGCACTCTACCGCGATTCCCCAAACCGCCCGAATCGCCGGCTTGACCGGTCGCCGCGCGCCCCGGATGGTTCGGCGATGCCCGGTTCCGACCGAAGCTGGATGGACCGCGCGCTGGCGCTCGCCGAGGCGGCGGGCGCGGCGGGCGAGGTGCCGGTGGGCGCGGTGATCGTCGATCCCCGGCGCGGCGCGGCGCTGGCCGAGGCGGCCAACCGCGTCGAACGCGACGCCGACCCCACGGCGCATGCGGAGATGCTCGCGATCCGCGAAGCCGCCCGGCGGCTCGGCACGCCCCGGCTCGCCGGCTGCGATCTCTATGTCACGCTGGAGCCCTGCCCGATGTGCGCCCAGGCGATCGCGTTGGCGCGTATCCGACGGCTCTATTTCGGCGCGGCGGACGAGAAGGGCGGCGGGGTGGAGCACGGCGCGCGGATCTTCGACCGGCCCTCCTGCCACCACCGCCCCGAGATCTATGGCGGGATCGGCGAGGCCCGGGCGGCGGCGCTGCTGCGGTCCTTCTTCCGGGCGCGGCGCTAGCCGCCGGCATGCGCGCACTCGACCTCAGGGCTGGCGGAGTTCGAGCTCGAGGCGCATCCCCACCGCCTCGGCGGCGCGTTTCAGCGTGTGCAGGGTGACGCCTTCGTTTTCCGGGTCGAGCAGACGGTCGAGCTACGAGCGGCTGGTTTCCATGCGCGCGGCCATGCCCGCCCTGGAGAGGTTCTGCGCCTCCATCGCCCGTGCCAGCTTGTAGGCGAGCACCGACTTGATCGCATGGTTCTTCGCGTCCCCGTAGGTGCCGTCTTCCCGAAGCAGGTCTTCGAGCGCGGATCCGACGCGCGGGTTCTTCTCAGACATGACGGTCATGCTCCTTCATTCGACGCCGCGGGCCTGCTTCCGGGCGCGGCGCTAGTCCTCGGGCTCGAAGCCGTACTCCTCCCAACGGCTGTTGACGAGGTCCATGTCCACGTCGTGCGGCCTCACCATCGGCGGGTAGCGTTCGCCGCCATAGGCCTCTTCCGGCTCGAAGTCGAGATTGACGGTGGCGTCGATCAGCACCCGGCACCACTTGCCAGTGCCGTACAGCATCGGGTCGCGGTCCTTGAGCCGGGTCGAGGGGTCGAGCAGCGAGCCCCAGGAGCCCGGGAAGAACACGATGTCGTCCTCGGCCGCGTTGACCCGGTAGGCGAAGGCCCAGTCGAGCGCGCCGTAATCGTGGATGTCGATGTCCTCGTCGACCACCCAGATGTTCTTGTAGCGCAGATGGGACGCGTTCGACCCCCAGATCGCCGCCGCCGCCTGCTTGGCCTGGCCGCGATAGGTCTGGCGCATCTGGATCATCAGCGTGGTGCCGTTATTGGCCGGCGAGCAGTGCACGTCGGTGATGCCCGGAACCCCGGCGCGCTCCAGCACGTTCCAGGCGACGCCGGCGCGCTGGATCGACGAGGTGATCGAGTTCTCGTTGAGCATCTTGGGCAGCGTGCCCTCCAGCGTGCCGCGGTGGATCGAGCCGTCGCGATAGGTGACGCAGGTCACCTTGGTGACGTGCTTGGGCCCCTGGTCGCCGCCGAAATATCCGGTGTACTCGCCGAACGGCCCCTCCTGCTCGAAGGTCGCCGGGTCGGGGTCGATGAACCCCTCGATCACCATCTCGGCATCGGCCGGCACCATGAGGTCCGAGGTCTCGCACTTGACCAGCGGCACCGGCTCGCCCCGGATCGCGCCCATCACGTCGTATTCGGAAACCCCCGTCGGCACCGGCGCCGAGGCGCAGTAGGGCATCGCCGGCTCCCAGCCATAGACATGGGCGACCGGCATCTTCATCCCCCGGTCGGCCCATTTCTGGAAGTGGACGCCCCAGTTCTGCGCCCGCCACAGCAGCACCGGCAACGTGTCCTTCTGGCCCAGCATGCCGCGATAGATGCCGATATTGTGGACCCCGCTATCGGGGTCCATGGTCACCGTCGCCGAGTAGGTGTTGATGTAGCGCCCGCCATCTTCGCGGTGCCAGCGCGGCACCGGCACCTTGTAGATGTCGATGTCGTCGCCGGTGACGACGTTCTGCTTGACCTTGCCGGTCCTGACCTCGGTGGGCGGCACGCGCTGCTGGAGATAGTGCCGGGTGGCCAGCACCAGGTCGCGGACCGGCGCGTCCTGCGGCAGGCCCAGCATCATCGCGACCCTGGAATAGTTCGACAGCCCGCCGGTGAACACCGCGCGGGACCACACGTCGTCGTCGGGCCCGTAGCCCTCGATGCTGTCGAACAGCAGCGCCTTGCCGTGGCCGGTGCCGAAGGTCTTGCGCGCGATGGTGCCGAGCTCGCAGTCCCAGTCGACCCTGGCGCCGATTCGCTGCAGCTCGCCGGCGATGTCGAGCGCCTCGATCCAGCCGCGGAGGTCGCCGAACTGGCGCGGCTGCAAGCGGTTGGAGAGACCTTCCGGCTGGTCCATCGCGTACTCCCTTCGGATATGCGGTCTAATTCAGATCGTCGAGGCCGAGCGCCGACCAGCGCGCCAGCGCGGCGCGCTTGTCCTCTTCCATCGGCTCGACGGTCGGCGGGTAGCGGCGGCCGTCGCGCTCGGGCGGGTAGTCGAGGTTGATCGTCGCGTCGATCAGCACCCGGTGCCACTTGCCGGTGCCGAACAGATGCACGTCGGCATCCCGCCGCCGCACCGAGGGGTCGAGCCCGGCGCCCCAGGTGGCGGGGAAGGTGACGATATCGCCCTCGCCGGCATTGACCCGCCAGGCGAGCGCCCAGTCGACGGCGGCGTAGTCGTGGATGTCGATGTCCTCGTCGACGACGATGACATGCTTGTAGCGCACATGGGACGACGAATCGCCCCACAGCGCGGAGGCCACCTGCTTGGCCTGGCCGCGATAGGTCTGGCGGATCTGCACCGCCATGTTGACCCCGGCGTGGATCGGCATGCCGAACACGTCGGTAACCCCCGGCACGCCGGCCCGCTCCAGCGCGTTCCACGCCGTCGCCGAGCGCTGGATCGAGCTCATGATCGCGTTCTCGGCATAGCTGTAGGGGAGCGCCCCCTCGACGGTGCCGCGGAAGATCGGGTTGTCGCGGTGGGTGATGCAGGTCACCCGGGCGGTGTGCTTGGCGGTCCGCTCGGTCGCGTAGTACCCGGTGAACTCGGCATAGGGCCCCTCTTCCATGAAGGTCGCGGGGTCGGGGTCGATCCAGCCCTCGATGACGATCTCGGCGCTCGCCGGCACCATGAGCGGCACCGTCTCGCAGGGGACGAGCTCCACGGGCGCGCCGCGGATCGCGCCCATCACGTCGTATTCCGAGATATCGCGCGGCACCGGCGCCCCGGCGGTGAAGCCGAGCGAGGGCTCCCAGCCGAGCACGAAGGCGACCGGCATCTTCTCGCCGCGCGCCTCGTATTTGGTGAAATGCCCGCCCCAGTGCTGGGCCCGCCACATCAGAACCGGGATGGCGTCCTTGCCGCCCACCATGCCGCGATAGATGCCGACATTGTGCAGCCCGGTATCGGGGTCGCTGGTCACGCAGCCGGCATAGGTCAGCACGTAGCGCCCGCCGTCGAGCCGGTTCCACTTGGGCACCGGGAAGGACAGCAGGTCGATATCCCCGCCCGTGAGGACGTTCTCCTTGACCGGGCCGCTCTCCACCGTCACCGGCGGGATGCGCTCGTTGAAGATGGTGCGGCAGATCCACACCAGATCGCGGATCGGCGTGTCCGGGGGCAGGCCGAACATCATGGCGAGGCGGGAATAGGCGCCCTGGCCGCCGACGAACACCTCGCGGCAGCGCGCGCCGGCGCCGTAATCCTTGATGTTGCGGAACAGGAAGGCCGGCCGGTCGCCCTTGCCCTGCGCCATGCGGTAGATCGTGCCGAGCTCGACGTCCCAGTCGACCTCGGCGTCGATCACGCGCAGCTCTTCCGCCGCCCGCAGCGCCTCGATCCAGCCGCGCATGTCGCCGAACGCGACCGGCTTTCGGGCGCCGGCGAGCCCGCCGCTTTCATTCACACGATTGTCCTTCCCCACCGCAGCAGCCGCGGCGCATCTTAGCCACGGCGCAAGCGCCGTCCAGTTGACAGCCGGCGCGGCGCCCCGGACCATCGCGCCCGCGATGACCGAGACCCCCGCCCGCAGCTTCGTCGACGACCGTCCCGGGGTGTTCCGGGTGCGGCGCGGCGCCTTCGTCGAGCCCGCGCTGTTCGAGCGCGAGCTGGAGCGGATCTTCGGGCGCTGCTGGAACTATCTCTGCCACGAGAGCCAGCTGCGCGAGCGCGGACGCTATGTACGGGGCACGATCGGGCGCTTTCCCGTCTTCGCGATTCGCGGCCTCGACGGCGAAATCCGCTGCTTCCACGATTCTTGCCCGCATCGCGGCTCGATGCTGACGCGCGGGCGCAGCGGGGTTCAGCCCACCATCACCTGCCGCTATCACGGCTGGGCGTTCAACGCCGACGGCAAGTGCATCCGGGTGCGGAACCGCGACACCGGCTACGACCGGGAGGCGCTGGCCAGGCTCGGCACCGATCTCAAGCCGGTCGCGCGCCTCGCCGCCTATCGCGGCTTCGTCTTCGCCTGCCTCGACCCGGAAGTCGAGGATCTCGAGACCTTCCTCGGCGGCGCGCGGCCGTTCATCGACCTGATGGCCGACCAGTCGGAACAGGGCATGGAGGTGCTGAAGGGCGAGAGCACCTACGTGATGCGGGCCAACTGGAAGCTGCAGACCGAGAACTCGACCGACGGCTATCACGTCGCCACGGTGCACCGGAACTTCGCCCATGCGGTGCGTCAGCGCGAGACGCTCACGCGCGAGACCGGCGATGCCCGCGCCAGGACCGAGGCGAGCCGCATCCTCGACCTCGAAAGCATCCGGTCGGGCGGCTACGACGCGGGCAACGGGCACATGATCAACTGGTCCGACCGGGGCTCGCCCGAATCCGCCCCGCTGAACGAGGCGCGCGAGGCGCTGGTCGCGCGGTTCGGCCCGGGCAAGGCGCGCTGGATGATCGACCGCGGCCGCACGGTGACGATCTTCCCCAATTTCTTCCTCAACGACGTCGCCTCGACCTGCATCCGGCTGTGGCGGCCGGTCGCCGTCGACCTCACCGAGATCGACACCTGGTGCCTCGCCCCGGTCGGCGAGAGCGCCGAGGCCAGGCGCGCGCGGATCCGCAAATACGAGGATTTCTTCCTGCCCTCCAGCCTCGCCGTGCCGGACGACGTGCGCGCGATGGAAGTCGCCCATGCCGGTTCTCTCGCCGCCGGCGGGGCGGGGTGGAACGATCTCGCGCTCGGCCGCGCGACGATGATCGAGGGGGCCGACGACGCCGCCCGGGAGCTCGGCGCGGCGCCGCTGCACAGCAATCCCGGGCGCGAGAGCGAGACGCCGTTCTACGCCTTCTGGCGCGAATGGCGGCGCCGGATGGACGGGCCGTGAGCTTCGATGCGGCGCTGACCGCCGAGGCCGCCGATCTCCTCTACCGCGAGGCCGGCCATCTCGACCGGCGGGAGTGGGAGGCGTGGCTCGCGCTCTATGCCGAAGACGCGGTGTTCTGGGCGCCGGCGATCGTCGGCGACGAGGGGTTCAGCGAGGACCCCGACAACGATGTCAGCCTGATCTATCTCGACCGCGCCGGGCTGGAGGCGCGCATCTTCCGCATCGAAGGCGGGGATTCCTTCGCCAGCACGCCGCTGCCCCACACCGCCCATCTGGTGAGCAATGTGCGGGCGGTCGGGGCCGGGGGGCCGGAGATCGAGGTCTCCGCCACCTGGCTGGTCAACAGCTTCCGCCGGACCGACCCGCCGATCCTCCGCGCCGGGAGATACGCCTACACGCTGAGGCGGTCCGCCTCCGGGCTGACGATCGCGCGCAAGACGGTCCACGTGCTCGACGACCGCATCGTCGGGCCGATCGACATCTTCAACATCTGAACCTGGGGTTCAGAGGATCTTGAATTCCATCGGCAGCCGGCCGAGCCGCCGCGCGCCGTGCTCCTCCACCACGACCGTGTTGCCGGCGCGCATCGCCCGTTCCCCGTCGGCCGATGTCGCCCAGGGTTTGAGGATGAAGCAATGCCCGGCCTCGACCGTTCGGCCCTGGGCGTCGCCCCCGGCCCGCGTGGTCGGCCCGTCCTGGCCGAGACCGAGCCCGTGGCCCATGGTCGGCGCCGCCTTGAGCCCCGCCCGTTCCATATGCGCGCCCCAGAGGCGGATGAGCTCGGCATAGGGGACGCCCGGCCTCATCGCGTCCAGCAGAATCCCGAAGCATGAGAGCGAGGCCTCGAACAGCCGCTCGTACTCCGCCTCCGGCGGGCCGAGCGACACCGCCTCGATGCTTTGCGCCATGTAGCCGGCATACTTGATCTCGGACTCGCAGATCAGGATGTCGCCGTCCTCTAGCGCGCGGAAGGTCGGCATCAGGAAGGCCTGGCTCGGCGCCTTGCCGATCCCGATCAGCAGCATCGCCGGCACCTCGCCGCCGCTGCGGATATGGGCCGCCATCATCTCGGCGTAGAGCGCGTGCTCGCTCACGCCCGCGCGGGCGTGCTCGAACACCGCCTCGCCGATCGCATCGGCGCAGACTTGCGCGCGCTCGACCAGGGCGATCTCCTCGGCGCTCTTCACCTGCCGCACATCGTGCATGAGCGCCGTCGCATCGACGAATTCGGCGTCCGGAAAGGCCCGTCGCAGGGCATCGAGCTCGCCCGACGACATGGTGCCGTCGGGGAACCGCAGCACGCCTTCGAGCCCGGCGATGCCGACCCGCGCCCGGCCGCCGCAGTGGTCGCCGAGGGCGGATGCCATCGCCTCGCCCCAGCGCCCCTCCCGGGTCGCGCGGATGTCGGCGACCCAGCCCTGCGCCGCCTGCCAGAACGCGACCCGCCGGGGCTCGCGCACGATCGCCGTGGGCTCGCCCTGCGCCGGGAAGACGACGGCGGCCGCGGTGCCGCCGCCGCCGATCGTCGTCAGGTAGCGGACGTCCGGCTGGCAGGCGTCCCACTCGCCGGTGTTCTCGGGCGCGACGATGCAGTCGAGGCCGTTCTCCGTCATCGCCGCGCGCACCGCGGCGTGGCGGCGGTCGCGTTCGGCGAGGCCGAGGCGGGGCAGTGCTACCCGTTCCATGGCCGGATTGTGGTCGGTTGTTGCCCTGTTCGCCAGCCGATAGTCTCGCGCGCGACGGCGCGGGAGGCGGCGCATGAAATCGAGGGTCATGGTCCAGGTCGCGGACCGCCGCATCGAGCCCGACGAACACGAGGTGCCGCCGGTCGGACCCAAGGAAGCCTTGCTCCGGGTCGAGGCCTGCGGCCTGTGCGGCTCGGACGTCGACCAGTATCGCGGCAATTTCGCCGCCAAGGGCATCATGCGCTACCCCGTCATCCCGGGCCACGAGCCGGTCGGGCGGATCGCCGAGATCGGCGCGGACGCGGCCCGGTCATGGGGTGTCGGCGTCGGCGACCGGGTGGCGCTCGAGCCGCATCTCTCCTGCGGGCGCTGCGCGCTCTGCCTCGGCGGCGCCTATCACAACTGCCGCTCGCTGATGCCGCCCGGCGCGCCGCCCTGCTACGGCTATACGCCGCGCGATGTGGGCCACGGGCTGTGGGGCGGCTACAGCGAATTCATTCACCTGCACGAACGCACGATGCTGCACAGGGTGCCCGACAGCATGCCGCTCCCCCTGGCGCTACTCTACCAGCCGATCGCCGCCGGGATCCGCTGGGCGGTGCATGTGCCGCGGACCGCGATGGGCGACACCGTCCTGATCCTCGGTCACGGCCAGCGCGGTCTCGGCGCCGTGGTCGCCGCGCGCGAGGCGGGCGCCGGCACGATCGTCGTCACCGGCACCTCTCGCAGCGCCTACAAGCTCCGCCTCGCCGAGGCGCTCGGCGCGGACCACACCATCGAAGCCGACCGGGAGAACGTGGTCGAACGCGTCATGGCGATCACCGGCGGGCGCGGCGTCGATGTCGCGCTCGACGTGGTGCCGGGCGCGGCATCAGCGGTCGAGGACGCGATCGCGGCGACCAGGATCGGCGGCACCGTGGTGTTGAGCGGCATCAAGGCGAAGGACCAGGTCGTCGCGCTCGATGTCGAGGCGGTGATCTACAAGGAGCTCGTCCTCAAGGGCGTCTATTCCCAGGCCCGCGACGCCTATGTCGAGGCCTTCCGGATGCTGGAAGAGAACAGGTACCGGCTCGAGCGGCTCCACACCCACGAGTTCGCGCTCGACGACGCCGAGGAAGCGCTCCAGACCCTGGGGCGGGAGCGAAACCCGGACGAGCGGCCGATCTGCGTGTCGCTCCACCCCGAGGGCTAGCGCCGCCGCCCGCCGGCGGCTAGCCCGCGGACCCAGACGAAGGCGAGCAGCCCGGCGATCGACGCCGCGGCGATGGCGATGGCGAGCGGCATCTGGGTGCCGTCGTCGAACCCGGCGACGAGGGCGCCGGCGAGCGCGGCGCATCCCAGCTGCACCACGCCGAGCAGCGAGGAGGCCGCGCCCGCGACCCCGGGAAACGGCGAGAGCGCGCCCGCGGTCGCGGGCGGCAGGATGAGGGCGAAGAAGAACATGTAGGCGCAGGCCGGCGCGACGATCGCCCACGGGCTCGCCACGCCGGCGATCGCGAGGGCGGCGATGGCGAGCCCCGAGGCGAGCCCGCCGAGCGTGCCCCACATCAGCAGCCGGACGATGCCGAGCCGCATCACCAGCCGGCTGCCCACCGGATAGCCGACCAGATTGCCGACCATGACCAGCGCGAAGAACCAGCCGAACGCCTCGGGCGTCTCGCCGAGATGGACGATGAAGGCGGCGGGTGCGCCGGCGAGGAAGGCGAACAGGGCGGAGAACGCCGCCGCCCCGCACCCCACATAGGCCCAGAAAACGCCGCTGCGGGCGACCTTCGAGAACGCCGCGAGCAGCCTGTCCGGCGCGAGCGCGCCGCGGTCGGGTGTCTCATTGGTCTCCGGCAGCCAGCGCCAGTGGATCGCGAGCGCGGCCGCGCCGTAAGCGAGCATCGCCAGGAAGATCGACCGCCACCCCGCGGCCTCGGTCAGCCAGGCGCCGGCCACCGGCGCCGCGATGGGCATGATGCCGAGCACCAGAAACACGTAAGACAGGACCCGCGATGCGTCCTCGCGGTCGAGCCGGTCGCGGACCACGGCGCGCGCGATCACCTGGGTTGCCGCGGCCGCAAGCCCCTGCACCAGCCGGGCGCCCAGCAGCATTTCGACACCCGGCGAAATCGCCAGCGCGGCCGACGCCGAGACATAGAGCACGAGGGCGAACAGGAGGACCGGGCGGCGGCCGAAGCGGTCCGACATCGGCCCGTAGACGATCTGGCCCGCCGCCATGCCCAGCACGAACAGGCTGAGGCTGAGCTGGACCGCCGACAGGTCGGTGCCCAAATCCGAGGCCATCACCTGCGCCGCCGGCAGCGCGGTGTCGATCGACAGCGGGTCGAGCGCGACCACCAGGCCGAGGAGCAGGGCGAAGAAGAGCCTCTCCCGCCCGGTCACGCGGTGGTGCCGATTTCGGCGAGAAAGATGTCGGCGAAGGTCTTGAGCTTGGCGGCCCCGACGCCATGGATCTCGGCGAAGTCCTCCCGGCTGCGCGGTCGCTTGCGCGCCATCTCGATCAGCGACCGGTCGGTGAAGACGGCAAAGGCCGGCACGCCCCGCTCCTTCGCGAGCCTGAGGCGGAGCCGCTTGAGGCGGGTGAGCAGGGCTTCGTCGCCGGCGCTCAAGGCGGGGTCGGTTTCCTTGCTCGCCCCTCTCGCGCGCGACTGCCTGGACCTCGTCGCCTCGGCGCGGCGCTGGAATTCGCCCTCGCCGCGCAGCAGCGCCCGCCCGCGTTCGGTGGTCTGAATCCCGCCATGGCCGGCGATATCGAGATGCAAATGCCCGGCGGCGACGATCTGGCGGAGAATGCTGCGCCAGACCGTCTTCGCGTGATGCGCCCCGCCGCCGAACGCGTCGCGGCGGTCATGGCCGAACTTGACGACCTTCTCGGTCGGGGTGCCCGCGAGCACGTCGATGAGATGCGCGGCGCCGAAGCGCTGACCCGTCTGGATCACCGCGGAGAGGGCGAGCTGCGCGTCCTCGGTCGCCTCCACCAGCGCGACCGGGCGGAGGCAGGTGTCGCAATTGCCGCAGGGTTCGATGCGCTCCCCGAAATAGGCGAGCAGCGTCACCCGCCGGCAGCCCGGGGTCTCGCAATAGCCGAGCAGCGCATCCAGGCGCTTGTGCGCGCGCCGCTTGTGGTCGTCCCCGCCGTCCTCGTCGTCGATGAACATCCGGCGCAGCCGGATGTCGTCGAACCCGTAGAGCATGCAGGCATCGCCGGGCTCCCCGTCACGCGCCGCGCGGCCGATCTCCTGGTAATAGGCCTCGATCCCGGAAGGGATGTCGGTGTGGAAGACGTAGCGCACGTCGGGCTTGTCGATCCCCATGCCGAAGGCGATGGTGGCGACGATGACCACCCCCGGCTCGGCGGTGAAGATGTCCTGGTTGGCGGTTCGCTCCTCAGCGCTCATGCCGGCGTGATAGGGGAGCGCCCGGATCCCTTCGCCGTGCAGCATCGCCGCGGTTTCCTCGACCTTGCGGCGCGACAGGCAATAGACGATGCCGCTCTGGCCGCGCCGCGCCTTCGCGAAGGAGAGAAGCTGGCGCCTGGCCGCGTTTCGCGGCTCCACGGCGAGGTGGATATTGGGCCGGTCGAAACCGGCGACGAACTGCGCGGCGTCCGGTGCCAGAAGCTGGGCCGCGATGTCGTCGCGCGTCACCGCGTCGGCGGTCGCGGTCAGCGCCAGGATGGGCACCTCCCGAAAGCGCGCGCGCAGCGCGGAGAGCGCCCCGTATTCCGGCCGGAAGGAGGGGCCCCATTGCGAAACGCAATGCGCCTCGTCGACCGCGATCAGCGAGAGCGGAAGCCGCGAGAGCGCCGCCAGCATGCGTTCGGTCATCAGCCGTTCCGGGGCCAGGTAGAGCAGCCGGATCTCGCCGGCGGCGACGCGCCGCCAGATCGCGACGTTGCCCGCTCGCGGGTTGAGGGAATGGATCGCATCGGCGGCGACGCCGGCAAGCTGGAGCGCCGCCACCTGATCCTGCATGAGGGCGACCAGCGGAGACACCACCACCGTCAACCCGCCGCGGACCAGCGCCGGAACCTGGAAGCAGAGCGACTTGCCGCCGCCCGTCGGCATCACCGCGAGCGCGTCGCGGCCGGCAAGCACGGTATCGATCACCGGCTCCTGGCCGGGGCGGAAGGACTCGAAGCCGAAGACGTCCCTGAGAACCCTATACTTCACCGCTCGACACCCTGCCGCCGCGGCGCGACCTTGCCGTTTCTGCGCCGGCCGGTCCAGCCCCCCGAATGTTCGACCTGAATTCGCCGCGGCCGTGCTAGACTCGATACGTGCCCCGCGACGAAACGGGGCGGAGACCGGACGATGGCCGGCGACACGGCAGTCGACATCGAGGCGATGCGCGGGCTGCTCCTCGAAGAGCGCGAGACTCTCCTTCGCGAAAGCGCGGCCACCGCCGGGGACCGCGCGCCGGTCGAGCTCGATCAGCAGACGGTCGGCCGGCTGTCGCGAATCGACGCCATGCAGGTCCGGGCCATGGCCGAGGCGTCCGAGACCCGGCGTCAGGGCCGGCTGCAGCGCATCGATGCCGCGCTCAGGCGCGTCGCCGACGGCAGCTTCGGCGAGTGCCTCCAATGCGGCGAGCCGATCCCGCCAAGGCGCCTCGAAATCGACCCCGCCGTCACGGTCTGCGTTCCCTGCGCCGGCTGAGCCGGCGCCCGCTTCAGACCCCGATACGCTGCTGTTTGCGCGCTACCGGGGCGCGGGCTAGGTTTCCGGTCGCGAACCCAGGAGGCGCCGATGTGCGGCATCGTCGGATTGTTCCTCAAGAACCCCGCGCTCCGGGACGAGCTCGGCGCCCGGTTCGCGACGATGCTCGCCGGCATGGCGGACCGCGGTCCCGACAGCGCCGGTCTGGCGGTGTTTCACGACCCGGTCTCCGAGCCCGACTGCAAGCTCACGCTGTTCGCGGCCCGGCCGGAACACGACTGGAACGCGGTCGGCGGGGCGCTCGCCGCCGCCCTCGGCGCCACGCCCGATATCGAGGTGCGGTCGAACCACGCGGTGCTGCGCATGGCCGGAACCGCCAGCCGCGCGGTCGCGTGGCTCGCCGCCAACCGGCCGGATATCCGGGTCATGGGCTACGGGCGGCTGATCGAGGTGTTCAAGGACAAGGGTCTGCCGGACGAGATCGCCGCGCGTTTCCGGGTCGGCGAGATGGGCGGCACCCATGCCATCGGACACACCAGGATGGCGACCGAGAGCGCGGTGACGACGGAGCACTCGCACCCCTTCATCGCGGCCGACGATGTCTGCCTGGTGCATAACGGCTCGCTCAGCAACCACAACCGGCTGCGGCTCTGGCTGCGGCGGCGCGGGCTCGACTTCGAGTCCGACAACGACACCGAGGTCGCGGCGCGCTATTTCGCCCACCGCCTGGACGAAGGCGCCAGCCTCAAGGAAGCGATGGAGGCCGGGCTCCAGGATCTCGACGGCTTCTACACCTTCGCGGTCGGCACGGCGGACGGCTTCGCGGTGCTGCGCGACGCCTTCGCCTGCAAGCCCGCCGTTCTCGCCGAGAACGACGACTGGGTGGCGATGGCGTCCGAGTTCCGCTCGCTCGCCGACCTTCCCGGGGTGAACGAGGCGAAGATCTGGGAGCCCGAACCCTCGACCGTCTACATGTGGTCGCTCGAGGGGAGGTCATGACCACCGTCGACCTCTCCGCCTGTTCGGTCCGCGAGCTCAACGCGCGGCTGCACGCGCTCGCCGCCGACACCAACGAAACCGCGTGGCGCGTCACCGAGCCGAGGGGGGCGCATGCGGTCGCCGCCGGGCTCACCGTCCCGGTTTCGGTCGAGATCGACGGCCATGTCGGCTATTACTGCGGAGGGATGAACCAGGAGGCGGCGCTGACCGTCAACGGGCATTGCGGCACCGGGGTCGGCGAGAACATGATGTCGGGAACGGTGCGGGTGCGCGGCAACGCCTCGCAATGCGCCGGCGCGTCGGCCCATGGCGGGCTGCTGGCGATCGAGGGCGATGCCGGGCCGCGCTGCGGCATCTCGATGAAGGGCGTCGACATCGTGGTCCGCGGCTCGGTCGGCCATATGAGCGCGTTCATGGCGCAGTCGGGGACTCTGGTGGTGTGCGGCGACGCCGGCGAAGACCTCGGCGATTCGATCTACGAGGCGGTGATCTATGTCGGCGGCGCGACCGGGCGGCTCGGCGCCGACTGCGTCGAAAAGGACATGACGCGCGCGCACCGCGACCGCCTGTCCGCCCTCCTCGAACGGGCCGGGATCGATGCCGATCCGGCGGGATTCCGGCGCTTCGGATCGGCGCGCAGGCTGTACCATTTCCACGTCGACAACGCGGACGCCTATCGATGAGCGTCGACCGCCGCGCGCTGCGCCCGTCCGCCACCTTCCCGGACCACGTGCTGGCCGAAATCCACCGCGCCGCCGACCAGGGCGTCTACGAGATCCGCGGTTTCGGCACCAAGCGCCATCTGCCGAGCTTCGACGACCTCCTGTTCCTCGGCGCATCGATGTCGCGCTACCCGCTGGAAGGCTATCGCGAGCGCTGCGACACCGGCGTGGTGCTCGGCGACCGCTTCGCCTCCCGGCCGATCGAGCTTGCGATCCCGATCACCGTGGCGGGGATGAGCTTCGGCGCGCTCGGCGCCAACGCCAAGGAGGCGATCGGCCGGGCCTGCACCGCGATGGGCACCAGCTCGACCACCGGCGACGGCGGGATGACCGAGGAAGAACGGCGCTCGTCCAAGACCCTGGTCTATCAGGTCCTGCCTTCGCGCTACGGCATGAACCCCGACGATCTGCGCCGGGCCGACGCGATCGAGGTCGTCGTCGGCCAGGGCGCCAAGCCGGGCGGGGGCGGCATGCTGCTCGGCCAGAAAATCACCGAGCGGGTCGCCGGGATGCGCGACCTCCCGGTCGGCATCGACCAGCGCAGCGCCTGCCGCCATCCCGACTGGACCGGCCCCGACGACCTGACCATCAAGATCCGGGAGCTGCGCGAGGTCACCGACTGGGAGAAGCCGGTCTACGTCAAGATCGGCGCGTCGCGGCCGCAATTCGACGTGCCGCTCGCGGTCAAGGCGGGCGCCGACGTGATCGTCCTCGACGGCATGCAGGGCGGCACGGCCGCGACCCAGGACGTCTTCATCGAGCATGTCGGCATCCCCACCCTGCCGGCCGTCCGCCGGGCGGTGGAGGCGCTGCAGGAGCTCGACATGCACCGCAAGGTGCAGCTCATCGTCTCCGGCGGCATCAGGAGCGGGGCCGACGCCGCCAAGGCGCTGGCGCTCGGCGCGGACGCGGTGTCCATCGGTTCGGCGGCGATGGTGGCGCTCGGCTGCAACCGCCCGGTCCATCTCGAGGACTACCACGCCATCGGCACCGAGCCCGGCGCCTGCCACCATTGCCATACCGGCCGCTGCCCGGTCGGCGTGACCACCCAGGACGCCGATCTCGAAGCCCGTCTCGACCCGGAGCAGGGCGCGCGGTGGCTGAGGAACTATCTGACGGCGATGGTGCTGGAGCTCCAGACCATCGCCCGGGCCAACGGCAAGAGCCATGTGCTCAACCTCGAGCCCGAGGATCTCGTCGCGCTCACCGTCGAGGCGGCGGCGATGGCGGGCGTGCCGCTCGCCGGGACCGACTGGATACCGGGCCGCGCGTAGCGCGACCGCGTCTGGCAGGGGGAAGGGACATGACCATCGATCTCGCCAGGGTGGCCGAGGACAAGGGCATCCGCTATTTCCTGATCAGCTTCGTCGACCTGTTCGGCGTGCTGAGATCGAAGCTGGTGCCGGCGCGCGCCATCGCTGAGATGCAGGCCGACGGCGCCGGCTTCGCGGGTTTCGCCGCCTGGCTCGACATGACGCCGGCCGATCCCGACATGTTCGCGATCCCCGACCCGGAAAGCCTGATCCAGCTGCCGTGGAACCGCGATGTCGGCTGGCTGGCCTCCGATCTGTGGATGAACGGCGCCCCGGTCGAAGCCTCGCCCCGGGTGGTGCTGAAGCGCCAGATCGAGCGCGCGGACGCGGCCGGATACCGGATGAAGACCGGCGTCGAGTGCGAGTATTTCCTGCTCGCGCCGGGCGAGCTCGCGCTTTCCGACCCGCGCGACATGCAGGAAAAGCCGTGCTACGACCAGGCCGCGCTGATGCGCCGCTTCGACGTCATCGGCGAGATCTGCGACGCGATGATCGAGCTCGGCTGGAACCCCTACCAGAACGACCACGAGGACGCGAACGGCCAGTTCGAGATGAACTGGGAGTACGACGATTGCCTGGTCACCGCCGACCGGCACGCCTTCTTCAAGTTCATGGTCAAGACGGTCGCCGAGCGCCACGGCTACCGCGCGACCTTCATGCCCAAGCCCTTCGCGAACCTCACCGGCAACGGTTGCCATGCGCATGTGTCGCTGTGGGACGCGGCGGGGAAAAACCTGTTCCACGACGAAGACGGCGAGCTCGGGCTGTCGGCGCTCGCCTACAGCTTCCTCGGCGGGATCGTCCACTCGGCGGATTCGTTCTGCGCGCTGTTCAACCCGACGGTCAACAGCTACAAGCGGATCGACGCCACGGTGACGCTGTCGGGCGCCACCTGGTCGCCCAGCGCGATCAGCTATTCCGGCAACAACCGCACCCACATGATCCGCATCCCCGACGCCGGGCGGTTCGAGCTGCGGCTGATGGACGGGGCGACCAACCCCTATCTGGCGCAGGCGGGCGTGCTCGCCGCCGGGCTCGACGGAATCGAGAACCAGCGCGACCCCGGCAAGCGGCTCGACATCAACATGTATACCGAGGGCGACCGGCTGCGGCGCATCCGCCGGCTGCCGCTCAACCTGCTCGACGCGCTCCGCCTGTTCGACAAGAACCGGGTGGCGCGGGCCGCGTTCGGCGACGAGTTCGTGGACAGCTATGTCAAGCTCAAGCGGGACGAATGGCGCAGCTACGCCACCACGCTCTCGCAATGGGAGCTCGATCGCACCCTCGACGTCTAGGGCCTGGCAGGCCCTGGCTGGCGCCGGCGCCGCGATGCCGTTGGGGCTGATCAAATACGGGTTGCCGGGCAAGCGGAGGGCGCGCAACCCGCTGCCCTCCGCGGGACGCCTCAAGCCGCGCTACGACGTGGTGATCGTCGGCGCCGGCGGGCACGGGCTCGCCGCCGCCTACTACCTCGCCAGGGACCACGGCATCACCGATGTCGCGGTGCTCGACAAGGGCTGGCTCGGCGGCGGCAACACCGCGCGCAACACGACCATCATCCGCTCGAACTATCTGACGCCGGAGGGGGTGCGGTTCTACGACGAGTCGATCCGCCTGTTCCGCGGCCTGTCGGGCGAGTTCGATTTCAACATCCTCTATTCCGAGCGCGGCCACCTGACGCTGGCCCATACCGACGCGGCGCTCCGCACCATGCGCTGGCGGGCCGAGGTCAACAAGCATCTCGGGGTCGATTCCGAAGTCGTCGACCTCGACGGGCTGGCGCAGCTCTGCCCGCCGCTCAATCTCGACCGCGGCGAGCGCTTTCCCGTTCTCGGCGCGCTGCATCACAAGCCCGGCGCCATCGCCCGCCATGACGCGGTCGCCTGGGGCTACGCGATCGCCGCCGCGCAGCGCGGTGTCGAGATCCATCAACGGACGGAAGTCACCGGGATCCTCACCGACAAGGGTCGGGTCACCGGGGTCGCGACGACGCGCGGGCGGATCGCCTGCGGCAGGGTCCTGCAGGCGGTGGCCGGAACGAGCCCGCTGCTGGCGGCGATGGCGGGCTTCCGCCTGCCGATCCGCACGGTGCCGCTCCAAGCCTGCGTCACCGAGCCGCTGAAACCCTTCCTCGATCCCATCGTGGTGTCGGGATCGCTCCACGTCTATGTCTCCCAATCCGCCCGCGGCGAGCTGGTGATGGGCGGGCCGACCGACCCCTATGAGCTCTATGCGCAGCGCTCCACCCTCGAATTCAAGGAAGGCCTGGCCGCGCCGATGCTTGCACTGTTCCCCTTCCTCGCCGAGGTCAGGGTGCTGCGGCAATGGGCGGGGCTCGCCGACATGACCCCCGATTTCAGCCCGATCATGGGGCTCACCCCGGTCCGCGGCTATTACATCGACGCGGGCTGGGGAACCTGGGGGTTCAAGGCGACGCCGGTCTGCGGCAAGCGCATGGCGGAGACCGTCGCGACGGGACAGGCGCCGGCCCTGATCGAGCCCTTCGCGCTGGAGCGGTTCGCCGCCTTCCGGCAGCTCGGCGAGCGCGGCGCCGCCTCGGTCGGGCATTGAGGGCCGGGCCGTGAAGATCCTCGACTGCCCGCTGAACGGACCTCGCAACATCTCGGAATTCGCTTGCGGCGGCGAGGCGATCGAGATGGCGCACCCGGACACCGTCAGCGACGCGGCCTGGGCGGACTACGTCTTCGGCGCCGGCACCGCGCGCGGGGTGGTGCGCGAATGGTGGTTCCACGTGCCGACCGCCTACTGGTTCATCGCCGAGCGCGATACGGGCACCGACGAAGTCCTGAGGACCTACCCCGCCTCGGAGCTCTTCGGGCCCGGCGGCGAAGCGGGGGAGGGCGCGTGACCGGCGGCACGCATCGCCTGCCGCCCGTGGCCGGAGAGCGGATCGACCGCGCCCGCGTCCGGCGCTTCACCTTCGAGGGCAAGACCTGTGAGGGCTTCGCCGGCGACACGATCGCCAGCGCGCTGGCGGCCAACGGGGTCGCGGTGCTCTCCCGCTCCTTCAAGTACCGGCGGCCGCGCGGCATTTTCTCGCTGGGGGAGAAGGACGCCAACTCGCTGGTCCAGCTGCCGGGCGAGCCCAACGTGCCGGCCGCGACCCGGGCGCTCGAGGACGGGCTGGTCGTATCGGGGCAGAACTATAACGGCAGCCTCGAACGCGACCGGGGCGCCTGGATCGGGCTGTTCGCCCGGTTTCTTCCGGTCGGGTTCTACTACAAGTCGTTCTACCGGCCGGCCGGCGCGTGGCAGCGCTGGGAGCCGGTGTTTCGCGCCCGCGCGGGTCTCGGCGAGGTCGACACGGACGCCGGGCCCAGTCGGTTCGACAAGAAATACGGGTTCTGCGACGTGGTCGTCGTCGGCGCCGGACCGGCCGGCCTCGCCGCCGCCGCGAGCGCGGCGGAGGCCGGGGCGGAGGTGCTGCTGGTCGACGATCAGCCGGCGCCGGGCGGGGCGCTCACCTATGCGCGTTTCGGCGCGGACCGCGCCTCGCAGGAGCGCGAACTTCGCACCCTCGTCTCGGCGGTGGAGCGTGCCGAAAGCATCGACGTGATGACCGGTGCCGTCTGCGAGGGCCGGTTCGCCGACAGCTGGCTCGCCGTCGTCCGCGGACGGCGGCTGCACAAGATCCGCGCCAAGAGGACGATCCTGGCGACCGGCGCGATCGAGCAACCGATCGTTTTCCGCAACAACGACCTCCCCGGGGTGATGCTGACTTCGGCGGCGCTGCGGCTGATCCGGCACTATCGCGTCAGGCCGGGCCGCCGCGCGGTCGTCGCGACCGCCAGCCGGGACGGCTATGCCGCCGCGCTCGACCTGCTCGAGGCCGGCGTGGAGGTGGCGGCCGTGGTGGATTTGCGCCGACACCCGGACCCGAGCGGCGAATCCGCGGCGGTCGCGGAGCAGGGGGTCCGGGTCATCGCCGGGCACACGCCGTCCGAGGCGCGCAAGAGCCGCCGGACCGGCCGCGTGCGGTCGGTCCGGGTCTCGCCGATTACCGCGGCCGGGCGGTTCGGCAAGGGCGGGGAGAGCATCGCCTGCGATCTGGTCTGCATGGCCGCCGGCTACACGCCCGCCGCCCATATCGCCTGTCACGCGGGCGCCCGGCTCGCCTACGACCGGGCGGCATCCGGGCTCCGCATCGTCGACGTGCCGGACGGCATGTTCGTCGCCGGCGCGGCCAATGGCAGCCACGACCTCGCGGCGGTCATGGCGGAGGGCCGCAGGGCGGGCCGGGCGGCCGCCGGCTCGCTCGGCCTCGATGCCGGCGACGTCCCCGCCATGCCGGACGAGCGGGGGCGGGGCCGCAACCATTCCTGGCCGGTCTTCGCGCATCCCAAAGGCAAGGAGTTCGTCGATCTCGACGAGGATTTGGAAATCCGCGACCTGCTCGATGCGGCCGACGAGGGTTACGCCGATGTCGAGCTGATGAAACGCTATTCGACCGTCGGCATGGGGCCGTCCCAGGGCCGTCATTCGGCGGTGAACGCGCTTCGCATCGCGGCCCAGGCTACCGGCCGGGAGCCCGCCCAAACCGGTACCACGACAATGCGGCCCCCGGTCACCGGCGAGACGCTCGGCGTCCTCGCCGGGCGCGGCTTCGAACCCGTCCGGCTGACCCCGATGCATCACCGCCATGTCGAGGCCGGCGCCCGGATGATGGTTGCCGGCGACTGGATGCGGCCCGCGTTCTACGGCGCCGAGGCCGACCGGGAGCGGCTGGTTGCCGAGGAGGCGGCGCATGTCCGCCGGTCTGTCGGGCTGATCGACGTGTCGACGCTCGGCGGGATCGAAATCCGCGGCACGGACGCGGCCGCGTTCATGGACCGGATGTACACCTTCGCCTATCGCCGCCAGGCGGTCGGGCGGGTCCGCTATGTGCTGATGTGCGACCAGGCCGGATCGATCATCGACGACGGCGTCGCCTGCCGCCTGGGCGCCGAGCATTTCTACGTCACCGCGACCACCGGCGGGGCCGACCGGGTTCACCGGGAGATGCTGTGGCACAACGCCCGGTGGCGCCTCGATGTCGACATCGCCAACGTCACCGCCGCCTGGTGCGGCGTCAATATCGCGGGCCCGCGATCCCGGCAGGTGCTGGGCCGGCTGGCCCCCGGGGTCGATCTCTCGCCGGACGGCTTCCCCTATCTCGGGGCGCGCGAAGCGCGGGTCGCGGAGATCCCCGCCCGCCTGCTCCGCGTCGGCTTCGTCGGCGAGCTGGGCTACGAGATCCACGTTCCCGCCGGCTGCGGCGAGGCGCTCTGGGACCGCCTGGTGGAGGCGGGAGAATCGGCGGGGATCGGGCCCTTCGGGGTCGAGGCGCAACGGCTGCTGCGGCTGGAAAAGGGCCACATCATCGTCGGCCAGGATACCGACGGGCTGACCACCCCGGCGGAGGCCGGCATGGCCTGGGCGGTGGCGCGGAACAAGCCCTTCTTCGTCGGCGCCCGGGCGCTGAAAATTCGCGACCGGGACGCCCTCACCCGCAAGCTGGCCGGTTTCGCGCTGCACGATGCCGAAGCCGCCGCACCCGAAGAATGCTGCCTGGTCATCCGCGACGGGGAGATCGCCGGGCGCGTGACCTCCGCCATGCGTTCGCCCCATCTCGGCCGGGTGGTGGGTCTCGCCTTCCTCCCGCCGCAGACCGCCGAGCCCGGCACGGGCTTCGACATCCGACGGGCGAACGGGGAGATGGCGAGGGCCGAGGTCGCGGCACTGCCGTTCTACGATCCCGAAGGCGCCCGACAGGAGGCCTAGTGCCGGACCCGGACCGCTATACCCGCCGCAGCTTCGTCTACCGCCAGCTCGCGGCCCGCGGGGCGCGGTTCCGGCGGCTCGCCGGCGCCGCGGTGGCGTCCGATTTCGGCCGGCCGGAGGACGAACGGCGCGCGCTGGAACGGCTCGGCCTGTGCGACCTCTCGCCGCTGCCGCGGGTCGGCTTCAAGGGTCCCGCCGCGCTCGACTGGCTGCGAGGGAGGCGGGTCGGCGGGCTCGCCCGCGACAATTGGGCCGATGCCCAGACGAGCGGGGCGCTCGCCGCCCGGCTGGCGCCGACCGAAGCGCTGATCCTGGGCAGTCTGACGGGCCGGGAAGTGCTCTGCGCCCGGCTCGAGGCGGCGCTGGACGCAACGCCCCGTCCCGGCTGCTACAAGGCGATGCGGCGCGACGGGAACTTCCATTTCCTGCTCGGCGGCGCGCACGCCGCGGACGCCATGGCGACGCTCTGCGCGGTCGACCTCCGGGCGCGCGCCTTCCCCGCCGGAAGCGTCGCCCAGACATCGGTGGCGCGCATGTCGATGATCGTGATCGGCGTCGCGCTCGGCGAGGTGCCCGCCTTCCACCTGCTGGGCGACAGCGCCTCGGCGGCCTATGCCTGGGGCGTGCTGGTCGATGCGATGGCGGAGTTCGAGGGCATCCCCGTCGGCTTCGACGCAGTTCGGCACGCCGCCGGCGCTAGGCCGGGGTGAAGCGCGGGATCACCGTCTCGCCGAACAGGCGCACCGAGCGCTCGGCGAGCGCGTAGGGCATGTCGTTGAAGTTGACCTGCATCGAGACGTGGTCGCAGCCGCCCATCGTCTCGTCCAGGGCGTGCAGCTGCTCGACGATGTCGTCCGGCGTGCCGACGAAGGCGGCGTGGTGCGCGATTTGCGACTCGAAGGTCTCGGCCGCCATCCGCGCGCGCATCCTGTCGTAGTTCTCGTAGGTCGAGGGCGGCGCGCCGGTGGCGTAGCCCGCGGTCGCGTCGACGATCGACTCGAAATGGCGCTCGATCAGGGGCTTGGCGATGTCGATCGCCTCTTCGCGATCCTCGCTGCAATACATGAAGACGGCGAGCATCACCGTGGGCTTGCCGGGATGCCCTGCCCGCCGCCAGGCCTCGCGATAGATCCCGATCAGCTCGGACGGGGTCGAGCCCACGCCGGGGATCGCCATCACCGCGTGGCCGAGCATGCCCGCGCGCTCGAACGAGGCCGGCGTTCCGACCGCCGCGATGTAGATCGGCGGGCGCGGTTTCTGCGTCGGGCGGGGCAGCGAGGTGACGTTCTCGAAGCTGTGGAATTGCCCGCGGCAGGTGACGTTCCCGGCCTCCAGGAGCCGGCGGACCTGGTCGAGACCCTCCTCGAATCGGGCCACGCTCTGCTCCATGTCGATGCCGAACTGCGCGTATTCGTGATGCAGGAAGGCGCGCGCGAAGCCGACCTCCAGCCGCCCGCCCGAGATGGCGTCCAGCATGCCGATCTCGCCGGCCAGCTTGAGCGGGTTGTTGAACACCGGCAGCACGGCGCCGGTGACCATGCGCGCGCTGCGTGAGCGCTGCGCCGCGGCGGCGAGGAACACGATCGGGTTCGGGCTGTAGCCGCCCCAGTGATGGAAATAGTGTTCGACGATCCGCACATGGGCGTAGCCGTAGCGGTCGCAAAGCCCCACCAGGTCGAGCGCCTCCGCGAAATACTGCGCGCCCGGCTTCTCGTCCGGTCTGACATCGGGAAAGAACTGCATGCCGAACCGCATCGGCAACCTCGCGACCGTCTGGAGCCCCGCCGGCATGGTAGCCCAAACGACGCGGCGGCGTAGCGGGGCCGTCGGATTGACGCGGCGGGCATGCTTCGGGCATGTGTCCGCGCGCCGACGTGGCGAAACTGCTGGGGGTCTCCGATGAAGGTCTACTACGCGCCCTATACCCGTGCGGTGCGCACGGTGTGGCTGTTGAACGAGCTCGGGCTCGACTACGAGCTCGAGCGCTACAAGCTCGGCGAAAAGGCGATGCGTTCGCCCGAATATCTCGCGGTCAATCCGAACGGCCGGGTGCCGACGCTCGACGACGGCGACACCCGCATGTCCGAGAGCACCGCGATCGCGCAATATCTCGTGGCGCGCTACGGCGACGGCAGCCTCGCGCGCAGCCCCGATTCGCCGGATTTCGCGGCCTATCTCCAGTGGCTCCATTACGGCGAAGGCATGATCATGCCGCCGATCAACACCATCGTGGTGGAGACCTTGCTGCTGCCGCCCGAGCGGCGCAGCCAGCCCCATGCCGACCGCGCGCTGCGTCTTCTCAGCCGCACCCTGGGACCGGTCGAGGCGCATCTGAAGGGCAGGGAGTATCTGGCCGGGTCGTTCAGCGTCGCCGACACCATCACCGGCCATGCCTGCATCATGGCGGAGAAACGGGGCGCCGATCTCTCCGACAAGCCCAATCTCAAAGCCTATAACGAGCGCCTGCTGGCCCGCCCGGCCCTCGAAGCCGCGTGGGACGCCTGACCACCGGACGGCGACAGCCACGGTGTCGGGGCCCAGGGATCGCCCCCGGGCCTCGTCTCGCCTCGCGCGCCCCCATGGTCTACGGTGCGCCGGGAGATCGACCATGGCCGAGGCGGAGCGGAGTCCGACCACGGAGGAACCGGCGGGCCAAATCTACGTGCTCGTCGCCTCCGTGCTGACATTGCTGGTCGGTTCGGGCGCCATGTTCCTGGTCGTCGTCGCGCTCAAGCCGATCGCGGCGGAGTTCTCCTGGCCGCGCCAGGTCCCCTCGCTCGCCTTTTCGCTGCAATTCCTCGGCGCCGGGTTCGGCGGATTCTTCATGGGACGCGTGCTCGACCGCTACGGGATGGGCCCGCCGGCCCTGGTCGCCGCGCTGATGATTCCGTGCGGCGCCATCCTGTTGAGCCGGTTCGACGCGGCCTGGCAGCTCTATGCGATCTACGGGCTGATGATCGGGTTCTTCGGCACCGGCGCGCTGGCCGCCCCGGCGATGGCGAACATCGCGCGCTGGTATGTCCGCCGCCGCGGAATGGCGGTCGGCGTGGTGGCCGGCGGCCAGGCGCTGGCCGGCATCATGTGGCCGCCCGTTTTCACCCTGGTGATGGAGGCCTATGGCTGGCGCACCATGGCGCTCGCCTTCGGCGCCGTCGCTCTGGTTTTCCTGCCGCCGCTCGCCCTGGTGCTCAGGCGAAGCCCGCAGGCACCGCGCCGGACGACGGCCGCGACGGCCGCGTCCGACGGGCGGAGTCCGGTCGGCTCCCGCTCGCCGCTGACGGTGGGTGCCCTGCAGATCGGGTTGTGCGCCGCGATCGTCGGCTGCTGCGTGGCCATGGGGCTGCCGCTCGGTCACCTCGTCTCCTATGTCACCGATCTCGGCCATGCGCCGGCAAGCGCCGCCGGGGTGCTTTCGCTGATGCTGATGTCGGCATTCGTGAGCCGCGCGGTGTTCGTCGGCTTGCTCGCCGACACCATCGGCGGGCTTCGGGCGCTGATCGCGTTTTGCGGCGTCCAGGCGGTGATGCTCGCGGCGTTCACCACGGTGGAGGGGCTGCTCTCGCTCTATGTCGTGGCGGTCCTCTTCGGCCTCGGCTATGGCGGCATCTTTCCGGTCTACGCGGTGGCGATCCGCGAGCTGATGCCGGTCACCGAGGCGGGGCGGCGAACCGGGCTGGTGTTCCTGTTCGGCGCTCTCGCGATGGGCTTCGGAAGCTGGATCGGCGGCGTGCTGTTCGACGCCACCGGAACCTACATCTCGGCCTTCCTGCTGGGTGTCGCTTTCAACGTCGCCAATCTCGCGATCCTTTCCGTCCTGATCTACCGGATCGGGCCCCCGCAGCTGCGGCCGGCGGCCGCCTGAACCGGCATGCCCCGGCTGTCGCGAGAGCCTGAAGACCGCGCAGCCGCGTTCCACGCGCGCATCGGCGGGGAGAATCTCGGCGCGCTCTGGGTCGGGCGTCGCGGCGTCGACCTGTCCCGGCCGCGAACGCCGGCCCGGCCGGCGATCTGGCGCTTCGACGAGATCCGCCCGCGGCTGATGGAAGCCGGCCGCCTGGTCAGCGCGGAGGATGCCTTCCGCCGCGTGCTGGTCCTCCAGAACCCCGGCTTCGGCGGCGCCATGCGGGCGACGCAGACGCTCTATGCCGGTCTCCAGCTGGTGCTGCCCGGAGAGATCGCGCCCTGCCACCGCCACAGCCAGACCGCGATCCGCTTCGTCGTCGAGGGCAGCGGCGCGACGACCACCGTCGACGGGGCGGCTCTGGCGATGGCACCGCACGACCTGGTGGTCACGCCGCAATGGACATGGCACGACCACCGCAACCGGGGCGACAAGCCGGTGATCTGGCTCGACGTGCTCGATACGCCGCTGATCGACGCGCTGGATACCGTTTTCCGGGAAACCCATGCCGACATCCTGCAGCCGCTCACCGGGTCGCAAGGCGGACGGCTGATCCGGCGCGCGGGCGCGGCCCGCGCGGCGCTGGACCGGATCGCGAGCGAAGCCGCGCCCGACCCCTGTCTCGGCTGGCGGTTCCGCTACGACGATCCCTGCCCGACGATGGCGGCTTTCCTGCACCGCCTGCCCGGCGGATTCGAAGGCCGGCCCCGCCGCGCGACCGACGGTGCGATCTACTGCGTCGTCGAGGGGCGGGGCGAAACCGAGCTCGAGGACGCGATCGTCGAATGGCGGCCGCACGACATATTCGTGGTGCCCGGCTGGTGCCGCCACCGGCATAGCTCCGCCGCGGGCGCGGTCCTGTTCGGCGTCAGCGACCTGGCGCTGCAGGAGCGGCTCGGGCTGTGGCGCGAACAACGCTCCGGCACGGGCGGCGCGAACCCGGAGTGGAACGGCGGGTCGTCGAAATCCCGGCCCGGGCGTTAGCGGGCCGGCCCCGGACGATGCCCCATCCACTCATGTTGACGCGCATAAGAAAGTAATCGTTTTCATGCCTCTTTCATCAATGATAACTTGGGCAGAGTATTGTATCGCGCATCGCAGTTCGGGACTTTGCTTTTCTTCCATAGTTGATGTATCGGTATGGCTATGACCAAGCGCGGTCCGTTCCAGATCCCGGCGACGAGTACCCTGATCGCATTCGAAAGCGCCGCGAGGCACGGGAACTTCTCGCGTGCGGCGGAGGAGTTGCATACCTCGCAGTCGGCCATCAGCCGCCACATCGCCAAGCTGGAGGGGCAGCTTGCGACACGGGTCTTCGAGCGCTCGCGGACCGGTGTCAGCCTGACCGAGGCGGGATCCCGCCTGCGCGACGCGGTCTCCGACGGGCTCCGGTTGATCCATCGGGGCGTGCTGGAGGCCGGCGAAATGCCGGCCGATGCGCAGGTGGTCATCGCCTGCTCCCACGATTCGTGGCAGCTGGTTTGCATGCCGCGGCTCGACGCGCTGCGAAATGCGCTCGGCGAGAACATCCGGGTACGCGCCCGGCTCCACGATCGTGACTTGCAGACCCTGCAATCGGACCCCAGCGCCGACGTGGTGTTCACCTGGTCCGCGGATCGGCCCGGACCCGCGGCGTTCGCCCTCAAGGAGGCCGTCAGGCCGGTCTGCTCGTCCGGCTATGCGGCGGCCAATGCCGATATCCTGAACGGACCGGTGGACGGCTGGGGCGCGTTGACCTTCCTCGATTTCGCGCCGCCCGATCGGTGCTGGGCGTCCTGGGAAGACTGGTTCCAGGTCGCGTCGCGCCCCGACCGCACTCCGCGTCTCGTCGAGCTGGACAGCTACGTCCATGTCGTGGAGGCGGCCGCCGCCGGCCGGGGCATTGCGCTGGGGCGCCGCTATCATGTCGAACGATACCTCGATACCGGCGCGCTGGTGACCCTGGCCGCCGGGTTCGTCGAATTCGACAATTATTTCTGCGGCCTCCTGACCGAAAAGGGGCAGGCCAAGCCGTTCGCCCGCAGGTCGCTGACGTTCTTCGACGAATCGGCCCGGCTCTGAACCGTCGACGCGTCCGTCCTGCATCGCCCGCCCGTCTCCGCCGGCCGGGTCGCCGGGATATCGGAGGTGAGGGGACGGATGACGGGAGCCGAGCGCCGGGCGGCGATGGATTGTTCGATCGTCGACGTGTTCGCCGAACGCCCGCTCGCCGGCAACCAGCTGGCGGTGGTGCGCGGCTGCGCCCATCTCGACAAGGCGGAAATGCAAGCCGTAGCGCGGGAGATGAATTTCTCCGAGACGACCTTCGTCGTCGACGAGCGTCGCGGCGAGGCGAGCGTCCGGATCTTCACCACCGACCGGGAGCTGCCCTTCGCCGGACACCCGACGCTCGGCACCGCCTGGGTGCTGGGGCGGGACCGGGACTCCTACGTGCTCGATCTCGCCGCCGGACGCGTCCGGGTCGCCTTCGAGACCGGTGGCATCGTCTGGATGGAGCCGCCCGCGGTGGCGATGGGGGAGGCGGTGGAGCCGCGGCGTGTGGCGGCGCTGCTCGGCCTCGAAGCGATCGATCTCGACGACCGCTACCCGTGCCGGTTCGCGACGGTGGGTCCGTGGTTCCTGCTCGTCGGGGTGAAGACGCTCGAATCCCTTCGCCGGATCGCCGTGGATCCGGCGCTCTACCGCGCGCTCGCGGCCGGCGGCTGGCTCTCCCTGTTCGTGTTCTGCGAAGAGCCCTACAGCGAAGATGCGACCTATTCGGCCCGCATGCTGACCTTCCATCACGGGCTCCACGAGGACCCGGCGACCGGGAGCGCGAACGCGGCCTTCGCCGCCCTCCTGCGCTCCCTCGGCGCCGGCGGACGGGTCGTGGTGGAGCAGGGCTTCGAGATCGACCGTCCCTCGCGGCTGTATCTGGAGGTCGCCGATGCGATCCGGGTCGGCGGCAAGGTGCATCCGGTATTGACCGGGACGCTCGCGTATTGATCCGCCGGTTTCCGACCGGCTTTCGAGAAGGTATGGCGCCAGCCGCCCCGGCCGCTGACGGCGCGTCGACGGGCGGCTATGGTTCAGCGGTCGCGGGCGTTTCGCGCCGGGCTGATGGGATGGGTCGATGAACGGAGCGGAGAGACGGGAATTCGTTCGGGCGCACCGCACGGCGGTGTTCGGCTACGCGCGCAAGGCGGACGGACCGTCGATGTCGGTTTGCTACTACGTGATGGATGGCGACGACATCCTGGTGTCGACCATGATCCGCCGCGCCAAGGCCAGGGCGGTCGGGCGGGATCCCAGGGTCTCGCTGTGCATCCTGGACGAGCATTGGCCGCCGACCTATCTGCTGGTCTACGGCGACGCCGCGATCGAGGAGGAAGGCGGCGACGACCTGCTGATCAGGATATGCGAACTCATGGCCGGCCAGGCGATGCCGGGGTCGGAGCGCGAGGATCTGCGCCGCCTGGCCGCGGAGGAAGGGCGCGTGGTCGTCCGCATCAGGCCCTATGCGACGTTCGAGACCCCGCCGCGCCATGTCTACAACCCCGACGACGTCAAGACGCTGACCCACGGCTACGGCGCCAGCCTGCCCTGGGATGCCGGCTAGCCCGGTGCCGGCGGACGGGGCAGGCGGACGGGTAACGGCCGAGGACCTGGTCGCGCGCGCCCGCGCCATGGTGCCGGACTTGCGCGAACGCCAGGAACGCACCGAAGCCGAGCGTCGCGTCTCCGACGAGATGTTCGGCCGCATGATCGACGCCGATCTCTACCGCCTGCTGCTGCCCGACCGGTTCGGCGGCTTCGAGCACGGTCTCGACACCTATGTGGACGTCGCCTTCGAGATCGCCCGGGGCTGCGGCTCGACGGGCTGGGTCTACTCGGTGACCGCCAAGTACCACCTCTTCCTCGGCATGTTCGAAGAGCAGGCCCAGGACGAGGTCTGGTGCGGCGATCCCAACGCCGTGCTTGTGGTCTCCATTGTCCCCAACGGCACCGCGACGCCGGTCGATGGCGGGTACCGCCTGTCCGGCCACTGGATGTACTGCTCGGGAATCGACAATTCCGCCTGGACCATCGTCGCCACCACCATTCCCGACCCCGACGGCGGGGAGGGGGTGAAGGGCTATGCCCTCGCGCCGACGTCGGATTTCGGGATCGAGGACAACTGGTCCGTCGTCGGCCTCGCCGGCACCGGGTCCAAGACGGCCTATGGCGACGGGCTGTTCGTGCCCGCGCACCGCTTCCTGCGGCTCGCCGATACCATGTCCGGCGATCCGCCGGGCGCCGCGGTCAACCCGGGGCCGATGTTCCGGATCCCGCTGTTCTCGATGATCTCGATCAGCCTGTGCGCGCCGATCCTCGGCATGGCGCAGGGCGCCTACGAGGAATTCGTCGACGCGACGCGCGACCGCGTCACCCGCGGCGCCGCGCTGTCCAGGCCGGCACCGATGGCGTCGCTCCCCAATATCCACATGAAGGTCGGCGAGGCCGCCGCGGCGATCGACGCCGCCCGGCTGCTGGTCGACCGCGACTGCAAGACCCTGATGCGGACGGTGGCCGCCGGCGAGCGGCTCACCGTCGAGGCGCGCGCCCGCAACAAGCGCAACCTCGCCTTCGCCGCCCGGCTCTCCACCCGGGCGGCGGATCTGATGTTCGAGGCCGGCGGCGGCGGCGGGCTGTTCACCTCGTCCCGGATCCAGCGCTACTGGCGGGACATCCATGCGGCCGCGATGCATATCAGCATGAACTTCGATGCGGTGTCGGCGCTCTACGGACGGATCGCGCTCGGCCTGCCCCCGGGCCCCGCCCAGTTCTGATCCGCGCGCAATCCGCCCCGCCCGTTTCGTTCTACCCCGCTACGACAGACTTTTTGAACGATTATTTAATATTATACATTCTATAAGAAATAATGACGGACATCGTCAACAGACTAATTGCATGAATACTTTTCATATACTTGAAAGAGCCCTTTCCTCCTCCCAAGTATGCAAGAACACGCAACAGGAGGCGAAAATGCACAATTGGATTGCCGGGGTTCTGACGGTCGCCGCGATCTGCGCAGCGACCCTCGCAGTCGCCCATCCGGTTCAGTATGCGATGGCGATCACCGAGACGAAGGCCGCCTCGCAGTCGCTGCCCGCGAAGGCCTACACGGCCCTGGCGAGCGATGCCGACGCGGCGCGGGCCGGAGCTCTCGCCCAGTGCCGGGAAGCCACCAACCGCGATTGTGTCGTCATCGGCAGCGGCGCGGTCGAGCACGATCACTAGAATCGGCCTGCTTCCGGCAGCGAGGACCGCCGGAACCCGCGGGACGCAGCGGGTTCCGGCGCCCCGCTAGTCGAACACCGTATCGTCGTAATGGGCCGGGTCCACGAAGGCCTCGATCACCCGGGGCTCGGCGGACGCCAGCGCATCCTCCAGCGCTTCGCCGAGCGCCTCCGGGGTGTGCGCGCCCACCGCCTTCACGCCGAAATAATGTTCGGGAACCGATCCCGCCTCCGGTCCTGACGCGGTACCCAGCGCGGTCCCGACATGGGCGTATTGGCGGCGCATCTGCTTGACCTTGATCAGGCCCAGCCAGCCGTCGTTGAGCACCACGACCGGGATCGCGAGCCCCATGCGCCGCGCCGTCGCCAGCTCGCCGCAGGTCATCTGGAAGCAGCCGTCGCCGATCAGGCAGACCGTCGGGCGGTCCGGCTCGGCCAGCTTGGCGGCGATCGCCGCCGGCAGTCCGAAGCCCATCGATGACCAGCCATTGGTGATCAGGAAGCTGCGCTGCTCGTGCGCGGTCCACTGGCTCGCGATCTGGTGGGTGTGGGCGCCCACGTCGAAGGAGAGAATCCCGTCGGCCGGCAACGCCCGGCGGACAACGTCGATCGCCCGGTGCGGCGCGAAGCCCGGCGCGTCGGGCCGGAGCGAGGCCTGGAAGGCGTCCCGGTGGGCGGCGATTTCGGCCATGGCCCAGTCATTCGACGCCGGCGCCGCTCCGACAAGCCCCTCCAGGATCGCATCGAGGTCGCCGACCGTCTGGTGGACGATATCGACCGATCCGTCGGTATCCGCCGCCTCGATATCCACATGGAGCAGCGGCGTCGCGCCGATCCACGCCTCGTACTCGACTTCGATCGGGTCGTAGCCGAGCCCGACGATGAGGTCGGCCCCGGCGAGGAAGCGCCGCTGGACCTGCCGGCAGGCCCGTTCGATGCAACCGATGGAGAGCGGATGGTCCTCGTCGATCATCCCCTTGGCCATCGTCGTCGAGGCGAAGGGGAGACCGTGCCGCTCCACGAAAGCGCGCAGAAGGCCCGGCTTGCCGAGGCGCATCGCGCTGGTGCCGATCACCGCGACCGGGCGCTTCGCCATGGCGATACGCGCCGCCGCCGCGGCCACCTCTTCCGCCGGCGGGGCGTCGGGGGCGGCGACATCGTCGAGCCCCGGCACGTCTTCCTCGGCCGGGGCGAGGGCCACGTCCTCCGGGAGGTCGAGATGCACCGGACCCTGCGGTTCGCTCAGCGCGATACGGATCGCGGCCGCCACCGTTTCGCCGATGCGCCCCGGGCGCAGCGCGAGGCTCGCCTTGGTGATCGGCCGGAACAGGGTGTGGTGGTCGATCAGCATCTGGATGCGCCGGCCGAGCTGGTCGCGGTCGAGATTGCAGGTGATGGCGATCATCGGCGACCGGTCGAGAAACGCATCGCCCACGCCGGTCGCGAGATTGGTGGCGCCCGGCCCCAGGGTCGCGATGCCGAGACCGGGCCGGCCGGTGAGGCGGCCCATCACGTCGGCGGCGAACCCGGCCGAGCCTTCATGGGCGGTGAGCACGAATTCGATTCCGCCCTTCTGCATCGCCTCGATCAGCGGCAGCACGTTGCCGCTCGGGATGCCGAATCCGTGGCCGATCCCGGCGGCTTTCAGCGTGGCGACGATCAGCTCGGCGTTGTTCACGCCGCGACCTTGGCCGAGCCGGCGATCTCTGGCAAGGTCCGGCCGGTCGCGGAAGAACGGACGGGCGGATGCCGGACCCTCGGATCAGGACCACGCTGGTCGGCTCATACCCTTGGCCGGGATGGCTGCACGCCCACCCGACGGCCGAGGCGATCGACGATGCGACGCGGATGGTGATCCACCTTCAGGAGAAGGCCGGCATCGACGTGGTCTGCGAGGGCGAATTCGTCCGCTTCGACCCGAACCATCCAGAGACCAACGGCATGATCGAGTATTTCGTCCACCCCATGGGAGGCGTGCGGGCGCGGCTGGCGTTCGACGAGATCGTCGCGTTCGAGTCGCAGCCGACGATGGGGTTCAGGACGCGACCGGCCGCGGTCGCCGAGGGTCCGATCACCAGCGGCACGCTCGACCTCGCCGCGCCCTGCCGCCGGGCCCGGGCGCTGGCCACCAAGCCGCTCAAATTCGCGCTGACCGGACCGCACATGCTGGCCAAGACCCTGGTCGACCGCCACTACGGCGACCGGGTGGCTCTCGCCGAGGCGATCGCGCATGTGCTGGCCGAGCAGGTCGCCCGGCTCGACGCCGATATCGTCCAGATCGACGAGGCCAACCTGCCCGGCGCGCCCGAGGAGTGGGAGTGGGCGGCCCGGGTGATGAACATCGTCCTCGACGCGGTGCCCGCGACGCCCGCGGTCCATCTCTGCTTCGGCAATTACGGCGGCCAGGTGTCGCAGAAGGGCGCGCATTGGGAGCCGCTGATCGCCTATCTCAACGCGCTGCACGCCGACCATGTGGTGTGCGAGAACGCCCACCGGCCGGTGGACGAGCTGGTCCATTTCCGCGCGCTGCGCCCGGAAATCGGCATGGGGCTCGGGGTGGTCGACGTCAAGGCGACCGAGATCGAGAGCGCCGAGACCGTAGCGCGGCGGATCGAGCACGCCGCGAGCGTCGTCGGCCCCGAGCGGATCCGCTACGTCCATCCCGATTGCGGGTTGTGGAACCTCGGACGCTTCATGGCCGACGGCAAGATCGCCGCGATCGTCGCCGGGCGCGACCTCTATGAGGGCCGCCGGGCACGGTCCGTAGCCTGAGAGGAGAAGAACCGATGGCGAGCATGAGCGGCGTCCGCGAGGTCGCCCATATCGACTGCGCCGGGGGCGGCCAGGTTCGGGTGGACGGCGGCACCGCCTATGTCGGGCACATGGCGGCGCCGTTCGGAACCTCGATTTTCGACGTCTCCGACCCGGCGGCGCCCCGGCTGCTGGCCGAAATCGAGATGCCGCCCGGCAGCCATTCGCACAAGGTGCGTGCCCAGGACGGCCTGATGGTGGTCAACCACGAGCGTACCGGCGGCCCGCAGACCGAGGGGTTCATGGGCGGGCTCGGCATCTACGACGTCGAGGACCCGGCGCGGCCGCGCCGCATCCTCGACTGGGAGACTTGGGGGAAGGGCGTCCACCGCTTCGATTTCGACGGACGCTTCGCCTATATCTCGCCGACGGTCGAGGGCTATGTCGGCAACATCATGATGATCCTCGACCTCAAGGACCCCGCGAAGCCGGAGGAGGTCGGGCGCTGGTGGATTCCCGGCCAGTGGGAGGCCGGCGGAGAGGACTATCCGTGGGACGGCGGGCCCGCTCCGCGCTGCCACCACCCGCTGCGGCTGGGCGAGCGGCTGTATACCAGCTACTGGCATCACGGGGTGTTCATCCTCGGGATCGAGGACATGGCGAGCCCCCGGACGATCTCCGAATACCGGATCAGCCCCGCCTATCCCCATCCGCAGCATACCGCGCTGCCGATTCCGTTCCCGGTGCAGGGCAAGCGGCTGATGGTGGTTGCCGACGAGGACGTCGCCAAGCTGCGCCCGAGCGCGCCGGCGATCGCCTGGGTGTTCGACGTCACCGACGAGGAGAGGCCGATCCCGATCTCCACCTTCCAGGTCGACGGGGTCGATCCCGACGGCGCGCCGCAGGATCCGATGACCGGCTGCCATCAGCCGTCCGAAGTCGTGACCGGAACCGAGATCCCGTTCGCCTGGTTCGCCCAGGGGCTGCGGGTGGTCGACATCGCCGACCCGCGAAAGCCGGTCGAGGTCGCGCATTTCCTGCCTGACCCGCCGGCCGGGGCGGACCGGGTCTGCGCCAACGATGTGACGGTCGACGATCGCGGGCTGATCTATCTGATCGACCGGGTCCGCGGCGTCCATATTCTGGAACGGGTCTGAGCCCGCCGGGCGACGGAACGCCGCCGCGACGGCCGTGGACTCTGTGACCCCGGCCCGGTTCGGGCTATTGTCTTGCGGTCAAAGGACCTTAATTCTCTGCGGCGCACGGGCAGATGGCGAATCGTATGGATCGGACTCGCGATGGGTGTCGGTAATCGCCAGGCCAGGGTCGGGCGGCGCTGGCGTGCGCGCGCCCTGCCTTGCGCGGCGCTGGCTCTGGCCGTGCTCGCCGTCCCGGCATCCGCGCAGGACCGGCCGCCGCCGCTTTCCGGGCGCGCCCAGGCGGCGGATGCCAACAAGAACGGCGTGATCGACCGCGACGAGGCGCGCGGTCCTCTCGACGCGAATTTCGCGGAAATGGATTGCAACAGGAGCAATTCGCTCGACGCCAACGAGATCCGCGCCTTCTTCACCGGCGCGGGCTGCAAATCGCTCGCCGCCGCCGCTCCCGCGCCGCCACGGGCCAAGCCGCCGCCGCTTCAGCCCCGCGCGAAGGCGCTCGATGCCAACGACAACGACGTGATCGACCGCGACGAGGCGCGCGGCCCGCTGGACACGAATTTCGCCGAGATGGATTGCAACAAGAGCAATTCGCTCGACGCCAACGAGATCCGCGCCCACTTCACCGGCGGCGGCTGCAAGTCGATTGCCGCGGCGTCACCCGCGCCGGCCGCCGCCGCCCCGGCACCCAACCGGCGACGGCGTGGCCCGCCGGCCGGAGGCGGGCGTCCGCCGGCGATGGTCTCGCTCGACAGCGTGATCGCCGAGCCGCTCGCGCAGACCGTTCCGGTCCTCGGACGGCTCGTCGCACGCCAGTCGGGCGTCGTCGCGAGCCAGGTGCGCGGCGCGGTGGTCGAGATGCGGGTCGAAGTCGGCGACCGGGTCGAGCGCGGCCAGATCGTCGCCGTGCTCGCCGCCGGGCGGATGCAGGCCGCGCGCGACCGCGCCGCCGCTTCGGTGGCGCGTTTCCGCGGCCTGGTGGCGGCCGCCGAGGCGGAATACATGAAGAAGCGCGGCGAGCTGAAGCGCCTCGGCAGCCTGCGCAAGTCGGCCGCGTTCTCGCGGGCGCGCTACGAAGACCTGGAGCGCGACGTCCAGGCGCGGCGCGGCGCGGTGGCCGACCGCCGCGGCCAGCTCCAGGAAGCGCAGGCGCAGCTTCGCCAGGCCGAGCTCGACCTCGCCGATACCCGGATCGAGGCGCCGTTTCCCGGCGTGGTCACCGAGAAGCACATCGACATCGGCACCTATCTCAATGTCGGGGCGCGGGTGGTCAGCATCCTCAACGACACCGATCTGGAGGCCGAGGCCGAGGTGCCTTCCGACCGGCTCCGCGGGCTCACCGCGGGCGCGCTCGTCACGCTCACGCTGGATGACGGTTCGCGCCACCAGGCGACGGTTCGCGCCGTCGTTCCCACCGAGAATGTCAGGACGCGCACCCGCCCGGTGCGCTTCACCGCCGATTTCGGCAAGACCGGGATGACGCTCGCCGCCGACCAGAGCGTGACCGTGCTGATCCCTATCGGCGGGCGCGGCCAGATGGCGACAGTGCACAAGGACGCGGTGGTGCGCAGCGGTGCCGACGCCTTCGTGTTCGTGGTCGAGGATAAACGCGCCCGGCGGGTCAAGGTCCGGCTCGGGGACGCGATCGGCGGGCGTTTCGTCGTGCTCGACGGGGTCAAGCCGGGGCAGGAGGTGGTGGTCCGCGGCAACGAGACGCTGGGCCGCGGCGGGCCGGTCCGCATCCGCGGCGCGACCGGCAGCTGATGACATGAGGGGCGGTTCGGCATGAACCTCATCCGCCTTTCCATCCAGCGCCCGATGGCGATCGTCGCCATGGTGCTGATGGTCATCCTGTTCGGCTACGTCGCGTTGCAGCGCATCCCCATCCAGATGGCGCCCGACGTGCGCCAGCCGGTGATCATCGTCACCACGAGCTGGCGCGGCGCCGCGCCGGCCGAGGTCGAGCGCGAGATCGTCATCCCGCAGGAAGACGAGCTGAAGCGGCTGGAAGGGGTGCAGCGGGTCCTGTCGGAGGCGAGCCACGGCCGCGGCAAGATCACGCTCGAATTCGCCCCGGGCGTCAGTTTCGACCGGATGCTGCTGCTGGTCTCCAACCGGCTCGACCGGGTCACCGGCTATCCCGAGGAGGCGGAAGAGCCGACGCTCGGGACTTCGGGAACCGAGGACAACGCGATCGCCTGGTTCCTCATTTCCAGGGCGCCGGGAAACGACAGCCCGATGCTCAATTTCGGCGATTTCCTGGTCGACATCGTGCAGGAGCGCCTGGAACGCGTGCCCGGCGTCGGCGGGGTGAACATCTTCGGCGAGACCGAGCGCGAGATGCAGATCGTCATCGACCCCGAGCGTCTGGCCCGCTATCGCCTGACGGTGGGCCAGGTCGTCAGCCGGCTGCGCGAGTCGAACGTCTCGATCACCGGCGGCGATGTCGACGAGGGCAAGCGCCGGTACACGGTTCGCACGGAGGGCAATTTCGCGGCGACCCGCGAAGTCGAGTCCGTGGTGCTCAGGTCGCACGGGCAGGGCGGCGGGCTCGGGCGGGTGACGGTGGGCGATATCGCGACCGTCGCCTTCGCCTACAAGGAAGCCCGCGCGAGGCTTTTCTCGAACGGGGTCCCGGCTCTGGCTCTCAACCTCACCCGCGAGCAGGGCGCCAACGTGATCGAGACGATGAGGCACGTCCAGGCGACGATGGACGAACTCCGGGACGGCCCGATCAAGGAGGCGGGGCTGCGGGTACGGCAGGTCTACGACGAGACCGACTACATCAACTCCTCGATCGACCTGGTCATGCAGAACATCTATTTCGGCGGTGTTCTGGCGATCGTCGTCCTGCTCCTGTTCCTCAGGTCGTGGCGCCCGACGGTGGTGGTCGCCTTCGCGATCCCGGTCTCCGTGGTCGGGTCGTTCGTCGCCATGGCGGTGCTCGGCCGGTCGCTCAACGTGATCAGCCTGGCCGGAATCGCCTTCGCCGTCGGCATGGTGGTCGATGCGGCGATCGTCGTGCTGGAGAACATCTACCGCCTGCGCCAGCGCGGCATGAGCCGCACCGAAGCCGCCTATCACGGTACCCAGCAGGTCTGGCCGGCGGTCCTCGTGTCGGCGCTCACCACGGTGATGGTCTTCATCCCGATCCTGATCATGGACCTCGAGGTCGGCCAGCTCTTCCGCGACATCGCGGTCGCCATTTCGGTGTCGGTTCTGCTGTCGCTGCTGGTGTCGGTCACGCTGATCCCGGCGCTGTCGAACCGGATTCTGGCGGGGCGGGTCCCCACATCGGCCTCGATGCCGCGCCTGTTCCTGATCGACGGAGCCGCGCGCGGCTTCGGATGGTTCTGGCGCTTCTTCGCCCGCATGGTGGTGCGCTCGAAGGTGCTGGCGCTGCTCGTGGTGGCCGCCATCACCGCGGCTGCATCCGTGTTCGCCATCTCCTTCCTGCCCAAGCTCGACTACCTGCCCGTCGGCAATCGCAACTTCGTTATAGGTTTCGTATTGCCGCCGGCGGGCTACAACCTCGATACCACCGAGAGTATCGCCCGCCGCGTCGCGGAAAAGACGCGCAAGCACTGGACCGACGCCGCGCTCGCGGAGTCCGGCCAGGCGCATCCGCCCGGAACCGACGAGGCACAGAAGATCATCGACCGGTTCTTCTTTGTCGCCCTACGGGGCCGGGCCTTCGTCGCCGCGCGCCATGTCGACGACCAGAAGGCGACGGATCTGATCCCCATCATGCAGAGCCCCGCCCGCGAGGAGCCCGGAACCCTGGGGTTCGTCTTCCAGCCTTCGCTGTTCGGCCGCTCGATCGGCAGCGGCAGATCGATCGACATCGACATTTCGGGCCCCGACCTGGAGACGATTTTCGCCACCGGGCGGCAGGTCTTCTTCCGCACCATGGGGGCGCTGTCGCCGCGCGATGGCCACCGGACCCGGCCCAGACCGGCGCTCACGCTGGGGGAGCCGGAGGTCCGGGTGCTGCCCGACCGGATCAAGCTCGCCGATAACGGGCTGTCGGCGCGCGACCTCGGACAGGCGGTCGACGCCTTCAACGACGGGGTGCGCGTGGCCGAGATCAATGTCGACGGCAAACGCATGGACCTGACGCTCAAAGGGCCGGTGCAACAGCAGGAATCGACCCAGTCGATCGGGGTTCTGCCGGTGGTCACGACGGACGGGCGCATCCTGCCGGTGCGCGGCCTCTCGGAGGTGCGGGTAACCTCGGGACCGACCCAGATCCGGCGTATCGACCGGGTGCGCACGGTGACGATGTCGGTTTCTCCCGCCCGCAATATCCCGCTCCAGGCCGCGATGGACAAGATCCGCGACGAGGTGATCGAACCGCTCCGGCAGGGCGGCCTGCCCGAGGGGGTGCGCATTCGCATGTCCGGATCGGCCGACAAGCTGACCCTGACGTGGAACGAGATCGTGCTCGATCTCGCGCTCGCCGTCATCATCGTGTACCTGGTGATGGCGGTGCTGTTCGAGAGCTTCGTCTATCCGCTGATCGTCCTGCTATCGGTGCCGATCGCCGCGGCCGGCGGGCTCGCCGGGCTGTCCGCGCTGAACATCTACGTCCACCAGCCGCTGGACATGCTGACGATGCTGGGCTTCGTCATACTGGTCGGGATCGTGGTCAACAATGCCATCCTGCTGGTCCACCAGACGCTCTATCACATCCGCCATGAGGGCATGGCGGCGGGCGAGGCGATCGAGGCGGCGACCGAGAACCGCATCCGGCCGATCTTCATGTCGACCCTGACCTCGGTGTTCGGGATGCTGCCGCTGGTGGTGTTCCCCGGCGCCGGCTCCGAGCTCTATCGCGGGCTCGGGTCGGTCGTGCTGGGCGGCCTGTCGCTGTCTGCCGTGCTCACCATGGCGGTGGTGCCGCCGATGATGTCGATCACGGTCGGGATCATCGAGCGCCGGGCGGGGAAGAAGCCCCGGGCGCCGCAGGCGGACGTCGCCCCGGCCGAGTAAGCGGCTTGGCGGCGTATCGGGCCCGCCGCTATAGTGCTCGCGCAGCACCGCCATTGACCCCCATTTGCGGAGGCCACAACGGATGACCAGCCAGACCCGCGCCCTCGACGAGATCACCGTCAGGACCGATACGAGGGATGTCCTCGCCCATGCGTCGCGTCAGGCGAAGAAGCACCGCTTCGACGAGATGCTGATCGTCGATGTCGACGCCCACATCACCGAGACCGCGTTCTGGGGCGAGATCGTCGATCGCATCGACAGCGACGTGTACCGGCACATGGCGGCGTCGTTCCGCGACCGCACCGGGTCTCCGCCCGGCCTTCTCAACGCGGTGCCGGGGATGTCCTACCAGGACGTGTTCGGCCGCATCCCGCATCAGCAGAGCCAGGCCGAACCGGTCGAGGATTCCGACGTGCACCGGCAGGTGACGCTGACCCGCCGGGCGATCGATGCGATGAGCATCGACTACATGGTGGTGTTCCCGACGCCGATGCTGCTGCTCGGCACCCACCCGCAGCCCGAGGTCGAGGTCGAGCTCGCCTGGGCCTTCAACCGCTGGCTGACCGAGGAGGTGCTGCCCCAGGAGCCCAGGATGAGGGGGCTGCTGTACCTGCCCTTCAACACGCCCGAGGCCTGCCCGCGCTTCGTCGAGGAGTTCGGCGACAAGCCCGGGACGATGGGCTTCACCGTCACCTCGACGCGCTTCCGGCCGGTCCACCACAACTCCTACATGCCGCTCTACGCCGCGCTTGAGGAGCGCAATCTGCCGCTCGCCTTCCATGCCGGGTTCAACTGGAACGACGGCTCGATGGCGCAGCTCAACCGGTTCCTGTCGATGCACGCCCTGAGCTTCGTCCACTGCAACCTGATCCACATGACCAACTGGGTGGTCAACGGGCTGCCGGTGCGCTTCCCCGGGCTCAAGGTGATGTGGATCGAGAGCGGCATCGCCTGGCTGCCCTATCTGATGCAGTGGCTCGACTCGGAATACATGATGCGCTCCTCCGAAGCGCCGCTGCTGACCCGCAAGCCGAGCGAGTACATCAAGGAGATGTACTTCTCCAGCCAGCCGCTCGAATCCCAGCACCCCAAGCTGATGGAAGCGACCTTTGAGGCGATCAACGCGGAGACCCAGCTCCTGTGGTGCTCCGACTGGCCGCACTGGGATTTCGACTCGCCGTCGGTGATCTGGGACCTGCCGTTCCTCAACGAGCGGCAGAAGCGGAGGATCATGGGCGAGAACGCGGCCGAGCTGTTCGGCCTCGACAACCCCTATCTCGCCCGCCAGGCCGCCGAGTAAGCGAAGCCGGGGGTCACCCGGGCCCGGTTCGCCGGAAAAAATCCTCGACCGCCGCGACGAACGCGTCCGGGCGGTCGGCGTGCGGCCAGTGCCCGGCGCCCGGGATCCAAAGCTGTTCCGCGTTCGGAAAGTAGCGCCCGATCGCCGGCGCGTGATCGGGGCGGAGATAGTCCGATGCGCCGCCCCCCAGCATCAGCGTCGGTCCGTCGAACGCCGCCGAGGGCGGAAAGTCGGGGAAGTCCCGCAACGCCTGCTGGGCCGCGGCGATCGCCGCCAGGTTGAGACGCCAGACATAGCGCCCGTCGCGCAACACCAGGTTCTGTAGCAGAAACCCGCGCAGCGCCGCGTCCGGGACCGCTTCGGCGAGGCGCGAATCGGCGTCGCTGCGCCGCTCTACGCCGTCGAGGTCGAGCCCCGCCAGCGCGTCCACCAGCGATGCGAAGCCGTGGCGATAGCGGACCGGCGCGATGTCGACCACGATCAGGCAACCGATCCGGTGCGGCGCGGCCAGCGCGGCCGCCATCGCCGCCTTGCCGCCCATGCTGTGGCCGATCAGGGTGGGGCGCGACAGCTGCTGCGTTCGGATATGGCGGAGCAGGTCCTCGGCCATGGCGGGATAGGTCATTTCGTCCGTCCAGGGCGAGGCGCCGTGGTTGCGCATGTCGAGCGCGTGCACGCTGCGGCCGACGGCGAGCCGCCGGGCGACGGAACCCCAGTTGCGGGCCGAGCCGAACAGGCCGTGCGCGACGATCGCCGACGGTCCCTCGCCGGAGCGGGTCGCATTGAGCTCGACCGGCGGCATCAGGGCGCCCCCGACCGGTAGCGGTCCCGCTCGGCTTCGTCGCGCAGGCGAGCCGCCTGCGTCTCGATGCTCTCGCGCAGCCGGGTCATGAAGGATCCGCGGTCGAGGCCGGGCGGGATCGGGGGCAGCATTGCCACCACGATCCGGCCGGGCCGCTTGGTGAACGCGCGCCGCGCCCAGTACAGCCCCGAGTTGAGCGCCACCGGCACCACCGGGAGATCCAGCGCGGCGTAGAGCGCCGCGACGCCAGGGCGGTAGGCGGGCGCCTCGCCCGGTGCGGTTCGCGTTCCCTCCGGGAAGACGACGACGTTCCGTCCCCGCGCCACCCTCGTCCTCGCCGCCCGCACCATGCGCCGCAGCGCGCCCGCGCCGGCCCGCCGGTCGATCGGAATCATCCCGAGGCGCAGCAGATACCACCCGACGAGCGGCAACCAGACCAGCTCGCCCTTCATGACGATGGCGGGGTCGCGGAAGAGGCGCATCAGGACCAGCGTGTCCCAGGCGGATTGGTGCTTGATCGCGTAGATCGCCCGGCCCGGCGCGCGGTGTTCGCGACCGCGCACTTCATAGGTCAGCCCGACGATGCCGGCGAGCAGCCAGAAGGTGCCATCGATCCACAGCCGCGCGACACCGAGCACCGCGGGACGGGGGAGCAACAGAACCGGCAGGGTGAGGAGGCCGAGCCCCCCGGTCCAGGCGTAGAATGCGGCCTGGAAGGCGAGCGAGCGCAGCCATGTCATCCGCGCACCGCGCCCGGAGAGGAAAGACCGGCAAGCGCGGCAAGGTATTTGTGGAACTCGCTCGCCACCAGCAGGAGCGAGTTGCGCCAGCACCACCAGCAGTCGCGCCTGAAGGCCTCCGGGAAGACCGGATGCGGAACGATCCTGATGTCCGGCAGGGCGCGGCGGAACTCCAGCAGGCTGCGCGGCAGGTGGTAGTTCGCGGTCACCAGGCGCAGCGACCGGTGGCCGTCCGCGCGCACCCACTCGGCGGTCTCGCGCGCGTTGCCGGCGGTGTTGTCGGCCGCATATCCGACGGTGATGCAGCATTCCACGTCGTCCGGTTTCCGCCGCGCCAATTGCAGCAACGCATCCACGTCGATCCCGCGATAGACGCCCGAGACGAACAGCCTCTTGCCGCGCCCCTCGGCGAGCAGCCGCAGACCCTCCGACAGCCGGCCGCTGCCGCCGGTGAGCACGACGATGGCGTCGGTCGCCTCTTCCCCGTGCGCCGGCGCGGCGGGAATCCGGTCCGCGTACCAGAGCAGTCCGCCGAACCACGCGGCGAGGACCAGGACGGCGACGCCGAGCGACTGGAGCAGCCACCGCGCGGCAGAACGCTTCCTGCCTCCCAACCGGATCGGCCGGAAGAACACGGCTCCCGCCGTCAACCCGCCCGCGACAGCGCGCGCATGACCGTCAGCCGCGCGCTTGCCATGCCGAGTGCCGTCACGACAAGCGGCAGCCCCGCGAGCGCGCCCCACTGCATCGGGGACAGCGTCATCTCGGGCAGCATCAGGGCCGTTCCGCCGGGCGCAAACCGGCCGAGCAGGAACAATGTCGCCGCCGCGAGAGCGCAACCGACGATCCCGCCCTTGATCGCCAGATTGCGGGAATGGGCGACGAACTGGCGTGCGATACCGGCGTCCCGGGCGCCCACGAGACGCATGATCCCGATCGCCTCGCCATGCGCCGCGAGCCCCGCCCGTGTGGCGAAAACCGCGGTCGCCACCGCGGTCAGGGCGAACAGGGCGGCGAGCGCGGCACCGAACGCCTGCAGGGCGCGCGTAAAGCGCAGCACCCTTTCGAGCCACAGCCCATGTTCGTCGATCCGCGTGCCTGGCACCGCAGCGTCGAGCGCGACCTCCAGGGCGACGATGTCGAGCTCCGTGCCGCGACGCAGTCGAACGTCGATCAGCGTCGGCAGGGGCAGGGCGTCGAGACCGGGACCCGCTCCCAGCCAGGGCTCGAGTAGAGCGCGCGATACCGCCTCGTCGATCGGTACGGCCTCCTCGATCGCCGGCGTGGCGAGGAGCAGCGCGACGGTTTCCGCCACCCGGTTTTCCGTGCCGTCCGGGCTCGCCGGAACCTGGACGGAGATCCGGCCGGCGAACGTGCCGCGCCAGCTTTGCTCGGCCGAGGCGATCGCCATCGCCGCCGCCAGCCCGAGGGCCGCAACGTAGACCGTCGCGGCGACGATCCAGGCGCCGTAACGGCTCGACGCATCCCGTCCCAGCGGCAGGACCCGGCCCATATGGCTGCGGCCGCTCGTCATCCCGGCCGCCGCGCGCCGCGAATGCCCGCCACGCGACCGACGCGGCGCATCTCGCCGCCGTCGAGCGCATATGCGGGGTGGCCGAACCGGTTGACCAGCGAATCGTTGTGGGTCGCCACGAGGACGGTCGTTCCGACCTTGTGGAGCTCTTCCAGCAGATGTATCAGCCGAATCGCCGCGTTGTCGTCGACGCTCCCGGTCGGCTCGTCCGCAAGCAGCAGGTCGGGCCGGCCGATGACGGCCCGCGCGATGGCCACCCTTTGCTTCTGCACGTCCGACAGGGCCGACGGCAGCTCGTCGAGATCCTGCCCCAGCCCCACCCAGCGCAGGAGCTCCGTCACGTAGTCGCGAATCTGGGTTTCCCGGGCGTTCGAGACGCGGAGCGGCAGCGCGACGTTCTCGGCCGCCGTGAGGTGCGCGATCAGCCCGAATTCCCGGGAAACCACGCCGATCCGCCGACGCAGCGCCGGCTTCTGCTTGCGGCCGATGCTGGAGACATCCTGGTCGAACAGATGCAGCGAGCCGCGGCTGGGTCGAACCGCGAGATAGAGCAGGCGCAGGAGCGACGTCTTTCCCGCCCCGCTCGCGCCGGTCAGGAAGTGGAAGGAGCCGGCCGCCAGCGAGAGCGAAATGTCGCGCAGCACCTCCGGACCCGACCCGTATTGCAGACCCACATTCTCCAGCCGAACGATCTCCTTCTCCGCCGCCACAAAATCCTCCGCGGTTGGCAGGGCAAATTCGCATGAGCGACCGAAATGCGCAAACCTTGCGCTCGCCTTGCCTCCCTTTCCACCCAGCCCTATAAACCGGAATGTCGCAGCAGGCGGAACGAAATGATACTTGCCTGCCTTAACTGTTCCGCCCGCTTTCTGGTGCCTGAGGGCGCGATCGGAGCGCGGGGCCGGATGGTGCGCTGTGGACGCTGTGACCATGTCTGGTTTGCAGCACCCCCGCCGGAACTCGTCCGGTCCGCCGCCGATACGGCCGGCCGGCGACCCCTGCCGTCCCCCGGGCCCCCAGCTCCCGTCGAGGAGAAGCTTTCGGCCCCGCCGCTGCGGGATCCGGACGAGTTGAGGATCGACAGGCCGCCCGCGCGGGCGCAGCTTCCGGTGCTCAGGGAGGAGCGAAGGCGTTGGCCTTCCCGCCTCGCATGGGCGGCGGTGGCGGTGATCGCGGTTGCCCTCGTCGCGGCCGGCGCGTGGCGCTACCGCGCCGAGATCGCGGAATCCTGGCCGTTCGCCGAGACCGTCTATGCCTCGATCGGCCTCGACCCGCTGCCGCGCGGATTCGGCCTCGATCTGACCATCGAGAGCTCGGAAAACGCGATCCGGGAGGGCGCCCGGGTGCTGTCGATCACCGCCAGGATCGAGAACACGACGTCGCGCTCCCGCAACGTGCCGGATATACGCGGCGCATTGTTCGACGAGAACCAACGCGAGCTGCGCCACTGGACAATCGCCGCCCCGGTGACCAATCTCGCGCCCGACCGAGAGGTCGAGTTCGATACCGAAGTCATTGACCCGCCGCAGGAAGCGGTGCGGATATCCATTGCATTTGACGAACCGGGGTGACATGCCGGACCACAGACCCGCTCTCGAAACGCTGATAACGGAAGAAGACATCGCGGGCCGCGTGATCGGCCTGGCCGGGGAGATCGCCGGGTCCGCCGGCAAGAACCTCCTGATTGTCGTCATTCTCAAGGGCAGCTTCGTATTTGCCGCCGACCTCATCCGCGCGCTCGACCGCGTCGGGGTCGAACCCCAGGTCGATTTCATGACCCTGTCGAGCTACGGCACGGGCACCGAGAGCTCCGGTTCGGTCGCCCTGGTGCGCGATATCTCCGAGGACGTCGCCGGTCGCGACGTGCTGATCGTCGACGACATTCTCGAATCGGGCCGCACGCTGGCCTTCGCCTGCGACCTGATGCGGGCGCGCGACGCGTCGACCGTCAGGACCTGCCTGCTGCTCGACAAGGCGGGCAAGCGCGATGTGCCGATCGAGGCCGATTATTGCGGGTTCGAGATCGGCGATCGTTTCGTCGTGGGCTACGGGCTCGACTACGCGCATCATTATCGCGGCCTGCCCTACATCGCGGTCGTGCAGGGCTGAGCCAACGCGTCGCCGGTGGCGCGATTCCAGGCTAGAACCGTCGCAGCAGCCGGTCGATGTAGTCGAGTTCCGGCTGCGGCCGGTAGCGCTGGCCGGCGCGGTGGCGGAGTTCATCCAGAATGCGCTGGGCGCGTTCGATGGCGCTCTCGTCCGGAATATCCATGTCGCGGGTGTCGATACCCATCTCGTTGGGCAGGAAACGGCCCAGGGGATCGCGCCTCAGCTGCAAGGGCCGGAAGTCGCGGTTCAGCCCGATCCCGGGCCCGCGGCCCATCTGCTGCATCATCTGCTGGACGATGCCCTGGCCGGCACGCTGAAGCGCGTCGATGGCGCGGCCCTGGGGCGCCACCGAATCGCCCGGCGCGTTGCGGTCGAGCGCACCCGCCGAATCCCCCATGTTGCGATTCGCGTCGTCGAACGCCCGGCCGGGCGATTGCGGCCCCCCGCCCGGCTGCATCCCCATCCGGCGCAGCGCCTCGCGCAGCCGTTCCAGCGCCTCGCGGAGTTCGCGCTGGGTCATGGCGCCCTGCTGCGAGTCCTGCGGGTTGGGCCGCCCGCTCTGCGGTTGAGATTGACGAAAACTCCGGTTCATCAACGCCTTCTGCCGTTCGATGAGCTGGCGCAGCTGTTGCAGCGCCTGACTGCCGGCCTGCGCCTGGGGACTCATCTGCGGCGCGCGGCCCGCGCGCAGATTCTCCAGCATGTTCTGCAACGCGGCCAGCATCTGCCGCGCGGCGTCCCGCGCCCCGGAGCGCATGAGGTCGCGGATCTGCTGCAGGACGCGCTGAAGGTCGGTGCTCTCCAGCAGGCGCTGGCTCGGGTCGAAGGGCAGCGCCTGTTGCCCATCCGGACGGTCCCGCATCTGCTGCGCGAGCTCCCGCAGGAACCGGTCCAGCGCGCGCTGGAGCGCGTCCATCAAGCGCTCGAGCTCCGCGTCCGGCGCGTTCCGCGCCAGCGCCTCCATCAATTCCTGCTGGGCCTGGCGCAGGTCGCGCTCGGCGATGGAGAGTTCGCCGTCCTCGATTCCCAGCGCGGTGTCCCACAGGAGGTCTCTCACGCTGTCGAGCGCGCCCTCACCCGGCTCGTAGACCAGCCGATGGTACGCCGCCGTCAGCGCGAGGAAGGTCGCCGTGCGATCCTGGTAGGCGCCCGGACGGAGCGCGATGGCGCTCAGAGCCCGGGCGATCGCCTCCCTGCGTTCCGGCTCCGTGGTGAGGCGCTTGCGCTGCTCGATGACCTGCCGCGCCACCGGGTGGCGGAAGACGCGCTCGGGCAGCGTGACCCGGGCGTCCTCGCTGGTGGCGACCTGCCCCGCGCCGTCGCGCGCGGCAAGGCGGATCGCCACCGGCATCCCCGCCCAGCGGTGCGGCGTGAGGTCGTGGTAACTCGCCATCTCCGCGCTCTTCGCACCGGGCCGGGGCAGGGCGAGCTCCAGCGTCTCGACCTCCTTGCCGATCACCGTCCCCCGCTCGTAGGTGCGGCGGATTTCCGCCCGGACACGGTCGAGCCCGTAATCGTCGCTCGCCTTGTAAACCACCGTCAGGGACTTGCGCTCGCTCGCCCCCGGCGGCCTGGCGAAGGCGATGGAGGGGGGGCGGTCCGGAACCACCTCGATCTGCCAGTCCCCGAGAACCCGGCCGCCGCCTTCGACCGCCAGCCGGCCGGTCTCCCCGATCGGCGCCGTGATCGACGCGTTTCCGGAATCGACCCGCTCGAAGGGCGTGCGCGATTCGCCGAGGATCAGCGCCGCGCCGTCGGGCGCGTTGGCGAGCCGCGCGGTGAGCACGCTGCCGGCCGGAACCGGGATCGATGGCGCGATACCCGGCGCCGGAACCGTTTCGCCCTCCGCCGTGGCGGTGCCCGGAAGCCTGGGAAAGATCGGCGCTTCGCCGGTATAGTCGGGCGGCGCGATCCAGACTTCGAGCACCGGTTCGGCGGCCGGCGCGCCGCCCCACAATGCCGGGCTCACCGCCTCGCCGAGCCGCTTGCCGGGCTCCGGCCATGCAACGACCGCCGCGATGACGACGAGGAGCGCCACGGCGAACCTGATCGCCATCGGATCGCGCCCGGCCACGCCCGGCCGGGGTAGCCCGACCCTGATGCGACGGGCCGATCGCGCGACCCGCGCCCTGTGTTCCCGCCACAGCGCTTCGGCGTCGGGCCCGCCCACCCCGTCCGCGAGGCGGTCCTCGAGGGTCTGCAGCGGGCGGTGCAGGAACCCGTTCACGCGTTCGAGCCGGCGGCGCGCCGTATCGACATCGGGGACGGCAAGGCCGCGCAGGCCGGTCCACAGCAGAACCAGAAAACCGCCGAGCAGCGCGCACAGCACAGCGGCGTGCAGCCATCCCGGCAGCAGGGGGAAAACGCCGATCAGCGCGAGCGCGAGGAACAGGACGACAACCGACAGCGCCGGCCAGAGGCCGCGCCAGAGCTGCTCCCAGATCATCGAGACACGCGCGGCCATGAGCTTGCCGCCATAGCGCGGCGGCGGTCTCGGTTCGCTCCCTGTTCCTCCGCTTGGGCGGGTCATCTCACTCCTGCCCTTCCCTGCCCCTATTCAAGCCAGCAGGGCAGGCGGTCGAGCGCCTGGAACGTCGCCGGATCCTGATACGGCCGGATCGCGGCATGCGCGTCGCTGCGTACCATAACCTCTCCGACGAGGCCGCGGCCATTGTAAAACGACGCCATCACCGCGCCATAGGCGCCGGCGCCGGCGATCGCCAGCAGGCCGCCCTCTGCCACGGCGGGCAGATCCGCCCCCCGGGCGAGCCAGTCGCCCGTCTCGCAGACCGGGCCGACCACGTCGACGCGGCGGGTCTCCTGGCTTTCCGCCGGTTCGACGACGGGGAGGACGGCATGCTCGGCTCCGTAGAGGGTGGGGCGCAGCAGGTCGTTCATCGCCGCGTCGACGATGACGAACCGCCGGAGCGGCGTTTCCTTCGTATACAGGACCCTGCTCAACAGAACCCCGGCATTGCCGACCAGCCGCCGGCCCGGCTCGACGGTGATCTCGCAGCCCAGCCCGCCGACGGTGCGGCGCACGATGTCGGCGAAACCGGCGAGGCCGGGCGCGGTCTCCCCGATATAGGTGATGCCGAGCCCGCCGCCGAGGTCGAGGCGCTCGACCGCAAGACCCGCCCCGCGCAGCGCCCGCACGCATTCCGCGAGCGCGGCGAAGGCGCTTTCGAACGGGGAGAGGTCGAGGATCTGCGAGCCGATATGGGCCGCGAGCCCGACCATGCGGATCCCCGGCGTCCTCGACCCCCGCGCGTAGATCCGTGCCGCGTCCCGGATCGGAATGCCGAATTTGTGCTCGTAGCTGCCGGTCGCGATCCGGTCCGCCGTATCGACCGCGATATCCGGGTTGACGCGGATCGCCGTGTCCGCGCGCAGTCCGAGAGTCGCGGCCATTTCCCCCAGCAGAGCCAGCTCGGCCTCCGATTCGACGTTGAACTGGCCGATCCCGGCCTTCAGCGCCCGTGCGATTTCGTCCCGGGTCTTGCCCACCCCGGAGAACACGATGTCGGTCGGACGGACGCCGGCGGCGATGGCGCGCGCGAGCTCCCCGCCCGAGACCACGTCGGCCCCGGCGCCGAGCCGGGCAAGGGCCCGGATCACGGCGACGTTGCCGTTGGCCTTGACCGCGTAGCAGATCCGGGCGCCGAGGCCCTGGAGCGCCTCGGCGAGCGCGCAATACTCGTCCTCCATCGCGGTCTGGGAGTAGACATAGACGGGCGTGCCGTAGGCCTCGGCGAGCGTGTCCAGCGGGACGCCCTCGGCGTGCAGGCGGCCGTCGCGATAGGCGAAGGCGTTCATTGCGGCGGCGGACCCGACGGATATTTTCGCGGGAACGAATCCTCCCGCTTTTCCGGCAGCTCCGGATCGCCCTTCCTGCCGCAAGCGGCGAGGAGGCACGACGACATCGCCCCGGCCAGCAACAGGAGGGTACGGCGCCGGGTCACAGAAAGCGCTCCCGCGCGCTCCGCACGGCCTCCACTACGCGCCGTGGCGCGGTGCCCCCGTAGCTGTCGCGCGCCGCGACCGCGCGCTCGACCCGGAGCACGTCGTAGACCTCCTCCGTCAGCCCCGGCTCGATGCTCCTCAATGTCTCGATCGGAAGCCCGGCGAGGTCGCAGCCGGCCTCCTCGGCGCATTTCACCAGCGCGCCGGTGACCCGGTGCGCTTCGCGAAACGGCATGTCGCGTTCGCGCACCAGCCAGTCCGCGAGATCCGTTGCGGTGACGAACCCCCGCTCCGTCGCGCTTCGCATCGCGCCGGTATCGAATTCAGCATCCCGCATCATCCCGGTCATCGCCGAGATCGCGAGACCCAGCGTATCGGCGGCGTCGAACAGCGGCTCCTTGTCTTCCTGCATGTCCTTCGAATAGGCGAGCGGCAACCCCTTCATGACGATCAGCAGCGAGGCGAGCGCGCCGACGATGCGGCCGGTCTTGGCGCGCACCAGCTCGGCCGCGTCGGGGTTCCGCTTCTGCGGCATGATCGACGAGCCCGTGGTGAAGCCGTCGCTCAGCCGGGCGAATCCGAACTGCGCCGAACACCACAACACCAGCTCTTCGGCGAGCCGCGACAGGTGAGACGCGGCGATCGCGGCGGCGGCCAGGAATTCGAGCACGAAATCGCGATCCGAGACCGCGTCCAGCGCGTTCGCCGCCGGCCGGTCGAATCCGAGCGCCGCCGCCGTCCTGTCCCGGTCGATCGGATAGGGCGTGCCGGCGAGCGCCGCGGCGCCGAGCGGGGACTCGTTCAACCGCTTGCGCGCATCCGCCAGCCGCCCGCGATCGCGCCCGAACATCTCGACATAGGCGAGCAGGTGATGGCCGAGGGTGATGGGCTGTGCGGCCTGGAGATGGGTGAATCCCGGCATCACGCTCGAGGCGTGCTGTTCCGCCCGGTCGATCAGCACGGCTTGCAGATCGCGCAGCGCCAGCTGAGCCGCGTCGACGGTGTCGCGCAGCCACAGCCGCAGATCCGTCGCCACCTGGTCGTTGCGCGAACGCGCCGTGTGCAGCCGGCCGGCGGCCGGGCCGATCAGCTCGGCCAGCCGGGCCTCGACATTCATGTGAATGTCCTCGCGACGGCGCGAAAAGGCGAACGCGCCGGCCTCGATCTCGCCCATGATCCGGTCGAGCCCCGTGAGAATGGCATCGCCATCCGCCTGGCTCACGATCCCGCAGGCGGCCAGCATCTCGCAATGCGCTTTCGAGGCCCCTATATCATGCGCATAGAGCCGCTTGTCGAAGTCGATGGAGGGGTTTATCCGCTCCATCGCCTCGCCGGGTTCGGCCCCGAAACGGCCGCCCCAGAGCGCCGACGAGCCCGGAGGGACGGATTTCGGATGGGATGGGGTGTCGTTCATCGGTCTTCGAGACTCATCGGGCGGCGCGCGTTCGGCGCCACGCTGTTGATCGCGGCGTTCGCCTGGCATCTCCTGCCGGCGGAAGCCGCGGCGCCTCCGCCCCGCACCGGCTGGATGCAGAACTTTACCGTCGCCGAGATGGGCCCGCCAGCGCCGGCCACGGCATTCACCGGCCGGAACGGCGAGAGCTATACGCTGGAACGGTTCCGCGGCAAAGTGGTTCTGGTGAATTTCTGGGCCACCTGGTGCGGCCCCTGCGTCCGCGAACTACCCTCGCTGAAGCGCCTGAACGCCCGGATCGGCGGCGACCGGTTCGCCGTTCTCGCGCTATCCCAGGACCTCGGGGGCTGGAAGCGGATCGCGCCGTTCTGGGAAAGGCACGGCCTCGAGGGGCTGACCGCGTTCCACGACCCCAAGGCGCGCGCCGCCCGCGCCGCGGGGGTCCGCGGGCTGCCGACGACGGTGCTGTACGGCCGCGACGGACGCGAACTCGGCCGTCTCATCGGCCACGCGGAGTGGGATTCCGACGAAGCCCTGGCGCTGCTGCGGCATTACATCGAAGGCTAGGCGCGCCACTCCGCCAGGCAGCAGCCGATCAGCGCCTCCGGCATCGGGATGTAGTCGACCATGTCGAAACCCTTGCTGCCGGCGGCGGCGTGTGAGACCACCCAGGCGCGCAGCTCGGCCCCGCCATTGCCGGTGTGTTCCAGCATCGCGTCGAGCTCGGCGGCCAGCCGTTCGTCCGGGGCGTTGCGGAACAGGTCGATGCAGGCGTGGTCGAACGGCTCGTCGATCCACCCCATGGTGGTCTCGCCGATCGAATGGCTGAGCCCCCCGGTGCCCAGCACCGCGACCCGGATGTCCTCCGGATAGCTCTCGATCGCCCGGCGCACCATCTTGCCCCAGGCGAGGCAGCGCCTGGGCGAGGGGAAGGGCTCCTCCACCAGGTTGATGAAGACCGGCACGATGGGCAGCCCGGGATCGAGGCCGAACTGCCAGATCGGCACGCACATGCCGTGGTCGAGCTTGAGCCGCATCGAATAGGCGGGGTCGAAATCGGCCGCGAAGGCCTCGTCGAGGATGTGGCGGCCGAGCGCTTCATGTCCGGGCAGGGTCTCGTGCGGATAGACCGGCTTCATGAACGGTTCCGGCGGCCCTTCGTGCTCGGCCCCGATGCCGATGCAGAACGCCGGCATCACGTCGAGGAAGAAATTGACCCAGTGATCGGTCGAATGGATGACCAGGACATCCGGTCTCGCCGCCTTGAGCCGGTTGCCGAGATCGCCGAAGCGGGTCGCCACCCAGTCCCGCGTCTCGTCCTTGAGGGTGTCCCAGTTGCGCGCGATGTTCGGCCCGTGCGAGGCCGCGAAGCTGCCGACGAACTCAGCCATTTTCCGCCCTCCGCTCTTCCTCGTCGGTACGGAGCGCGCTCAGCGCCTCGATCGACCCGGCGTCGTCATAGCCGCAGATCAGCAGGTAGAACCGCAGCAGATACGGGTTGGCGTGGGGCTGGATCTTCGCCAGATCGTCGTCGATCAGGGCCTGGCGCATCTCGGGCGCGAACGGGTAGCCGTCCAGCACCGCCGCGCGGTCGTCGCGCCAGCGCTCCTTCCCGCCCGGACCCTGAAGGTCGAACATCAGCTTGTTGAGCCAATAGTCGGTCATCGCCGCCTCCGCGTCGCGCTCATCGTCGCATCCGCCGGATTGTAGACCCCGCATGCGGCGATGCCGACCGGAAAACGACTCAACGGGTCGGGGTCGGGGTATCGCCGGAATAATCGTAGAAGCCCCGACCCGATTTGCGGCCGAGCCAGCCGGCCTCGACATACTTCACCAGCAGGGGGCAGGGCCGGTACTTGGTGTCGGCGAGGCCCTCGTAGAGCACCTGCATTACCGCGAGGCAGGTGTCCAGACCGATGAAGTCGGCGAGCTGCAACGGTCCCATCGGGTGGTTGGCGCCGAGCCGCATGGCATTGTCGATCGCCTCCACGCTGCCGACGCCCTCATGCAGGGTATAGACCGCCTCGTTGAGCATCGGCAGCAGGATGCGGTTGACGATGAAGGCGGGGAAGTCCTCGGAATTCACCGGCGTCTTGCCGAGCGCGAGGGTGAGCGCCTCGATCGCCTCGAAGGTCTCCCGCGCGGTGGCGATGCCCGGGATCAGCTCGACGAGCTGCATCGCCGGCACCGGGTTCATGAAGTGCATGCCGATGAACCGCGACGGCCGGTCGGTCGCGGCGCCGAGACGGGTGATCGAGATCGACGAGGTGTTGGAGGCGACGATCGCATCGTCCCTGATCTCGGTGACGACGCGCTTGTAGATCTCCCGCTTGACCTCTTCGTTCTCGGTCGCCGCCTCGATGATCAGGTCGCAATCGGCGAACAGGCTGTAGCCGGACCCGGTCTCGATCCGCGCCAGCGCTTCGGCCTTCTGGTCCTCGGTCATGCGGTTGCGCCGGACCTGGCGTTCGTAGTTGGCCGCGATCGCATCCAGCGCCTTGCCGACCTGGTCCTTGGAAATGTCGCCCAGCACGACGTCGAAGCCATGCGCGGCGCAGACATTGGCGATGCCGCTGCCCATCTGGCCGGCGCCGATGACGCCCACCTTGCGGATCGGAACCGCGTCGATCGACGCGGGGTTCGCCGCGGTCGCGCTCATCGCGGCTTGATCCCGGCCTTGTCCAGCGCCTCGGCGAGCGCCGGCAGCGCCTTGAACAGATCGTCGACCAGCCCGTAATCGGCGATCTGGACCATCGGCGCCTCTTCGTCCTTGTTGATGGCGACGATGACCTTGCTGTCCTTCATGCCGGCCAAATGCTGGATCGCGCCCGAAATGCCGACCGCGACGTAGAGCTCGGGCGCCACCACCTTGCCGGTCTGGCCGACCTGGAAGTCGTTCGGCCGGTAACCCGCATCCACCGCCGCGCGCGAAGCGCCCACCGCTGCGCCGAGGCGGTCCGCGATCTGTTCCACCAGGTGGAAGTTCTCCGAGGATTGCATGCCGCGCCCGCCGGAGACCACGACCCGGGCGCTGGTGAGCTCGGGGCGCTCGGACTTGGAAAGCTCCTGGCGCAGGAACTTCGACAGCGCCTGCCCCTCGCCGGCGGAGACCGGTTCGATCGCGGCATCGCCGTCGAGCGCGGCCGCGGCGAAGGCGGTGCCGCGCACGGTGATCACCTTGATCGCGTCGCGCGATCGCACGGTCGCCATCGCGTTGCCGGCATAGATCGGGCGCACGAAAGTGTCCGCCGAGACCACCTCGGTGATGTCGGAGATCTGGGCCACGTCGAGCAGTGCCGCGACCCTGGGGGCGAGGTTTTTGCCGGTGGTGTTGGCCGGGAACAGGATCTCGGAATACGCGCCGGCGAGCGCGACCACCAGCGGGGCCACCGCCTCGGCCAGCAGATGATCGTAGGCCGCGTCGTCGGCATGGCGGACCCGGGCGACGCCGGCGATCTTCGCCGCCTGCCCGGCGACCGGGGCGGTCCCGCCCCCCGCCACCAGGACGTCGATATCGCCGCCGAACGCGGCGGCGGCGGTCGCGGCATTCAGCGTCGCCGGGTCGAGCGCCGCGCCGTCATGGGCGGCGATCACGAGGGATGCCATCAGATCACCCCCGCCTCGTTCCTGAGCTTGTCGACCAGCTCCTCGACATCGGCGACCCGCTTTCCGCCGGCCCGGCCCGGAGGGTCCTCCACCTTCAGCGTTTCCAGCCGGGGCGCCACGTCGATTCCGAGCTCGTCCACCGCGATCTGGTCGATCGGCTTCTTCTTGGCCTTCATGATGTTGGGCAGCGACGCGTAGCGCGGCTCGTTGAGCCGGAGATCCGTGGTCACCACGGCCGGAACCGCGAGCCCCACCGTCTCCAGCCCGCCATCGACCTCGCGCGTCACCTCGGCGCCCTCGCCGGTCAGCACGATGTCGGATGCGAAGGTGCCCTGCGGCCAGCCGAGCAGCGCGGCCAGCATCTGGCCGGTCTGGTTGCTGTCGTCGTCGATCGCCTGCTTGCCGAGGATCACCAGCCCCGGGCTCTCGCGCTCGACCAGCGCCTTGAACAGCTTGGCGACGGCGAGCGGCTGAAGCTCCTCGTCGGTCATCACGTGGATGCCGCGATCCGCCCCCATGGCGAGCGCGGTGCGGATGGTCTCCTGGCACTGCCGCACGCCCATCGAGACCGCGACGATCTCGTCCGCCGTCCCCGCCTCCTTCATGCGGATCGCCTCCTCGACGGCGATCTCGTCGAACGGGTTCATCGACATCTTGACGTTCGTCGTCTCGACGCCGGTCCCGTCGGCCCTGACGCGGACCTTGACGTTGTAGTCGACGACCCGTTTGACACCGACAAGTACCTTCATGGAAGGGCTTTCCCAAATCCGGAAGAGGTCATGGAGAGAACGCCGCGGCGGCGCCCCGTGCCGCCCGAAGCCGTCGTCCCGACAAGGCGGCGAACATAATGTCCGGCGGTTCGAACTGTCAACGAGGACGCCTCCGGATCACGCCCGGCCGAACAGCACGGCGAGAGCCACCAGGGCGATGGCGCCGAACTGCAGGATCACCCGGGCCTGCATGAACCTGTTGCCGTATTTTCGGTTGAACTCGCCGCCGCGCGCCATGCTGATCAGGCCCATGGCAAGCACGCCCAGCACGGCGGCGAGGGCGACCGCGATAAGGACCGAGCCGGTCGTCGTCATGGCCGAGATATACGGGCCCCGCCGCCTGCCCGCCAGCGAATTCGAGGGTCTGCCCGCCATGCTATAAGGCGGCCATGGGCTTTCTCGACCGCATCGCCGAGTGCAACGCGCACGACCTTTCGGGCTTCCTGCCGTTTTGCGTCGGCGACGCCCGGCCGGGCTGGGTGAAGCCCCGCTTCGCCCGCCGCCTGGAGGCGTTTCCCGAGGCCTTCGCGGTCGACCAGGCAAGCGTCCGGACGGCGCCGGCGCTGGACAGTTTCGAGGCCCGGACCGGAGCCGTGGAGGCGGCTCTGCGCGCGCTATCCGAAGAGGGGACGATCGGGCGCTGGCGCGACGAGGCCTATCCCGTCGGCGGCGCGCTCGCCGGTCCGCATCTGATGCTGATGGACCGCTCGGCGATCCCCTTCTTCGGGGTTCGCGCCCTTGGCGTCCATGTCAACGGCTTCGTCCGCGACGGCGGGCGGATCCTGATGTGGGTCGCCCGCCGCGCCCGGGACAAGGCGACCTATCCCGGCATGCTCGACAATTTCGTCGCCGGCGGGCAGCCCGCGGGGATCGGGCTGATGGACAACGTGATCAAGGAGGCGGGCGAGGAGGCCGGGGTGCCCGCGCATCTCGCCGCCACGGCGCGGCCGGTGGGGGCGGTGTCCTACTGCCAGGAGACCGCCGAAGGGCTGAAGCCCGACGTGATGTACTGCTACGACCTCGAACTGCCCGCCGCGTTCGAGCCCGAGCCCCTGGACGGCGAGATCGAGGAGTTCCACCTCTGGCCCGTCGAGCGGGTGATGGAGACCGTGGCCGACACCGCCGCGTTCAAGTTCAACTGCAATCTCGTCTGCATCGACTTCTTCGTCCGCCACGGGCTGATCGACCCCGAATCTACGGATTACATGGAGATATTGCGCGGTCTCCGGCAGTGAATTCCCCCTGCTCGCGGAGTGCGACGGGATGAGAAGAACCGGCGCGGCTTGCAAGGCCCGGCAACGCGAGGGGGCGCGCCAGGCGAGCCGGACGAAGGACAAGGGAGCGACGGCCCCGAATGGGGTCTCGGACCCCTGCGGGCGGGCAGGGGAGCAATTCCGAAGGACTGCCCGGGCGCGGCCAAGGCGCTTCCGAGGCGTCCTGACGGCGCCAGATACCTGGCCGTCGCAACGACAAGCCGGCGATTCGCAGCTGACGGAGATTTTCGAGGGACACATCGAGCTGAGATGACCGGCTCAACCGGCGCGCATCCTCGAATGAGGAAACACAGGCTCTCATCCAAATTCCCGTACGGGGCATCGATACAAAGATGAACGAACTCTTTGCAGGAATCGCGGGCGGCCTCGGCCTCTTCATCTTCGGGATGTGGCTCCTCACCGAGAACCTGAAGGCCCTGGCGACCCGGCGGCTGCGAACGACAGCGGCGCGATGGACCGGCAACCGGTTCTCCGCCCTCGCCTGGGGCGCTCTTGCAGGGGCGATCACCCAGAGCATGTCCGCGACGACCTTCATCGTGGTGAGCATCCTGCGCTCGGGGCTCATCACGACCCGCGGCGCGCTGGCACTGATTCTCGGCGGGTGCGTCGGCGTTTCCGCCCTCGTGGTCATCGTCACATTCGACATCAAGGTCGTCTCGCTCTACGTGCTCGGCATCGCCGCCGCAGTGGTGGTGACCGAGCGGCTGTCGAAATTCAAACCCGTGGCGGCGTCTTTCCTCGGGGGAGCCTTCATCATTCTCGGCCTCGTGCTCATCAAGGACGCCGCGGCTCCGCTTGCCGAGCAGCCCTGGTTCCGGGAGTTGCTCGAGGGGGTCGGGGATTCGCTCGTGCTCGCATTCCTGGTCGGCGCGCTCCTCACCTTCATCGTGCAGTCATCAAGCGCCGTCACCGTCTTTGGCATCAGCCTCGCGGCGGTCGGGCTCCTCTCCGTCGACCAGGCCATCATGATCATGTACGGGAGCCTCATCGGATCGGGGGCGATCCTCTACGTTCTGTCGGCCGGACTCACGGGCCGGTCGCGTCAGGTGGCCATGTATCTGGTGGGCTACAACGCGCTCATCTGCGCGGTGCTGGTTCCCCTCCTCTACTTCGAGATCCACTTCGATGTCCCCCTGGTCAAGGCCTGGGCCCGGGGGCTGGACCTGGACCTGGACCAGCAGCTCGCCGCCGTCTACGTGTTCCTGTGCGTGTTCCTGCTGCCGATGATGTTCGCCGGGCTCGGGTGGTCGGCCGCGCTGCTCGAGCGGCTGTGGCCGACCTCGGCAGCCGACGCGCTGGCTCGCCCCCGGTTCATCCACGACCATGCCTCCGTGGATGTGGAGACCTCCGTGGTGCTCGTCGACCTGGAGCAAAGGCGGGCCATGAGGGACTTTTCCGAGTACTTCGACGCGGTGCGCCGGGGCGACAGGATCGCGCCCCTTCGCGCCGGCACGCGACAGCTCCTCTCCGACATCGTCGAGTTCCTGGACGACCTTCATACGCTTCATCCCATGCACGGTGTCGAGGACCAGAATTCGCTGCGCAATCGCCAGAAGCTGCTTGCCTGGCTGGAAGATTCGCTGGGGGTCATGTGCGAGACTCTCGCGGAGATCGACGAGCGGTCCGCGCTCGGCCAATTGCGCACAACCATCTGCGAGAGCGTCGACGGCGTGCTTCTCTCCCTGGTCGACGCGATCGAGTCCGACGACTCCGTGGTTTGGGATCTGACGCGAAAGCTCACGGGCGACCGCGGCGAGATGATGCGCGACATTCGAACGCGGTACCTGCAACGGGAACCGCCGTTGCAGCGCCTCGACCTCATCAATGTCCTGCTGATCACCAACGCGGTGGAAGAGACGTTCTTCCTGTTCTCGAAGATAGAGAATGAGGCCAACCCGGCTTCCGGCATCGAGAGCCACGTTCCCCAAACTTGAACCGCCGCGACCAGGGGGGCGGCGCCCCGGACGATCATTGCGCTTGGCCGCCCGCCCCGCTCCGCCGGCCGCCCGGCTCGCCGGAAAGAGCATCGATGCGCCGACTGTCGAACTGCGCCGGTCGGCGAGGGCCGGTCACCGGAATCCGCCGGCTGCCTTCAATTCCTTCGCGCGCTCCGGCGCTGAATTCGGGTAATGCGCGCACTCCGCAAGTTATGTAGGGTGCGCGCCTTCCCACCTGCTCGCTGACCCCGCGGGAGCGGCCGATGCTCCGGAACGCCTATCCCAGCCTCGATTTCGACCTCGGCCAGACCGCCGGGATGCTGCGCGAGAGCGTCGCCGATTTCGCTTCGGTCGAGATTGCACCGCGCGCCGCCTCGATCGACGAGTCCAACGAGTTCCCCGCCGATCTGTGGCGCAAGATGGGCCTGCTCGGCCTGCTCGGCATCACCGTCGAGGAGGACTATGGCGGCGCCGGGATGGGCTATCTCGAGCATGTCGTGGCGATGGAGGAGGTGAGCCGCGGCTCGGCCTCGGTCGGGCTCTCCTACGGCGCGCACTCCATTCTCTGTGTCAACCAGATCCGCCGCAACGGCACCGAAGCGCAGAAACGGCGCTACCTGCCCGGGCTGATCTCCGGCGAACATGTCGGCGCGCTGGCGATGAGCGAAGCCGGGGCGGGCTCCGACGTGGTCTCGATGCGGCTCCGCGCCGAGCGCAGGGGCGACCGCTTCGTCCTCAACGGCACCAAGATGTGGATCACCAACGGGCCCGACGCCGACACGCTCGTGGTCTACGCCAGGACCGATCCCGATTCCGGGCCGCGCGGGATCACCGCGTTCCTGGTCGAAAGGGGATTCGCCGGCTTCTCGACCGCGCAGAAGCTCGACAAGCTCGGCATGCGCGGCTCCAACACCTGCGAGCTGGTCTTCGAAGACTGCGAGGTGCCGGAAGACAACGTCCTCGGCGCCGTCGGCGGGGGCGTCGGCGTGCTGATGAGCGGGCTCGACTACGAGCGCGCGGTGCTCGCCGGCGGCCCGCTCGGCATCATGCAGGCCTGCCTGGATGCGGTGATTCCCTATGTCCACGAACGCCGGCAGTTCGGCCAGGCCATCGGCGAGTTCCAGCTCATCCAGGGCAAGATCGCCGACATGTACACGATCGCCAATGCCAGCCGAGCCTATGTCTATGCCGTCGCCAGGGCCTGCGACCGGGGCGAGACCTCGCGCAAGGACGCCGCGGGCGCCATCCTGTATGCGGCCGAGCGGGCCACCGCGCTGGCGCTGGACGCGATCCAGATCCTCGGCGGCAACGGCTATGTCAACGAATATCCCACCGGCCGGCTGCTGCGCGATGCCAAGCTCTACGAGATCGGCGCCGGGACCAGCGAAATCCGCCGCATGCTGATCGGCCGGGAGCTGTTCCGCGAGACCGCCTGATGCCCGCCATCGGCAGCGCGGTCGACCGCCGCTCGGAGGATTTCGAGGCCAACAGCGCGGCCATGCAACAAGCGGTGGCCGAGCTCCGCCGCGTGGTTTCCGGCATCGCCGAGGGCGGCGGCGAGCGGGCGCGAAAACGCCACGTCGGGCGCGGCAAGATGCTGCCGCGCGAGCGCATCGACCGCCTGGTCGACCCGGGCGCGCCGTTCCTCGAACTGTCCCAGCTCGCCGCCTACCGGGTCTATGACGAGGACGTTCCGGCGGCCGGGCTGATCACCGGCATCGGCCCGGTGATGGGAACCGAGTGCCTGATCGTCGCCAACGACGCGACGGTGAAGGGCGGCACCTACTTCCCCCTGACGGTGAAGAAGCACCTGCGCGCCCAGGACATCGCGCGGCAAAACAACCTGCCCTGCATCTACCTCGTCGATTCGGGCGGCGCCAACCTGCCGCGCCAGGACGAGGTGTTCCCCGACCGCGACCATTTCGGCCGCATCTTCTACAACCAGGCCACCATGTCCGCCGCCGGCATCCCGCAGATCGCCGCCGTGATGGGCTCGTGCACGGCGGGCGGCGCCTATGTCCCGGCGATGTCCGACGAGGCGGTGATCGTCCGCAACCAGGGCACGATCTTCCTCGGCGGCCCGCCGCTGGTGAAGGCCGCGACGGGGGAGGTGGTCAGCGCCGAGGCGCTCGGCGGCGCCGAAATCCATGCCCGCGAGTCCGGTGTCGCGGACCATTACGCCGAAAGCGACGCCCATGCGATCGCCATCGTCCGCCGCGCGGTCGCCGCGCTCAACCGGGCCAAGCGGATGGATCTCGTCTGCCGCCCTCCGGCCGAGCCGGCGCATGACCCGGAAGACCTCGCCGGCATCGTGCCGGCGGACTTCCGCAAGCCCTACGAGGTGCGCGAGGTCATCGCGCGTATCGTGGATGCAAGCGCGTTCGACGAGTTCAAGGTGCTGTACGGAACCACGCTGGTCGCCGGCTTCGCCCATATCTTCGGCTACCCTGTCGGCATCCTCGCCAATAACGGCATCCTGTTCTCGGAGTCCGCGCTCAAGGGCGCGCATTTCGTCGAGCTTTGCTGTCAGCGCGGCATCCCCCTGGTGTTTCTCCAGAACATCACCGGCTTCATGATCGGGCGGAAATACGAGGCCGGCGGCATCGCCAAGGACGGCGCCAAGCTGGTCACCGCGGTCGCCTGCGCCCGGGTGCCCAAATTCACCGTCATCATCGGCGGCAGCTTCGGCGCGGGGAATTACGGCATGTGCGGCCGGGCCTACGGGCCGCGCTTCCTCTACATGTGGCCCAACGCGCGGATCTCCGTGATGGGCGGCGAACAGGCCGCCAACGTGCTGGGCCAGATCCGCCGCGACGCGCTCGAGGCCGAGGGCGGCTCGTGGTCGGAGGACGACGAGGAGGCGTTCAAGGCGCCGATCCGCGATCAATACGAGCGCCAGGGCAACCCGTTCTATGCCAGCGCGCGGCTGTGGGACGACGGGGTGATCGAGCCGGCGGAGACCCGGGCCGTGCTCGGGCTCAGCATCTCCGCGGCGCTGAACGCGCCGATCGAGCGCACCCGGTTCGGCGTCTTCAGGATGTAGCGGCGGGTGTTCCGCGCCGTCCTCATCGCCAATCGCGGCGAGATCGCCTGCCGCGTCGCCCGCACCTGCCGGCGGCTCGGCATCCGCGCGGTCGCGGTCTATTCCGATGCCGACGCCGATTCCCTCCACGTCCGCGCCTGCGACGCGGCGTTCCGCATCGGCCCGCCGCCCGCCCGCGACAGCTATCTCGACGGCGACGCGATCCTGGCTGCCGCCCGCGACGGCGGGGCCGAGGCGATCCACCCCGGCTACGGCTTCCTGTCGGAGAACGCCGGGTTCGCCGAGGCGGTGGCCGACGCCGGGCTCGTCTTCGTCGGCGCGCCGGCGGCGGCGATGCGGGCGCTGGGCTCGAAGAGCGCGGCCAGAGCCTTGATGGCGGAGGCGGGGGTGCCGATTCTCGAGGGCTATCACGGCGACGCCCAGGACGATGACGCGCTGGCCGCGGAGGCGGAACGGCTCGGCTATCCGCTGCTCGTCAAGCCATCGGCCGGCGGCGGCGGGCGCGGGATGCGGATCGTCGAGACCGCGGACGCGCTCGGCGCCGCGCTCGTCTCGGCCAGGCGCGAGGCCGCGTCATCCTTCGGCGACGAACGCCTGCTGCTCGAGCGCTATTTGACGAATGCCCGCCACATCGAGGTCCAGGTGTTCGCCGACAACGCGGGCAACGCGATCCATCTTTTCGAACGCGACTGCTCGGCCCAGCGCCGCCACCAGAAGGTGATCGAGGAGGCCCCCGCGCCCGGCCTCTCTCCCGCCACCCGGGACGCGCTCGGCCGGACGGCCGTGGCGGCCGCCCGCGCCGTCGGCTATGCCGGGGCGGGCACGGTCGAGTTTCTGCTCGACGAGATCGGCGGGTTCCATTTCATCGAGATGAATACCCGTCTCCAGGTCGAGCATCCGGTGACCGAGGCCATCACCGGCCACGACCTCGTCGAATGGCAGCTTCGCGTCGCCGCCGGCGCGGACTTGCCGGTCGCCCAGGAGGCGGTCGCGCTCGATGGCCACGCGATCGAGGCCAGGCTCTGCGCCGAGGACCCGGCCGCCGGGTTCCTGCCCTCGACCGGTCCGGTCCGGCTGATGCGCCTGCCCGAAGACGGCGTCCGCATCGATACCGGCTTCGAGGCGGGCGACGCGGTCTCGCCGCATTACGATTCCCTGCTCGCCAAGCTCGTGGTGCATGCGCCGACCCGCGCCGCCGCCCGCGCGCGGCTCTCCGAGGCGCTCGGGGAAGTCGCGGTGGCGGGACCCGTCACCAACCGCGACTTCCTCATCCGGGTGCTCGCCGAAGAGGCCTTCCGGGCCGGTACGCTCGATACCGGCCATCTCGACCGTCACCTCGAAGCGCTGACCGCCAGCGAGGCCGTTCCGCCCGAGCCCGTCCTCGCCCTCGCCGCGCTCGCGGCGCTGCGCGACCAGGATAGTGGCGACCCCGCCTCTCCCTGGGCTGCGCTGCGCGGCTGGCGGCTCAACGCCCCCGCCCGGCGCGCGGTCAACTTCCGCGTCGGCGAGGACGTCGCCACCGTGCAGTCGGAGGGGGCAGCGTTCCGCTTTCCCGGCGGGCACACGCGGCAGGTCCGCGCGCTGCCGTCCGAAGCGCCCCGCCTCGCGGTCGAAATCGACGGCGAGGCGCATGCGGCCGTGGCGGTGTGCGACGCTGGCGCGGCGCTCGTATTCGCCCCGGACACCACCTGGCGGCTGCCGCTGTTCGATCCGGTGGCCGAGGCCGAGGCGGGCGCCCGCGAAGCCGCGCCCGCCGTCCCGCTCGCCCCGATGCCGGGGGTGGTGGTCTCGGTCGACGTCGCCGGCGGCGACAGGGTCGCCAAGGGTCAGCCGCTGCTGGTGATCGAGGCCATGAAGGTCGAGCACACCATCCGGGCGCCCGCCGCCGGCACCGTCGACGCGGTGCATTACGCGGTCGGGGACCGCGTCGACGAGGGCGCGGAGCTCGCCGCCTTCACCCCGGAAGAGACGTTGGCCTCTCAGCCGTCGAAGCCGTAGAGGCGGGCCGGGTTGTCGACCAGGATCATGCGGCGCAGCGCCGCATCCGGGGCGTAGGCCGACAGCAATTCGGCCAGCTCGCCGTCATTGGGCATGCGACCCTCGATATTGGGGTGCGGCCAGTCGGTTCCCCACAGCACCCGGTCCGGCGCGGCGTCGATCAGCGCGGCGGCGAAGGGGACCACGTCGGCGAAAGGCGGGCCGGCCGCCGACAGGCGCTCGGCGCAGGAAATCTTGACCCAGAAATCGGCGTCGCGGAGAAAATCGAGGAGTTGCCGGAACGCCGGCTGGTCGAGCCCCCCGGCGACGCGCACCCGCGCCATGTGGTCGATCATCACCGGAACGCCCAGCCGGCCGAGCGCCCGCGTGTTCTCCACCACGTCCTCGGCCTCCAAATAGAGCACCAGATGCCAGCCGAGCGGCGCGATGCGTCTTGCGACCCGCTCCACTCGGGAGAAATCCGGCGGGCCGCTCAGATGGCGGGCGAAGCTCATGCGCACCCCGCGCACCCCGCCCTGGTGCAGCGCCTCGAGCCCGGCGTCGGGGATGGTCTCCCCGATCATCGCGACGCCGCGATAGCGCCCCTCCGACCGGGCGATGGCATCCAGCATGGCGCGGTTGTCGTCGCCGTGGCAGGTCGCCTGAACGATCACCGCGCGGTCGAGTCCGAGCGCCCCGTGCAGCCTCGCCAGCGCCTCGCGAGGGGCGTCGGGCGGCGTGTAGGAGCGCTTCGGATGGTAGGGAAACACATCGCCCGGACCGAACACGTGGCAATGCGAATCGCAGGCGCCCGGCGGCAGCGCGAAGGACGGCGCGCGCGGGTTCGGGTCCGGCGGCTGGCAGGTCTTCACCGGGCGCCTCCCGGCCGCGCGAGCCCCGGATTGCCGTCCCATACCGCGCGCGGGATCAGCACGTTGCCTTCGAACAGCCGGCGCGCCGTGCGCAACAGCGCGGCGCGCGTCACCGTCAGCGATCCCGCGTCGCCTTCCGCCTCCAGCTCGACCGTGAACTCGCCCGACGGGTGCTCGACCGAGATCGTCCGCCGCGGTCCCGGCGGCAGGCGCGCCATATCGTGGGCGACCGAGCCTTCGATCACCGCGGCGGTCGCCACCGTGACCGCGGCCAGCACGCCGATCGCGGCGTGGCAGCGATGCGGGATGAAGCAGCGCGTGTTGAGCGCGCCGCCTGCCGCCGGCGGCGAGACGAGGCAGAGCTTGGGCACCACCTTGTCGGCCACGTCGCCGAGACGCATCGCCGGACCGATGGCGAGCCGGATCGCCTCCAGCCGGCGCCTGAACGCCGCGTCCGCCTCCAGCGCCTCCGGCGCCTCGGTCCCGGCCAGGCCGAAGGAAGAGGCGGCCATGATCGCGACCGGCATGCCGTTGTCGATGCATGTGATCTCGACACCGTCGACGGTGTCGCGCAACGCGCCGGTCGGCAGGAGACTGCCGCAGGCCGACCCGGCGACATCGAGGAAGTCTATGAGGACCGGGGCCGCCGTCCCCGGCGCACCGTCGATCCGGGCCATCCCGTCATAGGTCACTGCTCCGCCCGGCGTCTCGATCGTCTGATCGCACAGGCTGTCGGAGTTCACCATGCGGATGCGCAGCGTCGAACGGTCGCCTCCGGCCGCGACGAGCCCCTGTTCCAGCGCGAAGGGGCCGACGCCCGCCAGCATGTTGCCGCAATTGGGAGCGGTATCGACCCGCGCTTCGCCAACCACCACCTGGGCGAACAGATAGTCGAGATCGACTCCCGGCACGACGGAAGGACCGACGATCGCCACCTTGCTGGTCAGCGGATCGGCGCCGCCCACGCCGTCGATCTGGCGCAGATCGGCCGAGCCCATGGCCGCCAGCAGGACCCGGTCGCGCAGCGCCGGGTCGGCGGGAAGGTCGGAGGCGAGGAAGTAGAGTCCCTTCGAGGTGCCTCCGCGCATCAGCGCCGCGGGGATGCGGGTCTGCATGTTCGGCTTCCTCCGTGCGGGAGAGGAGTCCCGCATCCAACCGGGATACAATCCGGGCCCGCCTCCGGCAAGGGGGGGCGGGCCGGCCCCGCACGCGGCGCTGGCACGGATTTCCGCCAGCGCTATCATGGCGGCCGCCCGGCGCCGGGAAAGTGGTCGATGTCCCGCCGTATTTCAGTCTCCAACCGCGCCTCTGCCGCCGTTTCGCTATGGCTTGCCGCGGCCCTCCCGGCCGGGCCGGCCCTGGCCGCGGAACAGCTGCGCATCGCCTCCTCACATCCCGGAACGCCGTGGCACGCTTTCGCGACGGTGCTGGCGCGGCAATTCGAAGCCGCCGCGCCGGGCACGCGCGCCAGGCTGGTTCGCGGCGGCAACGGCTACTGGAATCCGATCATCGTCAACTCGCGGCGCGCCGAGTTCGGCCTTTCGAACACCGCCTCGGCGGCCTGGGCCTATGGTGGCGACGAGCCCGCTTACGGCAAGAAGAAATACGCCGAGATCCGGGCGGTCATCGCCGGCCTGCGACCGGTCTGGATCGCTCCGATGCTGCGCGAGGGCTACATTCTGGAGACCGGTTCCTCCACCCTGCGCGGCGCATTGCGGGCGCCCCGGGCGGCGCCGCGGGTCGTCATGCGACCGGCCTCCAGCGTCGTGCCGATCGTCGTCGACAAGATTTTTTCCGCGATGGGCTTGAGCCGGCAAATCCTGCGCGCGCGCGGCGGCGACGTGCTCCAGCTCGGCGCCGCCCAGATTCCATCGATGATCCGCGGCGGCCGCGCGGACCTCTATTTCGAAGCCGTCGGGCCGGGCCGGGCCGCCGCTCTCGGCGCCGCGCTCTCCGGCCACGTCCGCCTGGTCGACCTGCCGCCGGGAACGATCGAGCCGCTCGGCCGGGCCGCGCTGGTCCCGCTTTCCCTGCCGCTCGGGCCGGGGCGCGAGAGCCGCGCCATCAGCACGGTCGAGCTCGGCACCATGCTCATCGTCCACCGGGATGTCGCGAACCAGCAGGTTTACCGCATGCTGGAGGTCCTGACCGCCGGCCGCGACGCGCTCGCCCGGAGCCATCCGGCGTGGCGCGACTATGCGCCCAGCCCCTATCGGGCGCTCAAGACGCGTGGCGTGCCGCTGCATCCCGCCGCGCTTCGCTTCTTTCGCGAGCGGGGCTGGCCCGAACAGGCGAGGCGGGGGCCCATCCCGCTCCCCCGCTCGAAGCCGAGCCGCTGACAGGCGGGATTTTCGCGCCGGGCCGACAGAAAGACCGGGAACGGGGAATGAAGATCGTCTATATCCTCGGCAATCCCTCGCGGAGCGGGGCCGTGCGGCAATGATGGATTCGCCGATGCCGATGATCGCCGTCTCGGGCGTGAGCAAGCGTCTCGAAGCCGTCGATGTCCTCAGTGGCGTCGATCTCGAAATCGGCCGGGGCGAGCTGGTCGCGTTGAGCGGGCCGTCGGGCAGCGGCAAGACCCTGCTGCTCAAGGCGATCATCGGGCTGATCGCGCCCGATCGCGGCAGCATCAGGATCGACGGGCAGGAAACGGTCGGCGTCGCCCCCGCCACGCGCGAGGCCGCCACCAGGCGCATCGGCATGCTGTTTCAGCGTTCCGCCCTGTTCGACGGCATGCCGGTCTGGGAGAACGTCGTCTTCCGGGCGCTCGGCGAAGGTTCGCTGGATCGCAAATCGGGTTTCGAGGCCGCCGTCGAGAAGATCGCCGCCGTCGGGCTGGCGCCGGAGACCGCGGCGCTCTACCCGGCCGATCTGTCCGGCGGCATGCAGAAGCGCGCCGCGCTCGCCCGGGCCATCGCGGACGATCCCGAGATCGTCCTGCTCGACGAGCCGACCGCCGGTCTCGACCCGATCATGTCGAACGTCATCAACGACCTGATCCGCGAAACCGCGGCGCGGCTCGGCGCGACGGTGCTGCTGGTGACCAGCGACATGGCGGGCGCGCGGCGGACCACGTCCCGCTTCGTCATGATGGACGCGGGCAGCGTCGTCTGGCAGGGACCGACCGATTCGATCGGCGATAGCGGGAATGCCTTCGTCGATCGGTTCGTTCACCGCCGCGGCGACGGACCGATGGGGACGCTGGCCGATTCGGTCGGGACCGGCGCGACATGACCGCGAAGCTGGTTTTTCCCGATGACGTGCGCCCGGATTTCGAGGGTTTCTCGGACGCCGCGTTCGGTTTCCTCGACGGGCTCGCGCGCAACAACGAGCGCGGCTGGTTCGGCGAGAACCGGGAGACCTACGAGACCGAGGTGAGGTTTCCGCTCGAATGCCTGGTCGCCGAATTCCGCCCCGGCGGCGCCGGCAGGGGGCTGCCGGTGCGCGGCGATCCGACCAGGGCGATTTTCCGCATCTACCGCGATATCCGGTTCTCGAAGAACAAGCTGCCCTACAAGACCCATGCCGGGGCGGTGCTTTCGCGGAGCGGTTCGCGCGGCGAGCCGGGCGTCGTCTACATCCACATCCAGCCGGGGAACTGCTTCGTCTCGGCCGGGTTCTGGCGCGTCGACCCGCCGACCCTCGCGGCCTGGCGCCGGCGCATGGTCGAGGACCCCGAGGAGTGGATGGCCATCGTCGCGCCCTATGCCGAGGGCGGGGATGCCGCCTATATGCGCACCATTTCGTCCCTCAAGACCATGCCGCGCGGCTTCAAGCAGGATGCGGACTCGCCGGTCGCCGAGTGGGTCAAGTGGAAGTCCTTCCTGCTGACCCGGCCCGTCGAGGACGGCGACGCGCAGACCCGTGGCTTGGTCGAGATCGTCCGCGAGCATGCCGCGAAGGCGGTCCCGCTGCTCGAATACGGCTGGGAGCTCGCCGACATGCCGGCCGATGACGACCCGCGCCGGCATATGCGCGCCCCGCGTGCGAGGGACGCGGATTGGGCCTAGCCCGCATTTCCCGCCAGGGTCATGGCCTGCGCGGCGCTGTCCGGCCGACAGGGCAGGAGAGGCGTGCAGCGCGATGCGGGGACATCGGGCAAGCGCCTCGACGCACCCTGTCGGCC
>Ga0209544_1000263_pt1 | contig 79752 bp, 57 predicted proteins | sample MesohylPK_FD_187297 | JGI IMG/M metagenome (GOLD analysis project Ga0209544, IMG submission 187297) | Host-associated microbial community of the marine sponge Aplysina aerophoba from Gulf of Piran - sponge mesohyl, lysed by proteinase K... | ecosystem: Host-associated > Porifera > Sponge >... | reverse complement strand
CCTTTGTGCACGCTTATACACAAAATTGACCGCACATACCCTCTGCATTTATATCAACCGCCTCTTGGGCGTACCTGACTATCTGCAAATCAAGCAATTGGCCTTTCCCAACTAGCATAAGGCCCTATTATGTACAACGTCGAATCCGTATTTGTGGAAGTCAACGTCGAACCCGCGGTAATGAGGCTCGAAGTGCAGTTTGCCAAATCCACCAGTCTGCCAGCCTGCCGTCTGTAATGCCCCCATCACTGTTGGCAGCTCCGGGTTCAGGCGGTAGCCGTTCTGCAATACGCCGTGCCCGCGGCTCGTCAACCCGGTCGCCAAAGTAGCCCGGGCAGCGCAGCAGACCGGATTGCTGGTGTATGCGTTCGCAAAAGTGGTTCCTGCCCGACGCAACCGGTCAAGTTTGGGCGTCGGGCAGGCCAAAGCGGAGCCCTCCTCCAGCCATTTGGCGGAGAGCTGATCCACAACAAAGAGGACAATGTTCAATAGGCTGTGATCCCTTCGTCCCCACGCAAAAACATGCGTTACGCTTAGCTACGGGCCAAGAATCTGCCTACGCCCTCTCGTCAAATATCTCTTCTAGTTTCTGTTGCGTGATCTCGATTGCCTCCTCAATCGTGCGATCGCTGTTGGCGATTGCCGGCTCGAACAGCTCTGAGCCGACCGCACTGCTGATCTCACCGCCGAAGGGCAGCCGCAGGCCGGGGCGGACATGGCCGTAGTCGATCAGTGAGGGCAGAATTGTGGCGTGCGGCGCCAGCACAAGTGCCGCTTCGATAAAGTTCTCGCGAAGACTGAACCGGGCCGGTGACTGCAGATTGTCCGCAAAAACTCCGCCGGCATAGGAAGGATCAGTGAGCCACTTGACAAGTTCCCAGCCTCCGTCAGGGTTTTCGCTCCCGGCCACCACCTGGAAGGAAATCGGAATGACCTCCGCCGCGCGCCCGGCCGGCCCTGCAGGTACGTGCCAAAAGTCCCAATCTACCTCCGCTTCCCGCATCATGAAGTTCCAGGTTCCGATGCCGTGAATGGCATGGGCTATGCGGCCCGACGCCAACATCGGACGCAGTCCACCAAACGCCTCGCCGTACTCCCCTGTTAACACCACATCGGCCTCGTACAGACTCTTGAGGAAAGTGAGCGCCTCAAGGTTGGTGTCCGAGTCGAGTATCGGCTGCTGGTCGTTGCTCTCGTCCAGGACATCGCCGCCCCAGGCCCACATAAAGACGAAGTAACGCTGTTGATTGGCCAGCGCAATCTTCTTGTCAGCGAATTCGCCAATCGCGATCAGCGGCGCGGTTTCCCCAAAGTCCTGCCACGTCCACGAATCCCAATCAGGGTGGGGCACGCCCGCCTCGTCATAAAGTCCTGGTACCGAGACAAACGCCTGAATATTGATTGACCACGGAATCCCGTACATTACGCCGTCAACCGACGCGCCATTGATCGACAGATCGGGAAAGTCGTCAATCTGTACTATATCTGCGTCCCGCTCGATGTAGCTGTCGAGGGCCAAAAACGCGCCCGCCGGTGCTAGGGCGATAAACGCATTGGGGGACCAGTACCCGCAGTCCGGAGGCGTGCCAGCCGAGGCCAGTGTCTGCAGCTTCTGCGTGGCTTCTCTGTTTGTTGTCTGGATCAAGGTCAGGTCGTACTGCGGATTCGTTTCGTCCCATTCCTCCAACAGTGCGATGATGAAGGGGGTGTCATTGGCGGTCCAGATATTGACGAACTGAACTTCCGTCGGCGCCTCGTCCGGAGCCTCCCCTTCGGACATCGAATCGGTAGCGCCTGGCGAGCCTGCGGGCACACAAGCTACCGCTAGTGCGCCGGCCGCGCTTGCAGCCGAAACACGCAGTAACTGGCGGCGAGTAAACTTTCGGTCGGTCATGATCGCAATCTCCTTGGTTTTCAAACGAAGAGGATTCGGGCAAGACTACGGACAGAAAAAGTTTCGGATCTACTGAAGAGACGAAGTTCGAAGGGCTAAGACTGGAGGACAGAGAAAAGCACCATCCAATAATAGTTTCATTGAATTCCTCTGTCAAGTCGTTTCCAGATGTCAGCCTCCCCATGCCGTTTTCGACACTGACCTACGTCGCAATCATGCCAACGTCATTTAGACAGGTCTGTCGCTAAATTCGCTAAAACCCCAAAACAAGTGACATATTGCCTGTTTTAAGGCCCCTAGACCCTCAAATGCGACTTGCAAATATCGTCCGAATAGCCTACATTTACGCTGACACGCTGTAACCTTCCGTACTTCCAGAATCATTCTGACGCTGCTAGCTAAAAGAAAATATTTCCCCTCGTTCAATTGGGATAGACTACGAAAGGATTACTCAATGAAGAGCACCTTGCTTTCCCTCCTCTTTGTGGTGACGATTCTGCTGACGCCAACCACAATCTACGGCGCGGAGCCGACCCAACAAGCAACATCTGAACTTACGCCGAGCGTTACCGTGCTGGGCTATGGAACTGCATCGGCTGTACCGGACAGCGTGCATGTCGACCTTTATGTTGGCGAGGAGCCCACCTATGGCCCGGGCGGACCGGAAATGTCTTTTGTTGAGCCTGCCGACCTGGAGTTTGTGCGAGAATACCTTGTTGAAGAAGGCGTCGATGTTGACACCATCAGAATCAATTTTCTCAGCCGCAACTTTTCCTACGGCCCTTCGAGTTTCGCCGGCGAAGTAGCCTTTTCCTATGATGAATTGGACCACTTGCGAAACCTGCTGCAGGAACTCTTGGCCGAAATGAAAAGCCGCCGTGGACCAAACATTCAGGGAGCGAACATCGTATTTCGCATTGAAGACTGCCCGTCTCTGGAACAAGAAGCAATGCGTGCCGCTCTCGACGACGCCCGACAACGCGCAACCCGAATGGCAGGCCTTCTGGAAATGACCCTCGGCCGTGTCATTTCTGTCTCCGAAGATGTCTCCCCGGTGGGCGCTGTCCGACCCGCAGGTGGCTGTATTGCCCACGTAGGCCAGACAACACCTGGCGGCTACATTTTCATGGGGGGTTCAAGTTCGCTGGCAAATACGCCGTCAGACGTGGAAGTCGGCATTATGGTCAAAGTTACGTATGCCCTCGATAAGTGAGTAAGGCATCAATCAAGCCCAGGCATCCTGACATGCCCGTAACAAGCTATGTAGAGAACTGAATTTTTCCGACGCGAGCAGTCCAGATATGTAGAGCGTGAGTTCTAAGAGCGGCAATCTCGGCCAAGCCCACAACCAGAATTCCGACCCCCAGGTAGCTCGCGGATTGCAGTTAGCGGTGCTTCGTTCATGGGGCCAACTGCCAGCGAGGCCCGATAATCTCTTGCCATTTCCAACCTCAGCCTGGTGGAAGATGCAGCGCACACAGGCATGGTAGGATGACCGCGAGCAAGTATTTCTTGGAGCGCTTGTGATGAACGAACGCGAAAAATTCATGTACGACCTTCAGGGCTTTCTCAAAGTGGAAAACTTTCTTTCCCCTGAAGAACTGCATGAACTCAACCGTGCCTTTGACGCCAACTGGGACAAGGCGATCCCCGATCCCAACTCGCACGCCGACGGCGACATGGCCGGTGAACTGCCCCGTGACTACTTCGAAGGCATGTTGACCTGGGACCAACCCTGGTGCCAGCCGTTTCGCGAACTGTTAGCCCACCACAAACTGATTCCCTATCTGAACACGATGTTCGGACGCGGCTGGAAGATGGACCACTCGCCTTTCCTGCTGGCTTCAACCGCCGGCACCGAAGGCCTGCGCTTGCATGGCGCTACTAGCCGCCTCTTCGACGGCACCCAGCACTACAGCTATGCAAACGGCCAGATGCGTTGCGGCATGATCGTCTGCCAGTTCCAGCTGGCCGATGTGAATGAAGGGGATGGCGGGCTCTGTGTCATTCCCGGCAGCCACAAAGCAAATTTCACCTGCCCTGACGATATCAAGAACTACCAGCGAAATCGCGAACTGGTCTACAATATCCCTTGCAAGGCTGGCGACATGGTGATCTTCAACGAGGCGACAATCCATGGAACGTTACCATGGAAAGCCGAACACCAGCGCCGTTCTCTGCTTTACCGGTACTCACCGAACTTTCTGCACTTTCATGGCGGTGTCTATGAGACGAGCTTGCCCGCGTGGGTCAAGGAGCTTACTCCTGCACAGCAAGCCGTCTTGGAGCCGCCCTACATCTATCATCGACCACTAATCGAGGAAGATGGCGTAACTGTCATCAGACCCACACGCGAGAACCCGGATGGGACGATTCGGCCATAGGGTACAGCCGCTACGATTACGCTGACTCCTCATGCCATGACATCGCCTCACCGCGCACAAGCGTTGCCCGCCGTTCGTACTCGCCTGGCCACTCAACCGCCAGGTCTCCGCTTTCGACCATCAGCCTGAGGGGACTCACACGCGTCTTCAAAGGCAGGTAGATGCGCTGCCTCTTGCGTGCCGATTCAAACAGCGCCATCATCACCTCTTGCACAGCTCTGCCACGTGCCCCTTCGCTAATCGGCTTCGCGACCCGGCCCTCTATCCAATCGATCGCCTCCTGGCACTGGTGCGACCAGCAGTCGTGCCAAGGCTCCGTCACTTCGGTCCAACCGTTTGACTCGCTGTTCATGTAGCGAACCGTGCCGATTTCATAGTTGTAGCGCGCCGACAGACCTTCGGGCATATGCATCGGCGCGTCAGACGGGATCACGCTATCCGGATGGTACGTTGTATCCAGCTCCATCATGCCGTTAGTGCCGATTACGCGGCAACCCTGGTTCAGTCCCGTAACCAGGTTGCCTTGAATGAGAATCGTGGCCCCGTTCTCACAACCTGCCAGGCCCAGGCATGCATCCTCGGCCGGCAGTCCGCGTTCCATCTGTTCGGTTGTACGCTCGACCGCCCCCATCACCCATTCGACCTGTGGCTCGTCCATCAAAAAGAGGGCCAGGCGGATGTTGTGCGAGTTGGTATTCAGCAGATTGCCGCCGGCATCCAGCTGAATCTGTAAGACTCGGCCGACTGCTCCTTCCCGCAAGAGTTCCCTCGCTCGGAGCCAGGTGGCGTGGTGGGGCCTCTGGTAGGCGATCACAAGCTTGACCCGGTTCCGAAGGCAAGCTGTCAGCATCTCATCCGCTTCCCCAAGGTCCACCGCCATCGGCTTCTGACAGATGATCGCTCTAGGTCGACGGGCTGCCGCCGCGATAACCATCTCCGCGTGCTGCCGGTGCCAGGAGCACACGTCTACGAAATCAAGTCGTTCCCTGTCCAACATCTGCCGGTAATCGAGATAGCGATGTTGCTCAGCAACCCCGAAGAACTCGCCAAACTCCCGCAAAGCATCCGGGTTGGTGTCGGCAATTGCCCCAATCTCAGTTGGGCTCCCTTTCACGCCCTGCCAGGCGCGCGCATGGACGCGTGCGATGATGCCGCAAGCGATGATGCCAGTACGATAGGTTGCCATGGGATGCTCCTGTTAGAGATGTCTGATTTGTCACCGAACCGCAACCGATAGACGCGTAAGAGATGCCAGTACGAATTTCCTTCAGCAGTAATGTTTCAATCTTAGTTGAAGAAAGCGGACCACTGGATCAACTCGAATTCGGCCGGGTCAGTGTTGTGCCATCAGCTTGAAACGTGTCATGCTGCCGAGTCCTTGGGTCTGGATCGCCAGCCTTCGACCGCCAGTCCAGAAATGTCTGTGTTCGGCCGGCAACTAGCCCCCAGTTTTACCAGCCCACCTGCCCACGCGCAAACAGCGGCAAAGTATCCGCAACCGTGCTACCGCTCTTCCGGCGCAGCCATTCGCTGCATATGACCGGGCGCCCGTTACAGCGGCGACTTGCGACGGCAGCCTCCATTTGCTCCTGCCCGAACGTCTTCAGATTAGTTGTGTTCGCCTGCCACATTTCAGTCGAATTAACCGCTGTCCGCAGCGGGCAGTTGCATCCGCGAATCGGTTTGAGTTCCCTGTAAAATCTGTTCGCCTCCTCAACCATCCACCGCTTTCACACCAGTCTGGTCCTCTTCTAAACTTGCCTCTAACGCCTTTTCCAGGTCGGCCAGGCTTGTGAACCACCGCACCTGCTCCAGGAAATGGGCCAAATCTTCGCTCTCCGCGCGAAGCTGCTGAAGCTGAGGACCAATAGAGCTGGAGGAAGCGGCGCCCGTTGCGTAGTTGCCATTGAACGCGAAATAGGCCTGATTCAGCACGCGCAGAGGATACCCCTTTTCCACGAAGTAGCGCCGCCGCGCCTCCATGTAAGCTTCAGCAGTCTCAACGTGCCCCGCCGTCAGCAGAGTATCCACATGCAGTCGCGTCTCGCGCATTGCCTGCCGGAAGTCGAACTGAAGAGGCCGGCCGTATCGCTCCCAACGCTGCTGCTCAAATTCATATTCCTGCGTCCATAGCTCCTCAACATTGCAGGCGCAAGAATTCTCAGATGAATCCCCGGCTTTCCCCGCCGAAGAGGAGACAACCTCGGGATAGTAGCGCAGAGCCACCCGCTCCCCGATCTCGACACCAATGATATCCGACACCGTTTCGTTCAATGTTGTCGCCTGGTCGTTGCTGGCGTAGCGTAGCCCAAGAGGGAACAGGAAGAGATAGTGGTGTACCCACTCGTGGGCGATCGTACTCAGCACCCACGAGAGTGAGCTGCTCTCCACTACCATCGCCGGGAAGACGGCCATGCCTCCGATCCGCGAAATATGCGCACTCAGATCTGTCCGCGCCTCGATCGCACGCTCACTCTCTCCCAAAGTTACCGGATCATACTCAGCCTTCAGCACACGCGAGTGGACTGTACTTATCCGATCGCGCGGGCTGACAGTCAGTTTCAGCGGCGGCTCAATGAATGCGAACTGAACCGGAGGCCATACAAGGCCCCGCACTCCAAGACCGGCCTTACGCAGCTCCTCTCCCACTTGGCGTTTGAGAATGGCCTCAACCAGAGGGCGATCTGCGCCCTGTTCGCGCCGCAACGCGGCCAACTCCATGCGCACATTCTCAATCTCCACTCGCATTTCGAAACCGGTGCCGGGGAAGGCATTTCGAGGTGGCCATGCTAGCGGATGACCTGACTCTGGCTCAGTCGTCGCCGAATCTTGCCCGCCAACTGAAGTCCCTGCCTCCGCAGCAACCAGCCGCCTGAGTTCCTCCTCCAACTGTCCGATGCGCTGCGTCCGTTCCATGTAGGCGCGCACCATGTCTACCTGGGCTCCCGCTTCCGGCATGCCTTGCGGCCGAAAGCGACCCGCAAAGATCATGCGGCCGACTGCTTCCAGCTCCCAGGTCAGGAAGTTGAAGTAAGGTAATGCTGCCGCAGTCTTGATAATGCTCGCGCGTGTTGGGACCGACTGCGACACCGCACCGCCCGCAAGCAGAACGGTCAGGAGTAAAGTCGTCGCAACCCAGACACGCCGCCGCAGAAAAGGCAAGGCCGTGGCAAGTGTCACGTCGCGAAACAAATCGTCGCCGCCTCCAAGCCGGCCCCCTGTCTCAGGTCGTCGCAACCTTTGTCGTATCGAAGAGACTTTCCAATTCATATCTGGGGATGCCCGCGCATCAAAGACTGCAAGTCGTGCTTCCAGACGTCAGCACCGTGGGTCGAAACTTCAGCCATACGGTCCCTGACTGCCAGATAGCAACACTCCAAAGGACGTCAATCGGTCCGTCAATTCGTATAGTCAGAAATCCTCAAACCGTCCTTATATTCCTTTGGCCAAACCGCTCACTCGGCGTACAACCCCGTACAACTGTCGCGCTTCAGGTTGCTTTACCAACAGTAGCAATCCGGCGTAAACAAGCATTCCACTCCCGCCGCCTACGAAGAGCTGTACCAGATCATTGACAATGGAAGGAGATCCCCCCGCGCCGAAACGCGGCAGCAGCGCAGTCATCACCACAAACATCGCGCCTGCTGCACCAGCCACCGAGATTACAGTCCGAACAGTCGGACTTGCCCCTGCCGCAGACCAGCCTTCCTGCAACTCTGACGCCCTCTCTGATCCCTGTCGCCGCTGAATTTGACCCATCTTCCAGTAAAGAAGAGCCAGCATGACGAGCGCGTGAGCTGCTTGCTTACCTGTGTCGGCCCAGACCAGCCCAAGGTAACCTAGTCCCTCGACCAGCGCCAGTGCAATTGCGGCATACACCAGGACGCTTAAGACGCCCACAAGTGCAGGTAGTAGCGTGTCGTTTCGGGCATAAAAGGCATAAATCAGGGGAAAGTCAACCGCCGCAAATAGCGCACCGACAAGATACACGTTAAGGGCCGTCACCACCTGCGCGGAGTCTCCTGCGGTGAATTGCCCCCGCTCGAACAAGAGCCGTACCGCCGGCTCAGCCAGCACACCCAATCCAACCAGGATCGGCACGATCATCACCACGACCATGCGAAGCCCTCGTGCCAGCGTCGCACGGTACGCCTCCACATCACCTGAAGCAAACTGCTGACTCAAGCGCGGGAGCGCCGCCAACGAAATAGCCACACTGATCATCCCCAGCGGCAGCTGTTGCAGGGTCGTTGCTTTGCTCATCCAGGCAATACTTTGTACACCTGTGCCGCTCGCAAGGCGGCGGTCCAACCCTACCTGGAACTGCGCCACCACCAGCCCTGCCGCAATCGGCAGATAGAGCCGCACGATTCGCGCCAATGCAGGATGACTCCACTGCACGCTAAACTTGAGCCCTGCCCGCCGGACGTCCCACGCCATGAGCGCAAACTGTACCATGCTTCCGGCCAACACACCTATGGCCAAACTGGCAATGCCCACGCGCCCGGCCAGGAGCGGAGCAGCCACGATGATGCCCAGGTTGTAAATGGCGGAGGCAATAGCCGGAAAGGAAAAACGTTGCAGCGCAAACAGTATTGCAGTCAGCAGACCGGCCATCGAAACAAACCAAACGACCGGCGCCATCAGCCGAAGCAACTGGGCTGTCAATGGCAACAGCGTCGGATCTAAGTCGTCAAACCCTCCTGCCAGCAAGCCCGCAACCTGCGGCGCAAAGACAACCATCAGGACAGTCAGCCCCGCAAGAGTCACGACCGCCAGGCTGATCAACGCCCCCACCAGCCGGACCAGTTCAGGATTCGGACCGACCTGCTCTCCATTAGACCTGGAAGCAACCTCTTCAGTAGTGTCACCCTGCTTACGATCTAGTCGGGCGTAGTCGCTGAGAACCGGGACCAGCGCGGCGCTCAACATGCCGCCGATCAGAAAATCGTACAGCATCTTCGGCGCACTGCTGGCAACCGTGAACGCGCTAACAGGACCAGACGCGCCAAAATAGGCCGCAATCACCATCTCCCGCAGGAGACCGAGTACGCGGCTGGCCACAGCGCCTAAAGACAGAAGAGAGGCGCTTCGGGCCAACGCTGAAGATTGTTGATCTTGGGGTGTCGAGCTTGGACGGGGCGGCACTGCGGATCTGGTCATTCGCTATTGTAGATGTCTCCTCGCAAAGACACATCCGATCGCAGCGTCCGCCCCCGTTCTTTCGAAATCTCTGGCAGCAGCAACAACTGGTTTCAGTCGGCTGCAACCAGGTCGGCCGTCTGCTTAGGGACGCCTGGCGTGGGCCACGCGCGCGGGTCCTCGTTCAAGTCTGGCAACCCTACGGCCTCAAGCGATGCCAGGAACTTCTCCGCCTGCATCGCCGCGGCGCAGCCCTGTCCCACACTTGTCGCCACCTGCTTGAAAACCTTGTCGGCAATTTCCCCTGCCGCAAATACTCCAGGGATATTCGTACGTGTCATCGGGTCGGCGATCAGGTGACCGTCCTCATCCAGGTCCAGCTTTCCGTGATACAGGTCATTATTGGGAATGTGGCCGATGTAAACGAAAACGCCATCGGTCGCCAGTTCACCTTGCTCGCCCGTCAACGTGTCGCGTGTATTAACACCGGATACTACGCCATTCTCGTTACCGTTGATGGACGTCACGACCGCATTCCACACAAATTCAATCTGGTCGTTGGCAAGGGCCCGGTCCTGCAAAATCTTGCTGGCACGCAACTCGTCCCGCCGATGTATGACCTTCACATTGGTGGCAAACTTGGTCAGGAATAGCCCTTCTTCGAGTGCGCTGTCGCCCCCGCCAACGACGACCAATTCTTTGCCGCGGAAAAAGAATCCGTCGCAGGTCGCACAGTAGCTGACACCTTTGCCCGTATACTCCTGCTCTCCTGGCACCTCCAGGAAACGGGGCCGGGCGCCCGTGCAGAGAATCAGCGATTTCGTTCTGTACTCCTTGTCTTGGGAAGTGCGCACAGTGAAAGGATGCTCGTCAACCACAATTTCTGTAACGTGATCATAGGAGGTGGTGCATCCGAATCGTTCGGCCTGCGCCTTGAATTTTTCTACCAGGTCGGGCCCGCTAAGCCCCTCAGGAAAACCAGGATAGTTTTCGACCTCGTATGTGATGCTGACCTGGCCGCCGAAGTCGTCGCCGGTGATCAGCAATGGTTCCAGGTTCGCCCGCGCTGCGTAAAGCCCCGCCGTCCAGCCTGCCGGCCCGCTGCCAATCACGATCACCTCATGCAGCGTGTCTTCAGTCCCACCCTTGCTGACCTGGGCTCCCGCACCGTTCTGCATCTGAGCGCCGTTCTGATTTGATTCACTCATTCCTATACTCCTGGCTTTCTTGATGCTGTCACTTTCGTCACGGCATTCGTTTCGATACCTTCTTCACGCAAAGGACTGGAATCGCCTGAAGACCCCGCCAATGTGTCTCCGCCTTCTTCGTCCCGAAATATGGTAGACAAGCTCTCACGTCCTTACGCCAATTATCGCCCTTTCCGGCCTGCATTTCTGCGGGCTGGCACACAATTAACGCCTCCAAAACCTCCCTAAGGCGTCAAGTCTGCTGGATCTGGATCAAATTCCCACAAGTGTCGTCGAAGGAAGCAATCTTATAATGACCATAATCCGTCGGTTCGACTTTGAACGCCACACCCAGTTCTGTCAACCTTTCATATTCTGCTTGCACGTCATCTACGCCAAGCGACGTGGCCGGGATTCCCTGTTCGAAAATACCCTTCTGATACTGTTCGGCGACGGGGTTGGAATTCGGTTCCAGGAGAAACTCTGTCCCGTCCAGATCGTCCGGTGACACAACGGTCAACCACCTGAATTCACCGACAGGAATATCTGCCTTCTTTACAAAGCCAAGCACTTCTGTATAGAACTTCAACGCCTTTTCTTGATCGTCCACAAAAACGCCGCTATAAATGATATTCACATTAGTATCCCTTACAATAGCCCGGGACCAAGGTCAAGCGCCCTCGGGCAGAGTAGCGGCTATCGCCTCTACCGCCATGTCGATCTCCCCGTCACTGATGGTCAGCGGCGGCAGCAGTCGCAGAACAGTCGAGCCGGCCGGCAGCGCCAGCACCTTGTGCTCCTCCATCAGAGTCTTCAGAAAGGGTACCGCCTTCGTACGCAGATCAATGCCGATCAGGAGTCCCCTGCCGCGAATCTCACGGACGACTCTGCGCCCGCCGATGGCCGCTTCCAGGGCTTCCCTCAGTCGCCGCCCAGCCCTGTCTGCCTGTTCGATCAGTCCGTCCTCGTATACCCCTAACGCAGCAATACCGGCCGCGCAGGCCAGTGGGTTGCCTCCGAACGTACTCCCGTGCGCCCCGGAAAATAAACTTTCCTGAATCTTCTCGGTGTAAACCACCGCGCCCATAGGGAATCCTCCCCCCAGGCCCTTTGCCAGCGCGACGATGTCCGGCTCGAGGTCGAAGTGTTGAAACCCGAACCAGCGCCCCGTGCGTCCGAATCCGGTCTGCACCTCGTCGATTACCAGCAGTGTTCCTCTCTCTCGGCACAGCTGCTGAACGGCTGCAAGATAATCAGCGCTCCCCTCATGCACACCACCCTCAGCCTGGATGACCTCCAACACCACCGCCGCGGTGCCGTCGCCAACAGCTTCATCCAGCTGATCGATGTTGTTAAAATGAACGTGACCGACATCTGGCATCAGCGGTTCAAACTTGCGCCGATATCTGGGGTTCCAGGTGATGGATAACGCCCCTACTGTACGCCCATGGAAGCTGTTGCGTGCAGCCACAATTCCCGTACGCCCCGTAGCCAGCCGCGCGAACTTGATGGCGCCGTCAATCGCCTCGGCGCCGCTATTCCCCAAAAAAGCCCGCGTCAGGTGCTCCGGCGTAACCGAGATCAGCCTGCTCAGGAACTCCGCACGCGTATCATTGTGAAAAAAGTTGGGGCACGCGTGCATGCGGGCTGCCTGGTCCTGAATAGCCTCCGTCAATACAGGATGACCATAGCCGAGCATGGCCACACCCTGCGACGAAGTCAGATCGAGGTAGCGCTTTCCCTCGCTATCGACCATCCAGCAGCCCTCGCCTGCCACCATCACCGTTTCCCCGCGACGGGGAACAACGCCCGACTCATATGACAGGGTATGGTGCACCGCGTTTTGCGTATCGAGCATGTTATTTACAATTTCCATTCCTATTTCGGTCCAATATCTATTCTGAGTAGCTCAGAAGCCTCCATTTACTTCCTTCATCGTAACTACTCAGCCGCAACAGATTCGCAACCCTCACCGAGGCGAGCAAAGGTGTTCGTTCTCCCCTCATGATTGTCATATGGGCGGTCGGGCGCAAGCGCCCTCCCTTGTGCAGGGGCTGCGCCCCCGCAACGCCCCCCTACAAAAACATGCCTCACCCACCGTGTGCCTTCTTCGCATCGTGTCGGCTGGCGAGCATGGCGGCCGCTGTACAACAGTTGCGTCACCAAGAGCCCGAATGGTTCCAAGAATGACCGGCTGGTCAACTACTGTGGCTTAGTAGTTACCCTTCATCTATTATTCTTGCGTCGCGCTGCAATAATTCGCCCCAGTTCTCTCGCAACACCTCTACCTGAACGCCCTGGCAACGCAGTAAGTTACACAAATTTCTCACGCAATCTGCGTTCCATGGCCGTCAAGGGCTCGCTGTATCGGGTTCTCGCTGCGGCCATCTGCAAAGATCACTTTCTGCACGCCTTCTGCGACAGCTTCGACCGCACCCATCACCTTCTTCTTCATTCGTCCGGCCGCATACTGCATGTAGCTGTCAGCCTGTGTGCGCGGAATCTCTCGAATGAGGCTGGACTCGTCAGGAAACTCCCGCAGCAACCCAGGCACATTGGAAAGGATGACAAATGCCTCGGCCTCGAAAGCCGCGGCAACCATCGCTGCCGCCCGATCGCCGTCTACATTGATCGCTTCGCCGCTATCCGAGGAGCCAGGCGGGGTAAGTACAGGAAGGTAGCCGGCATCCAACAACAGTCGCAGCAATTCCACATTGACCTGCTCGACAGTTCCGGTCCAGTCATCCCGCAGCACCAGCCGCCGCCCATTGACCCGTACGCGCAACCTGTCCTTGCGTTTGCCCTCAAAGATGCGTCCGTCCAGCCCGCTCAGGCCGACCGCATTCACGCCGGCAAGTTGTAGCTTTTCCACCCACATCTTGTTGAGCTGGCCGCAATAGACCATCTCGAAAATCTCCAAGGTGCGCCGGTCAGTGCGCCTGCTCTCAAAACCGCTCTCGCTGGTTATGAACTGGGGTGGATGGCCCAGGGCCTCGGCCACCTCGTTGGTCGTCTCCGCGCCGCCGTGGACCAGTATCAGATCCTGCCCGGCTTTGCGCAGCGCAACTACATCAGAGACGATGGCATCAATATTCAGATCCTTACCACCGCCGACTTTGATTACCAGCATCCAAAGTGTCCTTGCAAAAGTTTAGCCAGCAAATGTGCTCCAGGCACGGCTTATGTCGTCACTTTCCAGCGACTGTTCGCCGAAATTTCCAAGACCGGAATCAACTTTCAAGACCAAAACCACCTAGACGATTTCCGCGATTTTTTCCTCGACAGCGCCAACTTCATGCGCGTCAAGTGTGCCCAACACATAGTCGCACCGCCAGGTACTGCCGCCCTCCAACTCTTTCACATAACCTTTGGCTTTTTCTGCCGCTTTGCCCTCGGGTTCCGCAGTGGCAGGCAAGACCAATCCCAACGCGTCCTGGTCAGGCGTGCGACTGATCCAGCGGACGCCAATCGGCAACTGGTCCGGACGGTGACGAACATAGTCTGCTCCGCCGTCTGGATGCACCTGTAGAGTGTGGGCCCAGCCATCCTCGTCCGCCTCGTAGTCGATACCGAATACTATCTCCGGGTCAAAAGCCAGGTTGGCGTCCAGAACATGATGGTCTTCCGGTCTTTCACCTAGTCCATTCAGAAATGCCAGATATGCGGGCCCGGGGCTTACATGGCTGGGTATGCTGCGGCGGACGCGTACCGTCCGCGGCGAAACCTTCGCGCTGTATACAATGCGGCCGCCATCTACCGGCCTGTAATTGGCGTGGGCCAGGTACATATACTCCATCGGCGTATTCTTGCAGTTTCGACAGCAAAGCGATACGTGCGCTTCCTTCGCGCCGGCGTAAAGTTTCACCAACGGCGTCGCCGTGTAGTTATACATAAAGGCAACCGTGTGCTGGTATTGCCCTCCCAAGCCGATATAAGCGCCGCCTTCGTCTTCCCCAAGCACGAGCCACGCTTGCTGAAACCCGGCATTCGGCAACTCTCCATGAAGTGGGTGGTCATCCTCTTCGGTTGGCACCCCCATAGCCGTGAAACCGCAATGGAGTAGGAAACCGCCGTACGTCCGCACGTAATCGGTGGTCGGCAGTGGCTGGCTGAACATCGACCGCATGGTGACGTCTCTCCCGCCAAAGGTTGCCGACCAGATCTGCTGTCCCTGGAATGGCAACATCACCAGCTCGCTCACGCCGTTTTCCAGTTGGACGGCCGCAACACCGCTGTCATAGAGAAAGACTGAAGCTTTGAGCGCACCATTCTCCATGAACAGTCGCTTCTTTTCGGTGAAAAAATGCGGGTACAGTGAAACCTGAATCGGTTGCCGTGAACTTCCTGACTCTGCCACTTGTGCCCTACCCCCTCTTTGCTGAATCTGCCACTCCCCTGCAACTATGAGTTCTGGCGCATGGTATCACGAGAAGCACCGTTTGAAAAGGTTTAGACCCTCCGGCTATGCTATAATGCGGTCAGAATGGAACACGTCTGGCACGGGCATGACTGCCCAACACTACATTGGAGAGCAAGTGGCCATGGTTGCTAAAATGGCTGCAAATGAGGCGAATGACGGGGCCGCAGCCCAACCGCTACTGCTTTCGGCTCAGACTGTATCCCATGTCCCGTGGGCGTGGATGAACCTGCCCTTGCAGTGGCTTGGTCGCCTGTTCCGTAGACCCTCTCCCTTGGCCGCGCAGACAGTCTCTCCTGCCCACGACACTGCATCGACGCCAAGCGATTCGGCTCACGCGCATTCGTCACCGTTCAGACGCAAGAACCGAGAGTCTGAATATGTCGTTATTGGGCTTGGACGCTTTGGCACCGCCGTTGCAACCACGCTTGTCGAGCACGGCCGCACGGTTCTGGCTATAGACTCGAACCACGACCGCGTGCAGGCGCTCAGCGGCGAGCTTCCGCACGTAGTGCAGTTGGACGCTACCAACATTGACGCTCTGCGCCAGGCAGGGGTCGAAACCTTCGACACCGGTCTGGTCTGCATCGGCACCGACTTTGAGAACAATCTGCTGGCAACCGTTCTCCTGAGGCAACTGGGCGTAGAGCGAGTGATCGCCAAAGCACTCACAATTACACAGAGGGAAATCCTTCTGAAAGTCGGAGCAGACGAAGTGATTCTGCCCGAGCACGAGGCCGGACGTCGTTTGGGAAGAAAGATGGCCTTCGATCATCTTGTCGATTATCTCGAAGTCGGAAACGATGTTGGTGTCGTCGAAATATTGGCCCCGCCCAGCACCTGGGACCATTCCCTGTCCGAACTGAGTCTGCGGCAACGTTATGGACTGACCGTGATCGCAGTCCGCAGAGGAGACGACCTGGTAGTCAGTCCCAGCGCCAGCTTTCAGCTCAAAGAGGATGACATTGTGGTAGTATTGGGCCGCATGGAGGACGCAGAACGGCTGCGACAATAAGCTGTCCTAACGACGACCAACTATCTACCGAGTTAGCCTTCCACCATCTGTTTTCGTTCCCAAGCCATGACAATCGAATTCCCCATACTTGACCCTGAACCAGCCCGCAAGTCAATCCTGCGCCGCCAGCCTTGGGATGCATTCGACCTGCCGGAAGAGATACTGGACAACATAGAAGACATTTTCGGTTCTCGCATCGGCCCTGACGAAGCAGTCCGCCGTATACTGGCCGACGTGCGGGTTGATGGCGATGCCGCAGTGCGCAAGTGGACCAAAAAACTGGATGGTGTCAGCCTGGACGACCTGCGCGTCGATCCCCAAACCATCCTGCAGGAGTCCGGTGACGTCGCCCCAGAAGTCTACGAGGCGCTTGTCCTGGCCGCGGAGCGTATAGAAAACTTTCATCGCCGCCAGCCCAACCAGAGTTGGATCCAGAATGACAACGACGGCACGGTCGGCCAGCTTGTCAGGCCCATAGAGCGCGTCGGCATCTATGTCCCTGGCGGCACGGCCCCCCTGCCCAGTACCCTGCTGATGACCGCCATTCCGGCGCGGGTAGCCAATGTGGGCGAACTGGTTGTCGTCACGCCGCCCCAGAAGGAGACGGGTCTGCCGGACAAGGTAACGCTTGCTGCCGCCACCGTCGCCCGCGTCGACGCCGTCTACATAGCCGGCGGCGCGCAGGCAATTGGCGCAATGGCCTTCGGCACTGAGTCAATTCCGGCAGTTGACAAGATCTGCGGCCCCGGCAACCTTTTCGTTACCTTGGCAAAGCGGCAGCTTTTCGGCCTGGTTGGAATCGACGGCCTGCCCGGTCCAACTGAGACCGTTATAATCGCTGATGAGTCGGCCGACCCGCAGTTGGCCGCCGCAGATCTTCTGGCCCAGGCCGAGCACGATGTCCTAGCCAGCGCAATACTCCTGACACCCAGCCGGCAGCTGGCGCAGAAGGTCCAGGCAGCGGTCCACGCCCAATTGGAGGACCTGGAACGCGGACAGATCGCCGCCGCCACCTTTGCCCGCAGCGCCGGCATCGTCGTGACCGAATCCATGCATGAGGCTATTGCCCTCGCCAACGAGTACGCTCCCGAGCACCTCTGCCTCCTCGTCGAAAGCCCCTGGCGCTGGGTCGACCAGGTACAGAACGCCGGCGGGATCTTCCTCGGCGAGCGTAGCTTTGAAGTGCTGGGCGACTACACGGCCGGGCCCAGCCATGTCATGCCAACCGGCGGCACCGCGCGTTTCGCCAGTCCGATCAACGTGACCGATTTCGTCAAACTTATCAGCCTGATCGGGCTCAATGAGGAAGCACTGGCCGCCATCGGTCCCGCCGCCGAAACACTGGCGCGTACCGAGGGTCTGGGAGGCCATGCCGCCGCCGTGAGCAGGCGACTGAACTCGATAAAAAACCAAAAGGACGAATCTTAGCGATGGAAGCCACCACTCTCCAGTCGTTGCTCAACCCCCACCTTGCCGGTCTTGAAGAGTATACGCCGATCCAGCCGTTCGAAGTCCTGAGTCAGCGGCTCGGCATACCTGCCTCCGAAATCATCAAGCTGGATGCCAACGAGAACCCCTACGGGCCGCACCCGGCCGTCGCTGAGGCCTTGGCCGAATACGCTTACTACCATATCTACCCGGACCCGCAGCAAACAGAATTGCGCCAAGCCCTGGCACAGCACCTGGAGAGTGAGCAGCGACATGTGGAGTCAAGTAAGTCAGTGCCTTTCGAACAGATCCTGCCAAGCCACGGCACCGATGAGATTCTCGACTATCTCTGCCGCCTCTTTCTTGGGCCAGGCGACGCCATAATCAATACGCCCCCCACCTTCGGAATGTACAGCTTTGACGCCAAGTTGGTCGGCGCCGAAGTTCTGGAAGTTTGGAGAACAGATGATTACCACATTGATGTCGAAGGCATCATTGAACTGTTCAATTCCGAGGCCCTGAAGCGGGAATCGGTCTCTTCCAAGCTGCTCTTTCTCACCTCGCCCAACAATCCTTCCGGTAACTGGCTGCCGGACAAAGACCTGCTGCGCCTGTTACAGCTCCCTCTGATCGTCGTCCTCGATGAGGCCTACGTCGAATTCTCGGTCGAGACAAGCCGCTCGCCCTGGGTCCTGGAGCACGACAACCTTGTCATCATTCGAACATTTTCCAAGTCCGCCGGAATCGCCGGTCTTCGTTTGGGCTACGGTCTCTTCCCTGCCTGGATGATGCCAATTCTTTGGAAGTTCAAACAGCCTTACAATGTCAACGTCGCCGCCACAGTGGCCGGTCTGGCCAGTCTACGTTACGCCGAAGAAATGCACTCGATTGTAGAGAAGATACGTGCCGAACGCGAACGGCTCTTCAGCGCATTGCAGCAGGTTCCCTACCTTTCACCCTACCCTTCAGGAGCCAATTTCATCCTCTGCCGGGTCGAAGGCTTTCGCACCGACGGAAGCGGAGACGCCGCCGCCCTGAAGCTCGCGCTCGAACAGCGGGGCATCCTCGTGCGCTACTATCAGAAGCCGGGCCTCGACAACTGCATACGCATTTCTGTCGGGCGCCCCGAACAGACCGACAGCCTCCTGGCCGAACTGCGCCGGCTCGCATGAAACGCTTGTCCCCGAGACTACACCTGTACTCGAGCCCCTGGCGACTGTTCAAACCCCAAAGACATACCCACTGCCTTTCATTGCCATTAAGAGAGGGGAGAGAAGAAAGCGGAGAGCTCTCCCTCCTCCCTTTCTGCGATCGTAGATGCGCCCATTATTGAGAATAAAGGGAGCCCACGTGCTGCTAACCATAGACAACACGTAACTACTCAGCCACAACTGATTTGCGAACCTGTTTGAGGCGAGTCAAAGTGTTTGCTCTCTCCTCATGATTGTCATATGGGCGGTCGGGCCTTCGGCCCTCCCTTGTGCAGGGGCTGCGCCCCCGCAACGCCCCCCTACAAAACCATCGCTCACCGGCCGTGTTTACACTTCCCCAGCATCGTGTCTGGCGAACGGAGTCTACTCCCCCACTTGCCGCTTCAACCCACCGACCACCGACCTCCAACCGCAGAAGCTACTGACCCCGACCCCTGCCCCCTGCAGTTCCGCGCCCCCGCAACGCCCCCCTACAAAACCATGCCTCACCGACCGTGTGCCTTCTTAGCAACGTGTCGGCTGTCGAGCATGGCGGCCGCCGTACACCAGTTGCGTCACCAAGAGCCCGAACGGTTACAAGAATGACCGGCTGGTCAACTACTGTGGCTTAGTAGTTACCACAACAGTAAGATCCCGGCAGACAATGATAGCGTTCCCACAGACCAAAGTACTGGCATGTGATTAAATTCACACCATGCCAATGTTCGAGGAAGATTCTCTAACCGCAATTATCTTCGCCGAAGACCCCCTCAGCCGCCACGGCCTTGCCGCCATTCTTGATCCGGAACCTGCGATCGTCACGTTCCTGGCAGAGTCTCCGGCTCAACTAACCCAGGACAAGGTCGGGAGCGCGAATGTCCTCGTCTGGGATACCGGCTGGGACTTCTCAGCCTCCGATTCCGCCGAGGTCTGGGAGACGATAACCGATCTGGCTGAAGATGGTCTGCCTGTCATTGCAATATTACCCGACGGCGAGGCTCCCGGTATCATCCGTCAGATGGGACTCGCCGGGCTCCTCTCCCGCAGTGTCAAGGCTGGGCAACTGCGAGCCGCCCTCTATGCTGCCGCCGAAGGCCTGTCGGTTACGGATCCGGCCCTGACCACTCCCTTCTGGATTCCATCTACCCAATCCCTACCGCCCATTCCTGAGCCCCACACACCAAGAGAACTGGAAGTATTGGCCTTGCTGGCCGAAGGCCTGACAAATCGCGCCATCGGTGTGCAACTGGGCATCACCGAAAACACTGCCAAATTCCACGTACAGGCAGTCCTCTCCAAGTTAGGAGTAAGCAGCCGTACAGAAGCCGTCGTTCAGGCCACCAGGCTGGGGCTTCTCACCCTCTGACACAGCAGTAAGTTCCCTCACCGGCGCTGCCGCGTCTTCCGACGTGTGCAAGCATCCCCATCCATCTCACTCCTACCCGAACTGACGGGTTCCTCCTGCCACATCTGCCGATGTATTGAAGAACACGCCGCGCTATCATAGAAACTGCAACAACGGAAGCTATTGCAGGCACGTAGCCCGCATGAGAGAGATTGGAATGGAGCCAGAAATGTCTAACCAGTTCAAAGCATTATCAGAAGGAATGGCCGCAGTCGTCGAATCTGCCGGGCAGGGGGTCGTACAGGTGAACGGCCGTCGCCGTTTTCCGGCAAGTGGGTTCGTCTGGTCGGCAGACGGTGTGATCGTCACCGCAAATCACGTGATTAGAACGGAGAACATTCAAGTCGGCCTGCCCGACGGCGAACAGGTGGATGCGACTCTGATCGGACGGGATCCTGCCATCGACATCGCGGCGTTACGGGTCCAACGCGAAGGACTTGCATCCTTATCATGGCTGCCTGAAGAAGAGTTGCGCGTTGGCGCAATGGTATTCGCCGTCGGCCGGCCGGGAACAAGTGTCCAGGCCTCTATGGGCATACTCAGTGCCATAGGGGAGGACTGGCGAATCCATGGCGGGGCCCGGATCAGTCACTACGTGCGCGCCGACCTGGTCATGTACCCTGGCTTTTCCGGTGGCGCCATTGTCGGCGCCGACGGACGCGTTGTCGGCATGGCGACGTCTGCTCTCAGTCGCGATGGTGGCATTGCTCTGACCCACGCAACCGTCGCGCCAACCGTAGACTCCCTTCTCAAATATGGCTCTGTTCGCCGGGGCTACCTGGGGGTAGGTGTTCAGACCGTTCAACTGCCCACGGGCCTTAGCAAAGAGTTGGGACAGGAGACGGGAGTGCTTTTCAACTCCGTTGCGCCTGACAGCCCTGCGGAAAAGGCAGGCCTTGTAGTGGGTGACATTCTCGTCAACCTTGACGGTGAACCGATCCTCAGCCCTGACGAACTGGCAATCGCACTGCGAAGCGATCTGGCCGGCAAAGTAACGACCTTGCAGATCATTCGCGGCGGCGAGCTGCACGAAGCAAACGTCGAAATCCAAACAGGAGAGGAGCGGAACCGATAATGACGGACGAACACGCAGTAATCACCAACTCGCTATCCCGCAGTTTCGGCGCCGTCAGGGCAGTCGATGCCGTCAACCTCTCAATTCCCAGCGGAGAGATCTACGGCTTTCTAGGTCCCAATGGAGCGGGAAAAACGTCGTTAGTCAGAATGTTGACAACGCTGCTTCTGCCGACTGGCGGTTCCGCCAGCGTGGCAGGTCATGACGTGGTCACAGAACCTGCCGCAGTCAGACTGAAGATCGGCGCCGCGCTCCAGGCGGCGGCCCTCGATGACAAGCAGACGGGGCGGGAGCTCTTACAGCTCCAGTCCCGCCTCTACGGGTTAACTCGACCTGCCATCAAGCAACGCATCAACTATCTTGCCGACCTGCTAAATATTGATGAGGCCTTGGACCTGCTCATCGGCACCTACTCTGGCGGCATGAAGCGAAAACTCGACCTGGCAGTTGCTATGATTCACGAACCGCAAATTCTTTTCCTCGACGAACCCACTACTGGGCTGGATCCCATCAGCCGAGTCGAACTCTGGGACGAAGTACGCCGTGTAAACGAGGACAGAGGAGTAACGATCTTCATGACAACGCAGTACCTGGAAGAGGCCGACTACCTCGCCCAGCGCGTCGGCATAATCAACCAAGGCAGAATCGTCGCCGAAGGCTCGCCCGCCGAACTAAAGCGCTCTGTCGGTTCCGACATGATCGTCGCCAGGATTGATGGCCAGACAAGCGGCGCCGCGGAGGCGTGCGAGCAAGTGGATGGCGTCGAAAGCGTCGAAGTTTATGCAAATGAAATCACATTAAGCGTCGATCAGGGATCCAAAGTGATCGGCCCCGTCGCAATAGCACTGGACCAGTCCGGTGCTTCTGTAGAGGACATTGTCCTGCGCACCTCTACTCTGGACGACGTCTTCCTTCACTACACCGGAGCCCGCCTTGAAGTTGACGCCAACATCGCAAAGGAGGAGCCAGCATGACTGCGATTGGACTCACCCAAGTTCAAGCCAGAAATGGAGGCTTCGCAAGTGACGTCTCCGCGATATCTCGTCGGGCCCTCCGATCGGTCCTGAGGGACCCCGAGTCCGTGATTCCGGGGTTCATCATCCCCCTTTTCTTTTTCACTGTAAATACGGGCGCGCTCCAGAACTTCGTGGAGGCGGGCGGCACCCTCGATTACAAGGCTTTCCAACTCCCAGTCGCAATCATCATGGCTGTCACCGGGCCGCTTTCGAGGGCGTTAACATTGGTTGAGGACGTTCGCAGTGGCTACTTCGACCGCCTCGTGATGACCCCGGTACGCCGCCTGGCACTCCTGATCGGAATGATGGTCGCCGACATAGCCCTGGTCATAGCCCTTTCGGTCCCCGTCCTCATCCTGGGGTATGCAGTAGGGGTCCGGTTCGAAACCGGTGTAGCAGGCGTCGTCGCCTTTGTAGCCCTCGCTGCCTACTGGGGACTAGGTTTCGCAGGCTTCTCATATGCAATCGCCCTGAAAACAGCCAGCGCGGCCGCCGTCAGCAGCAGCTTTATGGTTTTTCTGCCCATGATGTTTCTCACGCCAATGTTCATACCTCTCGAGGCGATGACTGGCTGGATGGCAACTGTCGCCCAGTACAATCCCGTTACTTACCTCCTTGGCTCGCTGCGCTCCATCATTACCGTAGGCTGGGAGATTGACGAAATACTGAAAGGCCTCCTCTCCGTTTCAGTGGTTGTTATCGTAAGCATGACAATGGCTCTCCTTGCGCTTAAAGGACGCGTGTCAAGACAATGAGAGAGACCTTCCCTTTATTCTAATCTGTTCGCAGAGGCGCTTCCCGGGCCGAGCCAACTGCCGGAGTATTCCGTAGCCCCCTCAATGCCGGTGCCTCGCCATCCCACGACGGGGTGCCGGCAATAATCTTGAATTGACTTTTAGCTGTAGTGGGTAGGATGTCGGAGCTACTGCATTAGGAGCTCCGGAGGTAGAGGGCCTCCGGGTAGGCGGCCCTCTACCGAATGCGCTGCTCACCTATTAGGGAACGCGGTCCGGTTACAGCTAAAGGTCTACGAAGAGTCCGGCCGCAACGCGTCTGCATGGACTGCCAGCGGGCCTTCTCTAAGCTTCCTGCACAATTCGAAGGAGCGCCGCCTCGCCAAGCGAAAGCGGCAGCCGCTGAACAATCGCTTGAGGACGAAACTCCGCACCCAACTCAAAGCCGCCGACTTCCATCGCCTCAGGGAAATGGCTGTCCGCCTCTGCTCCGTAAATCAGTTGCAGAAAGTCTGGGTAAGGGTACCGATAATCTACTGGCTTGGGTGAGTGGATGTGGTAGTGGAACAGACCGATAAGCGCCGGTTCACCTCCGACGGTCCAGCCCGTTTCCTCCAGAAGTTCGCGCTTCAATGCTTCCAGCAGCCCTTCGCCTTCGTCGATGCGCCCGCCGGGCACGATATGCTCGCCGCCCGGATCCCGCATTACCATTATGTTCGGGCCGCGCGTCAGGAGCGCCCTCACCGACGTAACCAGGTCAACCGGGGGAGGAGCCGCTTCGTCTAGTGCATATGTATACCGTGTCTGAACTAGCTCCAACCCGCCCCCGGACCAGTCCATCTCTTCTTCAGCTAAGGGCGTTCTCCCTTTCAGAAATCTTTTCAGTGCTTGGTCCATATTGGACTGGTCCGACTGCAGCCACCGGATTCAAAGAAATTAAGAAAGTCCCGCCATGTGCCGAAAGACCGCGCAGGCCAATCGGGCATCATCAACCGCTCGGTGCGTGTTTGGCAGAGCGATGCCGCACTGCCGGCCCGCCTTTTGCAGACTTTGCCACTTGGCGTCCTTTATGCCTCGCTTGTCGCCATAGTACCGTGCGTACATCTTCATCACACAGAAGGCGTTCCCTCCCATATCTTCCCACGACAAGCCATGTTGTTGATGAGACTGCCGCATCATCCTCAGGTCAAAGTCGGCGTTGAAAATGCCGACGCGTTTCCCGCTGAACAGCTGGCTGACCTCCGGCCAGAGCGCCGCCCAAGTAGGCGCATTCCTCACCATCGCATTCGAAATACCGTGGACGGCGACCGCGTCTGACGGGATGCGTCGAATGGGGCGGACAAGGCTCTCCAGAAGAGTATTGCCCTCCGCGTCGACAATGCCAACCTCTACAATTTCGGCAGAGCTGTTTAGTCCAGTCGTTTCGGTGTCAAAAAAAAGCGGCCTTTCATCCAGAATGGCGCGTGCCCGTGCTGCTGCATTTGGTATCATAGAGGTCCTATCCAATGGGGCTGAGAGGATTTACCATGCTTTCAATGTAGGTAAAGGGGAGAAAACGGGCCCGCGGGTCGAGAAAGGGTTTCTACACAAACGTCAGCAAGCTGGCCCCCGGCAGAGCGCATGCATTTGCTCCATCTTCTGTCAGTTGCAGGACGTAGCCCGCGGTAAATCCTTCAAATTGGTAACGCCACCGGCTCTACCCTCCGCGCCGATTCATAGGCAGCCAGGGCAACTTCCAGGGCGCGTTGACCGTCCTCCCCGCTGATCGAAGGCTCCAGGTCCTCGCGTATCATCGCCACGAAATCTGCCACCAACCCCTCGTCACCGCTGCTGCCCCAATTGACGTCGGACGTTTTTCCCGCTTCGTTTGAACTGACCTGGAGATTCTGCTCGAAGGCGTCGACAGAGATTAATCCCTGCTCGCCGAGGACATCCAACTTCACGTCCCCCCAGGTAGGGTAGCTTGGTGGCCGCGACCAACTGGTGTCGAGCGTGCCAAAGACGCCGTTTGCCAGCCGAAAACTCAGCAACCCCACATCGTCAATGCCCAAACCTGGATGCAATAGTTCGCGGCCAACCTCGGCGTAAATCTCTTCCACCTCCGTATCCCAGAACCAGCGCAGCAGGTCGACCACATGGACGGTATGGTCCATTACCGCGCCGCCGCCAGCCAGTTTGTGATCAGCGAACCAGCGGCCGGGCATCGAGCCGTGATTGGTGCTCTTGACGCTGTAGATTTCGCCCAGCACGCCCGCGTCGAGCTGCTGTTTCAGCTCCATTACCGGCGGGGCAAAGCGCATGGGAAAGGCGATCTGCAGTTTCGTGCCTGTCTCGCGGCAGCGGTCAATCATCTCCTGACCGTCGCTGGCGGTGGTGGCGATAGGTTTCTCGCACAAGATGGCGCCGACGCGGCCGGCGCCCTGCAGTACAAGGGGAGCATGGAGCGCATTTTCGGAGCAGATAACAGCACCGTCCAACTCCTGGTCGAAGAGGCCATCCGCCCTTCTGAAATAGGGCACATTGTACTGGGCGGCAATACGGCCGCCCCGATCGTAGTCATCGTCGTAAATGCCCGCAATCGTCACGCCTTCCATCTGCGCCAGGAAGTGAATGTAACTGGCAGCGTGCATGTGGGCAAAGCTGAACATGCCAAGACGGACTTCATTCAGAGATTCGAGTTCGCGAGTCACCGGCTTATCCTTCTTAAATAAGTCCTACGATTCGTTAGCAATAAGTAAGCAACTGCATATGGGCGTGTTGCCAGCACGAAATTGGCAGTACAACGAAGCCACTACTGGGCCTCAACTGATTGTGACCGGCCTTCCCGTCTCCAGGCTCTCAATCGCAGCCCTTGATATTTTCACCGCCATCAAGCCGTCGTACGGTGTCACCAGGAAGGGCTCTTTCGCTTCCGTGCATTGGACAAAATGGGCCAGTTCAGCGTAGTAAGGATCGTCCTTGGGTGCTGTAGGTGAACTGCCGGAGGAAGCAAGAGAGCCGTCTTCCTGGGCAAGGGCGACTTCCACGGGCGGCCGCGTCCTCGAATCCCATTCGAGTATGCCTCCGGTACCAGCAATCTCAATTCGGGTCGAGAATCGCCCCCGCGGGTAGGACCAGCTGCCCTCGATGTGCCCAACTGCCCCGTTGCTAAAGCGCACAGTAAGAAGCGCGTGATCCTTCGGCTCCTTGCCGGCAAACATCATGCCCCGTGCGAAGACGCGCTCGATCTCGCCAAAACACCAGCGCTGGTAATCGATGTCGTGGATGCAGAGATCCAACAGCACGCCCCCGCTCTGGGCAAAGTCGGCATAGTAGCTGGTAATCGCCAGACCCTTGCGCCAACCTGACCCCCCGTCAGGGTAACTGCCGCTGCGGACAGTGCGGATCACGCCCGGCGCGCCGATTGCCCCGCTATCCAGCACCTCCTTGGCCTTGGCGAACTGTGGGAAGAATCGCACAACCATCGCCACAAACAAGGGCGTACCCGTGCGCTCGGCGACTTCGACGATCCGCTCGCAGTCAGCCACGCTGTTCGCAAGCGGCTTCTCGCAGACAGTTGGTATCCCGGCCTCCAGCGCCGCGATGACCGGCTGTACGTGGGCCGTGCCCGGCGTACATACGTCCACGTAGTCAACGGCATCAAACAGTTCGTTCATGCTGCCGAAAACCTTGCCGCCGGATCGCTGGACCGCACGCTGCGCAGCATCCTCTATAATGTCATAGAAACCGGCCAGCTCAACACCTGGCATCTGATTCCAGCGGTCGGCGTGCGTTCTGGATATCCCACCTGCTCCGACGATTCCGACTCGTCGCATCTGGACCTCTCCCTGTCTCGACCTCCAAGACTGGCTAAAATAATTCCTGGAGATTCTTGAATTCTAAACTAAGGCAAAATGCTCTGCCTGCCCAACTTCCGATCAACGGCTAAATTCCTGTTTGGTAACTACGCAGCCGCTACAGATTCGCAACTCTCACCGAGGCGAGCAAAGGTGTTCGTTCTCCCCTCATTGTTGTATTCTTTGGGCGGTCGGGCCTTCGGCCCTCCCTTGTGCAGGGGCTGCGCCCCCGCAACGCCCCCCTACAAAAACATGCCTCACCCACCGTGTGCCTTCATCGCATCGTGTCGGCTGGCGAGCATGGCGGCCGCTGTACACCAGTTGCGTCACCAAGAGCCCGAATGGTTCCAAGAATGACAGGCTGGTCAACTACTGTGGCTTAGTAGTTACCCTGTTTGCATAATCTTAGCCGGAAGTCGGTGACGGCAGGGGCATCCCGTCCCTAATGTATGTCTCAACTGTATCTTCTATAATTCGACACAATTCCAAGAGCACCTTCTTCTCGTCATCACCCTGGCAGCCCCCATAGAAGAGCCCAGGACAGCTTTCAACATAGCACTGATCTTCCTCAGACCATTCCACAATCTTTGCATAGCTAGCGCTGGGCATCACTTTCCTGGGCAGATTCGCCTATGCCAACCCGAAATGGTCGTCGATTTCCTGCTGGTAGCCCTTTACTTCGCCTGACAACAACTCAGCCAATGTGACTGTACGCTCTAGCAGCGACGATTCTATCATTCCAAACGCAGCCGCCAGGTCACGCAGGCCCTCTTCCCCATCAGTCTCCGGCTGTCCGCCGCGGGCGATGGCATCCAGCCAGTCATACTGCTGGATGGCAAAGGGATCCGTCAGCCGCGTCTCGTTCGGTCCCACCTTCGGAAACTGGACGTCCAGCAAGGCCGGGTCAGCTTCGGCCCAGAATGTGTCCTGCAGATTGCTGCGGCTGCCACTGTCGGCGATGATTTCTCCGCCCTTTATGCACCCTTCGCTCCCATAGAAAACCGGCGCCCCGGGAATCGCCGTCTCCTCACCGTGACCCCCCCACGACCACATGAGCTGCGCCAGCGCACCGCCCTCGCATGTAACGGTCGCCAGATAGGTGTCGTCCACGTTCGCCTCAACTTCCAGCCCCGCCGCAGGGTCGCCGTACAGATAGCGCATCGGCTCGAACGTGCGTACAGTGCCGCTTACAGCCTCCACTTCGCCGCAGATGTAACGGATCATGTGCATGACGTGCACGCCGATATCAATCGCGCCGCCGCCCGCGCCTTCGAGCTTACGATGACGCCACGGCGTTTCCCCCACGATCTTGTCCGGCGACCAAAGCCCGCCGATCCCGCCCAACAACGCCAGTTGCAGGTCGCCGATCAGGCCCTGACGTATGGCCCACGCAGCCGCTCGCGTTCCGGCCGACTGGCGTACGTTTTCGAACAAGCCGAGCGTCAATCCTTCTGCCTTAGCCCTTTCCACAAGTAGGCGTCCCGCAGCGACTGAGATCGCCAGCGGCTTCTGTACCAGCAGGTGCAGTCCGGCGTCAAACGCGGCGGCCCCGATCTGATGGTGCATCGATAACGTCGTAAAATCGTTGACTGCATCGACCACACCCGCCGCAATCATCTCCCTGTAGTCCGTGAAGACCGCAACATCCGTGTCAGGTTGAAACTCGTCCAGATAGATGTGCGGCGCAGCCAGCGGGTCCCCCGTCTCCGGTGCCAGCACGGCCGCGCGCGGGGGCGGTCCTTCGCCCCGCTTGCGAAACATCAGCGCGTCGTCACGGTTACGGGCGCACAGCGCGGTAATGCGAAAGTCGTCAAAGCCTGCTTCGCGCAGGAGCCGGTAGCCGTGCAGATGGGCGTTGAGGATGCGGCCGCATCCGACGATGCCAATTCGAATCATGTGGGGATTCTCCGGTTTACTTGGGACACAATATGAAACACGTTCCTCTCGGGCGGCATCAACATAAACTCAATTGAGTCACAGGGTCAGCCTCCCTGACACCTGTAACCAGTTTCCATGTATGACCCAGTTCGCAATCAACATACAGACTTTATCTCTTAACGGCCAGCCTCGTGCCGTCGCAATGTGTTAGTGCATGAGATCAATTTGCAAAGGGAAGGGTCAGGCCGACGCCATCGGCAATCCGCCCAGCTAGAGAACGAAAGTCGTCGTAACAATCCTGCACAGATTTTAGATGCCCCCCTATGGCGCCATCGGCAGCCTTTAGAAAGAAGATCGGCTTTCGGGCCTCCTGAGCTAAGGGCATGAGGCTTCGGTAGTGCTTCAGGTTTTTCAGGCAGTGGGGATCATCGTCAGTTAGAGTCCCCTTGAATTTCTGTTCATCTCGAAGGATGGCTGTTCGATATTCGTTGGGAATCCTCTCCATCCATTTTCCATAGGCCTTGACAGGTCGATCAAGGCGAACAGCATGTTGCAATACTACATAACCTGCGGGGTTCATAGACGCGGGAGGAAGATGCAAAGCGTCCTGAATGTCTGTTGCCCGATTGAGTCTATCTTGCCATTCCTTCCGCCAATTCATCAGCGTGGGCCCCAGGTTTCTTAAGCCCTGCATGGAAAAGAGGTCCGGCGCCAGGGGTATTACTACGTCCTCAGCCGCTACTAAAGCAGCCCGATTGAGGGCGCCAAGGTTGGGGCCCACATCAATCAGCACTAGGTTGGCTTCATTTTTTTCGCTTGCCAGCTCCGCCAGCCTCCAAAGTGCGCTGATGACCCGAAATGACCGTTCCTTTCCGTCCAGGCAACCCGGCCACTCGCTGGACAAATCGTCCTCGGCTCTCGAAAGCGCCAGGTCGCCAGCCAAGAGCGCAAGCCCAGGAGAAACTTCAATGGTGTGAGGAGGTGCAATGTCTCCTGTCCCAGCCAGCAGAGGTCGAAATGCGCCAGAGACGGTTCGCCCATGGTCGCCCCCGTCCCAAAGTAGCTCCAACTCACTCTCATTCAAAAACATGCTCGTGAGGTTGGCCTGCGGGTCGAAATCAGCTGCTACCACCGAGAGGCCTAAATCTGCGTACATCCACGCAAGGTGATACACAAGAGAGGTCTTGCCGACCCCACCTTTGTTGTTGAAGAAAGCAATGGTTTTCATGGTAGTCCTCTTACTACAACGGAGACATGAGTCAATGAGAACGAAAACTCAGGTGGCGGATTTCCATTGTCCTTGAGTCTCGTTTTGGCAAGCTGAATCCCAAGACCAAAGCGTTGCGCAAAACCCAGGTGATGCATTATCTCTGCAACTAACGGATTCCGGTAGTCTGTTACTCCCTCGTGAATATTCGTGGGAGTAACATTGCCATACAGACCTCCAGGACTTTGAATTTCAACCCGGTCGTCATACCAATAGACTCGACTGGGGGAATTTGTATTTTCATAGCTCCGGTGCATGACTGCGTTTGCTGACAGCTGTCGAAGCGCCTCGATAGGATAGTCCGGTTTGCGAACCTCCCGTGCATGGGTCACTACATCAGAACTTACTGAGATGTTTATCTCAATGAGCTCCTGCAAACGACGCAGTACGTCTTCAAGCTTGCCGGTCAATTCCTTGCTGTTCTTGATGGGGTCGGTGAGGGATACACCGGCAATCCTCAGGAATTGGACATAGGCCCCGGGGGCCCAATACTGCGGATCACGACCGAAAGCAATGAGCGCCCCTAGCGCGGGGAGACCCTGATGCAGTAAGCGAAGGGAGCGAAGCTGCTGGGGTAGTGGGCGCTGATTCTGTTCCAAGACTTCCCTTGCGACCGCGCTCGGCAGGTAGGTCGCTGAAACGTACTCCAAGTCCAGATCGTCAAGTGACGCATCTGAAACCGGACGCATGTCGAATGATCTCTGGCCTGCCACCCGCCTCTCGACCAGCCGCTGCTCTTCCTCAGGACTGGCCTGCTGGACAGTCGGCCCCACTTTGATCCAGGCGCGCCCCTTATATCGAAGGGGGGGATTCGTTGCAGGCATCACCTGGACCACCGCCATATCACACCCGTTGACCGTCTTCTGGTCCACTGTCATAGTGGGAAATGGCTGAATACTTCCGTCTGACCGCATCAGCGCTAAATTGCGAAGCAGTTCATCGGTTACATCTATGTTTGAGCAAGATCCGTCATCTTCAACACCAACAAATAACACCCCTGGTTTGCCTCTGGCCGGCAAATCGTTGGCAAAAGCGCAGATGTTTCGACGGATTGCATTACTATCACTCGCACTCCTCTTGCGCTCCACCAAGTCAGATTCGCTACTGGCCAAGAGCGCAGCAATTTCAGAATCTGTGTAGAAGGTCATAACGGCTTCTTGATCATTTTGGTCTTCTGCCAAGCCAGTTTCCACGTATCACCTTTGTTTTCCGTACGTTGCGCCTCACGCGGGCCAGCCACCTGCCACTCCCCGACGAAGGGCTTCCTCCGCGGCAGCGACTGCGCTCTTGAGCCCGGGGAGTTTTCTGCCCGCGGGGCGCTCAAGCTTGCGGATAAACTTGCGGGAAGTGCTTGCCCCGCATCTGTTCGCCGTCATCTACCTCAACGAACCTTTTCATGACATGCTCGCCGCTGGCAACGAAATAGGTCTCGTTCGTCATGTAATGCAGCGCAATCGCCCTCCGCGGGCGGTTGCTGTGGTTATCGTGAGAGCCATGCCACGTGAGCGAGTGATGAAAATGGACCTCGCCCTTCTTTACCGGGCAGCTAGCCACCTGGAGCGTCTGACCTTGGTGTTCCGTCGGCATAGCATCGATCTCTTCCAGCTTCTGCAGGTACTCGATGTTGTTGCCCCACTGATGCGAGCCTCGAACCATCGACATGCAGCCGTTGGATTCGTCGGCGTCGTCCAGTGCAACCCACGCCGTCACTTCGGTCATCGGCCTGATGATGGGCCAAAAGGGGGCGTCCTGGTGCCAGTGTGTCGTGCCCCCTGTCTGCGCCGGCTTGTACTGGATCTGATCGTGCCAGATACGAAGCTCGCTAGCGCCGGTCAGCTGCGCGATGCCGGTCGTAATGTCTGTGCGGCTGATCAGGTCGCGAAAGGGCTTGCTCGCCTCCCAGATATTGACGATCTGCCACACTGCCTTGCTGTCGTCCCGGCTCATATTGCGCACATGAACGGGCTGCGGAATGTCGTCTCGCTCCCGGTCGTCGATGACACGCATCACCTCGTTGCGTAATTCTTCAACCTCGTCGCTGCTAAGCACTTGCCCGCCATTCAGGAATCCGTCGGCATGAAACTGTTCAATCTGTGCTGAAGTGAGCATGGACCTCTCCTCATTGAAGGTGTGACATTTGAGAATGACAAACAAACCGCCTGTCGTGGCGGAAAAGGTAACTGTCAAGGCAACTTAACGCGCGCCGCACGCTTGCAAACATGCCTGCATGTGGCCGCGGCTCTCGGCGGCGATGGTGCAGCACTGCTCGAGGCTGTACTCGCGCGCGCCGATCACCTCCAGATTCAGCGGGCCGTCGTAGCCGTTCCGGTGCAGGACGCTGACGTAGCCTACAAGGTCGATGTCGCCGCGGCCGTTTGCCTGCAGCTCCGGCTTGCCCGGCCCCTGCTGGCGTCCCTTGCAGTCGCGAATATGAACGTGCTTGACACGGCTGATCACAGCGGCGATCGCGTCTACAGGATTTTCGTCGGCGCGGTAAATATGCGACGGATCCATGTCAATGCCAAAGTTGGGGGAGTCGATCGCCTCCATCGCCCGCAGAGTCGTAGGCGTGTCAAAAATGCTTGCGCCAACGTGCGCCTTCACGCATAAGGTCACACCGTACTTTTCGGCCCTCAGTGAGAGTTCCCCTAACTCGTCGATGGTCTGTACCAGACTCTCCTCGTTGCCGCTCTCACCGCCCGGCCCGCAGTTGACGATAGGAATGCCGCACGCCACCGCCGCCTGCATCGCCTTTTCCATCAGATCACGATCGCGGCTAGGCTGTTCCATTGCCAGCAGTTCCAGTTCGTAGGTCTGTGCCAACTGCTTGATCTCCGGCGCTATTTCTTGCCATCGGTCCAATACAAGATGCTGGGCCATCGCGTCGATTGCGGCCACCTCGATGCCGTCGTATCCAGCCATCGCGATACAGCGGAAAGAGGTCTCCAGGTCGAAACCGCCGAACAGTACTGAATTTGCGCCAAGTTTCATGAATCTCGCTCCATTGTGAATCGATAAGGCGGGCCAGCTAGTCTGACTTCTGCCGCCCTGTACCTATCGTCTGGGTTTGTGCCAACTATCTTGCTGAACTCGTTTGCGAACGCTCCCGTCGCAACGCCTCTACACTGGGGCGGCCAATGCGCAGATTATCATAGGCCTGCTGCGAGCTGGTGAAATAGTCAATGCCTTCGACATCGTGCCAACCGGGTTGGTGATGGATGGGATTGGGCAGCCCGGCCTCGGCCTCCCGCTTGCTCACCCACGCGTCCAGGCGAGCCGTGAGTGCTGCCACAACTTCAGGCAGCCCCTCTGCAATGTTGAATTTCTCCTCGGGATCTTCGACCAAATTGTAAAGCTCGACCGGCGGCATAAAGTGAAAGTCCGGTTCGAGCGCGCGGATCAGCTTCCACTGCGGCGTGCGCCAGCCGTGTTTCCGCATCCACGCGCACTCGGTGATATAGAATTCGCTCTCATGCGACGCAACCTCGCCCTCGATCAATGGCAGCAACGAGCGGCCGTCGAAACTGATGCCCGCGTCGATTTCCGCAAGTTCGAGGATCGTAGGGACCAGGTCTTTGTGCTGGTTGTAACCGGCCACGCGCCTACCCGACTGCAGCTTGGGCGGGTAGCGCAACATCAAAGGCACGTGAAGCACATTGTCATAGAGGCCATGGTGATCGTACCAGTATCCGTGTTCGTCGAGCTCCTCGCCGTGGTCGCCGTTGATCGCCACAATCGTCTCGTCGAAGAGGCCATGCGCTTCGAGCGCGGTGAATATCGACTGGACGCACGCGTCCAAATAAGCGATCGCGCCGTCATACTGGGCGTTCACATATTCTCTGTCCCTGACGCCCGGCGGCAACATGTCAATGAGGGTATGCTTGAACGGCTCGAACGCGAAGACCGGGTCCATCGACCGGTTGGCCGCGTCGCACTCATTCCCGTGATAGAAGATGCGCTCGAAAGGCTGCGGCGGCAGGTAAGGCGAATGGGGGTCCATGTGGCGCAGAAAGAGGAAAAAGGGTCTGCCTTCTGCGACCAACCGGTCGAGCGCGGGCAGTGCCAGCTCGTTCAGCCTTTGCGCCTTGGGCACGCGCCCCTCCGACCAGCTACCCGTCTGCGTAAAGGTCAGATACTCGTCGAAACCGCGCGCGCTGGCCCTGCCCGATAAGCCCACAGAGACCGTGTGATAACCTTGCTCGCGCAGGATTTCTGCCAGCGTCTTCACCTCGGGCCGCAGCGGGCCTTTGGGCCGGTGCGCCACCAGTTGCGAAGTGAAGATGTCCATGCCCGTCAGCATCATTCCGTAGGCGCTGGTCGTCGGGATATGCGGGCTGAACGTGTTTTCGAAGAGCACCCCCTGGGAGGCAAAGCGATCCAGGCGCGGGCTGGTCAGCCGGTCGTAGCCGTAGCAACTAAGATGGTCGGCCCGCAGCGAGTCGATGCCGAGTATGACGATGTTTGGTTTCGCGGACGAAGCCATTGTGAAAACCTTGCTCTTATTCCTTCTCTTCGGCCTCGCGCGACTTGGCCTGGAGTCGCCTGGCAGCGCTGGCGTCGCCGATGAAAAGAGAATCGTAAGCTTGCTGCGAACTGGTGAACGGGCCGACACCTTTGAGGCCGTGCCAGTCACCCTGGTGGTGAATCGGATTAGGAAGCCCGGTTTCCGACTCCCGCTTGCTCTCCCAGGCGTTCAGACGGGCGGTCAATGCCGCGACCACGTCCGGCAACGCTTCGGCGAGGTTGCAGTTCTCTTCAGGGTCTTCGACCATGTTGTAGAGCTCTACCGGGGGCTTGAAATGGAAATCAGGCTCAAGCGCGAGCATCAGTTTCCACTGGGGCGTGCGCCAGCCGTGCTTGCGCATCCATGTGCATTCCGTGATGTAGATTTCGCTCTCGTGGGAAGCCACGCTGCCCTCCACCATCGGCAGAAGGGAACGACCGTCAAAGTCGATTCCGGCGTCAATGCCGGCCAGATCCAGAAGGGTGGGTACCAGGTCCTTGTGCTGGTTGAAGCCGGCCACGCGTGTATGGGCAGGAAGCTTGGGCGGATAGCGAAGCATCAACGGCACGTGCAGCACGTTGTCATAAATGCCATGGTGGTCGAACCAGCACTCGTGGTCGTATAGCGTTTCCCCATGGTCGCCGTTTATCGCCACAATCGTCTCGTCGAAGACGCCGTGAGCCTCTAGCGCGGTGAAGATCGACTGAATGGCGGCGTCCATGTAGGCGATCGAACCGTCATACTGCGCAATCACATAGTCCTTGTCCGTGATGCCAGGCGGCAGCCACGAGGCCAGAAAGTCGCGGAACGGCTTGAAAGCAAGCACGGGCTCCATCGACTTGTCGCTGGGATCGCACTCGTCGCCGTGATAAAACATGCGCTCATAGGGCTCGGGCGGCAGGTAGGGGGCGTGGGGATCCATGTGGCGCAGGAACAGGAAGAATGGCTTGTCATCGGCCAACATGCGATCGATCGCCGGTATCGCCTCCTCGTTCAGTAGCTGGGCTTTGGGAAGACGTCCTTCCTCAAAAGAACCCCACGCCTTGTAACTCAGGTATTCGTCGAACCCGCGGCTGCTGGGGTTGCCGTCAAAGCCGACGCAGACGGTGTGGTAGCCCTCGTCGCGCAGGATCTCCGCCAAAGTCTTAACTTCCGGACGCAGCGGACCCTGATGGCGCAGCGCCACCACCTGTGTCGAGAAGACGTCCATGCCGGTCAGCATCGAGGCGTAGGCGCTTGTGGTCGGAATGTGGGCGCTGAACGTGTTTTCGAATAGCACGCCTTGCGCGGCGAAGCGGTCCAGATAAGGGCTGGTCAGATGCGGGTAACCGTAGCAACTCATGTGATCGGCCCGCAAGGAGTCAATGCCGAACAGGATGATATTCGGTTTTGCGTTCGATGCCATCGTGCTTTCCTTCGCAATTGGAGAACCGGCGGGTTACGGAAGTGGAGCGCTGGAGCCAAAGCCGAACAGTGACTTATTCGAAACATTCCCGGTCGCGGGCGGAGGAGGAATCAGCCCTGTCTTTCGAAACAGATTGTTCATGGGCCAGACCGTTTGCACCGTACCACAACCCCCAATTAGCCGCAAGAATCTGGCCCTATATTCCAGAGCTTAGACACCTGAATTCGGACTCCTCTGCAGCCCGCGTAGGGCGGCCTTGGTGAGTGTCTTTTGCGGGCGCCCTTACCGATCCGGCCCTACTACGAAGTCACGTCCTGATTCGATATTGGGTCGGAGGCGGAAAATGCAGTTTTACGGGGGTCGCGGGGTTGGGTACAGAGGTAAGAAACTGGCGCGACGGTGGCGGGATATGCCAGGAGTAAGAGCAATTGCCGTTTGCATGATGACGGTTTACAATGCGAAGCACGCCACCCCAAACACAGGCACATGTCAAGCCCGGTGAGCGAAGCGCTGGGCAGGTCCGACCTGTGAAGGACGCTTTCTCCATGATCCCTATGTCCCGCGTTCAGCGGCGGCTAATAATCACGCTTTTCGTCGTCAGCAGCCTCAATAGCGCCGCGATGATCGCCAGTTTCGTGCTGACGCCGATCATCTCCTACTCCCTCAGCGGCCGTGTGCAGCTGATTGGACTTCCCAACGCCCTGTCGATGGTGGGGAGGGCGGGCGCGGGTTATCCTCTGGGCTGGCTGCTCGATAAGGCGGGCCGCCGCATAGGATTGGCGGTTGGCCTCTCATTTGTGATATTTGGAATGCTCGTTTCGGCGTCGGCGATCAGTGCGGGCTCGCTGGTGGGCTTCCTTGGCGGGGCTGTGCTGCTGGGCATAGGTCGGGCGGCCCTGGAACAGACGCGGTATGCTGCCGCGGAGATCTTCCCGCTGGCACAGCAGGCCAAGGTAATCGGGTTGATCGTTTTTGCAGGTACTGTAGGTGCGGTTGGCGGCCCGCTGCTGGTGGAGCCTGCCGTTGGTCTGGCCAGACAGCAGGGATTCCATGAGCACGTGGGGCCGTTCTGGATTAGCGCGGGGTTGATGGTACTGGCGTTGATTCTGTTGCTGGTGGCGCTGCGGCCGGATCCCAAGGAGCTGGCCGCGCTGCTTGACCGAAAGAGGGATGCGGCCAGGGCAGAGGAAAGTACAAAGGATGGCTCGCCCGATGCCCAGGCTGCAAACGATGACTCGCCCAGGGGGCTGCAGCAGGTCATGCAGCTGCTCAAGCTGCCGGACGTGCAGTTGGCGATAGCCGCGATGGCGATCGGGCAACTGGTGATGACGCTGCTGATGGTGGTCACGCCGCTGCATATGAACCGCGCCGACTACAAGGCTGCCGCGATATCCTATGTCCTGATGGCGCATACGCTGGGGATGTTTGGTCTGTCTGGCGTCAGCGGCTGGCTGGCGGGGCGAATTGGCCGTGTGCCCATGATCTTCGCGGGGTCCCTGATACAGGTACTGGCCGCGATCATGATGCCGCTTTCGACTGAGCTGCCGGTACTGTTCCTTTCGCTCTTTCTGCTGGGGCTGGGGTGGAACTTCAGCTATATTGCGGGCTCGTCGCTGCTGTCGGCTGCGCTGGAGGGCTCGCGGCAACGGGGGCGCGTGCAGGGAATCAACGAGGCGATGGTGGCCATCGCGTCAGGTGTCGGAAGCCTTGGGACGGGCGGCGTGTATTCAATTAGCGGCGTCGTCGCTGTTGCGGCGAGCGGCGTGGTATTCTCCGTTGCACTAGGCGCGCTGGCCCTTTGGCTTGGGCGCGCGCACCTCTTCCCTCTCGCTGCACAACGCAGCTAGAATTGCGATTCTCTCCTAAACGCAAACTACTTAGCCACAACTAATTTGCGATCCTGAATGAGGCGAGCGGATCTGTTTACGCACTCCTCACTCTTCTATACTCTCTCTTTGCATTTGGGCGGTCGGCCGCAAGCGGCCTCCCTTGTGCAGGGGCTGCGCCCCCGCAACGCCCCCCTCCAAAACCATCGCTCACCAACCGTGTGTGCTCATTCCAGCAGTGCCGCTCAACCAGGCTGCCGCCAACCGCATACGCAATCAGATTGCCTGAATGAAGGCGGCGTTATAGGGCTGTTCAAGACAGGCACTGTATGCGGCTAAGTCGTTACCCTTAACTTTGAGCCAATAGTTTTCGCGGTGCAAAAAGCCTTATGCGAATCTCGTCATCCTCGCCATGTGCCCGCGGCGCTTGGGTGGTCGTAGGGTTCGTCGTCCAACCCCGTTTGCAGCCGGTATAGCTCCGCAGTCAACTCCTCCACCACGTCGGCGTATGCCGAGTCATGGTAGACGTTGTTGAGCTCGTAAGGATCGGCATCAAGATCGAAGAGCTCCCACTCGGGCTCCTTCGATTGGTCGATCACGCCCGGCTGATCGAGGCCGTCGGCGTAGTAGTAGATCAGCTTGTACCGCAGCGTGCGGACGCCGTAGTGGGCGTAGACGTGATGGTGGGCGAGGTGCATCCAGTAGCGGTAGTACATTGACGTCTGCCAGCCATCGGGCGTTTCGCCGGCCAGAAGCTGATTGAAGCTGGTCCCCTGAAAATGATCCGGGATCTCCACGCCGGCGTATTCGAGCAGCGTCGGCGTGAAGTCGACGTTGAGCACCATCTGGTCGTTTACTTTGCCGGCTTCGACCGCTTGCGGGTAGCGGATGAGCAGAGGCATGCGCAGCGACTCCTCGTACATGAAGCGCTTGTCATACCAGCCGTGATCCCCGAGGAAGAAACCCTGGTCGGACGTATACACGACGATAGTGTTCTCGGCCAGCCCTTCCTCTTCGAGGTAGTCGAGCAGGCGGCCGACGTTGTCGTCGATCGAGGCGACACAGCGCAAGTAGTCCTTGATATAGCGCTGATACTTCCACTTCTTCTCTTCCTCCGGCGTCAGCCCTTCAGGCGTCGGCTGTTTCAGGTCGGTCAGTGTCATGTCGCGGTCGATGCGCATCTCTGCCGCGGCCGCCGCCGCCGCGCGGTTGCTGTAGTCGTCGTTGAAAGTCTCCGGGTAGGGTATCTCCTCATCCTCGTACATAAGCGCATGCTTCTCGTCCGGCTCCCACGAGCGATGCGGCGCCTTGTGATGGCACATCAGCATGAATGGCCGCTCCGGGTCGCGGTCTCGCAGCCAGTCGAGCGAAAAGTCCGTGATCAGGTCGGTAACGTAGCCGGGAAAGACCTTGCGCTCCCCCATCTCGATCATTTCCGGGTCGTGGTACAGCCCCTGGCCGGGCAACACGTTCCAGTAGTCGAAACCGGTCGGGTCGTTGACGCCGCCATGGCCCAGGTGCCACTTGCCGACAATTGCGGTCTGGTAACCGGCAGCCTGGAGCAGCTTGGGCATGGTGACCTGCCGCCCATCCAGCGTAGACGCAAGCGTAGTAACGTTGTTAACGTGATTGTAGGTGCCGGTCAGAATTACCGCGCGGCTGGGCGTGCAGATCGAGTTGGTGCAGAAGCAGTTGTTGAAGCGCATGCCGCCTTTGGCGATGCGGTCCAGGTGTGGCGTGCGGTTGATGCGGCTGCCGTAACAGCTCATAGCGTGGGAGGCGTGATCGTCCGACATGATGAAGAGTATGTTAGGGCGCTTATCAGGCATGGAACGTCCTTTGCGAAGGTGGTGATGCGTACTGTTTCGAATTGGTGAAGACTAATTGCTTCTGCCCTGTCCGAGCGTCGAATCGACATCAGGAAATGTGCGGCCATGCTAACAGACAACCAATGCAGGGTCAAAGAACCTGGTTCGCGCAATGTCAATACTGATCTGCAGAATTCTGGAGATATGCAGGGCTGATGGCGAGCGGATAATAGCTGTTCAACGCGTACTATTTTGGTCGGCTGAATGGGCTGGGCTCAGAGATAATTTACCAGGACGCACCCTCTGGGCTGAAGCGCCCGCTCTTGCGATCGCGTCGTGTTTCGAGTACTTTGGTGATTCAGTAGCTACTCTCGATCAGCCAAAGGGCCCAACCACAGGAAAGAAAAAACAATGTCAGACCAGTCAAAGTTGCGCCACGTCGTCCTGTTCCAATTCAAAGACGGAACGCCTGTTGAGCGAGTCAACGAAATCGAGGACGCTTTTCGCGCCCTACCTGCCAAAATCGATGGCATTCAGGACTTTGAGTGGGGCACGGATGTCAGCGTCGAGGGCAAGGCCGACGGCTTTACGCACTGCTTTTTCGTCACTTTCGGCAGTGAAGCCGACCGCGATGCCTATCTACCGCACCCAGACCACACGGCCTTCGGCGCGCTGCTGCGGCCCCATCTGGAGAAGGTGCTGGTGGTGGACTACTGGCAGAGAAGGTAAGAGGCGAATGCTCCGGCGCCCGCTGCGGCCTTAGCCAAGGGCAATCTCCACCATCTGGTGGCCTTCCAGCTTGGGCACGGTAAAGCTGAGCCGGCCCATTGCCTCCTTGAATGCAAGTGTCTCCCCACCCGGGACACAGCGCACGCCCGCCACCGGTCCTGGCAGCCGCAGGCTCACGCCGACGTCATACAGCGGCAGCACGTCTTCGATCACGTCGAAGTCCTGACCGCGGCGTTCCGGAACATAGTGGAGCAGGTGGACCACCCAGCGGTTCTCGACGGCCTGTTCGTTGACCGCCGTCAATACACTGCTGGGCCCGCCGTGGCGCAATACGGGGTCGGGCATGAGCATGTCGAGCGCGTTCAATAACAGCTGCTTGCACCAGCGCGGCGCATTCTGGTTGTACTGGCGAAAAATCGGGTGCGCGAAATAGATTACTTCCCCTGTGCGCGCAGCGGCCGGACCGGCCGGTTCCCCACTGCTTGGGGTCTGGCGGTGCGAGCAGAAATGCTGCCACGTGCGGTCGAAATAGGCTGGGACCATTCTCGCCAGAATCTCGGTGCCTTCGACTGCCGCGACTTCCAATCCGCGCATGTACATGACGTATTCAATATTTCGCAGCCCACCCGCAAGCCCTCCTTCCGCACGCAGATAGTCCACGTAGTCGCCTTTAGCGAAGTCGCGGCCGCGGACGAGGCCGCCGCAAGCGTCGACCGGGCCGTCGCCGGTCTTCCTGACGCCCCAAGCCGGCAGGGCAAAGTCGGACAGGTCGGGCGTGAGACCGGACTCGAACGAGGCGATCAGTTTGCCGCCTGCGGCCAGGTAGTCTGATACTTTGCGGGCCAGTTTCTCGTCGAGCGTCACCGCATCTGGCAGGATGAGAACGCGGTAGCCGTCCCAGCTGGTTTCACTGTCGACCACGTCGAACTGGTGCCCTCCCTCCTGTAACATGCGCACTGCCCCGACAGTCTCGGCCGTCAGCCTCTCGCCGCTGAACTCCTCCACATTGTAGACGCCGATATCGGTTACAGGAGTTGCTCCCCTGCACCACTGCTCCTTGCGCGCGACTTCCCGGTAGACAGGGCCGACGAGATCGTAAGTGGCCTGGTCGAGGCGGCCTGTGGGGTGGAGCTGGTCGCCGATCGAGCACTTGGCGTTGAGCGCCAGCATCTGAAAACACTCGTACTGCAGCGCGGCCTCGTTCTTGTAAGACTGAAAGTCGCCCCAGGACGTATGGAACTTGCCGGTCATGCCAAGTCCGTCATGGCCGGTAGTGCGGGCGTAGCGTTGCGAAAGCGGGAAGTGCATATAGCCCCAGCCGCCCGAGGGGAGCGACTCTATTTCCCAGTGGCTGTAGGCCTCGCCGGTCGCCCGCTGCCGCGGACCGACGTGGCCCGAGTTGTAGAATATGGTGCAGTCCTGGCTGTGGCTGCGGACATGCGTCGACATTGCTTGCTTGAACCGGTCGGTCACCTCCTGGCCGAACTTCTGCCGCTCAGCATCGCAGGAGGGGTCAATGCCCCGCGCCAGCATCTCCTGCCGGCAGGCGGTGCACGAGCAGTCCTGGTCCTGAACGATGTCGAAGAAAAGGCCGTCCACTGCTGGCAGCAGCGCGAACATGTCATCCACGTGTGCTGTCAGAAGGTCGACGTACGGAGTGTTGAGACATAGTTTCGCATAGAAACCGGCCTCGTAAGGCTTCTGTCCCTGAATCGAACCATCTGCCTCCACTTGCAGCCACTGTGGTTCTCGTTGCGCTGTGTAATAGTCCCACTGCACAGTGGTATAGATCGGCACGCGGATATCGCGGGCATGCCCAGCTTCGATCTGTTCGGCCAGCAGGTTGCATTGCAGATGCGGATGGCGACGCTCAGGGTGGGCCTGCGTGTCATAAAAGATCATCCCGTGATGACCGCGGGCAAAGCAGGTAATCGAGTCGACGTGGGCATCGACCAGTTGCTGCGCCCACGCCGCGCCGTCAAACTCACCGCCGATATTTGGGAGCTGTTCGCTTGTGTGAAAATCGAGATGGATCTGGCGGTAACGGAGGAAGTCAGACATTGGGTTGAGCGCTCCTTTCGGATGAACTACGAAATCGAAAATGGTTCATACTGAGAAGTAAGACGCTCCGACAAAACGTCGGAGCGCAACGGAGTTCAGTCTTTGAAGTTCGCTTAGCCAGTTCCCTCTAGGAGTTCCAGCAGCCTTCGGTGTACGCCTCGCGCATGAACAGCTTCTTCCTGGCTGGGCTTGCGCTCGCTATCCATTCAGCAGGAATCTCCTGCGTGTAACGGTGCGGCGGGCCCGCCTCTTTGAAGATGTCAATATTGAAAATTCGATACGGTTGCGGAGAGTCCACTGGTTTTGGTTCGACGCCATGGAATATACGGGCGTTGATATAGACCATACTGCCCGGCGGCAACTCCAGTTGTTTTTCCTTCAACGGCCGGCCGGCTTCAGCGTCGAACTCTCCTGCGAGCATCCTGTCCGGTGTGGCGTCCTCTGTCGGCTCGACAAGATGGCTGCCCGGAATTACCTTGAGATTGCGGTCGCCCTGGGTGAAGCCGTTCAGGTAATAGAGAATCTGCACATAGTACTTGTCGCGTTCGGCATGGTTAACAGGATTCTCATGCTTCCAGTGGTGATGGTCCTGGTGGAAGCGAAGCGGCCCGATGCCGCGCGGCGCGATGTTCAGCGCGGAGTGGCAGTAGTGATAATCGTCGCCGATGGTCGCTTGCAGCAAAGACGATATAAAAGGATCGTCGATCAACTGGTCGCTATAAGGGCCGCGATCGTTCCATGGACGGATGAAATACGATTGTGGTTCGCCGCTGTTGCCCTCCAGCTGTTGGACATATTCACGCACTTGATCAAGTCCCTCGATCTCCTTAATCAGGGATTCCCTGGCCTTGTCGGTAAAGACGTCGGGAAATGCAATGTATCCGTCGTTATGGAAGGAATCGATATCGGCCTGGGAAGGGCCGGTCAGGCGAAACAGAGAGTTCAGGTCAGTTGCCATAAGTTAGTCTCCTTATAGCAGAAATTTAGCACACCGCTGGGCGGTTCACAAGAAGGCTTTGTCTGGAGCAGAGTTTTCAGGGTTTCTTGGGATTTTCAGGATATGTGGGGCGGGGGCGGGAATGGGGTGGCGATAAAATTGTCTGAAGCAGCATCTGCAGAATTTTCCAAATGTGTTCGTGCATCGAAAGACCCTTCACTTCCCTCAGCACAATGTTATAGTTGTGTCATGATTCCGTAGTTTACCCCCGGCTCAGACTTGCCTCCAGGCGTCCATCTAGCCCCCTGGGATCAAATCTGTGACCGATTCGGGACAACACGATGGCGACGCAATATGGCAGGTGGACAGCGAACTGCTTTAGTAAGTCTGCGAAGCGCAGGTTGTCAACTGGTATAAGTGGACGGAAGCTTCGTCTCCTCCAAACTTGATCCAGGAGATTTCGACGCATGCTGGGAAGAGGAAGGGGTAGACCTCGATAAGCTCGACCCCGTCCTGCTGGTATTTGATTCGGGTCGTGCCGCCCAGAAGGCAAAGTTCGGAGGAGAATTCTTTCCGGCAGGCTGGCCAGCCGATGAGAGAAATCGTGCTTTCTTGGATTTCTTTCAAACCGACAAGAATACAGGTGCCAAAAAAGGTATCGTGGCCTTGGATCCGGGAGGTCTCAAATGATCAAGAATGAGAGGCAATATCGCATCACGAGGGCTCAGGCAGAAAAGTTCCTGCGAGCCTTGCGTAACCTCCAGGCTGACACAGACGATCGCTACGCACTCCATCCCCGATTGCGCCAATTGCAGGAGGAGGCCCTCAAGAGCCAACTTAGCGACCTTGAGGAGGACCTTCGCGAATATGAGGATCTGAAGGAAGGGCGATTTGAATTCGAGAAGCTGGAGGGTATATCAGAACTCCCTAAGCTCTTGATTCGCGCTCGCATTGCAAGCGGCCTCACGCAACGAGATTTAGCTGGCCGCCTCGACTTGAAGGAGCAACAGATCCAGCGATACGAGGCATCCGAATACGCTTCTGCCAGTTTCACAAGAATCAAAGAGGTGGTCTCTGCACTAGGCATAGAGGCAGACAATAAATTTTCTGTCGATGAGGGAATCGACGATTGGGCGCAGTGACTAGACCACGAATTGTGAGGAATAGACTCTGTCTCTCTGGAGAGGTCGGGCGTCTGTGGTGGGAGGCTTACTTCTGTCTGAACTGCTATTCCATGGATTTGGATGATGGGCCTTGATTCTGGCTGGCCGCGTTGCCTGAATCATGAAAGGCGGCATCAACAAGAGGAATGTCTACGAGGCACACGATTTGACTGTTTGTAGGTCAGCGCCCTTCAAGCCCTTCGAAGGCGAGGAGCGCTTTCCAAGTGGCCCTATTCAAACCGCAGGCATTCGGTTCCTATCACCTTTTGAAGAGTTTTCTCCAAGTGTCGATGGAAACCTGCAACTTTCGATTGATAAGGAAAGGCTTCAGTTCTTACTCACCTCGGCCAGATTCAATGCCAGCAACTCCCCAAGCGCATCCTCTTCAGAGATATCTGCGTCCCAGCCGTAGGCCACGGCGACCGCAGCATCGAGGGCTGTGTGGGCGTCGGCCAGCCACTGTGGGCGCGCGTTGTAAAGATTAGTTAGCGTTCGTTTCTTCAATTCTTTGGCCGCGGCTTCGTCACGAGGAACAGGGCGCTTGGGATAGCCCGGAACCGGCTCATCCACCCATTCGACCAATTCGGACGGGTTCAGCCAACGGTCGCGCAGTTCTACCAGACGGCGGGAGGCTACGGCAATAGCCACTGCACGTGAGTCGCTCGCATAGACGGCGGCGGGGATGTCGGGGGATAGCCCTTGCGGGAAAGGGTACGGCTGGAAAGTTGTGGTTGGCGTGTAGCGGGGATCGTTGCCCACTCCTAGCCACGTGCAAAGACGAAGCGACCAAGATTCGTGAAATCGACTATGCAAGATCCCGAAAAATGTGTCGTCGTCGCGCGTGATTACAACAAGCTGGCCATCGGGAAGGATTCTTGAGTCGCACCAAACAAACAGCCGATGCTTGGCAACGCGAGGCGTCGCAATGTATCTCGTAATTGAATGTACTAATGCGAACATCGTTTGCCCTGAAGGATCATGCCGCCACCAGTTGATACGCAAGTCATCCCGGTTGTTTCTGTCTCGGACAGGCTTCACATGCTTGCGGACATATTCAAATGGCACTTCGTAAAGGGCGGACTCCCCCTCACTAATCTGGTGTCCAAAATCAATGATCCATTTTCCTGCGGGACGACGAGTTACGTCCATTCCGTTGTGCCATGGCTTGAGCACATCTGAGTTGTACCGACCATTCGGGTTCGCCGGTTGCTTTAGCCACTCGCGTGCCTGGGAGCCAGATATATCAAACTTTCCCTTTTTCATTCCCCCTATGAAAGCTACTCTCTGGTTTGACTTCAACTTTTTTGCAAGTGTTAGGTCAGCCTTTGCAGCTGTGAGGTCTGCGTTAATTTGAGTCACTCGCTTACTATCCAGATAAAAGGCAAGCTCGGAGCATTTCGACGCGAAGCAGACGAGCGACACGCGCACTGAGGCGCCGTCGACGATCCAAGGCTCGTCTGACCACGCGTCATAGATTTCCGCATCCTTGACAATCCGATCAAGAACCTTGCGATTAGGGCCCCCGCGGATAGAGTTAGTGGCTACCAGACCGGCACGAGAAATCTTGCTGCTGGCCACGAGCCTGCCCGCTTTGTGGAACCAATAGCAGACGAGATCGGCAGCCGCTGGAATATCACTCCCGTAAAGTTTTCGTATCGAATCAGTGTATTCGCCGCCAAGAGTCTGGCGCATTGGCGAGTAGCCCAGGAAAGGCGGATTTCCAATCACGACTTCCGCCTCCGGCCATTCTGGCTCTGTGCCATCAGATTCAAGGATAGCGTCGCGGCATTCAATGGTGTCAAGGGGGTCGAGGATGGGTTCGCTGGCACCACTAAAACCGTTCCGGCGCATCCACTGGATTTCTCCAATCCAGACGGAGACGCGGGCAAGTTCTGCCGCGTAAGGGTTGATCTCAATACCCTTGACGTTGGCAGGGCTGACAGCCGGGAAGGACCTCTGCAAGCCCATCGACTCGGCTTCGAGTTGGACCCGATGCTCGATGTCTTTGAGGGAGTGGAGGGCGAGGTAGAGGAAGTTTCCAGATCCACAGGCGGGATCGAGTACGGTGAAGGCTCGCAGTCTTTCGAGGAAGTCTCGCAGCGTGCGCTCGGCATGGCCGCGCTGGCGCGTCCGCGCTGAACTCGAGGAGGCTACGTCTGCGCGTTCCAGTCGCAGTGCAATTTCGGCGCGGGCCTTTTCCCACTCTTTTAGCAACGGGCGGGTGACGACCGGTTCGATGATCTGCATGATCTTGTCGCGGTCGGTGTAGTGCGCGCCAAGTTGCGAACGCTTTTCCGGATCCAGGCCGCGTTCAAACAGCGTGCCCAGGATCGAAGGATCGATTTCGGACCAATCAAGAGCGGCAGCCTGCAGCGTGGTTTCGATTTCGCTGCGCTCCAGGGGGAGCGCGTCGTCGTTGTCGAATAGGCCGCCGTTGAACCAGGCCACCGTTTCGAATCCGACGCGGCCGCCTGCCGCCATCGCTCCAAACAGGTCGCGGGCCATCACTGCGAAGTCTTCGGGCTGTGTGCGTGCATGTTCCAACATGCGGGTGAACATGTCGTCTGGCAGCAGGCCGACATCCTCCGCAAACATGCAGAATACGAGGCGGTTAACGAAATGGGCGACTTTCTGCGGGTCGTGGCCGCGGGTCCGCAGAGCCTGCGCCAACGCGGCAAAAGCGGTGGCCGCGCGTTCGGTGAGGGCTTGGCGACTCTCCCCCGGGCGCAAGCGCTCCGGATCCGACATGGCCCACTTGAGCCTGTCGCGCACCGCGGCGTCGGCAAGATCATCCAGCGAGAATTCGTGAACAACGCTGACGCTATTCGTCCAGTTCGTGTGAATGCGGAAGCGCGCCATATCGGAAACGATCAACAAGGGCGGGTTTTCCAGTGCTAGCGCGTACTGGCGCAACTGGTTGAAGGCGGCGTCCAGATCTTTGTGCTTGCCCTTGTACTCCCAGGCGAAGCAGTGGCGCTTCCAGACATCGGCCCAGCCCCGGCCTCCGGTGTCTTTGCGGGCACCGCGCTCGAAACTGTAGCGTTGGCCGCTGGGGTCGTCCTCCGCCGGCGTCGGTTCTCCCAGCAGTCGACAAAGATCGATGAAGTGCTCTTGGGCGGCCGAGCGCTCCTTGAGTTCCGAAGCGTGCCATTTGGCGATGAACTGCTGTGCTTCCATCTCGTCTCTCACTGTTAGCCGCCTATATCAGAGCCGGCGGCAGATTCAAGTTCGGCTACAGTTTAACGTAAAGGACGAGGTGGGCCAATCCATGCCCTGTTTCGCAATAGGGGCACTATCGGGAATATCTGCCAGCAGCCTAAATGTCGACGCGCATATGTCTGGAATTGCGAAGAGTTCCGGCGGGCAGTACACTGGCCGGAACTCTGAACGAAAGCACAGGAGAATTCGATGACGACGACAAAAACTGACCCATTCCAGTTCGACGACCTACTGACATCCACCCAGCGCAAACTACGCGACCAGGTCAGAGAATACATGGAGAGCGCCGTAAAGCCCGCAATCAACGACTACTGGGAACGCGGCGAGATCGCCCTCGACCTCGCGCTCGGCCTGCGAGACCTCCCCATCGTCGGCGGAACACAGCGCGGCTACGGCTGCGCCGGCCTCGACTGCCTGAGCGACGGACTGGTGAAGTACGAAATCTGCCGGGTCGACGGCTCGATCAGCACCCTGTTCGGCGTCCATTCCGGGCTGGCAATTGGCTCGATTGGGATGCTGGGCTCGGAGGAGCAGAAGCAGCGCTGGCTGCCCGCAATGGCGCGCATGGAACGGCTGGGCGCGTTCGCCCTGACAGAGCCGGAACGGGGATCCGACGCGGCCCATGTCTTGACCACCGCCCGTCGCGTCGGCAATCACTACGTGCTCAACGGCGAGAAACGCTGGATTGGGAACGGCACAATCGCGGACTTGATCATTGTGTGGGCACGTGACGAGGGCGGTCGTTTCGGCGGCTTTGTTCTGGAGGACCCTGAGCAGCTGCCCGGATTCACCGCCAAGCCTATGGGCGGCAAAATCGCCAAGCGCGCCGTGCATCAGGCGGAGATCACGCTCGAAGAAGTGCACATCCCCGCGGCCAATCGGCTCGCCAACTGCAGTAGCTTTCGCGATCTGACCGCAGTGCTGGCCAACACGCGCGCCGGCGTCGCCTGGGAGGCGGTCGGCCTGGCCGCCGGCTGCTACGAGATCGCGTTGAAGTACGCCTGCGAACGCCAACAGTTCGGCAAACCCATCGCGTCGTTTCAACTGATCCAGGCCAAACTTGTCGAGATGGCTGGGGATTTGGCGCAGTCGCAGCTGCTCGTCTGGCGACTGGCCCAGATGATGGAGTCCGGCACCGCCACATCCGGTCAGCTGTCGCTCGCCAAGCAAACCTGCGCGCTGAAAGCACGGCGGGCCGCGGCACTGGCACGCGAGATTCTCGGCGGCAACGGTATCCTCATCGACAATCATGTCGCCCGGCTCTTCACCGATGTCGAGGCGACCTATACATATGAGGGCACCAACGAGATAAACCTCCTCATCACCGGCCGCGAAATCACGGGCATCGGCGCATTTGTCTGACGCGAGTCAAATGAATCGCTTGGAACGGCGCTTTACCACAAAGGGGCAGCGGCCACTGCTCATGCGGACACTATGGATTAACACATGCAACTGAAGGTTGACCAAACGGGCAGCAAGCCCTAAAATTCGGCAAAGAGTCCCCCACCCCAGCGACCTCGAAACACATTGCCTGTAGTCAAGGAGCCATCGTATGCTTACCGGCCTGATGATGGACTATCAGCTTACCATCGACCGCGTTCTGGAACACGGTAACCGCCTCTATCCCCACAAGAAGATCAAGACCAAGCTGCCTGACGGCACACTTCACGAGTACTGCTTCCACGACCTCTACGGACGGGTGAAGCGGCTCTGCAATGTACTCGAGAGGCTGGGGGTGGAGCCGGGCGACCGGGTCGGCACTTTCGCGTGGAACAATTTCCAACACGTGGAGCTCTACTTCGGCGCGCCGGGCGCGGGTGCAGTGGTGCATACGCTCAATATTCGTCTGTTTCCGGACCAGCTGGCCTATATTATCAACCACGCCGAGGACAAGGTCATCTTTGTCGACGCCACGCTACTGCCGCTGATCGAAACAGTAGCCGACAAGATCGGCGGCGTCGAGCACTTCGTTCTCTTCAACGGGCCGCCCGGCGGTGTGGAGACAAATCTGCCGGGCCAAATCCACGATTATGAGCAACTGATGACCGCGGCGAATGACGAATACAGCTGGCGGGTTGAGGGCGAGAACCAGGCCATGGGGCTGTGCTACACGAGCGGCACGACCGGACATCCCAAGGGTTCGCTCTACAGTCACCGCTCAATGTATCTGCACACGGTTGGGTCGTGCCAGGCGGCCGCAATCGGGCTTACCGAAAACGACGTGGTGATGCCGGTGGTTCCCCAATTCCACGCGATGGCATGGGGTCTCCCCTACGCGGCGATCAACGTCGGCGCAGGTCTGGCGCTGCCCGGGCCGCACATGCAGCCCGCAGCTTTGGCCGAACTGATTGAAACCGAGCGGGTTACGGTGGCCGCGGGCGTGCCGACAATTTGGAACGGACTCTATCACGAGCTGAAGGAGAACCGGCGCGATATTTCCTGTATACGGGCGCTGGTGGTAGGCGGCTCGGCGATGCCGCGCAGCTTGATCGAGGCCTATGAAAAGGAGCTGGACGTCAATGTTGTCCATGCCTGGGGCATGACGGAGATGTCGCCCCTGGGGACCGTATCGAAACTGCTCAGCCATCATCAAGAGTTGCCGCAAGCACAGAAATGGGATGTCAAGGCGCGGCAGGGCTATCCGATCTCGGGCGTTGATATGCGCATTGTCAACGAGGAAGGCAATGAACTGCCTTGGGACGGCACGACCATGGGCGAACTGCAGGTGCGGGGGCCATGGGTGGTGCGAGAATATTATAAACTTGATGAGGGAGAAGACAGTTTTACTGCCGACGGTTGGTTCCGCACCGGCGACGTCGTCACGATCACCGAAGACGGCTTCATGACGATCACCGACCGGACAAAAGACCTGGTGAAGAGCGGAGGCGAATGGATCTCGTCGGTGGAACTGGAAAACCTTCTGATGGGCCACACACAGGTGCTGGAGGCAGCCGTAATCGCTGTACCCGATGATCGCTGGCAGGAAAGGCCGCTGGCCGTTATTGTGCCCACCGATGCCAGCGACCCGCCCAGCGCTGATCAACTGCAGGGATTTCTCGAACCGCAGGTCGCCAGGTGGTGGCTGCCGGAAGGCTACGTGTTCATCGACGAGATCCCAAAGACGGGGACGGGGAAGTTTGACAAGAAGGTGCTGCGCGAGCGCTATCCCGGTTGACGGCCTATGGGCCGCGAAGCGCCGCCAGGAACACACCTTATTCTTGTCCACGAAGTGCCGTTAAGAGCAACTCCCTTATCCGCGAAGGGCGGCGAAAAACCCGCATCTCTTCCGCAAATGATCTATGTTGCTTCTTCCCAAGCCTGCCGAAGCATAGCGATGCTCTTGGGGACCGCGGTCGCGGCCCCTTCCGCGCCCTCCATCTCAATCGAACAGTAGCCGCGCCAGCCCGCGTCGAGCAGAACGCGGAAAATACGGGCGTAGTCGAGGTCGAGGCTGTACCAGGAGCCGCCGCCCGGATAGGTCTTGGCATGGGCAATGCGCACGTGGGGCGCGATACGCGCCATCGCCGCGTACATGTCCTCCTCGAAGATGAAGTTGCCCATATCCAGGATCGCCTGCAGCCAGGGCGAGTCGATCGTCTCGATGATGCGAGCCATGTCGTCAGCGAAGGTTGTCAGGCCCCAATGGTTCTCCAGCAGTAAAAGTACGCCCCGTTTTTCGGCGTGGGGCAGGCAGCGCTCGATTGCATCGATTACCCAGCCAAAACCGTCGTCCATCGTGAAGCCCTTCCACGGTTCCACCCAACCCTTGGCCTTGATGAGATCATCAAAACTGCCCTGTTTGCGAAAGCCGCCGGAGTTGACCCGAATTGACGGGATCCCCATCTCGTGAGCCAGGTCGATGCAGTGCAGTGTGTGGTCGATGTGCTGCTGGCGCTCCTCGGCATCGTCGTGAACAAAGTCCTGGTGGATTGAGAGGTTGTACAGGTCGAGGCCGAGCGTGAAAGCTTGCCGTTTGAGCTTCTGCAGGTATGCGTTCTCTTCTGACTCCATTTGGCGGTGCAGAATTTCGACGCCGTTCAGACCTAGTTCTGCGGCCGCGTCGAGAACTGTTTCGATCGGTGTCTTTTCGGGCGTGAAGTGCCAGTAGGAGTAGGTCGATGTGCCCAGGCGCAGAACGCTCTTGCCTGTCTTCGCTGTAGCGCCCGCCGAATTGTTCTGGCCAGCTGTCATGAATGTATCCCCTGTGTTTTCGTCAGTAAGTTGAAGACGGTATGACCCGCGCTCAGGCGTCGGTAACACAACCTTCGGAGGCGCTGGATACGGTTCTGATGTACTTCCAAAGGACGCCGCTCTTGGCTTTGAACTCTGGAGCGCTCCAGAGCTCGCGGCGGACGTCGATCTCTTCCTCGGAGACCTCAAGAGTAAGCGTATTGCTATCGGCGTCGATAGTGATCGTGTCGCCGTTCTGCGCCAGCGCCAGCAGACCGCCGTCCTGCGCCTCGGGCGTGATATGCCCGACCACGAATCCATGGCTGCCGCCGGAGAAGCGTCCGTCGGTGATCAGTGCCACATCACTGCCCAGCCCCTTGCCCATGATGGCGCCGGTGATGCTGAGCATCTCGCGCATGCCAGGGCCACCCTTTGGTCCCTCGTAGCGGATGACGACGACGTTGCCGGGCAGAACCTCGTCGCTCTCGATGCCGGCCAGGCAGTCCTCCTCGGAGTCGTAACAGACGGCCGGGCCGCTGAAGCGTAGCCCCTCTTTGCCGGTGATCTTGGCAACCGCGCCGGTCTCGGCGAGGTTGCCATAAAGGATCTGCAGGTGACCCGTCTCTTTGATTGGGTTTTCCACCGGCATGATGATCTTCTGTCCCTCGCTCAAGTCGGGCACATCGGCCAGGTTTTCGGCCAGCGTCTTGCCAGTAACCGTCATGCAGTCGCCGTGGAGGAATCCCTCGCGCAGCAGCATTTTCTGCACCGCCGGAACGCCGCCGACCTCATACAGGTCTTCCATTACGAACTGGCCGCTGGGCTTCAGATCAGCGAGCAGAGGAGTGCGGTCCGAAATATCCTGGAAGTCGTCTATTGTCAGCTGGGCGTTGGTCGCTTTGGCAATCGCCAACAGGTGGAGGACGGCGTTGGTGGAGCCACCGAGGATGACGGTGACAGTGATGGCGTTTTCGAACGCCTCGCGGGTCAGAATGTCGAGCGGCTTGAGGTCCATTTCAAGTAGATTGCGGATCGCGGCGCCGGCCTCGAGGCATTCCTGCTGCTTGCCTTCGCTGCTGGCCGGATAGGAGGAGCTGTAGGGCAGGCTCATACCCAGCGTCTCTATCGCCGAGGCCATCGTGTTGGCGGTGTACATGCCGCCGCATGCGCCTTCGCCAGGACAGGCGTTGCGCAGCACTTCGCGCATCTGCTCCTCGTCGATGTCGTCAGCAAGATACTGGCCGTACGCTTCGAAGGCGGAGATGATGTCCAGCTTCTGAACGCTGCCGTTGCCGGGCTCACCAAGATGGCCCGGGCGGATCGTTCCGCCGTAGACCATCAGGCTGGGCCGGTTGAGGCGAGCCATCGCCATCAGCACACCGGGCATGTTTTTGTCGCAGCCGGGCAGCGAAATATTGGCGTCATACCACTGTGCGCGCATAACGGCCTCGATCGAGTCGGCAATAATGTCACGGCTCAATAGTGAAAACTTCATGCCGGCGGTACCCATCGACATGCCGTCGCTGACACCGATGGTGTGGAATATCAGACCGACCTGTCCGGCCTCCTGCACACCTTGCTTGACCCGCCGCGCCAGCGCGTTGAGGTGCATGTTGCAGGTGTTGCCCTCCCATCCCATGGAGGCGATTCCGACCTGCGGCTTCTGCATGTCCTCGTCGGTCAGGCCCACCCCGTAGAGCATCGCCTGCGAACCGACCTGCGAGATCGTCTCCGTGAGCATACTGCTGTATTTGTTGAGTTTCTGACTGGTTGTCACTGGCATGGTTTTTCTCTTCCTGATTGAAGGATGTCCGGCCCGAACAGGCTGCAATTGCCAGGAATGGGGCTGGACTTCCTGTGCCGGCCTCAATTTCTTCGTAACTACGCAGCCGCAACTGATTTACAGCCTTGAACGACGTGAGCAAACCCGGCAACGTGTCTAGCCAACTCTGTCATCACCCCCGCGCCGTTACTGATCACTAACCACTGACCACTAACCACTGCAGTTGGGCGGTCGGCCGCAAGCGGCCTCCCTTGTGCAGGGGCTGCGCCCCCGCAACGCCCCCCTACAAAAACATGCCTCACCGACCGTGCTTACTCTTCCCCAGCATCGTGTCTGGCGAACGGAGTCTACTCCCCCCCTCGCTGTCTTACCACCCCTACCCCTGTGGTTCCCCTGCAGTTCCCCCGCAGTTCCCCCTGCAGTTCCCCCGCAGTTCCCCCTGTAGTTCCCCGCAGTTCTCCGCGCCCCCCTACAAAAACATGCCTCACCGACCGTGTTTACACTTCCCCAGCATCGTGTCTGGCGAACGGAATCTACTCCCCCACTTGCCGCCTAAACCCACCGACCACTAACTGCAGGTGTTCCACTGAAAACTAAAAACTGAAAACTAAGAACTGCAGTTACGTTTCTTCTATGTTGCGCTGGTGAGCTGCGCACGTCGGCCATCTTCGGCTTGAACAGGCTTGCCAACTGGCGGCGCCTCGTCCGCCATGGGTGTCATTCTGTCAATTTCAGCGCCGCTGGTTGAAGAACTGGTCTCCTCGTGCGGGTCATAAGTGACGAGGAAGTATTCGACTGCGTCTGAGATTGCAGTCCAGCTCGCCTCGATGATGTTGGTACTGGCGCCAACGGTGGTCCAGTTGCGCACACCATCCGAACTGGTGATCAGCACGCGGACGGAGGCGCCTGTGCCCTGGTCGCTGTTGAGGATGCGCACCTTGTAGTCCAAAAGGTGCAGACGGTCCAGGTGGGGGAAGTAACTTTGAATCGCCTTCCGCAGCGCCAGCATTAGCGCGTTGACGGGCCCGTTGCCCTCGGCTACCTCATGGTAGACCTGTTCGCCGACCTCGACCTTGATTGTCGCTTCGGACGACAAACCGCGGCCGGCCCTGTTCGCGACCGATACCGTGTAGTCGATCAACGAGAAACTGGGCCGGTACGCTTCATCGGAACGGCGTAACATCAGATCGACACTGGCTTCAGCGCTCTCAAATTCGAAGCCGATGTTTTCCATTTCCTTGATCTGCTGAAGGACGGCGCGTTCCTTTTCGCGTGACAGGCCTTCGACGCCGAACTCGTCCGCCTTGACAGCGATATTGTCTTTGCCGCTCAGTTCACTGACGAGAACCCGCGTCTGATTGCCAATCTTCTCCGGGTCGACGTGCTGGTAGCTGTCTACGTTCTTGAGGACTGCATTGACGTGGGTGCCGCCCTTATGCGCGAACGCGCTCTGGCCCACAAAAGGCTGGTGTGTGTTGGGCCGCAGGTTGGCCAGTTCGTTGACGTAGTGGCTGAGGTCGGTCAGGTGGGCAAGCGCCCGCCGCGAAACGAGGTCGTAGCCCATTTTGAGCTGCATGTTGGCGATGATGCTGACGAGGTTGGCGTTGCCGCAGCGCTCGCCGTAGCCGTTTACGGTGCCCTGTACGTGGCTACAGCCATTCCGGATTGCTTCCAGCGAGTTTGCGACGCCCGTGTCACCGTCGTTGTGGGCATGAATGCCGAGCCTGACGCTACCCGACCGCAGCCGTTCACTCGCAGGGCCACCGTTTTCGCTATCATTGAAGGATGCAATCTCGGCTGCCAGCGCCCGCCGTACGGAGCGCACAATTTCGCCGACCTCCCATACGAGTGCGCCCCCGTTGGTGTCGCAGAGGACAATGCTGGCCGCGCCGCCGGCAATTGCCTCTCTGAGGGTTGCCAGTGCATAGTCCGCGTTCTCTTTGTAACCGTCGAAAAAGTGCTCGGCATCGTAGATGACTTCACGGTCGTGGCGAGCGAGATAGGCTACGGACTCGCGAATCATGCGCAGATTTTCTGCCGGCGTCGTCTGCAGTACATCGCGTACATGCAGATCCCAGCTCTTGCCGAACAGCGATATAACCGGCGTGTTGGCCTCCAGCAGCAGCTGTATCTGTGGGTCGTCGGCCGGGTCTGCATCCCTTTTGCAGGTCGAGCCGAATGCCGTCAGCCGGGCATGCTTCAGGTTCAGTTCGCGCCGAGCGCGGTCGAAGAACTCCATATCCTTGGGATTGGAGCCGGGCCAGCCGCCCTCAATATAGTCAATGCCAAACTCATCCAGACGAGCGGCGATGTGCAGTTTGTCGTCGCAACTAAGCGAGACGCCCTCAGCTTGCGTGCCGTCGCGCAGTGTCGTATCGAAAAGTTGAATCCTCACCTCAATTGACTCCGTATAATTGCAATAACTTCCACTTAGCTCAATGTGACCGCCGCGATTGACGGTCACTTCCATTTGACTTGCTTCCGTCAACCCGTCGCTTGCAGACCGGCGGCGATTCCGTTTATCGACAAAAGGATCGCCTGCCGCCAGCGGGGATCTTCATCAGGGCCTTCTTGTTCTCCCGTTGCCGTCAACTTCTGTCCACTCGCAATTCGCTGCTTGTTCAGCAACGCGACTTGGATGTAGTTGAGCGGATCGACATACGGGTTGCGCAGATTGATGCTGCGTTGCAGCCAGGGCTCGTTGTCCAGGAGAGCAGCCTGACCGGTAATCTCCAATACGAGCCGCTCTGCGCGACGAAACTCTTCCATTATCTCTGCGAAGACCGCGCGCTGCGTTGCCGGTTCGGCCAGCGCGGCATACAGCGCCGCGATGGTCATGTCGGCCCGTCGCATTGAGAGCTGGGCTCGGTCGATGACCGTGCGGAAAAAGGGCCACTCCCGATACATCTCTTGCAAGACCGACATCTGTTGGGGCGAATCCGTTGTAAGACCGGTGCCGAGACCGTACCAGCCAGGCAGGTTTACCCGGCTCTGCGTCCAGGCAAAAACCCAGGGAATTGCACGCAGGTCAGAAATGTCGGAGGTCTGGCGGCGCTTCGCCGGCCGCGAGCCGATATTCATCTGCGCCAGCTGTTCTATCGGCGTTGCCTCGTGAAAATATCGCAGGAAAGCCGGACTTTCGACCAGCGCCCGATATTTCTGCTCGGAGCGTTCGCTGGCCGCATCGAGAATTTCGCTCCAACTCTCAGCAGTCGCGTAAGAAGGCTCGTTCTCTGCTTTGCCTTCCAGGGAATCCTGATAAGTCTCGCAGCTCGCCTGCAGGACTGCGTTGACCAGTTGTTCAAGATGCCGTTGGGCGACCGCACGGTTGCTGTAACGGGCACTGATTACTTCGCCCTGTTCTGTAATCTTGATCCGGCCCTGAACGGAGCCCGGCGGCTGTGCAAGAATAGCCCGATTGGAAGGCCCGCCGCCGCGTCCGATCGAGCCGCCGCGGCCATGGAAAAGCGTCAGTTTGACGTCGTATGCACGGCATGTACTGGCCAGCTCCTGCTGCGCCTGGTAGAGCGACCAGCTCGAACGAAGGAAACCGCCATCCTTATTGGAGTCGCTATAGCCAATCATGATTTCCTGACGGTTGCCCCGTTGCGCCAGATGTTTGCGGTAAATCGGCGATTCGAAAAGGGCACGCATGATGGCTGGCGCACCGACAAGATCTTCGATAGTTTCAAAGAGCGGCGCAATGTCGATTTTGCCGAACAAGTCGGCGTCCTTGGCCAGCAACAGGACCTCCAACACGTGGCTGACCGAGGTTGTCATGCTGATAATGTAGGCGCCGATGGCCTCAGGAGCGATGCGTTCATGGGCCTGGCGGATGAGGCGGAAAAGGGCGACAGTTTCGTTAGTCTCGCCGCTGTACTGGAGGCGGGCGGTCAGCGGTCGCGGGCTTTCAATCTCCTCGACCAGAAGACGGGTCTTGTCCGCTTCCGACAGTTTCATGTAGTTGAAGTTGCTATCCTGAGGTCGATAGTAACGCTGCAGCAACTCGGCCACTGCCTCAAGATGACGGCCTGAGTGCTGACGAATGTCCATCGATGCGAGATGAAAGCCGAAGATTCGTGCCTGTTGTACGAGGCGGGCGAAGCGGCCTTCAGCCAGCCGGTTGCCTTTGTTCTGGCGCAGGCTTTTCTGTATCAGTTCCAGATCCTGGATGAATTCGTCGGCATTTTGGTAGGCCCACGGATCCGGTCTCTGCGTGTACCACGATTCCCTGTTCAGCGTCAAAGTCGCCCCCAGTCGCCGGTAAATCAGGATCATTTTCTGGCGGTAGGGCTCGAGCGAGAAACGGTCCAGACGGGCTTTGTCACCGAGTGGCGCGCGTTCAATGTCGTGGGCAAGGCTGTCGAGAAACGCTTGCGAAAAGCCGCCGCGAGTACGGGCGACACTCAGATGACCGTACATGCCGACGACCGCCCGCCTGTACAGTTCCAGCGCCTGTTGCTTCTGCTGGCGCAGGGCGCCTTCAGTGACATCCTGAGTAACGAAAGGGTTTCCGTCGCGGTCTCCGCCAATCCACGAACCGTAGCGCAAGAAAGTGGGCAAACTGAAGCCAGGATCGGTTGGCCCGCCGCCTTCGTCAGGATATTCCTTCAGCAGCGCACGCTGCAACTCGTCGTAGATTTCCGGCAACAGGTCGAACAGTGTGGTGTCAAAGAAATAGAGCCCTTCTCGGACTTCGTCCAGGACATCGGGGCGGCGTTCCCGGTTCACATCGCTCTGCCACAGTGACACTACGATCTCACGAATCTGTTCCCACGTTCTCGTTTTTTCACTGGGCAGCAGGACGTGATCATCCAGTTCACGTAACAGTCGCGAAAGATCGAGCAGCTTCAGGAGAATCGTTCGCCGTTTCGCTTCGGTTGGATGAGCGGTAAAGACAGGTTTTATCAGCATCTCTTCGAGCAGGCTGCGCATCTCTTGCGCCGGCGTCCCAGCTGTTCGAAGTCGACTGACCGCCGCCTGAATCGTCTCGGGCATGGGCGGGCCGCTTTCTTCGGCTCGCGCGGCGCGCTGGCGTACAACGCGGACGCGCTGCTGCTCCTCTGCCAGGTTTATAAGCTGGAAGTAGGACGTGAATGCTTTAAGCACACCGAGTGTAGCGTCCAAATCTTCCACCAACTTTGCAGTCAGGCGCTCGATCTGGGGACCCGCACTCCGATCTCCTTGGCGCTGAGCACGAGTGAGACGACGCAACTCCTCGACGAGGTCGAAGATCGCCTGGCCCTCCTGCTCTACTATGGTTTCCCCCAGCACGTTTCCCAGCTGGCGAACTGTCCAGCGCAAACGGCTGTCGGCGTCGGCTTGCGCGGACAAGCCCCCACCAGGGGTATCACTTTCTGATCTGTTTCGAACCTGGCTCGTCAGAGTAGCCATTCAGCTACCCTGCTTTGGGAACTCATGAATCGTTCCTCTTACAACTGACAGGGCGGTGTGCCCCAAAAAATCAACTGCCGTAACGAACTACCCTTACGCCCCCCGCACTTCCTGCGCTACCAGATCCCCCAGCACTTCAGTGCCGGCTGACTCCGTCCCAGGCTGGGCGATGTCCGGCGTGCGCACGCCCATGGCCAGAACTGCATCGACTGCCGATTCGACTACCGCCGCCTCCTCGTCCAGCCCGAGGCTGTAGCGCAAGAGCATGGCGCAGCTCAGAATTGCTGCCAGAGGGTTGGCGATTCCTTGGCCGGCGATGTCGGGCGCGCTGCCATGGATCGGTTCATAAAGACCGAGAGGCAGATTGTGCCGGTTGTTGACATCACCCAAGCTGGCTGAAGGCAGCATGCCCATGGAACCGGCCAGCATCGACGCCTCATCCGTGAGAATATCACCGAACAGGTTGCCGGCTACGATCACGTCGAAATCAGCCGGCCGGCGGATCAGGTGCATGGCCATTGCGTCGACAAGAATGTGCTCGACTTCCAATTCGGGGTAGTCGGCAAGCGCTTCAGTGGCAACGCCGCGCCAAAGACGCGACGAGGCCAGCACGTTGGCCTTGTCGACGCTGGCAATCTTGCGCTTGCGCTCCATGGCTGAGTCCGCGGCCAGCCGCACGACCCGATCAATTTCCGGCCGTGTATAGAGCATGGTGTCGTAGGCCTCGAAATTGTCGTCTGGCTCCTTGCGGTCACCGAAGTAAATGCCTCCGGTCAACTCGCGCACGACCAGCAGATCGACACCCTCCAGTACCTCTTCCTTGATGGAGCTCGCGGAGAGCAGTTGCGGCTGGAGCTTGACCGGGCGCAGATTGGCGAAAAGGTCCAGGCCTTTGCGCAGCGCAAGTACGCCGCGTTCTGGCCTGTCGGGCGAATCGGGACCATCCCACTTTGGCCCGCCAACCGCGCCCAGCAGGACGGCCTCAGCCGCGGCAGCGGCCGCCAACGTCTCCTCAGGCAGACTGGTGCCAAACTGGTCAATCGCGCCTCCCCCGATAATCTGATGGTCAAACGCAAAACCGTGGCCGAACCGATCAGCTACAACCGCCAGGATTTTCTTGGCCTCCGCCGTGACTTCCGGGCCGATGCCATCGCCGTCCAAAATAACAATCGTTGCATCCATTCGTTAGATTTCCTTCTTAAGTACCGCCTCGGGTTCGTGATATCTCTCCTCGAGTGCGGGCGTCGAAATGGCTTGTGCGAGAAACCGCTATTATTGCTTACCTAACAACCCGAATTCGAATCTGGTCCGGTGAACCAATCATGTGAGATTGTGATGGTATTTCCTCGTGGCATTCCACAAAGTCGCCAATTGAGAAATCCTGCATTTACTGCTATTCCAGGTATTCAATATCATCCTCTGTCATCTGCGGTCGCCTTCCGCCAAAAACGGCTAGCTCAAAAACTTTGAAGTAACAGTCTACATCTTCAAAGCCGATGTCGCGTAGCCATTCGCATTGCAACTCAACCGAAGCCAGAATATTTTCCTGTTTGTCATCGCGCTTGTGGTACGCACTGGCGACCTGGTCGCGTGTCTGGGCGTCGCCGCCAGTCAACTGACTTGCCCACAGGCTGTCGATGAAATAGTCGTCATACAGGGCCTCAATCCGGCGTGTGGACGAGGAGACATGCTCAATGTTCACGAAGACACCGCCCTGCAACAGCAAGTCGAAGATGTCCGTGTATACCTGGCTCTTGACGGCATCGGGTTGGTGATGGATGGAAAAGCCGGAGACGATCACATCGAAAGGAGCATGACTGGAGACGACGTCAAACCAGGAGGGGTCGGAGTAGTCAACTGACGAAACATGGAGCGATTTGCTGTAGGCCCGCAGATTGTGCAGTGCAGCCTGCAGCATTGGCACTGAGAAGTCGACCAAAGTACCCTTGGCGTGTGGATATTTTTCCAATATTGTCGCCGCCAGGATACCATCGCCGCAGCCGAGGTCAAGGAAATTTCGTACCTGTTGCTCTCCCTGCGTCTGGTCCTCTTCCGGCCCGGCAATGACGCGCATCATCACATCCAACTGGATCTGGGCCAGTGGGACGCTTTTGCGGACATTTCGCAAGAAATTGTCGACCAGAGAGGGGTCTCTCCACACCGAACTCTTGCCATCCACCGGAGGCGCGCCTGTTGTCATTCCGCTTCATCCCAATTCGGTATACCAGTCTTCGGTCTGATGTCGCCACAGCCGGCTCTTCTGCACAGGGCGACGCGAAACCAAGAACTGTCAGAGTGACGCCGCGGCCTCGAAGGCGCTTATCTGCTCCTCCTTGTCCAGAAGATAGCCCAGGTCGTCCAGGCCGCGCAGCATACACTGCTTGCGGAAAGGATCGATCTCGAATGACCAGGAGCCATCCGAAGCCGCGTTGCCGCCGTCAAAACCCGGCACTGTAACGGTCTGGCTTGGCAGGTCGATGCTGATGCTTGTATGCGGAACTTCCTCGATCAGATCAAGCAACTGGCTGACAGTGTCTTCCGGCATTCTGATCGGCAACAGTCCGTTCTTCAGGCTGTTGTTGTAGAAGATGTCAGCGAATGCTGGTGAAATCACCGCCCGAAATCCGTATTGGTTGAGAGCCCAGACCGCATGCTCGCGGCTGGAACCGATGCCGAAATTGCGGCCGGCCACCACTATTTCAGATCCCTGATATTGGGGCTGATTGAGAACGAAATCAGGATTCGGGCTGCCATCGCGATTGTATCGCCACCAGGAGAACAGCCCATCTCCCATTCCCTCCTGCGTGACGGCGGTGAGATAGCGGGCCGGAATTATCTGATCGGTGTCGACGTTTTCGGTTCGCAGCGGCAGCGCCGTCGCCTTCAAGGTCGTGAAAGGTTGCATCAGAGAATCTCCCGCACATCGGTGACACGCCCGTTAATTGCTGCTGCTGCTGCCATGATTGGGCTCATGAGCAGCGAACGGCTGCCCGGCCCCTGCCTGCCCATAAAGTTTCGATTGCTTGTGCTTGCCACGTACTTGCCTTCGCCCGCCTTGTCATCATTCATGGCCAGACACATGCTGCAGCCCGCGCCGCGCCATTCAAAGCCGGCCTCACTGAAGATGCGGTCGAGTCCCTCGGACTCCGCTTGCGCTTTGACGGCCTTGGATCCAGGCACGACAAGCGCCTCCACATGTGCCGGGACGCGGCCGCCCTTAGCGATGGCGGCTGCCGCCCGCAGGTCTTCGATGCGGCTGTTTGTGCAGGAGCCAATGAAAACGATATCCACATGCTGGCCTTCGATAGGTTGACCTTCGGACAGGCCCATATATTCGAGCGCGTTCTGCAGGCTGCGCCTTTCCGCCGGGTCTTCCAGGTCACTCGCTCTGGGCACGCGTTCGGTCACGCCTACTCCCTGGCCGGGGTTGGTTCCGTAGGTCACCATTGGCGCAAGAGATGACGCGTCCAGAGTCAGCTCCCGGTCAAATTCTGCATCTTCATCCGTCTGCAAAGTGCGCCAATAGGCGACAGCCCGGTCCCAGTCGTCGCCTTTGGGCGCGAACTCGCGCCCTTTGATGTAATCGAAGGTGGTCTCGTCCGGCGCAATCAGGCCTGCGCGGGCCCCGCCCTCAATGCTCATATTGCATATCGTCATTCGGCTGGCCATGTCTAGCGCCCGGATTGCCGGGCCGCGGTATTCGAAGACATGACCGGCCCCGCCGCCGGCGCCGTTCTTGGCGATAATTGCGAGGATAATATCTTTAGCTGTGATTCCCAGGCCCAGCGAACCTTCAACATTGATTGCAAACGTCTTCGCCTGCGCCTGCATAAGGCACTGCGTCGCCAGTACATAACCGACTTCGCTGGTACCGATGCCGAACGCCAGCGCGCCAAACGCGCCATGCGTGCTGGTGTGGCTGTCGCCGCACACGATCGTCATTCCTGGCTGGGTGACGCCCAATTCCGGTCCAATCACGTGAACGATACCCTGAATATCTCCCTCGATATCGTAGAGTGGAACGTCGAAATCAGCGCAGTTCTGGCGCAGCGCGCGCACCTGCGTGGCCGCGTCTTCCGGCCAGTCGACCTCCACCGCCCCGATTCGTGTCGGAATGGCGTGGTCCATCGTGGCGAAGGTTTTGTCTGGGCGCCGCACGGGCAATCCCCGCGCACGAAGCGTGTCAAATGCCTGCGGGGAGGTGACTTCGTGCACAAGGTGGGCGTCGATATACAGCACAGCCGGCGCGCCTTCATCCTGCGCTATGACGTGTGAATCCCAGATTTTCTCGAACAGCGTCTTTCCCATTCTCGATATCCTTACCTGAATCTTCTTGGCAAATTTAGAACCAACGTAACTACTCAGCCGCAACTGATTCGCAGCCCTGAAAGAGGCGAGCAAAGGTGTTCTTTCTCCCCTCAATGTTGTATTTTTGGCGGTCGGGCCTTCGGCCCTCCCTTGTGCAGGGGCTGCGCCCCCGCAACGCCCCCCTACAAAACCATGCCTCACCGACCGTGTGCCTTCTTCGCAACCTGTCGGCTGGCGAGCATGGCGGCGGCTGCACACCAGTTGCGTCACCAAGAGCCTGAATGGTTCCAAGGATGACTGGCTGGTCAACTGCTGTGGCTTAGAAGTTACGAACCAACCGCTTAGGGCAGGCTCGTCTCACCCATCAGAAAACGGTCGCATTCGCGCGCCGCGCCGCGACCTTCATTGATCGCCCATACAACCAGGCTCTGTCCGCGGCGCATGTCGCCTGCCGCGAAAACCCCGGGTACATTGGTGGCGAAATCGTCGTATTCGGCCTGGGCGTTGGAGCGGGCATCCCTGTCAACACCGAGTTGATCCAGAACCGGGTTCTCCGGCCCGCGAAAGCCCATTGCCAGAAACACCAGCTGGGCAGGCCACACTTTCTCAGTTCCCGGTACCTCGCGCAACTGGGGACGTTGTCCGTTTTCGCTCGGCAGCCACTCAATCATGACCGTATGCAACTCCTTAAGCCGGCCATGTTCGTCTCCTACGAACCTCTTGGTGCTGATCAGGAAAGTGCGCGGGTCGTCGCCAAAGCGGGCCGCGGCCTCGGCGTGACCGTAGTCGACACGAAAAATGTTCGGCCATTCGGGCCACGGATTGCTTGGGGCCCGTTCTGGCGGCGGCATGGGCATGATTTCGAACATGTTGACGCTATTGCACCCGTGCCGCATAGCAGTCCCAAGGCAGTCGTTGCCCGTGTCACCGCCTCCAATTACGATTACGTCTTTGCCTTCGGCAGATATGAAGGGGTAACTGTAACCCTCACCGGGAACCTCGCCATACTTGCCATCCAGGAGATTCTTGGTATTGCCGTGCAGGAACTCCATCGCAAAGTGAACGCCTTCCAACTCCCTGCCCTCAATTGGCAGATTATTTGGATTGGTGGCGCCGCCGCAGAGCACAATGCCATCGTTCTCGTCCAGGAGGCTGTCGGCCGGAATGTCCGTGCCAATTTCGCAGTTGGTGACGAAGGTCACGCCTTCCGCGCGCATCAGATCGACGCGCTGTTCTACGCGCTCCTTCTCCAGCTTCATGTTGGGGATGCCGTACATCAGCAGCCCGCCGATCCTGTCCGCTCTTTCATAGACGGTAACGGTATGTCCGGCAGAGTTGAGTTGCGCGGCGCAGGCCAGACCCGCCGGCCCTGAACCGACGACCGCAACCTTCTTACCGGTGCGAACTGAGGGCGGCTGCGGGTGGACCCAGCCTTCTTCGAAGCCCCTGTCGATGATCGCGCATTCGATGCTCTTGATCGTGACCGGCGGATCAATGATGCCCAAGGTGCAGGAGCCTTCACACGGCGCCGGGCAGACGCGGCCGGTGAACTCAGGAAAATTGTTGGTAGCATGCAGCCTGTCCAGCGCTTCCCGCCACCGGTTCTGATACACCAGATCGTTCCACTCCGGGATCAGATTATTGATCGGGCAGCCACCTTCCGGCATCGTTCCGGTATGGCAGAAGGGGATACCGCAGTCCATGCAGCGGGCACCCTGGTGCTGAAGGTCCTCTGTCGATAAATGGAGATGAAATTCATCCCAATCTTGAATTCGCTCAAGGGGCGCGCGCTCTGGAAAGGGCTGCCGCTCGAATTCAAGAAAGCCGGTAGGTTTACCCATTCTATATCTCCTGACTGCGTATTGCGTTGTGGGTTTCAGCTCGCAATACCTGGTCGAGATTTTCGGTAACGCAATACTCAGTTGCCGCTCACCCGCGCCGCCACGTCCTGGCTGTTGCGTTCGAAGGCGGCCATCAGCGCCTCCTGGCCCTTGAGACCGGTGGCTTCTACTTCGGCAAGGCATTGCAGCATCCGCTTATAGTCTTTCGGCATTACTTTGATAATGTTGGACAAAGACGCATCCCAGTCTGAAAGCACCCGTTGGGCCACTTCCGAGTTGGTATAGGCGTAGTGGCGCTGAATCAATTCCCGTACTTCGGCGATTTCTTCCGGATCTTGCAACGCTTCCGTCTCTACCATTTCCGGGTTAACGCGCTGTTTGAAGTAGACGCCGTCAACGGGTTCCTCGTCAAGAACGTAGGCGATGCCGCCCGACATACCTGCGGCAAAGTTTCTTCCCGTGCGCCCGAGTACGACCACTCTGCCGCCTGTCATGTATTCGCAGCCATGGTCGCCGACACCTTCAATAACCGCATGCATCCCCGAATTGCGTACACAGAAGCGCTCGCCAGCCATGCCGCGGACATAGGCCTCACCACTGGTCGCGCCGTAGAAGGCCACATTGCCGATAATAATATTGTCTTCGGCCTTGAACGTCGAACCATAGGGCGGATAAGCGATAATCTTGCCGCCGGAGAGTCCCTTGCCAAAATAATCGTTGCCGTCGCCCTCCAGTTCGAGCGTCATGCCCTTAGGGATAAAGGCGCCAAAGCTCTGACCGGCCGCGCCCTGGAAATGCAGTTGAATAGTGTCTTCCGGCAGTCCGTCAGGCCCAAAGCGGCGGGTGATTTCACTGCCTGTAATGGTACCGACCACCCGGTTGGTGTTGCGAATTGGCAGGGACTCCTTCACCTTCGTCAACGACACACTTTTGCCTTCGTCCTGCTGGGCGGCGTGGGCTTCCTGCACGTCCTCGGCGCTGTTTTCGAGTGCCGGCATACAGAGGTAGAGGAGGGTCGTGTTGTCAAGCGCTTTGTCCAGACCGTGATCCTGTTCGATCTGACAGTAACGTCCCCAATCTTCTGGCACGTCTGGCCGGTGCAAGATCGCAGTCAGGTCGATGCCCTGGGCTTTCCAGTGTTTGATGGCCTTGGGCGGGAGCAAGCGGTCTGTACGCCCGATCATCTCATTTACAGTACGGAAGCCAAGCTTCGCCATGTACTCCCGCAGCTCCTGGGCCATGAACTGCATGAAATTGACCACGTCCTGCGGGTCGCCTGTAAATTTCTTCCGTAGCTCGGGGTTCTGCGTGGCGACTCCGACCGGGCAGGTGTCCAGATGACAGACGCGCATCATGATGCATCCCAGGGCTACGAGCGGACTCGTGGCAAAGCCGTATTCTTCGGCCCCCAACAGTGCAGCAATCGCCAGGTCGCGCCCGGTCTTTAGCTGGCCGTCTGTCTCTACCACCACACGGCTGCGCAGATTGTTTATGAGCAGCGTTTGGTGGGTCTCGGCGACGCCCAGCTCCCACGGCAGGCCGGCATGTTTGATGCTCGTCTGCGGGGAGGCGCCGGTCCCGCCGTCGTGGCCGCTGATAAGAATAACGTCGGCGTGACCCTTGGCGACCCCGGCTGCGACGGTTCCCACACCTACCTCTGACACTAGTTTGACGTTGATGCGGGCATTATGATTGGAATTCTTGAGGTCGTGGATCAGTTCGGCCAAGTCCTCGATCGAATAGATGTCATGGTGGGGCGGCGGCGAGATCAGTCCGACGCCCGGCGTCGAGTGCCGCACCTCGGCAATCCACGGATATACTTTCTTGCCGGGCAGCTGTCCCCCTTCGCCCGGCTTTGCCCCTTGCGCCATCTTTATCTGCAGCTCTCTGGCGTTGACCAGGTAGTTGCTGGTCACGCCGAATCGAGCCGAGGCCACCTGTTTGATGGCGCTGTTCTTCGAGTCGCCGTTCGGTTCAAGATGATAGCGGGCCGGATCTTCGCCGCCTTCACCGGTATTGCTGCGTCCGCCGATGCGGTTCATCGCAATCGCCAGAGTCTCGTGTGCCTCTTTGCTGATCGATCCGTAGGACATCGCCCCCGTTTTGAAGCGCTTGCAAATGTCCTCTACCGGTTCCACCTCTTCGATTGGAATACTCTCTACCCCGTCGAGATTGAACTCAAGCAAGCCGCGCAGGTTGCACCACTCCTTATTCATCTCGTCGATGTCATGCGTGTAGGCCTTGAACGAGGCATAGTCGTTGTCGCGGGCCGCCTTTTGCAACAGGTGAACCGTGCGGGGATTGAACAGATGCAGTTCGCCGTCTTTGCGCCACTGGTAATCGCCGCCGGGAGAGAGCAGTTGGCCGGCGTGACCATTACCATTGGAAGCAGCCGGTCCGGCGCGTTCAACGCCGGGCGCGTGGCCGTTTGTCTGAGCTGAGGCAAAGATGCGGACAGGGTAAGCCCGGTCGTGGCGCATCTTGATTTCGTCATAGATTTCCGGCAGATCGATTCCTTCGACGCGGCTGGATGTCCAGGTGAAGTATTTGTCCACCAGATTCTGGCTGAGGCCAAGTGCCTCGAAAATCTGCGCGCCGCAGTAGCTCTGAATCGTCGAAATTCCCATCTTCGACAGCACTTTGACGACACCCTTCATTGCTGCTTTGACATAATTGTAAATCGCCGTGTCGTGGTCGATATCGACGAGCAGCCGGTTCTGGATCATCTGATCCAGCGTCTCCATCGCCAGATACGGGTTGACCGCCGTCGCGCCAAAACCGATCAGCAGGGCCAGGTGATGGACCTCACGCGGTTCGCCAGACTCGACGACCAGAGCGGTTTGAGTGCGTGTTTCATTGCGGATCAGGTGGTGATGCAATCCGGACGTTGCCAGCAGGGCAGGGATCGGCGCGGTGCCGGGGGCGACTCCCCGGTCCGAAAGAATCAGGATATTGGTCCCTTCCGCAATAGCGTCCGTAGCCGCTTGGAAGAGATCCTCAAGCGCCTGTTCCAGCGCCTTATGCCCACCATTCACGTCAAAGAGGATAGGCAGTGTCTTAGCGCGGAAATCACTTGCATCGGTATGTTGAATGTGCTGAATTTTGGCAAGTTCCTCATTGGTGAGGATCGGGCGACTCAGCTTCAACTGGCGGCAGTTCTCCGGCTTCGTCTCAAGAAGATTCAACTCGGTGCCCATCATCACTTCAGTAGCGGTAATCAGTTCCTCGCGAATTGCGTCAATGGGCGGGTTGGTCACCTGGGCAAAGAGCTGCTTGAAATAGTTGTACAGAAGTTGCGAGTGGTTGGAGAGGGCTGCGGCCGGTGTGTCGTTGCCCATGGCGCCCAGAGCTTCAACACCGTCGGTTGCCATCGGCGCAAGCAAAATACGCAACTGCTCGAAGGTATAACCGAAAATCTGCTGTCGCTCGAGCATAGTTGCATGGTCAACGCCCGGCACTTCGACATCCGGCTGCTGAATTTCATCCAGGCTGACCAGGTGCTCGTCAAGCCACGCACGGTAAGGATGCGCCGCGGCCATCGTCTCTTTCAGCTCCTCGTCGGAGATGATGCGTCCTTCTTCTGTATCGACAAGGAACATCCGCCCCGGTTCCAGGCGCGACTTTTTGAGGATGCGGTCCGGTTCGATCGCCAGTACACCTACCTCGGACGCCATCACCACAATGCCGTCTCTGGTGACACAGTAGCGAGAGGGACGCAGGCCGTTGCGGTCTAGCACGGCGCCTACTATCGTGCCATCGGTGAATACCATTGAGGCCGGTCCGTCCCACGGTTCCATCATCGTGCTGTGGTATTCGTAGAAAGCCTTTTTGGCGTCGCTCATCGTTTCATGCTGCGACCACGGCTCCGGGATCATCATCATCATCGCATGCGGCAACGAGCGCCCGGACAGATAGAGAAACTCCATCGTCTCGTCGAACTTGGCCGAGTCGCTGCCGTCCTCATGAATGATAGGCAGCACCTTCTTGATGTCGTCGCCGAACAACTCGCTTTCAAAATGCGACTGTCGGGCATACATCCAGTTTTCGTTGCCGCGCAAAGTGTTGATCTCACCATTGTGGATCATGTACCGGTAAGGGTGAGCGCGCTCCCAACTGGGGAAGGTATTTGTACTGAAGCGGGAGTGGATAACTATCAGTCCCGATTCCATGTCTTCATCCTGCAAGTCCGGGTAGAATCCCTCGACCTGCGGCGCCATCAACATACCCTTATAGACAACCGTGCGTGCAGAGAGACTGGCGATATAGAAAGATCTGCCTTCGCGAAGAGGCGAGTAGCGAATCTGGTTCTCTGCCAACTTGCGTATCACATAGAGTTTGCGTTCAAAAGCAAGGTCGTCACCGCCAGTCAGCCGCTCGTCATTGCGCCCGATGAAGACCTGGCGGACGACCGGTTCCCCCAAACGCGCAGTATGGCCCAACGCATCATTGACGGTCGGCACCGTGCGCCAGCCGAGCACGGTCTGGCCTTCAGAGCGAATTATCTTTTCGAAGATCTGCTCACAGCGGAAACGGAAGTCCCCTCTCTGCGGCAGGAAGACCATCCCTACTGCGTACTCGCCTTCAGGCGGGAGCTCAATGCCCTCCTCATCGGCAACCTTCTGCATGAATTTGTCGGGCATCTGTATAAGGACGCCGGCCCCGTCGCCAGTGTTCGGCTCGCATCCGCACGCGCCGCGATGCGCCAGATTGAACAGCACTTCCAACCCTTGCGAAACTATAGAATGTGACTTTCGGCCCTTGATGTCGACGACGAATCCTACGCCGCAAGCGTCGTGTTCGTAGCGTGGATCGTAGAGGCCCTGCTTTGCCGGGAGTCCGGTACCAGGATGGAGCGCGGGATGTTTACAAGAGGTAGGAATAAGTTGCATTTCCGACATAACGACATCTCCCCAATAAAGTCTTGCGATTCGCGTCGTTCATTCAGAGCAGTTGATTAGGAGGTACCTTCTCTGCATCTGAGCGGCAAAAGCCGGCGGCTGATGCGAAGCAAGAGCGTCTGCAAAGACCGGATGACGTCGTTGTCGAATCGCGAATACCTTGCCTACAGGCATATTCTGGCGGGATACACCCGCGATCATAGCATATAATGTACACGAGAAAAGGCTGTCCGTCAACTTTTTGCCTGTTTGAGGAACACGCCGGATTCTGGTCTCTGTCAGACAGAACCGAGGTCTATCTGTCTTGTGCTATTTCGGCTTGGCGAGAATGCTAGAACGGGGTGAGATTGTAGCGTGAGTTCAGTGGCCAGATCTGTGGACTGCACTACGATCTCAACGACCGCTGGAACCTGGTGCAGGAGATCCAATCCCGAGAGACGGCCCGGCAGTTAACCGAGCGCCCGCAGAGTACGGGACTCTCCGTCAACTATTGTCTCCTTCGACTGGCAAGCGATAACCATTGCCGTAGAGGATTACTTCGACACCACCATCTACGACCAAAGGGTGGCTGAATTTTACTCCAAGGACCCCATCATAGCCCCGATCCGCCGCTTTCTTCTCCAAGTCGGCGAGGCCCTGCTCGATTGCTTTTTCGATCAGTGCTTCGTAATGGGTCATGCGCCCGCCGACGAGATTACGGATGTTTTCTCTGACATCTCTTACGATATTGGCCGCGTATACGACGACGACGAAGAGGAACTCGCCGACTTCGACATCGGAGCGGTGGGGTTGATCGAGGGCGATCAATTTCATTTTCGGTCCCTGTCTGCCTCGCGGTGATCTGGTACATTGACGGTCACATTCACTTCCGTGCGGCGACGACCCCAAGCGATTTTCAGAATGAGAAACAGCAGTAGCAGTCCACCTAGAATGGAGAGCAAGTTGCGCGGATTGCTTATGGTAGTTCCATTCTTTACCCAGAACAGCAGCCAGGAGACATCGCCGGATAGCACGGGGCCCAAGTCCTCCAAGACTTGGAAAATCCTGCCTGGCCACTGCTCCCTATCCGTTCCTTCTGAGAGAAAGCGAAGTGCTGCCTGCAGGTTCTGACTTTGAAGTAACGCATTCTGAACAGTTTCGCTTTCGAGCAAAGAAATCAGTGCCGGATTGTTCAGAACGGAACTCGCCAGAAATTCTGCATCCTGAGGTGACAGTGCCTTCAGATACGTGGCGGCGATTAGAGAAAGTTGATCTGTGTTCAAATCGCCAAGGAGCAAGGATCGAGCAGATTCCAATGTAAGGGCCAATAGTGCCTCTCTCTCCTCCGAGTTCAGTGACATCGACTTACGAATGGCTGTCTCGTCTTCTAGCCCCAAAACGTTTTCCAATGCATCGCGGTCCACAAAGTCAGCTGCTTCACTCACGAGATACAATTGGTGCTGGACCACTTTGACAATGAGGTCGCTAGCGAGTTCGGCCCAACTGATGAGCGTTTCCGATCTTCCCGAATGCCGAAAAATCTCCAATGATTCTTCAGGAAGAGTTTGCATGAACTCGAACTGCCCTGAATTGAGCAGATCCTCCAGCCTGTCCGGCTCATACTCTTCCACCAATGCAACAAGTTCTGAAAGCTTGGCAAGTTGATCTACCTCTGTGAAGTCCAGGATCTGCTTGAAGCGTGGATTCGTCTCGGATAATGCGAGGACGCGAGCAAACTTCCGGCGGAAATCCTGCCACTGGCTGAAAGCACTATCTGCAACATTTCTCGCCAGAGTAGGCATTTCCAGTCGCAGCCCTTCACCCACAGCCTCAGCCATCCATTCTTGCATTTCAGTCTTGACAGTGTCTTCTTGGAATGAGTCTTGGATGAAAGGCAGCGCCCCATCTCTGGAGTTGTACAGGTCAATGACGACAAGAGCGCCTCCGACAATCCAACCAACGAAAGGGATGCCCGTGACTACAATACTGCCAAGAATACGTGACAAGATTGTTGCAATGATATTCCTTGTTACTATGCTTGTCAGCCTCTTGACTATCGCGACTCCAATTTGGGTACCAATGACTACTGCCACGCCGCCTGCAAGGTTCGAATGAATCTCGAGGATGTCAAGAAAGTTCTGATCAGTATCCGGATCGAGCTTCAACAGTTCCAAATCTGCCTCTATCTGCCGGTTCAACTCTACTGTTAAAGTTTTTGAGAACCGTCCACCGATGAACTCCTGCACGCAGATCAGTGCCGAAGACGCCGACTTAGCCGTCACCAATCGAATCTCTTCCACGATGTCGTCTGCGACCAGAGTCGAAAGTTCTTCAAATCGACTCGCGAATCCATCGGAGCCGAAAGCTTCTTTAGCCACCCTCGTTGCCAACTCCTCGGCTTTGGAAGGAGCCCACCCCGACCAGATCCGTTCCCAGAAGCCTGTATCACTGCGGACCAAATCGATTGCGTCATTTACGGCACTGTCTACTTTCAAGTCCATTCCCATGTCTCGCCAGTGGCGATTTACAATCCCGACTACATCGAGACGACCCTGCTCATCCGCGACCACCGTTTGGGTGATCCTGTTCAATTCGTCGCGCAGACTGGCTTCGTCAACCTGGTCACATTCTTCAAATGTGTAGGAGCCAGGAGCGGTACTTTGGGCCCTGGCCGCACTTGGAAGCGACAACGACATAAGCAGCAGCGAGATGAAAAAAGAGACTGTCAGACTGTAACGCTGCTTCTGGTTTGGCTTCTGCACTATGCTTGACCTCCTAAGAGTCGACTCATATATTCACGAATCTTCGGCAGGCGCTGGCGGCGGCCGAGCCAGACGACTGAGAGGGTTAGAGCCACCAGCAGAAGGAGCGCTCCCAAGAGAATGATTGATTGCGTCTGATGGTAGTGCCAGTAGAGTTGCCAGGGTTGGTTTCCAGAGGAGACGTCAATCGCGCCTGATAGCATTAAGGCATTGGGCCACCAGGCTTGAGGCTCTGCGCTTCTCACAGAGACGAAAGCCAAGGCTTGCTCGATGTTCTTCGACCCCTTCACAGACTGCCCAACACTCTCTTTGTCAAGCTCAGCCAACATAGCCGGATTCTGGTCAAGAGAATGTGCTACCATTTCAGTACTTTCTTCTTCTAGGTCAAAACTATACTCGTGAAGCCAATGTATTTCAGGGTCTGCATCCAAAGAAAATACAGATTCCCTCGTTTTTGGCTCCAGTTGGATTAACCATGTCAATGTTTCCGACCCAACAAGAGCCAAGGCCTCGTCGAGTTCCTCTCGATTCCTGAATTGATCGGGGTCGGCTTCCTTATACAGTTCTGTCTCGGCGACCTCAACAATGGCATCCCCGGCCAATTGCCCCCATTCGATTACCACTTCTGGTTGCCCGCTCCACTCAAGGATCTTGAACGCTTCCATGGGGAGGGACAGTAAGCGCGCAAACCGGCCGGAGTCGAAGAATTCTGGCAGCGAATCGGGCGCAAGGGTATCCACCGCTATAACGACGAGGTCGGATAGTATTGCTACGTCCTTCGGGTTAGCATTGTCCAAGATGGTTTCGAAGGCCAGAAGGTTGGCAGCGAGTTCTAGTACACGCTTGAACTTCTGCCCCAGATCCTCAGAAGCTCGCAGAACTGGCACGAGTTCCGGCGTTTTCGTAATTTTCGATGCGAATATTGTCCGGGCGGAAGGCGAGAGGTCGGGAAGGTAGGATGCGAGCCAGGACAGGTCATCGTCGGACAGATCGGATAATAGGGCGCTTCTTGCTTCTTCCGCCGGCAGTTGAAGCAAAGATTCTCTTTCTTTCGGATCCATCGCCATGAGTCTTTGGATCGCCACAACGTGTTCAATTTCTAGCACTCGTTCCAATTCCTCAAGCCCCGAGAAATCTTCTGGGACCGACACGATGTGAAGCCCTTTCTCCACTACTTGCACGATAGCGTCGCCCGCCAGTTCGGCCCAAGCGAGGACGACTGTCGGACTACCACTTTCGCGAAGGATTTCATAGGCCTCCTGAGGAAGAGCCAGGATCTCCTTGAACTGGCCTGACTCAATCATGTCCGTTAACTTTTCAGCATCCAATGCTTCGGACGCCGCATTTACGAGAAGAGACAGTTTTTCCACTTCGGCAGCTGGCGTTTCGACTAGAATCGAACTGATTTCATTGAAATCCCCAGCAAGACTAAGAACAGCGGCAAACTGGGCCTGCAAGCCCTCAGACTCCTGCAAAACGGAAATCAGGCCGCGATCCCGAACTAAGAAGTCCACCAGTCGGCCGTGGGAGGATGAAGGCAAATCCAAGAGATATGAGATCACCCAGTCACTCTGTGGGCTAGACAGTTCCGAGAGTATCCACTTAGTCTGCGCCGTAGGCAATCCCAGCAACGCCTTTCGTTCATCCACTCCTTTCTGCATCGTGTCCTTTATCAGCAAGGAATCTTCCAGTGCAAGAATCTTCTCCAGAGTCTCACGATCCCCAACCATTTCGGGCGATGCGTACTTGTATAGTTCCGTCTCTACAACACCGACAATTCTCACGTCGGCAAATTGGGCCCACTTCAGGACCAAGCCCGGATCAGCGGTGTCACGAAGAATCTTGAACGACGCCCTAGGCAGATCAAAGATAAGTTTGAATTCACCCGAGCTAATAAGTCTGTTCAACCACTCATTGCCTAGTACATCGACCGTCACCTCTACCAATTCGGACAGCTTGTCAACCTGGTCTGGTGTAACATCTTCCAGTATGAGACGAAACTCTTCATTACTTTCGGCCAGCCTCAGGACGTGCTCGAAGTCCTGAAGGAAACTCCGCCATCGTCTGTAGATCTCGATCGTGACTGATTGGGAGATCCCCGGCATTGAGTTGGCTAATTCCTGATCCACAACAAGAACGATTTCTTTGCGGATGGTTTCCTTCACATTTTCAGACTTGAGGTCATCCTGAATCTGAGGCAATGAACCTTCCCAAGCCTGATATACGTCGTAAATTATCAGGGCCCCACCGATTACCCAGCCTGCAACGGGGACGGCTGCGGAGGCGGCCCTACCAAGAATACGGGTGACGACTTTACCAAGAATTCCTTGGGCGACCCTTCTGGCAATAACATTAGCAATTTGTGTGCCCACGATTGCGCCAATGCCGACCAATGACAAAGTCCGGTCTCCCAAATCGACAAAGTCAGTCTCTCCTTCAATGTTTCCTAATTCAAGACTTTCCAACCAGGCTTTCGTACTATCCTCCAAGACTTCCGACATGACGTCAGAAAACTTGGCGCCGATGAATTCCTGAACACATAAGAATGCAGAAGAAGCAGATTTCACTGTCATCAAATGAATCTCGACGGTCAAGTCATCGACTATTGCCGAGGACAGACTGTCGACGGCTGTACGAAATTCTGGAGAGTCGAAAGCTTGATTGGCGATTGCCTCCGCAAACTCTGCTGCCTTTTCTTCGGACCATCCGGAAAATATCCGATCTAGTGTACCTCTTTCTTCTCGAACCCGTTGTGTAGCTTCGTCGACAGCTTTGTCCACCACGCTGTCCAGATCAAGTTCTGTCCAATTCTCTTCGACGATCTTGGCTAAGTCTAGCCCACTCTTATCTCGTTCCAACACAGAACGGGTGATACGATTGAGGTCACTTAGTAGGAGTTCTTCTTCGACTTGCTCGCACTCGGAAATCGTATACGTCGGCGAGGCTTCCTGTGCCTCCGCTGGCGCTGGCGGCAGAATTGTACCGAGAAGGAAAAGTGTGAATAAAACTCTGCAAAACTGCTGAAACCACTGCTCAGCCTTTCTGCAGAATCTGGTAGCCCGGGGCTCTTGGTCTAGAGTTGCCATGAAATCAACACCACTGAATAGTAAAGCAGATAAGAACCGAACGGTCGTTTCTTTTCAGATCCAAGAAACAAAAAAAAGGGGCGGCGACTCGAAATCCTCCGAATCGCCGCCCCTTTGCGTGCGTACGCTATTAGATCCCTACCGTCGCAACCTCCGTGTCCCCGGCCGCAATCGCGACCTCAGCGTCATCCTCATCGGCCGCACACAACTTATTCAATGCCTGCAGATAAGCCTTCGTGCTCGCAACAATAATATCCGTATCCACACCCCTGCCACTGAACAACCGCCGCCGTGTGCGCCCCTGCGCAGTCCTGCTATGACCGCGGCTCTCTGGCGCCTCGATGCGCACCGTTACGTCCCCGTTGGCGTCGATCCCCTCAGTCACCGCCTGCACCAGAAACTCCGTCAACTCATTCGGTTGCTGTACAACCTTGTCGATGCAGGTGTAGACTGCGTCAACCGGACCTGAGCCAAAGCTCACCTCTGTAATCTCTTCGCCGCTCTCGTTGTTGCGCAGCGTTGCCACCGCCGTAGGCATCATGTTGGTTCCACACTGCACCTGTACGCCCAACAGCTCCCAGATTTCGACCGGCTGATACAGCTCATCGGCCACGAGCGCTTCGATATCGGCGTCGGTGACCGTCTTCTTCTTATCAGCCAGATCCTTGAAACGAACAAAGACCTCGTTCAGATTCTCCTTGTCGAAGTGATAACCCATATCCTGCAGACGCACACTAAGCGCATGCCGCCCCGAATGCTTTCCCAGAACCAATCGGCTCTGGTGCAGCCCGATGGTATCGGCATCCATAATTTCGTAGGTGCGCTTGTTCTTCAGCATGCCGTCCTGGTGAATGCCGGCCTCATGCGCAAAGGCGTTTGTCCCCACGATCGCCTTATTGGGCTGAATCACCATACCGGTGTATCGGCTGACCATGTCGCTGCTGCGATGGATCTCCTGGCTGCGTATGTTGGTGCGCAGATCGAAGACCGACTGGCGTGTGAACAGCGCCATCACCGTCTCTTCCAAACTCGTATTGCCGGCACGCTCACCAATTCCGTTGATAGTGACCTCAACCTGACGGGCGCCGTTCTGTACGCCCGCCAGCGTGTTGGCCGTCGCCAGCCCGAGATCGTTGTGACAGTGGACACTGAAAATTACGTCCTTGCCCCCTTCCACATTCTCACGCAAGTAACTGATCAGCTCGCCAAACTCCTCCGGCGTCGTATAGCCGACCGTATCCGGAATATTCAGCGTCGTGGCCCCGGCCTGGATCGCAACGCTACACACCTTGACCAGGAACTCCGGGTCGCTGCGGCCCGCGTCCTCCGGGCTGAACTCCACGTTGTCGCAAAGGCTGCGAGCATACTGCACCATGTCGCCAACAGTTTCCAGGACTTCATTGGGCGACATGCGCAGCTTGTGCTGCATGTGGATATCACTGGTCGCCAGGAAGGTATGGATGCGGGGGCGCACCGCGCCCTGAACCGCTTCCCAGGCTTTATCAATGTCGTTCTTGTTGGCCCTGGCAAGACCGGCGATGATGGGCGGCGCGCTGACATTTCCATCTTCGTCGACGCGGGCAGTCCGGCCCACGGTTTCCGCAATGCGCTTGACGGCCCCGAGATCACCAGGAGAGGCCGCGGGAAATCCCGCCTCCATGATGTCGATTCCCAGGCGCGCCAACTGGCGGGCGATCTCAAGCTTTTCCTGCTCGTTGAGGGTGGCGCCAGGCGACTGCTCGCCGTCGCGCAAGGTGGTGTCAAAAACAAGAATGGTGTTTCCCCTGGCGACGTCACTTGCCCACTGGTCTACATCGGCCAGGCGGAACTGTTCCACATCAATGGGAGTACTAACGTCAGCGGCTGCCTCGTCCTGCTGTTGCGTCTCAACTGTGTTGGTCATTACCAGATGCCTCCGGAGGTGATTTTGTCGAAAGATGACAGGTTCGCACTCTCTTGCACGAGCGGGCGAGAGAATTTCGCGAATGCAGAGTTCAACTCAACGTTTCGCATAAGGTCACTAAGGCCGTCATCCATGCTCATCACCTCCTTTCCCGAAATGCTACAGCTGGTTCAAGAGGCCTATATTTCCTTGGCGTCCATGAAGGTCATCATCCTACGCAGTTCCTTGCCCACATTTTCCAACTGCTGGCTCTGCTCGTTGCGGCGCCTCTCATAGTAGACTTTGCCGCCGCCGTGATACTCGTCCATCCACTCTTCGGCAAAAGCCCCTGACTGGATGTCGGCCAGAATCTTTCTCATGGATTCCTTTGTTTCGTCAGTGATTATACTCTGGCCGCTCTTGTAATCGCCCCATTCGGCCGTATCACTGATGCTGTAACGCATGTAGTTTAGCCCGCCTTCGTACATCAGATCGACGATCAACTTCAGTTCGTGCAGACACTCGAAGTAGGCGATCTCCGGCTGGTAGCCAGCATCGACCAGCACTTCGAAACCGGCCTTGACCAGCTCGCTGACACCACCGCAAAGTACAGTCTGCTCGCCAAACAGGTCGGTTTCAGTCTCCTCGGCAAAGGTTGTTTCCAGAACGCCGGCACGTGCCGAGCCGATCGCCTTGGCATATGCCAGAGCGTTAGCAAGGGCTTTGCCCGACGCGTCTTGGTGAATGGCGACCAGGGCTGGAACTCCCGAACCTTCGGTGAAGACCTCGCGCACGCGGTGTCCGGGAGCCTTCGGGGCTACCATTGAAACATCCACATCCTTCGGTGCAACGATGAAGCCGTAGCGCACGTTGAATCCATGCGCGAACATCAAAGTGTTGCCCGGCTCGAGATTTGGCTGAATCTGTTCCTCATATACCTTCCCCTGGATCGGGTCCGGGATCACGACCATGATCATGTCAGCCTCGCGGGCCGCCTGTTCTACGCTAACCACTCGCAGACCATCGGCTTCAGCCTTGGCCTTGCTGCGGCTGCCTTCGTGCAGTCCGATCCGCACGTCCTGGCCGCTGTCTTTCATATTCAGCGCGTGGGCATGGCCTTGGCTGCCGTAACCGATAACAGCGATCTTTTTGCCTTTCAACTGCGCAATATCGGCATCATTCTCATAGTAAATCGTTGTCACATTCCCCTCCGAGAAGTTTTTTCTGTTCTTAGTGGCCCTAATTATTGTTTCGCTGTCGCCCCGCTTCACTAAGCCTAAACCGTAAACCAGGCGGCCAGTGTGCAAGCGCAAGCTTCAGTCATGAAACTCCCTGCTGAAATTCTGATTTTACTCGTCGTCACCGTGTAGGCTGCCGTTCAGGCTGGCAGCGGCCTTGAAAATCGAGGTAGGTTGTTTCTTCCGCCGCGGCCGTTCGTCACCGCGGCAGAGGGCCACGCGACCTGTGCGTACCATCTCATCTATGCCGAATGGACGCAACAGTTCGATCAGCGAATCGACTTTGTCCTCCGTACCCACGGCCTGCACGACAAGATTCTCTGAGTTGACATCGACGATCTGCGCCCGGTAAATCTCAGCGAACTGCATGATTTCGCTTCGAGTCTCCGGCGTGGTTCGCACCCGAATCAGTGCCAGTTCACGCAGGATCGCCAGCCGGTTGGTAATGTCTTCCACTGCCGTTACGTCGACGACCTTACGCAGCTGCTTAACCACCTGGTCGGCCACGCGCTCGTCGCCATCCACGACAAAGGTCATGCGGCTGATACCAGGAGTCTCGCTGTGGCTGACCTGGAGGCTGTCGATGTTGAAATTGCGCCGGCGCAACATGCCGGAAACTCGATTCAGCACGCCGGGCTTATCGCGCATCCAAGCGACAAGAGTGTATTGCATTGGTTTCCCCTGTAGCATTCCTCGTTCTCATCCTTGAGCTGTGTACGCAATCCGGGCAACCGAGAGCCGCCCGGGTCAATGTGAAGAAACTACCAGCTTGGCTGAACGCCGCTGTATCCCTGCACCATGCCCGGCTTTGGCCGTCGGATCAGTTCATCTACTGCTGCGCCCGGCGCAACCATGGGATATACGTTTACTTCTTCCTTGACCTGGAAATCA